>Ga0316602_10000176_pt1 | contig 59079 bp, 47 predicted proteins | sample OWC_soil_day10_C_FD_203103 | JGI IMG/M metagenome (GOLD analysis project Ga0316602, IMG submission 203103) | Wetland soil microbial communities from Old Woman Creek delta, Ohio, United States - OWC_soil_day10_CT | ecosystem: Environmental > Terrestrial > Soil > Wetlands | place: USA: Ohio...
AACATAAAGGTACAAATAAGTAGAAGACAAACAAAGAATAATATACTTATTATCAATGGATTATACAATTATATTTTGTATATTTGAAGACTACATTTATTCAATTTTTATAATGCGTTTTCCCTGATCATCAGATCTGTCTAGCTCATTTGTTACGGGAATTGAACTATCTGAACGAACTCAATAAAAAGCAGACATGGTCCCAAAGGTTTCTCAAGTTACTGCGGGATGCCATCCACCAAAGGAAGACTAAGAAATGGGAAAATATACCAAGGCAGAAGTTTGAGCAAAAGCTCGACGAGCTGTTAAACGAACCCTTGTGGCAGTACGAAGAAGAGTTTTGGGGATTCAGAAAAGCTTTGGCAAAAAAGAAAGACTATATATTCAAATTCTTATCTGACCCCGATGTGCCATACGATAACAATGCTTCAGAAAGTGCAATAAGAATCATCAAAACAAAATTAAAAGTTTGCGGATGCTTCAGAAGTGAACAAGGAGCAGACACATTCATGCAATTACACTCAATCGTAGATACAGCAAAGAAAAATCAAATCTCAAGATATAAGACCCTACTGGCAATTGCGAAACTGCCAGTAGAGGATCACTGTACAACTAAAGAACAACCTGAGTAGTTACCCTTTTAAGCGAGCGTAGAAAGTTTTAATTATTAAGGTTTATTAACGGGACAATCGGGTTGCTTCATTCGATATACAGATGAAAGGATATTGCAAATAATCAATCCCGGGCATTATGAAGGAAGTTGAAAAGAAAGAAGATAAACAGGCATCGGAGCGGATGAAAAAAGCGGCGGTGCTGGACAGGTTGAGCGAGGTGTATCATCGCTATGTAAAAGGTGTGTCGGATGAGGAGGAGTTACGGATTATTGAGGAAGTGACGCCCATCATACTGGATGGCACCGGAAAGAAGAAGTTGGATGCTGATGAGGTGCGTTGCGTCGGGCAGGAGGTGCTGGATGAACTGGCTACCAAACTGCCTTTCCGCTCTGTCAGGTTGGAGAGGAAAGCGATAACGAAGAAAATGCATCGGAGTAATTATTTCTTGCGTTATACTGCGGTTGCAGCCACGATTGCTTTGCTGGTGGGAATGGGTTATCTTGCTTACGAATTTGTTTCGAATGCCGGTGTGCAACAGATGCCGCACCTCACGGAGTATGCTGATGGGGGAATGAGGAAAGCGATTCGCACGGCAGATGGTTCGTTGATCAACATAAATCTGGGAACAAGCATTAAGATTCCCACGGAGGAGTTTAATAAAGAAAAGAGAGAGGTATGGATGGCTCATGGAGAGGCTTTCTTCGATGTGGCTAAAAATCCGCAAAAGCCTTTTATTATTCATGCGGGTGAAGTGAATATACAAGTGAGGGGAACTTCGTTTAACGTGAAAAACTATCCCGAACTTTCCAAGTGTGTGGTGTCGGTGTGCAGCGGAAGGGTGGAGATTGGTTGCGAAGATAAATTGCTGGCGGTGCTGACGGTGAACAACGAGTTGGTGTATCATACAAATACAGGGCGCTACGAGGTGATGCAGAAAGATTGTTCTGCTGTGAAGGGATGGACCCTGGGCGATCTGGTGCTGAATAATGCGGAGATAACGGAGTTGTGCTTGCGGTTGAAGCAGGTTTATGGAGTCGATGTGGAGGTCAAAGCGGGGGTTATGCAAGAGGTGAAACTGAATGCGACTTATGCGGCCGGCACAAAAATAGAGAAAGTACTGGAGAGTTTGCATCTTTTATATGGTGTGAAGTATAGTATTACGGGTCATCGGGTGGTGTTGTCGGCCGATGAATAACGATAGAGGCTTCCGGCGAAACGAGGATACGGGGAAATAAAATAAGTTGTTTTTTGAGGTTATACGAATCGTTCATTTTCTCTGTTACAGAGGAGATAAGGGGAGTGTTGTTTCTTGATAATAGAATAATTTGAATATAATACATTGATTTATAGGATTTTAAAAACAATAATTAAAAGGTAAAATGAGGAATTTAAAACGAAGTGAAAAAAGGAAAAACTGTTTACTGGCACTGATGTTGACGGTAGTTTTGCTTTCTGCATCAGAGGCATGGGCACAAACAATCAGTGTTAATTTTAAAACGGAATACTTATCAGACAGGTTGGAGAAGCTGAAAGCGAAATCGACCAAGAAGATCATCTTTGATGCTGCACAAACGGCTAAGGTAAAGGCTCCTGCTGTGAGCGCTAAAAATAGCAGTTTGGAGCAGGTGCTTGCGAGTAGCGTCAAATCTACCGGTTATTCGTTTAAATCGTTGGATGCGAATTCTTATGTGATTTATAAAGAAGAGGATGATAAGAAAAAGACAAAGTCTACCGGTACGGGTAACCTTTCGGGGTTTATCCTCGATGAGAAAGGCGAACCCATTATAGGCGCCACGGTACGCATCCCCAACACACAACTGGGCACCGTGACCAACGTTGAAGGCAAATACTCCCTGAGAGCTGTTCCTACAGGTATAGTGACCGTGGAAGCCAGCTATGTGTCTTTTCAAACGCAGAAGATAACCGAAGTGAAGATTAACCCTGCCCGCACCACTGAACTAGACCTTGTGATGAAGGAAGCCAGCGAAGAGCTGGGCGAAGTGGTGGTGACAGCCGAATATAGTGATGCCTCTGCCAAAGGGCTCTATGCCAAGCAGAGAACAATGACTGCCATGAGTGACGGTATCAGTGCCGACCTGATAAAGAAAACCAGTGATAACAATGTGGCGCAAGTGCTCAAAAGAGTAAGTGGTGTGTCAATAGAAGACGGTAAGTTCGTAACCGTTCGCGGTATGGGCGAAAGGTATAACAACGTGCAGCTCAACGGAACAGCACTGCCCAGTACAGAGCCTAACCGCCGTAACTTCGCTTTCGATATCATTCCGAGTAACCTGATAGAAAACGTCACCATTGCCAAAACCTTTACCCCCGACATGCAGGGCGAGTTTACCGGTGGTATGGTCAATGTCACCACTCTTTCCATTCCTAAGGAACGCCTTCTTTCACTTGGTGTCGGTTCCGGTTTCAATACCAACAGCACCGGCAAAACCTTTATGGGTGGCAAGCGCTTTAAGAGTGATTACTTCTTGGGCAACAGTAGTGAACGTGATTGGTTTGGACGTGACTGGGTTAATGATACGTATGCCGGTTATTTTAATTCAAGTACCGGAAATTTGAAAGATGAGCACGTTCAGGATGCTTATGCGATGAATACCAAAATACCTAATCATTGGGGTTTGAGCAAGTTTACCGGTGCGCCCACGCAAAACTATGCTTTAAGTGTAGGCTTACCTTTCGATCTAGGGAATCACACCACACTGGGTGTGGTGGTTGCGGCCACCTATCGCCACGAAGAGAATGCAGAGACTGTTGTAGAAGCGAATTATCGTAAACTGGATCAAAAAGCCGTCGATGCACACAATTATAAATTCGCTACTGCCATAGGTGCGGTAGCCAATGTAGGATGGGAACGACCGGGACATAAGATTACTTGGAGCAATCTATTTAACAACCGATTTACGCAAAACAACATAGACCGCATTGTAGAAGATAAAGGAGCCAGTGCATTGTGGCTGGAGCAGTATAATAGTCCTATCCGTAATGCTCTTTGGCAAACCCGATTGGAAGGAGAGCACAAACTCTGGAGCGATAAGCTTGTTTTTTCATGGTTTGGAGATTATAATAAACTGATTCGTGAGTCTCATGATGACCGGTTGATTAAAGGATCAATAAATTATACTGTAAATGATGACGGAGACTACGACCCCGTGCTTTTGAGCAACGGAAAACCGGTAGTAGGCAACTGGGGGGTATTAAATGAAAATTTAAATATAGCAAACAATCACATTATGTACGGCGACTTATCCGAAACAAAAAAGAATGTAGGAATCAACTTCACTGTTCCCTTTATGATAGCGGGTAATAAACAGAGTTTGAAAACAGGTTATTGGGGTACTTTTCGTAGTGCAGATTACCATCAGCAGTTTCTAGGCTTAAAATATGGTCTTAACACAGATGATCGATCCAGTACTGATGGCCTTTCGCTAACAGAAACATTTGTACCCGGAAATTTCTCCAATGGAATTTTTATTTATGGTTTGGCCGGAGAAAAAGCCGATAAAGTTGATTATTATAGTGGCGATCAAAAAATACATGCAGCTTATCTGATGGGCGAGTTCACTTTTTGGAAACAACTTCATCTTATCGGTGGTGTGCGTATGGAGAAGACTAAAATGAATGTTAATACTTATTACAATAAGTCTTCTGTTGCAGTAGATTCTGCTGCTGTTCGCAATTATACGGATTATCTTCCTGCTATATCAACAGTCTGGAACATTACCACTTCTTTGAATTTGCGTGCCGCTTATGGCAAAACCTTAGCTCGTCCCGACTTTCGTGAACTCACTCCTTTTCGTTATTACAATGTAGGAGATAGAGTCACAGTTAGAGGTATGGGAGCTTTAAAGCCAACTTATACGGACAATGTAGATTTGCGTTTAGAGTGGTATCCTTCAGCGGGTGAAGTTATCTCTGTTAGTGCGTTTTATAAGAAATTTAAGGATCCGGTGGAGTTACTCTGTTACGATCCTAATAGTAGTGGGAATTTTAGTTCATTTTCTTTTAATTTGGACAAATCTACGATGAAGGGACTGGAGTTTAATTTGCGCAAATCTTTTGGCTTTGTTGCTCCGGCGAGTTTTTTGAAAGATATCTACCTGAATGCCAATGCCACCCTGTTAAAAGGAGATGTTACTTATGATTTGCAACGTTTGATCGATATTGCCTCAGGGCTTGATCCTGACGATGCAGACAATATAGCGGGTAGCCGTAATCGTCCTTTGCAGGGTATGGCTCCCTATATGGTGAATGCCGGATTGAGTTATTCGGGAAAACTGTTGGGTGCTGCAGTGAACTACGCCACTGCGGGCCGTAAACTGGTGCAAGCTGCTCCGCAGGAATATCTGGACGAGTACGAAGCTCCCCGCCATGTACTTGATCTTCAATTATCCTTTCGTCCGTGGAAAGGATTGGAAGTCAAGGCCAATGCTAGTGACATTCTAAACCAAGCTAGCATTATCTATGTCAATTATAATAAAACGGACGGAGATTTGACAGAAGATATGGATTATAACAAAGATAAAGATGTGATTCGTAGCAAGATAAAACGTGGAACGAGTTACTCGTTCTCGGTAAGCTACAATTTTTGATAACTATAAAATAAAGAGTATGAAAAGTTATATATACGTATTGTTTTTTTGCCTTATCTCCTTATTGGCAGGTTGTGATACAGAAGGAGAAAACACTTATGCCGGATATACTTCTTTTATGGTGAAAATAGAGTGGCAGGCAGATGCTGACGTTGTCTATAAAATGACGTTTGATAATGACACGATCAAACAAAATACAGAAATTATTGTGCCTCGAGAACAAACATCCGGGATACTGAGAGTTTTTAGGAATGATGAGACAACACCGGAATTAGAACAGGAGGTCACAATTGAAAATGGAATAGAACTTTCATTAATCCAATTGCCAGGATCAACTATTTCTTTTTCATCCACGGAGGATGAAGAAGATCCGTCTGATTCGGCCCGAATTAAAGTACGTTTTTTCTATAATGATATTGAGGGAATAGGGAGCTCAGCAAAAGTAGACATATTTACATCTACAGACTTAAAAACATGGGAATCTGTTGGCTCTACAACTTTGGAAGAAGGAAAACTTAGCTCGTATGTAGAGCTGAATTTAAACCATTTTTTCCCTTCTAGTACTAAGACCGCACGTTTCTGTTGTGATATCACTGATATAGAAACGGGTATAATGGTTGCCCAACATACGAGTAGGGCTGGTTTAATTACTTTCCAAGAGGGGAGCTCTTCTTTTGATTCAGTGACTGGCTTTAAGGCTATAAATAAATTTGCTACTTGCCAAATGGCTTCCCCTACTACATATAAGTTTAATTACGTTTTTGGTACTGCTTGGGAATAATGAAGTGAGTTATTAAGCTTTTACTTTAAGATAAAGATTGATTAGGGGCATTTAATTCCTAAAATAACTGAGAGCTAGTTCTCTCTATATCTTAGGAAAATGTCTCCTGCTAATATGAAAATTCTAAAATGAATCATTCAAGATGATTCGTTTTACAGATATATTATTCGCTAATATTTTTTGATATGTTTTCTTTTTCACTACTTAGTTTTAGGTAAATGTGCCCTCCGTGGTTTAGGCGTAAGCTGCGGAGAGGCTTTATTAAGAAAAGATATTAGCGAATATATTTGGAATGACGATAGATATTCATGCGAATTTGGGCGACTGGTGAAGGTGGTGTATTGTGAAGTACGCTGCCTTCTTTGTTTCGCCCGGCTATAGGGTGTAAGTCCCGAACGCGCCTTAATAGTGGGAAGCATTAGCTTAAGGCAAGGTGTCCATTGCGAAGTGAAATCTGAAGGAGCCGGTGGCAAACTCTCGGCCTGACGTACAGGAAGCGGATCGGGCAAAAGTGTGTTGGACGAGTCTGCTAAAAGAAATTAGCAGAGGCAAACGAGATTATGAAAGTGTACTTTGAACAAAAAAAGAAGGATATGGATAAAATGAAATTCTACACTCATGAAGAAATTCAGCAAGAGGATATCTGCCCTTTTCTCTTCAATAGTTCTCTGATTTTGTTGATATTAATAATCGCCTCTACGGGCCTTCTGAGAGGGGTCTGTTGAATGTACGAGATCAGCGTGTTGAAATCATGATTTCAACACGCTGATCTCGTACATTCAACACGGTGAAGTTATATCTTTTTCCAGCTGTAAATTAATCGAAAAATATGGAGCTGTTACGAAGTATTTTATCAAATGTAAAAAGAACCTCATTTTTTACTCTCTAACGATTTAATGGCATAGCTAAGAAATTAACAGGTGGTATTAGATAGGAAATTATTAAAAGCCGTTGGCAATGAATTTTTTGATTTCTTCTTCACTAGGTAGCTGGATCATATATTTTTGCACAAAAATGTTGGGGTTTAATCCTGCAGTAGCATAACGAACTAAAGTTTCTCCTTTTTCTGTGCAAAGTAAAATGCCAATAGGTGGGTTGTCGTCAGCTTGCATTATTTGCTCGGGCATTCAATCCTAAGAACTCTAAGGTTATCGGGGTGTTAATCACATCCGTAGGTTGAAGTTGTGTTGCTTGTTGCTGCACTAATGCTGAAAGTGCTTCTTTATTTTTAGATAGTCCACTACGTTCGTAATATAATGAGTTGATTTGTCGTTCCAACTCTTTTACAGACTAGCAACCTCTAATCGTTTCCATTTCATAAAAAGCACGTTTGATAGGGTTGTCAATAGCAGATATTGCATTCAAATGAGTGGAAGATAATCTGTTAAATAGCTTTTCAGCAGCTAATGTCCAGTCATTATTTGTAATTTCTGAAACAATCTGGAATTCGACGGTTGCTGACCGCCATAACTTGTGTTTTTTCTAAATCATAGTAAAAGAACGAATATTATTTTGATAGTGTTCATGTTATTACTATATTTGTATAGTAATTAAGTCCAAAACGTCATGAGTTACAAATCAGTAAAAGACGTTGTAACTATGTTGCAAGAAAGCGGCTTTGTTCTAAAGAGCCAAAAAGGTAGCCATTTGAAATTCGTAAAGGATGGAAAGATTGTTATCGTACCGAATCATAACAGCAAAGGCGTTGAGAAAGGCACTTATTACAGCATTTTGAGGCAAGCGGGGCTGAAATAAGCCCCCGCCTCTTATGTTTAACATAATAGGAGGTAATAATGAAAACTGTAGAAGTAATTGTAGAACATGCGGGTAAGAACTTGAGTGCTTATATTGAGGGCGCTCCTGTGATTACTGTAGGCAACGACATGAAGGAAATAGAGGAGAATATGAAAGAGGCTATTGAACTTTATTTGGAAGATAATCCTAACCCTTGCGAAGTGTTGTCAGGTGAATTTGAGTTGAAGTATAGAATAGATGCTGCTACCTTTATTAACTATTATAGCAACATCTTTACCAAAGCCGCATTGAGCCGCATTACAGGAATCAATGAACGTCAATTGTGGCATTATGCAGCAGGTGTACACAAACCTCGTAGAAAGCAGTTGGAAAAGATTCAGGAAGGTATTCGGTCTTTGACTAAAGAATTATCGGCTATAAATCTGCTTTAAGCGGATCGAGAACATTCAACACGTTGAAGTTATATCTTCTTCCCGCTGTAAATTAATCGAAAATTTGGAGCTATTACGAAGCATTTCAAGAGCTGTCCGCATTGTTAGTGCATCACAGCGGTTGTATCTATTATAAATATTGTGCTATTACATGATTATTGCTGATATAGCGGATTAGGAAGATCGTTTCTTCGCCCTTTTGGTATACATTAAAGAACACATACCACAGTGTAGCTTTATTCTTCCTGAAAGTAGAATAAAGCATCATTTTCCCATATCTATCAAAATAAGGTGGTGAAGGTTTTTTTAGGCGTTGTGGCAGAGTGTTTCTTATATCATTAAGCAAACTATCTACATATTCTATTGCGCTTTCTTCAAAGCCGAAATAATCTTTCTCATACAAAATTGTAGATAACTCATTAAAGTATTCAAGTGCTTCAGGTAAAAATACTATTTTCATTTATCTTTTTGGCTATAAAGTTCCCTGATATGTTTTTTTGCACCTTCTGCAAACTCTTCTAATGAAATTGCTCTAGCCAAATCTTCATCCGGTTCAAGGATATATTCCCCGCCTATGACCGTATCAAATTCGGTTACAGGTACAATTCTATAAGATTTTGTTTTTCCTCTTTGTACCAGTATTTCTTCTCCGCTGTCTATTCTATCGAAGTACAACGCTTGTTTGTCCCTAAATTCCCTTGAACTAACTATTATCATAATTCCAATATTTTAAATGTACCATTGTGGTACAAATGTAGCTTTTGTTTTTGAATGTCGCAAATTACTCGACGAGGAATCAAAGCATTATATTCATAAAAAATGATAAAAAGGTCAAGAGCTATTGGTTTGCAATGAAAAAAAATGTAAGTTCCGACGTATCTTCATTAACCACCTTATTTATCGAATTATGGAAACTTCAGCAATCCTCCTACAATTGCTTACCGGCGGCCTTTTAGGCGTGGTAGGCCAGTTGATCAGATTTCTTGTTGGTTATAAAAAACTCAATGACGAGGCGTTAAAAGAAGGCAGATCTGTTTCAAATTTGTTTCAGACCAGCCGGTTTGTCATTAGCCTTATTATTGGTTTTGTTGCGGGAATCATCGGCATCGTTTCTTTATCAGAATTCAAAGAAAGTCTCTTCTTGGAAAAAGTAAAAGAAACCATTTTGACCCTTATTGGGATAGGCTATGCAGGAACCGACTTCATTGAAGGTTTTATCAAAAAGTCTATTCCCGATACTACTATGTCATCGTCGCAAACAAACATGGCCAATGATGGCAATGCACCAACCCCCAGATTGAAAAGGCATTAAGAATAAAGGAGGATTATTATGGAGACAAATGACCACAAAATTAGAGACTACAGTGCAACTCTTGATACGCAGTATAGAGCCCTTGGTAGCCTTGAACGAGCAAAGGTTCCTTCCTGTATTATCTGGATAAGGGACACTACTTGTCTGGTACTTGTCGGGTTTTCACTGCCATAACGGAAGGTAACCACTACAAAATTACCGCTAACCTTAAACTCCGGTTCGGGTAAGTTTGCCTTTTTGCATTCTTCTATCATCAGGCTAATCCCTTATCTGTCAAGATATCGGTGGATAAATGTTTTTCTTCTAAAAATCCAACGCTACTTTAAAAAATATCCTGTATATTTGTTCTAACCTATATAAGTATGTGGGTAGAATAGCTAAATATAAAGAAGTGACCTATGATGGAGTCGTTAATTATAAAGAACTTTAAGAATCTGAAAAACCTGATTGTGCCGGACTTGGCGCAGGTAAATCTGATTACCGGCAAAAACAATGTGGGGAAATCTACGTTGCTGGAAGCTCTTTTTTTGTATGCCGGAAATGGAAATTTAGCAGATTTAAAGAAACTGATGACTGATAGAGGATATACGCTGACTGATGGTGAAATAGAAAATGCGTCTGTCTTTTATTCTTTATTTTATAATTTTGCTGCAGAAAGAAGTGATGCTTCTTCTATTCATATTGGGAGTTCAGATACTGCCGTGCTGACTTTGCAAATAAAGTATATGCTTCTGGGTACCACTTCGGATAAAAATGGCAATCTATGGACAGTGAGAAAGTTTGTTGATAGCCCTGCTGATAATGACGGAACAGGTACTATTCATGATTGTATTGCTGTGCAAGCCAGTGATGATGGTTTTGCATCGATGACGGCGTATCGTCTGGATACACTAGAGACTGTCTTTGCCCCAATAAAAAAAGATAAAATCAACTATCGATTGATTAAATCAGGGGATTTATTGAAAGATGATAATTCGGTGTTGTGGGATAGTGTTGTTATGACCGAAAAAGAGGCGTATGTGAAAGATGCTTTGCATATAATTGAGCCCGATATCGAGGCTCTATCTTTTATTGCCAACCACGCCGGAACAAGGGTGCCCATGATGAAACTTAAAAATGATTTACGCCGCTATAGGCTTAGTTCGGCCGGAGATGGCATTAATCGTATTTTGACAATTGTGCTTAATATGGTTAATTGTGAAAACGGATTCTTCTTGATTGATGAATTTGAAAATGGATTGCATTATAGTGTGCAGGCTAAGCTTTGGGAAATAATCTTTAAGTTGTCAAGGGAACTCAATATTCAAGTGTTTGCTACTACTCACAGTAATGATTGTATCCGCAGTTTCTCTGAGACAATGGTGGACAGTAATGAAGCATTAGGAAAAGTTTTTCGTTTAGAGAGAAGGCAAATAGGTATCACAGCGGTTGAATACACTTCTAGGGAACTTGCTATTGCAACCAATAATGATATCGAGATAAGATAGAGATGGTAAAGAAAACGTTTGAAAATACACTGTTAGTAGAAGGAATTAACGATCAGCATGTAATCTGGGCACTTTGTGGCCGATTGGAGATAAAAGAGAATTTTGAAGTAAATGCTTGTAACTCGGTAGAGCAGGTCCTTGATGCTTTTGAGGTGAAATTGAAAAGTACGAATACATCTAAGCGGCTTGGCATTGTTATAGACGCTGATGTAGATCTGACCTTGCGATGGGAGAGCATACGCAATATACTTGTCAAGACCGGAATATATGATGTTCCATCTGAATTACCCAAAGAGGGGTTGATTGTATTTCCTTCAAATGAAGACTCTTTGGTTGTAGGTGTCTGGGTTATGCCGGATAATAGCTTAAATGGTATGCTTGAAGATTTTCTTGCCCAAATGGCTCCTCAAAGCGATAAACTTCTTGATAAGACAGACCAAATATTGGCTGAACTAGAACTTGAAAAGATACAGAAGTATCGCTCTGTTCATAAAGCGAAGGCTCGTATTCATACTTGGTTGGCTTGGCAAGAGGATCCCGGCACTCCGATGGGACAAGCCATCACGAAACATTATCTTTCTACTGAAAATAAACTCTGTTGTTCTTTTGTTAACTGGTTGAGGGAATTGTTTTCTTGCCCATAATTATTTTGACTCAGGACTGATTTTAAATCATGCACGAAGGTGCATGAAAAGCTGTACTTTCAAGCGGATAATAAAATGAATCGGTATGATTTAAAAAACTCGGAGAGGAATCAAAGCATGTTACATACCTGCGGGAATAATCTTTCTCATATAAGATTGTAGATAGCTCACTAAAATATTCAAGATGAGAGGAAGAAGTGCGACGGGGGGTTGACTGAATCTAATCGGACAGCCCCTTGTCGCCTGATAAAATCAGACAAATTGCTTGCAAAGCACGATTTACTGTTTTAAGAACGCACTTTTATCACCTTATACCAGATCGTTCCATCGTGCATGATGGCTTGATATTGGATTCCGTCTACCTCGTAATATGTGTTTCCATCAATGGTGATCTCTTTTCCTCCTTTGGGAACAGACTCCACTAAGGCGCCTATCGGTGGCTGTACCACTACATATCCCTCGTCTCTCACCACATAATATGTTCCTGCATAATAGTAATAAGGAAAGCCTCCGACATAGATGGTGGTGTAGCCTACAGGCAATACTCGGATGCGGAATCCGAATGGTGGTGCCACCACAACGTAACCTCTCTTGTGAGGTCGGTAACAAACTCCTGCGCTATAGACGTAGCGGCTTCCGCCGTAAGTGACCCAGGCACCACCGCGTGGCATGGTTGTGACCACAACTCCTCTAGTGGCTGCCGGAGGCACAGGGTGTCTTCCCCTGTGTTGCGCTGAGGTGTTTCCGACATAGAGCATTCCAATGATGGCGAGAAGAAGAAATAATTTAGGATGATGATTCCTTGTGTCTTTTGACATCTCTTGATTTTTTAAAATTGTTTTCATATATAAATAATAGTTGGGTTATTTGATAACACAAAAGTATGTCTGCTGATGGGATCTTTCAAGCACTTTGTGGTTGAACCGGACAAAACAGTGGATGAACGGAACAAATTGAATAAGAAATGGAAGAATAGAATACAATGTCAATCACACGAGCAAGTGAACTTGGCTTGTATCAAAATTGCGATGCAGGATGTGTTGAAAAGAATATTGAGTGCGTAGTAAGGCTGGATATTCAGATATTGGATCTGTATTCAAGTGGGGTTTTTCCGGTATACGATTTGAATTCTTTTAGAAAATGGTTGTAGTCGTAAAAGCCACTTGCAAGGGCTACTTCAGTCAAATCCTTGTTCTTGCTGTCTGTGAAATTGATATATGCAAAGATAAACCGTTGAAGCAGTATGTATTCTTTGGGAGATATGCCCAGACAATTTAGAAAACTACGTTCCAGCCATTTGTAGTTTACGCCTATTTGATGAGCTACATGTGATACGGTTGTTTGTCCTTTCATTGTACTTATATATTCCATTGCTGAATCAAATAAAGCATTGCGTTTAGAAGCAAAGGCTATTTGCTCTATGTAAGATTCTATCTGTCTTATTCTGTTACTGTCTTGTTTTTCAGAATAGATTTTGTTGAGCACAAACGAGTCAAAATTAATATCGGAAAGTGAGGCCACGCATTTATTTCTAAAGAAGTGAATAGGCAAATTAAAAATATCATAGAATGCATAGGGCTTGAATCGCACTACTAAAACATACTCAATCTTGTTTAGATTATTTATATAAATGTTTTTCATGATTCCCCCATTAATCCATGCTGTCTGAAATGTTATCAAAGAACCGTTGTTATGGATATCAATGCGGTCGGCTATAGATGGGAGAAAGATTATAGTTGGTAACCCATCGTTAAAAACCAATTGGTTTTCTTCTATATCATCACATGAGAAAATATAAAAGCCTTCAACGTAGCTCTTTACATTGTCAGAAGGGGCTATCCTTTCACAATTCGGATTTCCTTCGATAGATTTAATTATTTTTTTCAGATGATTGATCGGCATAGTGCAAAAGTACGTAAACTTTTATATTCTGCTTTATTTCTTTCTGTCTAATTTATACTATGAATGAAGCATTTAAAGACATAACTTTGTGGCATAATATTTATCGAGTATGATTATAAGTAATAATATGGAGCAAGAGGGAATCTATAAAGCGAGCCAAGCTGTAGCTACGACCCTCAAGAAAATGAAAGAATTTACTAAAGTTGGAATGACAACTAAGGAATTGGATGATTACGGAAAACTGATTCTTGAAAGTTACGGAGCGCAATCTGCTCCTTTGTCGACGTATGGATTCCCCGGCTGGACTTGCATCAGCATCAATAACGAAATGGCACATGGAATACCTTCACATAGCAAAGTACTCAAAGAAGGTGATTTAGTCAATATTGATGTTTCGGCCAGCCTAAATGGATTCTATTCAGATAATGGAGCCTCTTTTATTTTGGGTCAGGATATAAACAACCAACAAAAATTAGTGGACACCTCCATCCTTGCATTAAATGAGGCAATCTCGCACATAAAAGGAGGGGTCAGAATTTCGGAAGTCGGACGAATCATTGATAAAGTAGCTAAGAGCAATGGATATAAAGTAATTAAAAACCTTGGAGGGCACGGGGTTGGAAGAAAGTTACATGAAGAACCTGACTGCATTCTGAACTACTACGACAGATACGATAGAAGGCGGTTTCAAATGAATATGGTGGTGGCTATCGAAACATTCTTAACAACCGACTCTACTTTGGTTAATACCGAACCTGACGGATGGACATTGATTGGCAATAAAGGGGGGTACTGTGTGCAGCACGAACATACTATTATCGTTACTTCCGACAAGTCAATTATCTTAACGGAAAGAAGCAATCCCGAAAAGGTCACTTTATAAAATAAAAATCCGTCAATGATAACTGACGGATTTTTATTTTATAAAGTGAATTCAATCCTAACTTAATTTATAGTCGCAACCTTACAAGCACAGGGCAGTGATCGGAAGGGAAACGACCGTAACGAATATCTGTCAAGACTCCATATTTTAGAATTTGTATACCGGGGCTGACGAAGACATAGTCTATGCGGTTTTGCATGGGAGCGTCTGTCTTGAAGCTTTGGAAGGTGCCTTGAGGGCCGTAGGGCGGAGTGACGGAAAGTGAACAGCTGTCTTTGAGAGGGCCGTTATTGAGAATGTAGGCAATGGGTTCGTCTGTAGGGGTGGCGTTGAAGTCACCGGTGCAGATAACGGGTGATTGGCCGGCAATGCTCTTAATACGGGCAAGCAGGAGTTTGGACGATTCGAGGCGGGCAACGGGGGCTTGGTGATCGTAATGCACATTGAAGCAGTAAAAGGTTTTACCGGTTTGCTGATCACGAAATTGGGCCCAACTGCAGATGCGACGAATCTTAGCATCCCAACCATAGGAGGGTTGTTCCGGGGTTTGAGAGAGCCAGAAGTTGCCTTTGCTAAGTACTGTAAAGCGGTCTTTCCGATAGAAGATGGCGGAGTGTTCACCTTCTTCCTTACCATCGTCACGGCCTACACCAACGAATGCGTAGGCTGCACTACCGGAGATGATATCTTGTAATTGGTGACGAAAACCTTCCTGGGTACCGATAATATCGGCATCATGAAATTGAAGGAGCTCGCTAACCATCTCTTTGCGATTGGGCCAGGCATTTTCTTTATCATCCGGAGTGTCCATGCGCAGGTTGAAGCTGAGGACGTTGATTGGAGCGTTTTTTGATTGGCTCTGTGCCCTCAGGCCCGTGAGGGCACAGAGGGTGAGCAATAAAAGGAAAACTTGTTTTTTCATTTTTGTTTATTTAGAGGTTGTTACCAACCGGGGTTTTGGGTAATATTTGAATTCTTCACAATAACGAGCGCCGGTATAGGATAATAATACTGCCTGTCGTCTTCATACCAAGTACGCGGATCATTGTCTGACCAGGTAAGGTAGCCTTTACTGCCTTCGGAAAGGGTTTGTTGGCTATCTGCATCTACGGCCACGGGGGTGCAGGTGCTGCTGATGTTGGTCGGTTTGGTTCCCTGATAGAATATAACATCGTCCGTGCCATTTTGATCGAGATCCATGGCAATATTCAATCCGGGTACGTAGATACCGGTCCACCGCATGGTCATGAGGTTACCGCATTTCCATCTTTTAAGATCGGTGAAGCGGAAACCTTCGAGTGAGAGTTCAATGGAGCGTTCGCGACGTATTTCCAGAATAATAGGATCGGTGATATCAGGAAAGTAGTTGTTCTGGAAATAACTGTCAACTTGTATAGGCAGGCTGCTTAATCCTCCTGTGATGCCCGCACGTGAACGGAGTGCTCCGATGGTTTTACTCCAGTCGGCATCGGTGATGGTTCCCAGCTCGGCTTTTGCTTCTGCATAGTTGAGCAATACTTCTGCATAACGGAAGAGGGGGATGGCGTTTGTGTTAAGCCTGCCGTCGTCATAATAAGTATCGTCCAGACAGAACTTGATAGGCTGATAGCCGGTATAAGAATAGCCATTGAAGTTGGGCGCTACCTGTTTGTCATCTCGCTCATAACCGGGGGTGCGGATGATCTGGGAGAGGCGGCTGTCACGGTTCTGGCACTCGTCATAGAATGACAGGGTTTCGTAGCCGGAGCGACTGGTGAAGGGGGTGCCATCGGCATTCAAAAAGGTGTTGATGTAGGTGCGAATCATGCTAAAGCGTGGCCCATAGGTGCCGGATGTCCAGTACCAGTTGGCATCGTTGAGTACGGAGAGGTCGAGGCTACTGCAATCGGCGAGCATGACTTCCGTGGTGACGGGATCGTCGCTAGTAAATAGGGCACGGTAAGAGAGATCGGTGCCTTTGGCTGTGTAAAGCGAGTGACCGGAATTTTCCATCACTGTTGTGGCGGCACTGGCAGCTTCTGTGAACCATTCGTTGGCTGTGGCGGTTAGCCCCAGCTCGGTGTGATACTTTCTGAAAGTTCCCTCGAATAGACAGATGCGCGATTTTAGAGCATAAGCCACCCATTTTGTAACCAATGAGCCGTCACTGGTAGTGGTCGTGATATTTTCGCAAGCATAGTCCAAGTCTTCGAGCACGTGCTCCATAACTACTTCGCGAGAATCACGTGCGGCATAGAGGGCATCATCATTCACGTCCAAAGGTTCGTCTATCCAAGGCACATCGCCGAAACGGACAACTTTGTTATAATAGAAATAGGCACGGAAGAAACGGGCCAGACCGATATAGTTGTTACGAATGGTTTCGCTAACGGGTGATTCTTCGCAATTAACAATAAAATAATTGATGTTGCGTAGATCTTCCCAGTCCCACCCGGTACTAACTTCGGCGCTGTAGCCTCCATCGCGCAGGAAGTCACTGAAACTACTCACTGCACCATAGTCGCACATGGCGTCTTGTTTGTGAGCTTCGTTCACATCGGGAAAGATGTCATAAAAAGAATAGCTATAGAGCTTGAGACCGCTTTCAGAACCAAAGACTACACTTTGGGATGCGGAGGACTGTGGCTCTTCTGTCAGTGAACAGGAGCTGATCAGAAAGATCGTTGCTATGAAATATATAATCTGTTTCATAAATAATACTTATTTAAAATGTGATGGATAAACCTAAACTGATGCTGCTCATAGTGGGGTAGTTGTTGCCGTCACCACTGGTACCATCGGTCAAATCGGCATCGGAGCCGTAGATGCTTGACACATCCATGTCTCGAGTATGTTTGTACAAAGGTGACCAATTCCAGAGGTTTTCTCCGGAGAGATAAAGGCGGGCTTTCTGCATGCGTACTTTACTAATGAGTTGTTGCGGCAGGTTGTATCCGATTTGAATATTTTTTAGTCGGATGTAAGCTACGTTTTGCAAGTAACGTGTTTGCGCGGTAGTTTTAATGGAGCTGTTGTAACCTGCATAGCGGGGCAGGTAGGCATTGGGGTTCTCTTCCGTCCAGTAGTTGTTGAGGTGCCAGGTAGGCAGGTTGTTGTACGGACGGTTATATTGTCCCCAGAAGATGGATTCGTTGCCCGGATACCAGTGTTGGCGACCGACGCCTTGGAAGAAAGCAGAGAAAAAGACATTCTTCCATTCGCCACCGAGGGTGAAACTGTATATGTAGCGGGGTAACTCGTTACCGATCACTTTTAGGTCACCGTGGTCGCCTAAAGTTTTGGTGCCGTAATCGATGGTTTTGCTTCCATCAAGGTCTTTTAGTTTCACGTCTCCCGGATACCAGATACCTTTGGTGGATGATTTGACGAATGCCTGGGTGGCGTGGCTGTCAATGTCTGCTTGTGATTGGAAAAGTCCTTCGGTGACATATCCCCAGATTTCGCCCACGGTTTGTCCTTCGTAATAGTCATCCAAGCTTTTGGTGGAGTTATTGTAGCGATCAATCTTGGAGGTATAGTCCGACAGGGTGGCACGCACTTCATAGATGAAGGGGGAATTGCCCAAGATGAATTTGTCTTTGTAGCCCAGAGAAAGTTCCCATCCTTTCGTCGTCATGTCGGCATAGTTCCCTTTGGGAGAGTCGGCACCAAAAACATCGGGTAGGGTTACTCCCGCAGTGTACATGTCGGTTGTTTTGCGTATGTAAGCATCACCTGTAAAATGCAGTTTACCTTGCAGCATGCTGAGGTCGATACCGATGTTGGTGGTCGTTGCTGTTTCCCAAGTGAGTCCGTCGGGCTTTACCGCCGGTGAGCTGGTGTATTTGTTCTTCAACCCGTTGAGTACACGTCCGGAAGTACCGATGGAGAAGAGCTCCAAGTAGCTGTAAGAAGATACGTTACCGTTGCCCAATGCACCGTAAGAACCGCGTATCTTGAAGTCGGAAATGATATCGGGATTGACTTTCCAGAAAGGTTCTGCAGAGACACGCCACCCTACTGAGGCAGAAGGGAAGAAAGCCCATTGCTCGTCGGTCGGAAATTTGGAAGAGCCATCGTAACGGCCGTTGACTTCAAACAGATATCTGTTTTTGTATGCATAGTTGAGGCGGAAGAAGCCGCCGGCAATTCTCCATTTCTCGTATCCGCCGGAAGTGGTGATGGACTCGCCCAAGGCTAAGTTGATGTTTTCGCTGTCTTCGGTGAGCAAACCGTTTCGCTGCACATTCAGACTCTCGTATTTGGACTGCTCGTAGTTGTAACCTATCATTCCTTTGAAGTAATGGTCCTTGCCAAATGTTTTCTCGTATTCGGCATAAAGGTTGGTTGCCAGATAGTCCGTTTTCTGTATTCCTTTCTTTAGGTCGTTATACGAGGTTCCGAGCCAGATGGTTGTTCCCTCTACCTTACTGTAGGGTACCGGTACCCGAATCTGGGTGCTATTCTTATCGGTAGCACTGAAGGTGAAGTCACCGTTCACACGTAGTGCTTTATTGAAAAATGTAGCAGAGAAACTTGTGGTATTTTTCAATACTTTGTTATTGGTGTCGATGCCATTCTTTCCGTAGATGAAATCGCCTATGGTGTAGGCGGCCGACATGGTAAGAGAGCCGTCGGGATTATAGATTGGCGCACTGGGGTGACCTTCATCTGAGATGTTACGCCAGATGGAACCGCCTTCACCCACATTCATAGGATTGTGATAATCGAGATGTGAGAAATCGGTATTATTGTCTATACGGAGCCAATCGAATACTTGTACGGATCCTTTGGCACGGAGATTAATGGTGTTGTATGTATCTGAATTATAGCGGAATAGTCCGTCATAATCGTAATAGCGTCCGCTGATGTAGTAGTTAACTTTTCCCGAATTGCCGGCTACGGAGATGTTGTGATCTTGCGCAAAGACATTCTTCTTGTAGAGTTCTTTGTAATAATCGGTATTGCCGTAATAGGTATAGGTGCCATCGGCCGCAGTCTCTACCTCGTCGGTAATGCCCTGTTCTTTGCGATTCTTGAATTCCTCAAGCCATGAACTACTAAATGCTTGCGATTTATTAATGTTCTTGGGAGTGGCCGAATAATTGTTCCATGCATTGTAGGCTGTGTAAAACATGTTGGAATAGGTATAGCCGTCTGTTACAAAGTCAGGTGTGGTGACCGGACGTTTCACCGAAAAGTCTCCGCTATAGGTGATCGTAAACTTATCTTTATCGGGCGTCTTCGTGGTAATAAGAACTACACCGAAACTTCCTCTGGCACCGTAAACAGCTGCCGAAGAGGCATCTTTTAGTACTGATACGCTGGCAATGTCATTAGGGTTGAGCATGGAAGGATCTCCTTCCGCACCGTCGATAAGGACCAGTGCTTCTCCACCTTGTCCGATAGAAGTGGTGCCTCGCACGTTGAAGCTGGCTGTACGGGTGGGTTTACCATCGGTTAGCGTGATATTAAGATTAGGGATGGCGCCTTGCAGCGCTTGTGTAATGTTGGACACTGAACGGTTCTCGAACACTTCGCCGGTAACTTGCTCTATGGCGCCGGTGAGGTTGACCTTCTTTTGTGTTCCGTAACCTACTACGACTACTTCTTCGAGCTGTTTGGAATCTTCTTTGAGGATGATGGAGAGAGGAGTCTTGCTCCCGACTGTTACTTCCTGTGCTAGATATCCGATGTAGGTTACAAATAGCACATCGCCTTTAGCCAATGGCAAGGAAAAATTTCCATCAATGTCCGATACAGTACCGTTAGTACTGCCTTTCAGTTTGATGTTAGCTCCGATGATTGGCGATCCTTTCTCGTCTGTGACAAGACCCTGCACGGTTTTCTTGTCCTTTTGTTGCTGATCCGTTTCATCTGCATGGCTAAGGATGATGTCTTTATCGATTACTTTATAGCGTATTCCGTTGCCTTTGAAAATTTCGTCGAGTATGAAGAAAAGATCTTTTTGCACGGCGTTGATAGAGACAAGCCGATTTACATCAATAAGCTTGTTGTTATAATAAAACCGGAAGCCACTTTCTTTCTCTATAAGTTCGAGTACCCGGGCAACGGTTTGTCCGTTAGCTTTGATAGTGAGTGCTTGCTCCGGACGGTATCCTGTCAGATTACCGGCATTAGCTTGTTGGCAGAAGATGGTTATCAGGAAGATGAACAGAAGAGCCTGTCCCCAGCCCAGATAGGAGCTTTTGATCCTGAAAAAATCATAAAAAGAATGATTTGTTTGGATTAGATTATTTTTTGTCATATTTTTGAATTCATTTCTGTAAGTTTAAAACGACGTATTTTTTAATGTAGTTGTTTTTAGCAGAAGGGTGTTCGTAGCACCTTTCTGTTTTTTTGTACTTTTTCTTTTTAGTTTTTTTTACTTCTTCATAGGCTTTTATCTTTTTTCTGGTTTTTTACTCAATTGATTTAGTGTCACTTCTGTATAGTGCTGCATTTCGCTGTCGTCGTTGGTTTGCCTGTGTATCTCGTATCCGATGTCTGAAGACAGGCAGAGATAATCAAGCACTTGTGATAGTTGCCGGCCGATAAAAGTGCCGGTAAATGAGTAGCTGTTGATGATTGGCGAGGTGACAGTGAAATGTACATTGTAATAATGACTGAGTTCGGTGAGCACGTCGGCCATGGAAGTGTTTCGGAAAACGAGCATGTTATCTTTCCAGGCAGTTTCACAAATGGTTTGCACCGTGCGAATGTGAACTGTATGCTGATCTACTTCGTAAGAGGCTTTATCTCCCGGTTTGAGGGTACAGTAGCTCCACGTATTTCTTGAATTGATAAACTCCACCTCTACCTTACCTGAAACAAGCGTGGTCTGTATAGCCGGTTCATCATTGTAAGACTGAATGTTGAAGCTGGTGCCCAACACGCGTACTCGCATGTTATCGTTGCGAAGTGTCACAACAAACGGGTGTTCGGGATGATGGGTCACGTGGAAGTAAGCTTCTCCGTTGAGTTTCACCTGTCGTTCCTTGTTTCGGAAAGCCTGCGGATAAGTAAGGCTACTGCCTGAGTTAAGATACACCACGGTGCTATCCGGTAGCGTGAAACTAATTTGCATGCCCGGTCTGGAAGAGATGGTAATGAGTGGAGCTTCTGCCTGATTTGGGGAAAAATGTTGAATCAGGAGCCATGTCAGGAAGACTGCCCCGATGAAGGATGCTGCCATGGGAGACGTTGCCACTACGATGCGTCGAATGCTCCGTCGCCGGATGCGTTGTTGCACTTTCCGGTAAGCTGCTTCTGTATCTCTTGCTGCAATGCGACGTCGTGTGCGCTCTGCGTAGCAAGTACGCTCTTGCCTGAGAAGCTCTTCTTCATTTTCCTGATCCATATTCATTTCTGTCCTATCGTTACCTATTATTAACTTCACACTTATACGACAGCTACGGAGAGGCCTACCCTAAAGAAAAGATGTGAAGAAAATGTTTCATTTAGGGCAAAGAGAAGATTCATAAGAATGTAATTCCTTCTTTCTATGGAAACGATATCTTTGCAGATACGCAAAAAATATTTTTTCCGATGGACGAATTATTATGGCTACCCGAATTGCAGGCAGGCAATGAAAATGTTTATAAACGGATATTCACGAAATATTACTCTCCGTTATGTGAGTATGCTTCTCACTACGTGTGCGACGAGGATGCAGAGGAACTTGTGCAGGAACTGATGTTGTATCTATGGGAGTCGAGGAAAGAGTTGTTTATTGAAAGTTCGCTGAAATCTTATTTGTTTAGCGCTACCCGTAATCGTTGTTTGAACCTGATAAAGAAGAACCAGTATCGCGAACAGGTACGGACTGACATTTATGAGAAGCTTAAGGATGAGTTGGAGGATCCGAATTACTACTTGATGGACGAGCTTACCGAGCAGATAGAAAAAGCGATTGATGAATTGCCCGTCAGCTATAGGGAAACGTTCAGCCTGAGTCGCCTGCGCGACAAGACAAATGCGGAAATAGCTGCATTGCAAAATGTCTCCGTGAAAACGGTGGAGTATCGCATCACGCAATCAATAAAACTGCTGCGTGTGAGGCTGAAAAATTATTTGGTTGATTGTGGCTTTTTATTTTGAATTAGGGTATAGCTTTTGTGAACTATACCCTATGATGTTTAATGTATGCTGTATTCTTGTTTTTATAACTCCACGTCTTTACTATATGTCTTAAATCGGCTTTCTACTTTTATGATAATCTTAGATATTCCTTGAGATGGAACGACAGTAAAGATGTGATCGGTTTCACTCGCTCCTATCCAGGTTCTTCCGGGAACGGTGTTATCTCCCTTTATGCCGAAGTATGTTAATGCTAGCGGATCATACACTCTGTTTTGTTCGTTATAACGAGTCATTGCTTTGTAGGTGTTTCCATTATCTTCCGAATATGTAACTTTCCACTGAGGGTCCCAGTCCCATACATTAACCAGTAACTCGCTTGCCGAGGGGGCCAACTCCGGTCTTGCTTCTCCGGGTTTAAAGACAGAAAACTGATTCTCTGGATTGAGATAATCATGGTATTCCCATGTTATGTTTGTTCCGTCCACTTCGAATGTTTTATATCCCAGATTGGTTCCGTCCAAACAAACGGGACCTTCCCAAAAGCCTCCACAGGCCGCGCCAACGATATGTTCGACTATTCCGTCATCGTTCTCCATTACTGAATTATAATGTGTATGTCCACTCAATAGTTGTACATTAGCATAACCGGATAATAGTTTATGTAATTCGGTACTATTGCCGTAAGTCGTTTGATATCTGGACATGGAGGGTGCATGAAACATTACCACCAACGCTTTATCTTTGGATACAAAAGAGAGATCTTTTTTTACCCATGCCAATTGTTCGGATGTGAAACCGACACTGTATTTGGTATCAGGTCCTCCTTCATATAAAATATTATCTAATGTGATGTAATGTACTTGTCCCCTGTTGAATGAATAGTAAGTCGGACCGTAATGGCGAATGTAAGTTGAGTCGGATGTCTGGTCATTCGCAATGGTTTCGACAGAGGTTTTCAGATGATCATGATTGCCTATTGCATAATAGACAGGTTGATTGAGGGCTGAAAAGTAACTCTTGCTGGCATCATGCATGTTGGGTGTATCGAACACAATGTCGCCTACAACCATCAAATGTACAGGCTCTAACTTTTGTTTGCTTATATTCTCTGCCATCTCCGTGAGAATGGGTTTTAATAGCTTGAGCTCACTTTCATTTCTGACTTGAGGGTCGCCCACAGCAATAAAATAATGCTTTTGATCTGATACCGAAGACTTGATCAACTCGAAATTGATATTTTTTCGGTCGTCTATGTTCTTTATATTCACCCAAAATAGTGGCACACTATTTTGCACAGGAACAGTATAACCGGCAGGTGATGAGATGTATATTAATGTGGCGGATGAATTATAAGGTAGAGTGTATTTCCCGTCATCATCTGTTGTTGTGAAGTTTGTTCCATCGGTAACCACTACACCGGAAACGCCGCTTTCTCCGGCACGTACATAGCCTTCGTTGGTAATCGATATAGTACCACTATTTTCACTCGAATCATTCTGTGCACCTGACTTGTCGCATGCTGTTGTTAATAATATTGTCAGGATAATGAAAAATCTGATTTGAAGTTTACTTTTCATCTTCTTTCTCTTTAGTGACGTTTAATAATTGGGATTATTGCCGAGATTAGGGTTTATCAAAAGCTCCGAAGTTGGGATAGGCCATAAATAGTGTTTTGAGGCATCGAAAACACGTTTACTTAATACTCTGTATTTAGAGATATTTGCCATTTGTGAGAAATCCGGACAACCGTTCTCATCAATTTCAGGTATGCCTCCAAAAAACCATAAACCGGAAGAGACAAGTTTTTTGCAATCTGCAACTGAAGTTGGAAGTCCGTAATTAGGCCTATTCATCACGGTTTCAGCTATCTTCCAACGGATAATATCGTCATACCTGAGTGCTTCAAAGGCAAATTCCATGCGCCTCTCAATTCTTAGAATGCGTCGCAATTCATCTTGATCCGTTTCGGTGATATGAGGATAATCAGTAGAAGTATATTTCACTTTGTATGCCCGTGCCCTGACTTGATTCATGGCATCTAGTACAGATTGGTCAATGTCATTTAATTCTATCTTGGCTTCAGCATACATAAGCAATACATCGGCATACCGCATAATGAGTTTGTCGTTGTTGGCGTAAAAGTCGTCATTCCAATCTTCGTCAATGCCTTTACGTAGCATTAACCCGTTATAGGATGCATATTGATCTCCTGCTTTCGAATCTTTATTAGTCACGTATTGCGCGCTGGTATAATTCCAACATTTGGCGGAATCGGGATGGGCAGTATAGTTAAAACCAAAATAATTGGAATTAAAAGCTACAATAGTATAACTGCAACGAGGATCTCGATTCTCAAAAGGAGCGTTGGGCTTATATAGGGGAGATTCGTCTATTGTTTTGCCATCTGTGCATAAAAAGGAACAGAACAAATCCCATGAAGGTTGGGCGGTAGCAGATGGCGAGGTGACGTTACGGCTTAGATAAGGTTTTACTCCATTGGGCGGAATGGCCGAGTCATAAGCAATATCTCGGGGAATGCCGAAAACCGTTTCTATTGAGTTTTTTGTTTTGCTCTTGAACAATTCGCCAAAGTCGGCATAAAGGTCATAGATATCCAACTGCATGCAATTTAGGGCTGCGTCTCTCGCTGTTGCGTAATCTTCAAAGAATAAGGCAATACGGGCTTTCATGGCATAAGCGGCTCCTTTGGTAGCACGTTTGGTTTCGGTACTGCCATATTCAGTCGGAAGTTTTTCAGCTGCATAATCGAAGTCATCATAAATATGCGCTAAAACTTCTGTTTTGTCGGTTCGCCCGGTTTGATAGGCGTCCTCCAGTTCCATGTTTTCAGAATAGTATACGACATCTCCGAAACGGCTTATCAGACGGGAATACATGCAGGCTCTTACAAAACGGGCATCTGCTATATACCTTTCGTAATATTCGGTAGAGATATTATCTTTTGCCTGGTCTATGTTTTCCAGTATGGTATTGGCGCGACTAATCGCTTTGTATGAATAACTCCATGTGTTTTTTAAGAATGTGGAGTTATCTCCGGTCAATGTACCATTCGTAAAAGGAACCAGCGTTGTTCGATTCATCCAGTCATCAGAAGCTTCATCCAAAGACATGATGGCTGTTTCCCCCCAATCACATTTAAACATGGGCCAGAATTGATGTAAATAGAGGGTATTAAGTGCCATTTCAACTTGTGCGCTATTTGTGAACCAGGTCTCACTCGATGCCTCAGATAGAGGTTGCAAATTCAGATCATGGCATGATGAGAAGAGGCTACACGCCATTCCAATGAACAATATATTTATTTTTTTCAGTTTCATATTTTTTATATTAGCTTGTTGCAACTAAATTTTTTTAAAATTGAATAGATGCTCCAAATGTTAGTGATTTGGTGATGGGGTAGCCGGTGCTGCTGACTTCCGGATCCCAGCCTTTCGGATAATGGCTGATAGTGAAGAAATCTTGTAGACTGGCATAGATTCTTAACTTGTTGATGGACATTTTGTTGATCAACTTCAGGGGAACGCTGTAGCCAAGTGTGATATTCTTTATTCGGAAATAAGAACCATCAAACAACCAAAAATCTGATGCCGCATAGTTATTGGTATTCGCATCCCTCATGATACGCGGATATTGCGCTTTTGCATTTTGTTCATCGCTATTATAATTACTCCAGTATTTTCCTAGAATAATTTCAGGAACGTTATACCAGTCGGCACGTACAGGTTGTGCCATCTGCTCGGTTAATATGGCATCTTTCTTGCCGACACCCTGAAATGTGAGCAAAAAGTCGAATCCTTTATAATCGAGATTGACGCTTCCGCCGTAATTGAATCGAGGCAAAGAGGAACCGATAACCGTGCGGTCGTATTCTGCTGAAATACTTCCATCTGGAACGCCATCCGGACCGCTAATGTCTTTGTAACGGATATCTCCGATTCCTACAGCAGAAGAAGTCGTTGCTCCCAGTTCATCTCCTGTTTGATATATACCGTCACTTAGATATCCGTAATAAGAAAGATATTCAGATCCTTCCATGGTGACAGTCCAGTTATCACTGTCGTAGTCGCGGGTATCCTTTAGATAACCCATGACTGATTTGTAGTCATAAAGATTCACGCTAACCCCATATTTTAGATCACCGATGCGATCATTCCAGCCAAGTTCAAATTCCCAGCCTGTTGTTTTCATTTTCCCAATATTTTGATAAGGATCGGAAAAGCCCATGAAATTAGGTATATCAACAGCGATTAACATATCCTTGGTGTTCTTCCAATAATAATCTCCGGAAAAGCGCAGTCGGTTATTCAAGGTATAGAGATCGAGCCCGATATCTGTCGTGGTAGTTGTTTCCCACGTATTCTCCTTGATTGCATATTGATAAGCTGAAGCCCCTTGTACTGAGCTTGGTGTGTCACCAATATAGAGAGTTGGATTATTAAAACTCATGTATGACTGGTATGTATAGTTTCCGATTCGCTCGTCTCCTAATTGTCCCCACGAACCACGAAACTTCAGCATGGATATCATCGGTATATTTTTGATGAAAGGTTCTTCGCTCGCTATCCAGGCAGCGGAGACCGATGGAAAGGTACCCCAACGATGATCTTTGTGAAAACGGGACGAACCATCATGGCGTAAGTTGAATTGGAAATAGTACCTTTGATTCCAATTGTACATTAATCGTCCGAAATATGAACGATAAGCATTTTCATAAGCATCACCACTGTTGGTTTGCAATGTTTCAGGTCCGGCATCCAAATAAGGATAATAGGACAACTGATATTGATCGCGGGCAGCCATTAACGATTCATTGAAGTAATAGTAATCCTCATAGCCGAGCATGCTGTTGATGCTATGTCTACCAAACTCTTTGATGTAATTCACAAATAACTGTGTATTTAGAGAGTGGCTATCATCTCGGTTCTCAGTTAGACTCATTGTTTTCGTTCCGTCCAAGATTCCGGTAGGTAGCTCTTCATCAAAGCTGGTATAATATTGAACTTGTTTGGTGAATGTCTTGTCCTTTGAAAAATTGTAAGTAGGGGCGAATACACCTGTGATAGATAGATTCTTTATTGGCTTGATAGTCAGGCTGGCCTTTGCACCCGCCAGGTATTTATCCGAATCGCTTGTTCCTCCGTACATCATTTTCCCATAGGGGTTTGTTCCGTCCTTTCCTGCGGCCAACCGTCCGTCTGAATATACTCCGGCATAGACCGGCGCTGCATATCTCATTTGTAGAGATGGACTATAGGCCGGATTGGTAGAGGATGTTTTTTTCAAATTAACATCAATGGATGTGCTAAGCCAATTATTGATCGTGATATCATTGTTTACCCGAGCAGTTACCCTGTCCCACGAAAGATTACTTTTGAAAAGTCCGTCTACCTTGTCATATCCCAAGCCTACTTTCGTTTGGTATTTTTCGTTACCGGCAGTTATACCGATCTGATGGCTTTGCCGGGGAGCATAGTCTTTGAGGATCAGTTTCAGCCAGTCTGTATTAGGATATTCATCCGGGTTTTCTTTATTGAGCGTCCAATAATTGTCAATCAAATCTTGATCATAAATACTATATTCATTGGTTCCCGATACGGCTCCGGATGCATTCCATTCACGCTCATTTACTATTTTCATGTACGTAACGGCATCTGCATAATCCGGCATATCGCTCGCAAAATCCATTGAATAATTATAATTATAATCAATATTTATATTTTTCTTCGATCCTCTCTTTGTGGTAATCAGAATGACCCCCGAGGCTGCCCTGGCTCCGTATATTGAGGCTGAAGCAGCATCTTTCAGGACTGTCAGATTTTCGATATCGTAAGGATTCACATCGTTGATACTATTGGCGGCAATACCATCTACAATAATCAACGGCCCGTTGTTTCGCATGGAAGTAATTCCGCGAATGCGAATGTCAGCCCCTGCTCCCGGTGCTGAACTGGAACGAGTAACAGTAACTCCGGGTAAAACACCTTGCAATGCTGAAGATATCTGTGTATTCTGACGGTTGGTGATCTCCGTTCCGTCTAAAGAAGAGATAGATCCGGTTAAATCTTTCTTACGCGCTACTCCATATCCGATAACGATCACTTCACTGAGTGTCTTTTCCGACTCTTCGAGGGTTACATTCATCGTTTGTTTGCCTGCAATTGGAACTTCTTTCGTTTCAAAACCGATATACCTGAAAAGAAGGATGGCTGATCCGGATATATCGGATAGCGTGTACTGTCCATTTTCGTTGGTCAGAGTTCCTCTTTTTTCATTCTTGACTTCCACTGTAGCTCCAATTAAGGCTTCTCCATTTTCATCGAGGACTATTCCCGAAACGCTTAACTGTCCTTTGGGCTTAGCATTCGAAGCAGGTTTCCGGGGAATGACAACATAAGAATTGTTGGAAACCTTCTTGTAAGTCCAATTAGTGTTTGATAAGGTTTTGTCCAGAGCATCTTCCACATTTCCATTACTATGTAAGGATGGCACATACAAACCTTGTATCGGTTTGGCATCAAAACTGATGGTAGCGCCTGTGTCCTTACTAATTTTATTGATACGTTCAGCCAAAGCCTCCTTCGGATAGCTCAGACTTGCCGTTTGGGCAAACAGAAAAGCTGTCGGACTTAGCTGTAGCCCTAGAACAAATAAGATTGAAAAGATTATTTTCTTCATATAAAACGATTTATTTAGTGTTTAACAATTTAATGACTTGAATTTTACCTGATTTTAGAGACAACAAGCTCCTTATTCCTTCTAAAAAGAGGAATTTCTATTTTATTTTCAATATGTTAGTTGGACTTATTTGTAGATATTTACGCTTTTATCAGTTATGCTGTATCTTAAATTATAAAGCGTGCAAATATTGTTTAATACATCTTCCAGACTGGCTCTTTCATTGAAACGAGTATTCAGTTTTGTGTTATGAAGAATCGTTTCGTCACAATTGATGGAGACTCCGAATTTCTGTCTTAGCCGCAATGACAATTCATTTCTATCGGCATTGTGGAAAACCAGAACGCCGTTTATCCATGCAGCAGCATCTTCCCAATTCGCTTTTTCAGATACGGATCGATTCTCATCGCTGTAGTAGGTTAATTGTGTGTTTTTGATATACAAGCCAAGTGTCTCTTTTCCCTTTTTAACCTCTACTCTCCCGCTTCTTACTGAGATTACATTTTCATTTAACTCTGCATAAGCCTTGATATTGAAAGAGGTACCTCTAACGATGGTCTCTAATTTTCCGCTATGTACAATAAAGGGTCTTGTCGGATCTTTTTTCACTTCAAAAAAAGCTTCTCCATTTTCAAGCCATACCTCTCGTTTTGATTTATTAAATTCATTCTCAACGAAACTTAACTTAGTTCCTCCATTAAGATGCAAAACAGAACCATCACTGAGCTTTATTTTTTTTATTTCAGAATCATTGGTCTCATAATAGCTTTTGGATATTCGGTTTTTGGCATTTGCAGTCAAAAGATGGTCGACTTTGTTACTTTGCGTTATGTATAAACCGGTTCCGAGTAACAGTGCGAATACGGCGGCAACTGCTGCATATCTCCTGATACTGTTTATGCTAAATCTTTTTTCTCTTTCTACCTTCTTTTTTAAATCAAGTTTACTGATATTTAGATAAGCAAAAACATTCTCTTTGACTCTCTCGCACCCTTCCTGAATTTCATTCGGCCGGGCCGAAAAAGCGATAGGGCTTTTTTCGGGTTGCCACTCTTCGATGACTTCTTTTTCTTCTTTCGTCACTTCGTTTTTGAAATAGCGCTGAAGTAAATCAGATAGCCACATCAGCCTGTCCCTCCTTTTTGCACTATCTTCCTTCTTTTTCCCTTTATCCATTCTTTCTTCTATTATTTCAATAATCTGCCTTATATCTATTAATCGAAATCAGAGGATTCAAATCGGGCATAAATCAGATTACATTCCTGTTAAATTGTAGTATACCCTCGTTTATATATTGAATATCAATGATTTATATTTATTCATTAGCATAATGTTAAAGTATCCTTTATTATCGCTTCCGTAATAATAATGTAATCACTGCCCTCTATATTTGCTGCTAAATATTAAAATGATCGGAATATTTATGTGTGACAAGGAACTATTAGAAGCCATTGCTCACAAAGAAGTTAGAGCTTATAATGAATTTTATGATCGCTATTCTTATTTATTATATGAATGGGCGTTGAAGAGGATTAAAGATCGAGATATAACGGATGATGTTTCTCAGAATTTCTGGATTCTTGTGTGGGAAGAGCCCGACATGATTAAACTGGATGAAGATGGGTCTGCCAAGAAATTCCTGTTGCATCTCTTTAATTTCCGAATGATTGATTATTTAAAAGCAGCGGCGACTAGGTTATTGGCCGTTCAAAATAGTTATTCGGTAGATGAGGTTGCCGATCACTTTATGTATACTCATGTCTCCGAAGAGTTTGAACTGGCAGAGTTTAATCATATTATTGATGTTATCATTCAGGATTTGCCGGCAATGATGCAGGAGATATTTACCTTATTATATAAAGAGGAACTTTCCATAAAAAAAACGGCGGAAATGCTCCAAATAAATGAAAAAACGGTTAGTTATAAATCGCGGGCGTGCATTGATTTTATACGGAATCGATTGGAAGTCATACAATCTCATGATAAGAAGTATCTGGCTCATTCTGAGTCTGTTTTGAAACTCATTCTCATACTCTATTATAATTCGCTATAGCCTGACTATCAATTTTTTTGTGCTGTTTCTTTTTCACACAGTTTAGTCAGGTGTATGCCCTCCTTCTATTCAAACAGGCTAGTAAGTTTGAATAGATAGGAGGGTATTTGTTTCTGTTAGACAACGATCTTTACAAATGGATTTGATTTTATAGAAGATATAACTTCAGCGTGTTGAATGTACGTTTTCAGCATGCTGAAGTCGGACATTCAACACGCTGAAGTCGGACATTCAACAAACCCCTCTCAGAAGTCTTGTAGAGGCATGTTTTAAATCTTTACATTTTGTTGCTACAAAACCGCCGAACGCTGATTCATCTCTTTCTCGGATTTACTTTTGAATCTTGTGGTGAAGAATAAAGTCGATCAAAAGGACTGAACTCACAAAAATAACGCCTTTTTTCATCTAACAATCAACTCCACCGGACACAACTAATTTTTGTCCATTAGTGTGATTTGTTTTGCCGGTAATGTTTTATTGAAAAAGGGAATTTTATTAAAATAAAAAATAGTTATGTAGAAAAACGACCGTTCATGTTATGGTGAGATGTATTTTTGCCTATTTTTGGAAGAATCTTGCTTATTATACCATTCTTTGTGACAATACCATGACTGAATTTATAATGAAACGAATAATCATCTTTCTTTTATGGGTGCTTTTTATACCCTCTGTTTTTGCTTCTGTAAAACCTGATTCTATAAAAGTTTACGAGTATTTTAATGAGATTAAGAATAATGAATCTTTGCTTAATCAGTTTTTTATGTATATGCCCAAGGGTGGAGATATACACAATCATCTCACCGGATCTGTTTATGCTGAAACCTATTTTAAGTTGGCGGTAGAAGATCGACTTTGGTTAGATATGGAGACAGGAAAGCTTTATCCGACACAGCTTGCTGCCCAAAAAGCGGGCGTAGCATCTCCCGTGCAATTGACTGCTTCGATGAATAATTTAAATAATATCCGACGAAGATTGCTCGATCTCTGGTCTATTAGCAAATTCAAGGCCTTCCATTCTGTTTTGAAGGCGGGAAATGATTTTTTTAACGCCTTTGATTTATTTTTAGCGGCGGCAGGTAAGCATTTGGTGGAGTTATTACAGGAACTTAAGCATAGGGCGGCTATCGAAAATGTGCAATATCTGGAAATTATGGCTATGTCTCCTCGTATTGGGATGGATGAGATTGACCGTTTCTTTGGAGAAGGAACATACGAAAGGGAAAATAAAATTTTAGAGAAGAATATAGTAGGAAAGAAAACGTCATTGACTCATTCCTTAGAGCTTATTTATAACCAGTGGGAAAAAAGTGAGGATATGGCTAAGATAGTAAAGGATTATGTTCATTTGATGGACAGCATTGATGTGAATAGTAACCTAGTGGATATTCCCAATGCTCCGATTTGCTTGTATCAAACGTATGCTGTGAGGAATGCTGACCCATTGAGGGTTTTTGCTCAGCTTTATCTTTCATTCAAAGCTTGCATGGATGAATCGAACACTTGCTTTGTGGGAGTTAACATCATTTCTCCCGAAGATGGTGATTTATCTATGAAAGATTATCGCGGGCACATGGAAATGTTTGGCTTCTTAAAAAAAAAAGCACTAAAACCGGTGAAGCTTTCTATACATGCAGGAGAGCTAACGATGGGCTTGGTGAAGCCCGAGGAGCTGGGATCTCATATCCGTGATGCCGTTTATATAGCTAATGCTGATAGGATAGGGCATGGAACGGACATCGTTTTTGAGCGAGAGAGCGTGTCATTGATTGAGGATTTGAAGCGGCGTAATATTCCGATTGAAATAAATCTGAGTAGCAATGAAGCCGTTTTAGGCTTGCGAGAGAATAATCACCCATTCCCTATTTATTTTAAAGCAGGTGTTCCTTTGGTTATTTCAACGGATGATGCCGGTGTGTTGCGCACAAATCTTTCAGAGCAATATACCTTGTTGACTTTACGCTATGGACTTAGTTATTATGAAATAAAGAAATTAGTAAGAAATAGTATCACGTATAGTTTTGCTTCGGATGAAATAAAGAAGATACTTCTCAATAAGCTGGAGGTGGAATTCCACCGGTTTGAAGCCCGGTGGGTGGATAATATTGCTATTATGAAGCAGTGGGATGGTTAAAAGATAATCTATTAAAGCAACTCTCGAGTAGCTATACAAAGTCTTGCCATCAGATAACATACTGACGATTCAGCACCCTGATTCAGGTTGATATTGTGTTCTTCTAATCCATCATAGCACCCTCCGGTAGTTGGGTTATAGACGATTTGATGTAAATGGTTGTTTCCCAGAAACCAGTTAAAGGCATCTTTTTGTTTGCTGAGATATTCATCCAGTTTGAATACATCATAGAAAGTGGAAAGGGCGATAACAGTACCTGCCACATCAATGGGTTGTTCACCAAATCTTCGTTCTTTTTTCTCTTTCAGAAGCCATCCTTGGTTCGAGACCACTTTGATTTGATGTTCTGCAAAGGTTTTACTCAATAAGAAATCGAAGGATTCTTTTGCTATCTCTTTGTAGCGGTTCTCTTCCGTAACCCGATATGCATATAGTAAACTCTCGGGGAGTACGCTATTGTCGTAAGTAAGATAAGCTTCGAACCATCGCCAGTCTCCGTCTGCGCTGAGGCTGTAAAGGTCGACCAGTCTATCGGTCAATAAGCGGATGAGCGATAAAATTTCGCTTGATGGATATTTGCTGTAGTAATTGCATAATCCTTTTATCACAAAAGCCATGCTTCGGGGAGATTGAAGAGAAGGCACTATAACAAATGTTTGTTTGAGGGTCTGAATCGCTTCCATTACCCACGAATGAGGGAATTTATCTCCTAGGGAGATGAAATAACCCAATGCACAGATAGCTCTTCCATTGCTGTCTTCTAATCCTACTTCCTGATTTTGAGAGGTGAAAGCTAATTCTTTGTCCACATAGTTGAGTAAAGAGCCATCGGGTTGCAAGCAATAGGCAATGAAATTCAGATATCTTTTGATATACTTTTCGCAAGACTCGTCTTTTGTTTCTGCATAAAATTGGCACAGAGCCATCAGTGCCCGGGCATTGTCATCCAAGGTATATCCCGTTGAGAGGTCGGGTCGGTTTCCTTCTGCAAATTGAACCATAGCAAAGTTGCGGCTCATATTTTTGATATGTTTTGCATTGATGGGTGGCAAGGAATAGATTAGTGGTTCCGGGTGCTCCAATGTTTTGTTGAACAGCCGTGCGTGTGCAATGGCTGAATTTTCCCATGCGGTAGCTGCTGTTTTTTGCAATCCTGTAATTCTCATTTCACCTCTTAAGCGATCGTTCAAGAGTAATTTGTTTGTTGCTTTTGCTAGTTGAGCAGCATCTTTAAAATCGAAGAGTATGCCCGATTCATCTTTTAGCAGCTCTAAAGCATGTGGTATCGGAGTTGCTATGATGGGACATCCACAACTTAATGCGTACACAAAGGTTCCGCTAACTGCCTGGTTCGGATCACATGATGTAAATAAATAAATATCAGTGAGTTGCAAATATTCAAGTAAGACAGTTGTTTCTAAGTAGGAGTTGACAAATCTTACCGACTCACTCAATCCTAGCTTTAACACTTTCGCTTTCAGCTTTTCGCGATAGATCTCACCTTCCGTTTTAATGATGGTGGGATGCGTCTTTCCTATAATTAAGAAGAGTACGGATGGGTTCTTTTTCACTATCTCCGGCAAGGCTTCGAGCGTTGTTTCTATACTTTTTCCGGGGCTGAGTAATCCGAAAGTAGAAAGAACAATTCGTCCTGCAACGTCGTATTTTTCTTTTAAGCTTCTTTTGTCTCTATGCGATACCAAGTGTGTTCCATGAGGTATTACCTCTATTTTATCTTCGTCGACATGATACTCTTCCTGTAGTATGCGTGAGGAAGTTTGCGTCATCACGATAATGGCAGAACAAGCTTCTGCGAGCTGTCCGATATAGCTTTTTAATGAACGTTTGGGCTTAGAAAGAACGGTATGGAAAACAATAATAACCGGTTTAGATACCGACTTTACGAATTGAAGGAATTCCTCTTTTTGTTCTATAAATAGTCCGAACTCATGTTGTATGAGCACAAGTGATATTTCTGCGTCTTGGTTTATTTTATCGGCCATGACAACATATGCTGCTGCTTCCGAAGTATTCAAAATGTATTTTACAATATCGGGGTAGGTGTGTTTCTCTAAAGTTGATTCTAACGCACAAACTCTAATGGAATAGGAGTTTCCGAATTTATATTGAATGGCCCTGATCAAGTCGTGAGAGAATGTGGCAATGCCACATTCTCTTGGAGGATAAGTTGAGATGCATACTATTTCTTTCATTTCTTATGGGCTATTAATTCGTTTACTAACTCTTTGAGCGAAACAGACATGCAGGCTATGCATTTATCTGCTGCGCCATAATAAATATAGAGAGTATCTCCAAAAGTAGCGGTACCCGTGGGGAAACAAACCCTGTCTACCACTCCCGTTAACTCATACTCTGACTCAGGGCTGAACAATGGATAGGGTAGCCGTGCTATCTCAATGGCGGGGTTGTGAATATCCAATAATGCAGCACTTGCCGTATACATATATCCGGAGGGAGTGTCGTGCACGCTATGATAAATCATCAACCATCCTTCGGATGTTTCTATCGGAGGACAACCAGCGCCTATATAGCTTGACTCATGATCGTATTTTGCTTCAAAAAAGATGTGAGAGGTGAAATCAAGAAAATAGGTTTCCCAAAACTCATCGGTGAGATTTTCCAGTTCATTAACCGCAACTAACTGTATATCGGGTTTTATGCGGTGCATAAAATAAAATTTCCCATCTATTTTACGAGGGAAAAAGACAACATTTTTATCTGTTAGATAATTGGCTTTTCCGTCGTTTGTTTTTGATTCACTCTTATTATACGTACGAAAATACTTCTCTGTATGAGGACCGTTTGCCGTAATCAATTCTTTGAATCGGTCATAAGTAAACAGAGGGGTTATGATACCTTTTTTGTCGAAATGTTTTAAATCTTTAGACACAGCCAATGCGCCTGCTGCATTTGTACCGTCATAGGCCGTGTAGGTCATGTAGTATAGATCATCAATTTTCACAATTCGAGGATCTTCTACTCCCTGACTCTCATAATCAAAATCCGGATATAGGAGAGGCTTTTCATCTCGTTCAACTATTTTCAGCGGCCCTTCCAGGCGGCAATAGCCAATAGTCGAGTGATTACCCTCTCTTACAGCCCTATAAAACATGTGTACGTAGCCTCCTTCGGCTATGACTGCGGGATTCATTACCCCTTCATTCTCAAAGTTTAAAGTCGTGTTTCTAAGTATAATTCCTTCTCTTTTGATGCTTATCATTCTTACTTGGGTTTGATGGTTAAAACAGTTTCCTGTTTTCTCGATTTCTCTCTTTGATATTCTGTCAGCTCTTTTGGTTTTTGCGTAGCAGCCTTTTCTTTTTTAGTCTCTTTCTTTGATTCTTTACCTTTCATGATTTCCAGTTTTTAATTGATTATTATTAAAATGAATTATTTGGTTTTATCTAACCATTTATTCTGTTTTTTCTGAATGATTATCTAAGTTGATAGCGGAGGTGTAGTAGCAGTAAAATGTCTTTCCTTGAGACAGATTAGTCGATCGCTTTATTTGGATTTCTGCAAGTTACGATAAAAAATGGATATAGCTACCGATTGTCCGCTTTTTTTTCATAAAATAACATATAAAGGCATATATTGCACATGCTATATCAGAGTTGATGACAAATAGGTGGGTAGATTTTTCTTCAGATATAGATGAAAAAGAATGAGATGCTAATCTCCTAACATATATAAAACAAAAACGTCCTGAAAGTTTTGACTTTCAAGACGTTTTGCGGTCCGGACGGGACTCGAACCCGCGACCCCATGCGTGACAGGCATGTATTCTAACCAACTGAACTACCGAACCAAGGTAGTGCCATCATTCCTGATTGCGGATGCAAAGGTAGATGTTTTTTTTAAATCTGCAATAGTTGGATGAGGTTTTTTTTAATGAAAAAACGCTGTAAAGGGCTTTACGCCTCATAATGAGGGTGTTCACTGAAAAAGAAAAATGAAATGCAAAATAATTATTTGAAAGGAGACGAAATGAGGATTTAAAAGAGAGAGGCCATCTTATCTTTCTATCTGTTAGTTTTCTCTCTTTTTCGATAAACTTATTGCGTTTATTGCTGATACTTTGGCAATAATTCGTTATTTTTGCCCCCTCAAAATGAAGATTAATGACAGATCATAAAACAAAGTAAATATGACTACAGCAAAACTGTTATTGCACTGCCCGGACAAACCGGGTATCTTGGCAGAGGTAACAGACTTTATTACGGTTAACAAGGGAAACATTATCTATTTGGATCAATACGTTGATCATGTGGAGAATATCTTTTTTATGCGTATCGAATGGGAATTGAACGGTTTTCTTGTGCCTCAAGAGAAAATAGAGGATTACTTTGAGACGTTGTATGCACAGAAATATGAGATGGTCTTTCGCCTTTACTTCTCAGATGTGAAGCCTCGTATGGCTATCTTCGTTTCTAAAATGTCTCATTGTTTGTTTGATATGCTGGCTCGCTACACTGCCGGAGAGTGGAACGTAGAGATTCCTTTGATTATCAGCAATCATCCCGATTTGCAACATGTGGCGGAGCGTTTCGGAATCCCTTTTCATCTGTTCCCTATTTCCAAAGAAAATAAGGAGGAGCAAGAATTGAAAGAGATGGAACTGCTTAACAAACATGACGTGAGTTTCATTGTGCTGGCTCGCTACATGCAGGTGATTTCGGAGAAGATGATCAATGCTTATCCGAATAAAATTATTAATATTCACCATTCTTTCCTTCCGGCATTTGTGGGTGCCAAGCCCTATCATGCGGCTTTCGAACGGGGGGTGAAGATTATCGGTGCTACAAGCCATTATGTTACTACGGAACTTGATGCGGGCCCTATCATCGAACAGGATGTGGTGCGCATTACTCATAAAGATTCCATTGATGATTTGGTGAATAAGGGAAAGGATCTGGAGAAAATAGTGCTTTCTCGTGCCGTGCAGAAGCATATAGAGCGCAAGGTTTTGGCTTACAAGAATAAGACGGTGATTTTTAATTAAGCATCGCATTCTTGCTGTAGCACTCTTTTGTGGAGAACACTTTGCTGAGAATCGTTGTTTATCAGCAGTTCGGTTATAACTGCTTGTTTTTCGTACTATAAAAGGAAGAAGAAAATGAATGTAGCAATTGTGAAATATAATGCGGGTAACATCCGTTCTGTAGACTATGCGATGAAGCGTTTGGGCGTGGAAGCTGTGATTACAGCCGACAAGGACACGTTACTTGCTGCCGATAAAGTTATTTTTCCGGGAGTGGGTGAAGCTGAAACAACGATGAATCATCTTCATGCCACGGGTATGGACCAACTGATTAAAGATTTGAAGCAACCGGTACTGGGCGTTTGTCTGGGTATGCAGTTGATGTGCCGCTATTCTGAGGAAGGAGATACGGATTGTTTGAATATTTTTGATACGGAGGTGAAGCGATTTATTCCGCAAAAGCATGAAGATAAAGTGCCTCACATGGGATGGAACACCATTGGTCGGACAAGTAGTCCGTTGTTCAACGGATTCGCTGAAGAGGAATTTGTCTATTTTGTGCACAGTTTCTATGTGCCGCTTAATGGCTTTACGGTTGCTGAAACGGATTATATTCAACCTTTCAGCGCGGCGCTTCACAAAGATAATTTCTATGCCACTCAGTTTCACCCCGAAAAAAGTGGAGCGACAGGGGAGAGAATATTAAGAAATTTTTTAGACTTATGATAGAGCTAATTCCTGCAATTGACATCATTGATGGAAAATGCGTCCGTCTCTCTCAGGGAGACTATGGAAGCAAGAAGATATATAATGAAAACCCGGTAGAGGTGGCCAAGGAGTTTGAAGCCAACGGCATTCGCCGCCTTCATGTGGTCGATTTGGATGGTGCTGCTTCACATCATGTGGTCAACTACCGCACATTGGAGCAGATAGCTACACGCACGTCCCTTATCATCGATTTTGGTGGCGGCATAAAGAGTGATGAAGATTTAGTGCTTGCTTTTGAGAATGGAGCACAGATGATTACCGGTGGAAGCATAGCCGTGAAGAACCCTGAATTGTTTTGTAAATGGCTCGATCAGTACGGAAGCGAAAAGATTATTCTGGGTGCCGATGTGAAAGATCGGATGATTGCCGTGAATGGTTGGAAGGACGAATCGACGAAAGAGCTTTTTCCATTTCTCAAGGAATACATTCATAAAGGGATACAGAAAGTAATTTGTACCGATATTGCTTGTGATGGAATGCTACAGGGACCCGCCATCGATTTGTATAAAGAAATGCTGGTTGTACATCCCGATCTCTACTTGATGGCGAGCGGGGGCGTTAGCTGCATTGGCGATATAAAAGCGCTTCACGAAGCAGGTGTACCTGCTGTTATTTTTGGTAAGGCACTTTATGAAGGACGCATCACGATCAAGGAACTTTATGACCTGATGTAAGGCTGTAGATGAAGTAATGTTATTTAGAACCTGTTGCCTATTTTCTCGCTTTTAGAGATTATGCGGCAAGATAAATATTTGAATAAAGGTGTTAGCAAAAAGAATTATTCCTTGTCTGGATATTAAAGACGGGCAAACGGTGAAAGGCACCAATTTTGTCAATCTGCGCCAAGCGGGAGATCCGGTGGAACTGGGACGTGCATATAGTGAACAAGGAGCCGACGAACTGGTATTTCTGGACATCACAGCGAGTCACGAAGGACGCAAAACTTTTGCCGAACTGGTGAAACGGGTAGCGGCAAATATCAGTATTCCTTTTACTGTAGGCGGGGGAATTAACGAGCTGAGTGATGTGGACCGTTTGTTGAGTGCAGGTGCCGATAAGGTATCTATTAATTCATCGGCTTTGCGCCGCCCTGAGTTGATAGACGAGATAGCCAAACATTTCGGTTCGCAAGTATGTGTGCTCGCAGTGGATGCCAGGTTGACGGATACTGTCTGGAAGTGTTACCTGAACGGTGGGCGCATAGAAACTGATAAGGAACTGCTTGCGTGGACGCGTGAAGCTCAGGAGAGAGGTGCGGGAGAAGTGCTGTTTACCAGCATGAACCATGATGGAGTGAAGACAGGATATGCCAATCAGGCTTTGGCTGCGCTTTCCGATCAACTTTCCATTCCTGTGATAGCTTCCGGAGGTGCCGGAGAGCCCGAACATTTTTGTGATGCTTTTACTCTGGGAAAAGCAGATGCCGCACTGGCTGCCAGTGTTTTTCACTTTGGTGAGATTAAAATTTCCGAATTAAAATCGTATCTTTGCGCGCAAGGCATTACGGTGAGAATTTAAATATAGAAAATGATTATGGATATAGATTTCGATAAGATGAGCGGTTTGGTGCCGGCTATCGTGCAAGATTACTACACCCGAAAGGTGCTCATGCTGGGTTTTATGAATAAAGAGGCTTATGAAAAGACTGTAGAAACAGGTAAGGTCACTTTCTTTAGCCGTACGAAAAATCGCTTGTGGACGAAAGGTGAGGAGAGTGGCAACTTTCTGCATGTGGTTTCCATCAAAGAAGATTGTGACAAAGATACACTACTGATTCAGGTACATCCTGTAGGTCCTGTGTGCCACACTGGTACGGATACTTGCTGGGGTGAGAAGAACGAAGAAGGGGTGATGTTCATTAAAGAACTTCAAGACTTCATTGATCAACGTCACAAAGAGATGCCCGAAAAATCATATACTACCAGCCTTTTTGAGTCGGGCGTGAACCGCATGGCACAGAAAGTGGGAGAGGAAGCTGTAGAAACAGTTATTGAAGCAACCAACGGAACAGACGAAAGAATGATTTACGAAAGTTCCGACTTACTATATCACCTCATTGTGCTACTTACTTCGAAAGGCTATCGCATCGAAGATTTGGCACGTGAGTTAAAATCAAGACACACAAGCTCATGGACGAAGCATTAATTCAACAGCCCGAAAGTGCAGAGGTGCTCATTCAATACACTAATGTTGAAGTGCATCAGCAAGAGCTTTGCGTACTGAACGAAGTAAACCTGCAATTGCATAAGGGTGATTTCGTGTATCTTGTGGGTAAGGTTGGTTCGGGCAAGACGAGTTTGCTGAAGACTTTTTATGGCGAGCTGACTATCCCTCAGGGAGAGGCCCATGTTTTGGGTTATGACATGAAAACGATCAAACGTAAGAACATTCCGCAACTAAGGCGTAAGCTTGGCATTGTATTTCAGGATTTTCAATTGCTCATTGATCGTTCGGTATACGATAACCTCGAATTCGTGTTGCGAGCTACCGGTTGGAAGAATAAAGAAGAGATAAAAGAACGCATCGAAGAGGTGCTACAACAAGTCGGGATGAGTAATAAGGGGTATAAATTGCCCAATGAACTTTCGGGTGGAGAACAACAACGTATTGTGATAGCACGTGCGGTACTCAATTCTCCGGCGATTATTCTGGCAGATGAACCCACCGGAAATCTGGATGCAGAAACAGGAAGGGCCATTGTGGAACTGTTACACAGCATTTGCCGCCAAGGATCCTCTGTGGTAATGACCACGCACAACTTGCAATTGCTTAAAGAATTTCCCGGGTTGGTCTATCGTTGCCAAGAGCACCGCATATTTGACGTAACCGACGAATACGCAAGTAAAGAAAGAGATAATTAATACATATAACATTTTAACACAGTTACGAAAATGAAAGTTTTAAAGTTTGGAGGAACTTCTGTAGGCTCTGCTCAAAGAATGAAAGAAGTGGCCAAATTGATTACCGATGGTGAAAAGAAGATTGTTGTTCTCTCGGCTATGTCGGGTACAACAAATACATTGGTAGAGATTTCCGACTATCTGTACAAGAAGAACCCGGAAGGTGCTAATGAGATAATCAATAAGCTGGAAGTTAAGTATAGAAAGCATATTGATGAACTTTTTGCCACTGCGGAGTATAAACAGAAAGGCCTGGAGGTTATAAAATCTCATTTTGACTACATCCGTTCATACACCAAGGATCTTTTCACACTGTTCGAAGAGAAGGTGGTGCTGGCACAAGGGGAACTTATCTCTACTGCGCTGGTAAACTTCTACTTGCAAGAGAGCGGAGTGAAGTCTGTGATGCTTCCGGCTTTGGAATACATGCGTACTGATAAAAATGCGGAACCCGACCCTGTGTATATCAAAGATAAACTGTTGGCGCAGCTCGATCTGTATCCTGAAGCAGAGATATACATCACCCAAGGTTTCATCTGCCGTAATGCTTATGGTGAAATAGATAACTTGCAACGGGGCGGTAGCGATTACACAGCTTCACTTATCGGTGCAGCTGTAAATGCGTCGGAGATTCAGATTTGGACAGACATAGATGGCATGCACAATAACGATCCTCGTGTGGTTGATAAAACATCACCTGTTCGTCAGTTGCATTTTGAAGAAGCTGCTGAACTAGCTTATTTCGGTGCCAAGATTTTGCATCCTACCTGCATTCAGCCGGCTAAGTATGCTAACATACCTGTTCGCCTGCTCAATACTTTGGATCCCACAGCTCCGGGTACCCTTATCTGTAACGAAACGGAGAAAGAGAAAATAAAAGCGGTAGCTGCTAAAGATAATATTACAGCGATCAAAATAAAATCGAGCCGCATGTTGTTGGCTCACGGCTTCTTGCGCAAAGTGTTTGAGATATTCGAGAGCTACCAGACTCCTATCGACATGATTTGTACCTCAGAAGTCGGAGTGTCTGTCTCTGTAGACAACACAAAGCATCTGAATGAGATTCTGGACGACCTGAAGAAGTACGGTACGGTAACCGTCGATAAGGATATGTGCATCATTTGCGTGGTGGGCGACCTGGATTGGGAAAACGTAGGTTTTGAAGCCAAAGCGCTCGATGCCATGCGTAACATACCTGTGCGTATGATTTCTTTTGGTGGTAGCAACTACAACATCTCCTTCCTCATTCGTGAATGTGATAAGAAGATAGCCTTGCAATCGCTGAGCGACATGCTGTTCAACGGTAAATAAAAAATATTCTGAGCGCTTTTATAACTTGATAAAAGCGCTCTTTTCAACTTTAAAAGCTTTGTATATGAAAGGTATATTTCCTGTTAATAAATTCCGTGAACTCCGTACACCTTTTTATTATTACGATACCAAGGTGTTGCGAGATACATTGGCATGCATAAAGACGGCTGCAGCGCAGTATGCCAACTACCATGTGCACTATGCTGTCAAGGCTAATGCCAACCCAAAAGTCCTGAGCATCATCCGCGAAAGTGGGTTAGGTGCCGACTGTGTGAGTGGTGGCGAGATTCGCGCAGCCATTAAAGCCGGATTTCCTGCAGAGAAGATTGTTTTTGCCGGAGTAGGCAAATCTGATTGGGAGATTAATCTGGGGCTCGATTATAATATTTTTTGCTTTAATGTAGAGTCTATTCCCGAACTGGAAGTGATCAACGAATTGGCTGCTGCCAAAGGTAAAGTCGCTAATGTGGCCTTCCGTATTAACCCGAATGTAGGTGCGCATACACATGCCAACATAACAACCGGACTAGCCGAAAACAAGTTTGGCATCAACATGCAAGATATGGATCGTGTGGTCGATATCGCATTGGAGATGAAGAACATAAAATTTCTTGGTCTTCATTTTCATATTGGTTCTCAAATACTCGATATGGGCGACTTTGTAGCACTCTGCAACCGGATTAACGAATTGCAAGAGAAACTCTTTGCCCGTCGCATCATTGTAGAACTTATTAACGTAGGTGGAGGCTTAGGCATCAACTATGATCATCCCGACCGTCAACCTATTCCCGAATTCCAAAACTATTTTGTGACCTATGCCGAGCACTTGAAACTTCGTCCCGGACAAGCATTGCATTTCGAGTTGGGACGTGCCGTTGTGGGGCAGTGTGGCAGTCTTATCACCAAAGCACTTTACATGAAGCAAGGCACCAATAAGAAGTTCGCTATTCTTGATGCCGGCATGACCGATCTTATTCGTCCTGCCCTCTATCAAGCCTATCATAAAATAGAAAATATCACCTCTGATGAAGCCGTTGAGGCGTATGATGTGGTAGGACCTATCTGCGAATCGTCTGACGTCTTTGGCAAGTCTATCGATCTGAATAAAGTGAAGCGTGGCGATCTCATAGCTCTTCGCTCTGCCGGAGCCTATGGCGAAATTATGGCCTCCGGTTATAACTGCCGCGAATTGCCTGTAGGCTATACATCGGACGAATTGGTGTAATCTTATAAACTTATTATTCCTCTTTTCTGGGTGGATAAAAAAGGCGCTTTTTTCTGTAAAAAGGAAAAAAGCGTTTTTTTTGTCGAACAATGAGCCTTTGTCCTTGTTCTTTTTGAAAGTATTATTCACTAAATTCCATAAATTATGATCACGAAAAAATTACAAGAAGCGATTAATGGACAGATCGCTGTTGAACTTTGGTCTGCCAATCTTTACTTATCTATGTCTTTCTATTTCGAGAAAGAAGGTTATAGTGGCTTTTCAGCATGGATGAAGAGACAGTCTCAGGAAGAGACAGAGCATGCTTGTGCCATGGCCAATTATTTAATTAAGCGTGGTGGTGAAGCAAAAGTGGATAAAATTGATGTTGTTCCCTCCGGATGGGGCACCCCGCTAGAAGTTTTTGAACATTCTTACAAACACGAGTGTCACATTTCAAAACTGATAGATGATTTAGTGAGCGTGGCTTCTGCTGAGAAGGATAATGCCACTCAAGATTTCTTGTGGAGTTTTGTTCGCGAACAGGTAGAAGAAGAAGCGACTGCACAAAGTATTATAGATAAGATCAAGAAAGCCGGTGACGCAGGCATCTTCTTCATCGATTCTCAGTTGGGACAGAGAAAATAAAATGTAACATATTTGTTTAGATATAAAAGTAGCCCCATGCACGCTTGCATGGGGCTATACAAACAAAACAAACAAATAAAACCGTGATTCACATCATGGGTGTTTCTTTTTCTTTAAAGTATATTTTTATACAGGGCTTTAAATGTCCAGCATATAAAACGAATTATTCTTGAGCGCAGCGTATAAAGAATCCGCAGCCTCGACTGCTGCTGCCTAGCGGTTGGAGGAGGCTGTTGCTGAAGCCTAGGCTGCCGGCGGTCGTGCTAATACTAGTGTATGACGACGAGGACCAACACATAGTGTTGGAAGCTACATTCTCCAAAGCTCCCGATGACCACAATTGATAGCCTACAGCAGGGTAATAGTTGGTAGCACCCGAGCCGGTAGCCGCATAATAAAAAGTCCAACCTTTATCAAAAGTACTTGATGATACATTGAATTCGCTTGCAGTGGTCGTACCGCTTCCTGTAGTAGTAAAGCGGGTGAAACTGTCTTGCGGAGGTGTACGCCATCCTGGTGGGCAAGGATCGTAAATTGATTTGCTTCCGGTTTCAGAATTAGGAACAGTCGTGGTTGCATTGGGGTTGCCCCACAGATTGTCTCTTTGCTCTGTACGGGTGGTTGCGTTTAACCAGTCTTTAGTGTCTGTTGAAGAGGAACTTCTGTAAATAAAATGTGTGGGATTCTCAATAGCATAACGAATAGTGGCATCCGCACCGCTGTAACCACTCGCCGTAGCAGTGGTATTCAGAACATTGGTGTGATCATAGCCGCTGGTATAAGTAGTGGTGATAAAGCTGCTACTGCTCCATCCCAAAGCACCTACAAACGGGTCTTTACGGCCCCATTGATAAAGCAACCCCAAATCACCCGCATTGGTAGCTGTGCTGCTCCAGTTGCTCGTTTCTGTGGCCCCTAGGTTGTATTTCATCATCTTAAAAGAGCGACTTGCCACGACCGGGCTTGTCAATGCGAGAGTAGTGTAAGTATCATACGTATTAGAGTTATCTGGATTCGGAGCATAAGTGGTTTTCCATATATGCCAGCTCCAAAGGATATTTGTGCCGTCTGTAACAGCAATCACAGCATTACCATTGGTACTGTTATCAGCCGTCTTGAAACGTACATAACCGTCTACCAATTTCACACTGCCATCCTCTATCACGTCTCCTTTGCTACCCGTTTCCCAAAGTAATAAAGCGGTGGTGGGAGAGAGGGTTGTTGGAGTAATGGCAGGAGCCGTTTGATCTCCACAAATTGACGAAGCTGTTGTAGCACCATTTCCCATTACCGTGGCTTTAAACTTATAATTCTGATTTCCATCATTGGCTATGTAGCAATTGGCAGTGACCTGAGTTCCTGCATTGTCTATGCTTAGGTTTTCCGGTAGCAATACCCTGCTATCAACCTCATTCATTCCTTTTATGGTCATGTTAATGCTGTAATACGTGTTTCGTGCAATATCAAAACTTGTCGTCATGTTAGCACCCGGATAAATGCGATAAGTCACATACTCTGCCGTTTCACCACTTGGCGTATAGATGCCCTCCACTTCTATATAAGTGCTGTAATCGGGAGCATTCGTTTTGCTTTTATCCTGTTCGGTGGTGATGGTGGAAACTGTTCCCCGAAGATTTTCGGGGATATACCACGTTAACGTATTGCCTGCTGTGTAAGATTCCTCCGTATAGTTGGTGTATTTGCTTGCATCCGTGGTTGAGTTTGCGGGATAAGTGCTTGTTGGTACTGCTATCTGTGCCACATTGGCAACCGAATAGAGACGGACGGATGTAAGCGTAAAGGCATCGCTCGTGTTTGTCAGATTCACGTTGCAGGTAAAGCCCAACTTAGCCACCATGCGGGTAAGTGACACGGCATACAATCCGGGCATGGTGGCACCGGTATATGTACCGATCATAGGCAGATCCGTTCCTGATGTGACCGATACTTCGGTGGCAAAACTAAGTGTTGAAGTCTGGAAATCGGCTATGGTAGTTGTTGCTATCGTGTAGTTTCCTGTTACATCTCCCACATTGGCCACTACATACACTGTTTGATCGCTGCTACTCTCAGTAAGAGTCGTTTCCAAATTTGCAGTGTTCGGAGAACTATAATATTCTTTTGCCACCAAAGTAGATGTGGAAGTGGTTCCATCAAATTGAAAGACGCATACTTCATTAATTGCAGACTCGTCAATTCCCGTTGAGCTGCGGGTGCTTGTAGCGTCGGACAGTCCCATCGCTACACTCAATGCCTCATCTTTACCGCTTGTAGCTTTGGTTGTGGCAGATGCGACGGCTTCCATCTCCACCGGTTGCAGGTTGAAATTCATCTGTATGGTTTCTCCTTCTACCGAATCAGAATTGCGCGAGTCATCCCCGCTGCAGCTTGTCAGTAGCAGAAGCAGTATTCCAATCGTTGGTAGTATCCATTTATTTCGTATCATTCGTATTTTCTTCTCTTTTTATTTACTTTATAATTTTTTTGCAGCAAATGACTGTTGATTTTTTAATAAGAATATTTTATTCTTGTGCGCAACGTACAGAGAATCCGTGACCTCGGTAAGTGTTGCCTAAGGGGTTCACGTTACTGCTGATGAGATATAAGTAGCCAGCTCCTAAATAATCACTAGCGTATGACGACGAAGACCAACAAGTACCGCTCGAACTTACATTCGTCAATGCTCCTGAAGACCATACTAAACAACCTATAGCAGGATAGTAAGAGGTCGCTCCAGATTCGCTAGCCGTATAAAAAAAAATGTATCCTTTATTAGTTGCAAAATTAGTAGATGCAACATTGAATTGACTTGACGTACTAGTGTTCCCTCCTATAGTGGTGAAACGCGTGAAACTATCCTGTGGCGGTACTCGCCAGCCTGGTGGACAGGGGTCGTAAATGGATTTGCTACCCATTGCTGAGTTGGGAACGGTTGTGGTGGTATTGGGGTTCCCCCAAAGATTGTCTCGCTGGGTAGCATAAGTGGTTGCGTTCAACCAGTCGTAAGTATCTGTTGTGGCAGAGCTTCTATAGATAAAATGTGTCGGATGCTTGATAGAATAACGGATGGTGGCATCTGCACCGCTGTAACCACTCGCCGTGGCAGCGGTACTTAGAACATTGGCATGGTTATATCCGCTAGTATAAGTTGCAGTTATAAAGGCGCTACTGCTCCATCCAGAAGCACCAACAAATGGATCTTTACGTCCCCATTGATAAAACAAGCCCAAATCACCCGCATTGGTAGCCGTACTGCTCCAGTTGCTTATTTCTGTGGCTCCCAAGTTGTATTTCATCATTTTAAATGAGCGGGAGGCATACGTGATGTAAGTTTCATAATTTGTATCAGGAGTATAAGTGGTTTTCCATATATGCCAGCTCCAAAGGATATTGGTGCCGTCTGAAACAGCAATCACAGCGTTACCATTGGTACTGTTATCAGCCGTCTTGAAACGTACATAACCGTCTACCAATTTCACACTGCCATCCTCTATCACGTCTCCTTTGCTACCCGTTTCCCAAAGTAATAAAGCGGTGGTGGGAGAGAGGGTTGTTGGAGTAATGGCAGGAGCCGTTTGATCTCCACAAATTGACGAAGCAGTTGTAGCTCCATTCCCCATTACTGTGGCTTTAAACTTATAATTCTGATTTCCATCATTGGCTATGTAGCAATTGGCAGTGACTTGTGTTCCCGCATTATTCATGCTCATGTTTTCCGGTAGCAATACCCTACTATCAACCTCATTCATTCCTTTTATAGTCATGCTAATGCTGTAATATGTGTTTCGTGCAATATCAAAACTTGTCGTCATGTTAGCACCCGGATAAATGCGATAAGTCACATACTCGGCCGTTTCCCCACTTGGCGTATAGATGCCCTCCACTTCGATGTAAGTGCTGTAATCGGGAGCATTCGTTTTGTTTTTATCCTGTTCCGTGGTGATGGTAGATACTGTTCCACGAAGATTTTCGGGAATATACCACGTTAACGTATTGCCTGTCGTGTAAGATTCCGCTGTATAATTGGTGTATTTGCTTGCATCTGTGGTACTGTTTGCGGGATATGTGCCTGTTGGCGTATTCATTTGAGCTACATTGGCAACAGAATAAAGACGAACGGATGTAAGCGTAAAGGCATCGCTCGTGTTTGTCAGATTCACGTTGCAGGTAAAGCCCAACTTAGCCACCATGCGGGTAAGTGACACGGCATACAATCCGGGCATGGTGGCACCGGTATATGTACCGATCATAGGCAGATCCGTTCCTGAGGTGACCGACGCTTCAGTAGCAAAACTAAGCGTTGAAGTCTGGAAATCGGCTATGGTAGTTGTTCCTATCGTGTAGATTCCTGTTACATCTCCCACATTGGCCACTACATACACCGTTTGATCGCTGCTGCTCTCAGTAAGAGTCGTTTCCAAATTTGCAGTGTTTGGAGAACTATAATATTCTTTTGCTACCAAAGTAGATGTGGAAGTGGTTCCATCAAATTGAAAGACGCATACTTCATTAATGGCAGACTCGTCAATTCCCGTTGAGCTGCGGGTGCTTGAAGCTCCGGCCAGTCCCATCGCTACACTCAATGCCTCATCTCTACTGCTTATGGCTTTGGTTGTGGCAGATGCAATCGCTTCCATTTCCACCGGTTGCAGGTTGAAGTGCATCTGTATGGCTTCTCCTTCTTCCGAGTCAGAATTGCGCAAGTCATCCCAGCTGCAGCTTGTCAGCAGGAGAAACAGTACTATTATCCAGCTAAATTTTCTATTCATAAATAGTCTTTTTATCTCAATTTTTCTGTACTTTAAATCAATACTCAAATCCATAGCTATTCTTTTACACACCTAATCCCAAAAGCACTTCCTCTATTATCACTATAAGCATCAAATACGTAATTTGTATAAAAATGAAAGCCATAGCCATATATTGTATTTACAGTAGATGTTGAGGCCGACCAATAGTACCCGAAAGAACCTACAGATGCAACTGTACCAGAACCCGTTCCTCGTACTCCACTTGCTGGATAATAACCAATATTACTACTACTCTTCATAAATGAATAGCCATTACTAAATGTACCACTATAACCACTACCAGAATAGGTAAATATTCCATTTGATTCCACTAAATAACGCCATGGAGATGAAGTGCTCCATACTGGAACCCGCCAGCCTACTGGGCATGGATCGTACACGGTTTTTTCTCCCGAAGAGTTATTCCACAAATAATTATTTTGCGTAGATCCATACCAATCATATGGGGAGCTACTTGTACATATAAAAGTTCCGGGATTGCATACTGAAGTAGTAAATCCTATGGTAGATATTGTTTTTACTGCTGTTTGACTTCCATAAAGAGTTGGTTCAGTTGCTGTCCATTCATTGCTTCCGGGAAATGGATCTTTACGCCCCCATTGGTAATACAATCCACGAGCACCTGCATCAGTTGTATTATAATCAGCACGAGTAGCACCCAAATTCCTATCCATAAAAACATAGTCACGATAACCATTATTTAGAGTATTAGTTGTTCCTGTATTTGGATTATAAGATGTTACCCATATATGCCATGACCACAAAATAGTACCTGAACTATTTTTCACAACTACCACAGCATTACCCCCATTATCTCCCACTGGAGAGTTAGCAAATACAGTGAAACGGCCCGACGAACCAGTTCCGGTCTTGCCTATCATACCTATCAGACCAGGAGTTGTTTCCCATAAAAGACTTGCCGACCAATCTGTAGTAGATAGTATTTGGTAGTATGTACCGCTTGTCAGTGTTGCACCATCAATAGCAATAGTACTTTCATTCGCCCGAGATACAGGAATGCTCACACCTGCTCCCGGTGCCACTATATAGCAATTAGAAGCACTACCTACGGTAACTGCGCCACCACCGATTGTAGAATTCCAAGTGGTCGCTGTCTCCCAACTGGCAGAGGAAGAAGAAGTTAAACTCAAAACGACCTGATCTCCATAAAGTTTTAAAGTGAAAATGTACTGCGTGCCTGCTTCAAAAGCTATAGAAGGCACCGTTACAGAACTTATGGTACGTGCAGTTGTGTGTCCGTTAAAGTAAACGGTCATGCTCAACTGCATGGTTCCATCTGTTTTAGGCAATACGATCGTTGATGCGGAAGCTTTATATTGATCTGTTGCATCATAGGTGAAGTTTGAGTTGGCAAGAGTTACACTTCCCGTATTACTTGCCGCTGTTGATAAAGCATTATTCATTGTGCCCGTCAACGGTCCGACGGCTAAGCCCGTTAAGATTAATTCGTCTATAGCAACGCTTGTTATTGTGGTTATGGCTCTATCTATCTTAAATACCAACTGTGCGCATTTCCTCTCCAGCGTGGTTAGTGCCACCGACTGTGTTGACAATGTGGAGCTTACACTAACTCCTTGCGTGAGTGATGTGGCGTAATCCATGCCTTGAGGAACTGCGGTGGTCTCCCCTGAAGTAGATAAAGTCAAAGCCGGAGTTACCGCATAAAAATCATAGTCGCCCGAACGAAGATATAAATCACTTCCTGTTGTAGATGTCACTGTTCCCATAGCATCTACAACACAAGTGCTAAGGGAACCATCTGTTCCCACCACGTATGTGTTATCTCCTACGTAATTAGTTGCTGTCAAATCTGTTGCTGTACCTGTATGCTTGTAAACTTGCACACGAATGGTAGCGCCCTCTGCTAATGAAGAAGCATCTGCACGGGTTGAAGCTACCTGAGCAACAATACCTCGTGTAGAGAAATTAACCTTCACACCTTCATACTCGCTTGATAACCCCTCGGAGTTAGTGCAAGCAAGAAAGCAAAAAGGCAAAAAAGACAGCAATAGATACTTATTCATTAATTTAAAATATTCCTTTCTATACCTATGTTTATTTTTGTACATACCATATTGTCAGTGAATATGCCTGTACATCCTGTAGGATACACCAAAGTTTCCTGTTGAATTACGGTTGTTTGTAGTGCTTTCCTTGCCAGGGAATCACATCACTACATTCCGTTGGTAGTATTCATTTATTTAGTAACATTCGTATTTTCTTCTCTTTTTACTTACTTTATAAATTTTATTGCAGCAAATGACTGTTGACTTTTAAATAAACAGGCTTATTCTTGCGCACAGCGAACAGGCCCCCCGTAGCCCCGATTACTGTTCTGTAACGGATACACGCTGCCATTGCTGAAGCCAAGGTTGCCCGCCTGCATTGGATTGCTCGTACCGAAGGACGATGAAGACCAAGAATAACCGTTCGAACTTAGACCCAACAGGATACCCGTATTGCGGCTCCGAGAACCGGAAGCCGGCCAGAAAGAAACGCTACCTGAGGTACCAGCTATATAGAAATTGTATCCATTAGCCCAAGTGCCTGAAACATTAGGTGTTGTACCCGTTCCTGTGGTAGAAAATATCTGATAACTATCCTGAGTAGGCACACGCCAACCCGGAGGGCATGGATCGTATATTGATTTACTACCCGCTAATGTGTTAGGGGCAGTACCGCTATTAGGGTTACCCCAAAGGTTATCACGTTGAGTGCTATTAGCGGAAGCATTTAACCAATCTCCTGTTGTTGTGTTATACACAATAAAATGTGTGGGATTCTTTATGGAATACGCAATGGAAGTGGCAGCATCAGTACCTGCTGTGGCATTGGGTACAGCAGTATTACTAGTTCCGTCCAGCCAGGCATATCCACTATTATTATAAGTGTCAATGTTGCTAGTAGCAGTCCACCATTTCCCCCCTACAAACGGATCTTTACGCCCCCATTGGTAATAAAGTCCCAAGTCTCCCGCATTAGTGGCCGTTCCGCTCCAATTAGAAATTTCCGTGGCACCTAAGTTGTATTTCATCATACTGAAAGTGGTAGTACTACTATACTCCTGGTACGTATCATAATCCGTATCAGGAGTATAAGTCGTTTTCCAGATATGCCAGCTCCAGAGCAGAGTTCCGTCAGAGTCCGCCACCCCGATTAATGCATTTCCGTTCGTACTGTTATTAGCGGTTTTGAAAGTGACATACCCATTGCCAATAAGCTTCACGCTGCCATCCTGAATCACATCCCCTTTGGAACCGGTCTCCCAAATGACAAGTGCTGTGACGGGCGAAAGGGCAGTGGGCACAATGGCAGGGGCTGTTTGGTCTCCACTGGTTGCCGCAGGTGTGGTAGCCCCATTTCCCATCACTGTGGCTTTGAACTTATAATCTTGATTAGCGGTGTTCACAATGTAGCAATTGGCAGTGGCTACAGTTCCCGAGGTGTTCACACTCAGGTTTTTGAGTGTGCCGTCTCCTACGGCATCGGCACTCCAGGAGGTTGTTTCCCAACTGCTTGTGGAACTCAGCTTCAACACGATTTTGTCTCCATAAAGCTGCAAGGTGTAGGTGTATTGCATCCCTTTTTCAAAAGCGATGGCGGGCACGGTAGTGCTCATTGTTCTGGCGGTGCTGTTCCCGTTAAACCGAGCCGTTAGGGTTAACCCGTATGTGGCACTGCTTTTAGGTAATATGGCAACGGAACCACTTGCCTTCCACGCATTTGTGGCGTCGGCCGTAAAAGCGGAGCTGGCAAGCGACACCGTTCCGCTATTGGTGGCCGCGGCGGGCAAATCGGCAGCCAAACTTCCTGTGAGCGGAGCGGTTGCTATTTCGCTCAGAGTAAGTTCGTCAACAATCACACTTGTCACCGACTCCGCCCCCCTGTCGATATTGAAAATTAGTTGGGCACACTTTCTGTCCAGTGTGGTCAGCGTCACCGACTGGTTTGTAGATGAGGTGCCTATGCTTACATTTTCTGTGAGCGAAGTGGCATAATCTTTGCCGTGATCCACACTTACCGTAGCACCCGAATTACGTGTAACAGCTAAAGCCGGAGTAACCGCATAGAAATCATATGTACCCGAACGAAGAGTCATGTCAGTACCCGTATCTGATGTCACCTTTCCCTCATCGTCCGTCACACATGCGCTTAAGCTGCCATCCGAGGCTGTCACATAGGTGTTCTCACCCATGTAAATGTCGGCGGACAAGTCGGATGAAGCGCCCACACGTTGGTATGCCAACACCCGCACGGTAGTGCCTGTACTTAGTGTGGCACGGGTAGAGGCAGAAGTTCGGGCAACAATGCCGGGCGCATTGAAATTCAACTTTACGCCCTGGCTGTTTGTCGATTGGTTGTCATCTGTACAAGCTATGAACCCCATAACTAATAGGAAGTATAAAAGATATTTATTCATTATTTCGCTTGCGCATGCATCATTTTTAAGTTTGCTTATTGAACGTCCACCGGAGTTGTAATTGTTGTGGATGTCCAATCAGTGATAGCTGCTGTGGGACTGATGCCCGTGGCCTTGAACAACAAACTGATCACATAGGCCGTGCCGGCGGCATACGTTTGTGTGGGAAGGTCGATGGTCTTCGTACCTCCGTTGGTCGTGGTCACATCTATCTGCAAGGCGGTTGCCGGAGGGATCATCGCATAACCGCAAGATACGGCGGAAGAAGAACCGACAGCCAGCGTGGCGGAAGAGACAGACATGGCCACATCACTTGTGCTTCCTGAAAAACTAACGCTGGAAGGCAAAGTTATATTACAAGTGGGGCTTTGAGCCTTAATCTTTATGGAAGCCGTAATATTCCCCCACAGAGTTAGTGCGGAAGCGTCTTCGGCATACGCCTGAATCTGGATCTGAGTAAGTTGATGGGCAAAGGTTAAAGTAGAGAAATTAGAGGTTTTAGTGCCTGCCTGCTCGCCTGTGAGCATCACATCCGTACTTCCATCCAATGTGAAGGCCAGCACTCCCGAAGTGGGTGTAGCAGCGGGATACCATCCCACCAACTTACTGCTGTAACCATTGGCCATATAATACTGTGTGCTGCCAAAGGTGATTGCGCCGCTGGTATTAACGGTGGCTGCAAGAGCGGAAGATAAAGTAGTGTATGCCGGATAAGTGGGCGTTGCGTCCGTTGCGTCTAACCGGGCAAGGCTCACATTAATGGTGCTTGCCGGTACTGTGCCCGATATCACTCCGTCACCTCTGGTAACGGCTTCCACACTCTGAATTCCACCTGTAAGTTTAATCTCCACCTGTTCCGCCTCCACACCGCTCTGCGGCTCATTGTCCGAGGAACAACCCGCCAACAATAGGGCGGACAACGATATTAAAAACATTCTTTTCATACTAGTCATTTCTAAGTGATTCATTTATATTCATTCTATTACATTTCCGTGTTTTGGTCAATATCTTCCCAATTAGTCACGCTCACCTTAATCTTGGCGTTGGCGTTGGCAAAGTCAATGCTCACGCTGAGGTGATTGCCGGCTGACGCTTGTAAAGCATCGCCTTCATCATCGGTGCTGGTGGTGAATAATAGGGTGTCTCCCCGGTAAATATCGATGGCCAGGCTGCCACCCTCCTCGGTGGGGAAGATCCGGAACGAAGGAGCGTATAAGTCGCCCGTGGAGCTTTCCTGAATGTCCGGTTCATAACCGGCATCTCCTCCCGTGAGCTTGCCCAGAAAGTTAATGGAGTTGCCCGCGCCTCGAACCACTATCCGACAGGTGTCTCCGTCTTGCGTCTCACCAAAATGGTCGGTGAAAGAGTAGGTGAGGATGCTCATACTTGCCGACAAGCGTTGAAGTACCAGCGTGGCGGTGGTCTGGCTTATGCCCCGGGTGGCGGCAATGGTGCTGTCCGAAAGTTCCAAACGGCTGTAAAACAGGTCCGTGGAAGGTAAATCGTTGCCATTGAGACGTTGTAGCAATTGTATTTGTGCGTCCTCTAATGAAGTGCCCACGGCGAGTTCGGGAATCTCCAGGCTGTCCGCCTTGAGATTTCCCCAAGCCACCAGCGTCAAATCTGAACTCTCTTCTTCGGCAAAGATGTAATCGGTGGAGGTGCCCTTGGGTATCAGCCGTACGAAGCCGTCTGCGTCAAACAGATAAAGGTCTACCGAAGTCACAGCCCCGGAAGAAGTGATGTCGTTCCCATCGGTATCCACCACCTTTACCGAGAGGGAATATTGCAGGCATCCGTCTACATCTTCTCGCACGCAACTTGTCGGAAGCGCGCACAAGCATGCCAGGCAGAGAAGAAGCACGCTTGTTGTAACGTGATTCTTTATCTTTTTTCCCTTTTCCGATTTCACTTTTCTTTGGTGTATATGTTTCTTGTTTCGTTTAATTCTCTTTGTCTCAATAGACCACTACCTCTTGCAAAAAGCTCAGTTCCCAATCGTCCACCGTGACCGACAGTTGAACGGCTACCGGTTCGATGTCATCATCCGGACTGTCGGCGCCGATGCCTTTGATGGTTGCTGTGATGGCGTAATTGGTGTTGCGGGCGATGGTGGAGGTTCCCCCTCCGGTACCATCGATGGTGGTGCCCGTCTGCGCCTTGTTCACTACGATGGGGTAATATACCCGTTTCTCCGTGTAAGTCGTTCCGCTACCATCCGTGTCAAAGAGTCCTGAAATCACCAATTTAGTGGGACTTGTGGCATTATTGTTGGCGAAAGTGTAAAACCAATGGGGAGCGCTCAGCGAACTCTCGGGTGTGGAGAGCTCGTCCAGCAGATAATTCGTTCCGGTCGTCCACGTTGTACCGCTCACCGTGCCTCCGTGCAGCCATTGCGGAGAGCTCGGTATGGTTTGGCTCGCATCTCCGATGGCTACCTTGGACAGACCGCTGGCATTGTATAAAAAAAGCTTGTCCATGCGGAAAGTTGCATTCTTATATTGACCGCCTGCATCAAAGGAAGTTACTATCTTGGAGGTGGAAACACGAGCTACCAAGCGGGAAAGATTCACCGTGGCTGCGGCGGTAATGCCGACCCGCAAGTTTACGCCCTCCGTTTGACCGGACATGGGCAGGTTAGCGGATGTTTGCGCGCCGCTTGTGGCAGTGAGCCCAAGCGATACCGTCTTGGCTAGGAATTGTTCTTTGGTGGTGGCTCCGGCAAAGGTGCCCGAGGGAGCGTTGGCCACTACCACGATGTCGCATGTGCCCGCCTTGCAATTGATGGCAGAAACACTTGCGCCCGTCACTGTTGGTTCGGCGATGGTGTTCACGCTACCGTCGGAATAGAATACTCCAACGGCCAGTGTTTGTATGTCGTCTTCATCCGAGGGGAGGGTGGTGCTCGTGGCTTTCGTTTGTACGGAAGTACCTTCTACGGTGAGTTGTAGGGAGGCGGTTTTTTCGCCCTGAGTGTTTAACTCATTGCTATCTCCGCTGCAACCGCTGAGCAAACCGATGCCCAGAGCAGCTAACACGGATAAAAACATTCGACTGTTCCCGATCATGCTCTTTCTCATATACTTGTTTTGTTCTTATTTTAATTTTGCTGTTTTCTTCCTATTTCTCTTTATCGGTCAGGTATCCCAGCGCTTGTGCTGCTTCATTAACTCCTGCTGCTGCTGCCATCTGCAGATACACCTCCGCCTTGTCACGGTTACCCTCAAGCAGATAGAGGATGCCCATGTTGTTGTAAGCGGCGGGAAGTGTGGCATAAGGCTCCAGATAAGTGCGGGCGCGCTTTGTGTCCTTCCTGGCCAGCGCCACGGAAGCGGCGTTGATGGCGGCCTCTGGACTGTCGGGGAACAGGCGTGCGGCAAGGTCGAGGGCGTCGTTATACTCCGTGGAACCTTTGGGGTAGCTCAGGGCCACGGCGAAGAATTCGGAGAGTTTCAACGAGCGGGAACCGGTCTCGAACAGACGACGGCTCTCTGCCGTATTCAAACCATGGCGGGTATAACTGATGGCGTACTCCAGGCGTTTCACTCGGGGGAAGACACGGTCAAGAAGGTATTTGTAAGGTATCCCGTCGCCCAGATCCTGAAGCATGCGCTCGCGACCCTTGGTGATGTCCACCGTGTTGATGATGTCCGTGACGGCTTCCCGAAGAGACATGTCCGAGGATTGTACCAGCGAGCGGATGGAGTCCCAGTCCTCGGCCACCCAAGTGACCTCCAGAGGAGTCTTGCCCGCCACGCGGTTCTCACGAAGGTAATTCTTCAACGACAGGGCGCGCATGGAAACATCCTTTTCGTTTTTATGCAGGTTGCCCACGGGAGAGCCGTAGCCGGTCAGGCGAAGGCGGGTGACGCTCGTGCCGTTCTGCTGCTGCAAAGAGCGCACGGCGTCACGAAGGCGGTAGTAGATTTCGTAATTCTGCTTGTCGGTGGACAGGCGGTCAAGGTTCTTGCCGTCGTCGAAGGGAATGCTACCCCTGAGGGTGCTCAGGGTGTCGTCCTCGGGAGCGGGCGAGACGATGTTCACAAGCGTGAGATAGCGGCTGTCGATATCCTCCTTTATGGTGGAAGTCCGTGCCTTGGGCAGAGTGATGCCGTCCGCTATCTTGTCCTCGAAAACAGCGGCGGGCTTGCCGTTGCAACCGCATTCCCGGCTGCGCATGAGCAACACGGCCTCCTTCATCCATTCGCTGTAAGGCACGGAGATCTTATAAGAGAACTGGCGGGAAGATTTCCCGTCGTTCTTCACCACCACGGCGGGGGCGTTCAGGCTCCTGTGTTTCTTGTTCAGCGTTTCACTGCGGTGATATGCCTTTTGTTTCTGGATGCCGTTCACCTGGATGGCGGGCAGCTCAAGGCTGCGGTCCGCTCCCTTAAGCAGGGGCGTGAGCGTGAGAGACTCGTCCGAGGGGAGCTTCAAGCCCTCGTAATTCACGCTCAGATCAACGTGCAGCTTGCCACCCGAAACGGACAAGTGTTTGTCCGTGATGAAAACCTGCCCCTTATAGGCCTCCTGGCTGAGCGCTTTGCCCACAAACAGTTGCAAAAGCAGCCATAATACAATCAAACTCTTTTTCATTATCGTTTCTATCATTATATAGTATAAACTTTCAGGTCTCA
>Ga0316602_10000183_pt1 | contig 58154 bp, 55 predicted proteins | sample OWC_soil_day10_C_FD_203103 | JGI IMG/M metagenome (GOLD analysis project Ga0316602, IMG submission 203103) | Wetland soil microbial communities from Old Woman Creek delta, Ohio, United States - OWC_soil_day10_CT | ecosystem: Environmental > Terrestrial > Soil > Wetlands | place: USA: Ohio...
GGCGAGTACAATTCGCATAGGGTTCATTTTTCGAAGCCATTTAATAGCGGCTGCCACAGTATAACCGGTGGCGATACCGTCATCAATAACTACCACCGTTTTATCCGCCAACTCGGGCAATTTTGCTGCATTTTTATATACGGAAAGCCTTCGCTCGATTTCTTCGAATTCCTGGTTTATTACGTTAGTTAGGTAGGTTTGATTAATACGGCTGCGGACCGTATCATTAATTATAGCGATACCGTCTGGCATAACGGCTCCAATGGCGACTTCCAGATTGGCCGGATGCCCAATTTTACGGCTTACTAATACGGTAATCCTCGTATTAAACTTTTGAGCTACCGGGGCTGCCACAATAACTCCGCCCCGGGGTATTGCCAGAATTACCGGCGAACGAATGCCTTTTTCGGCTACCAGATCCGCGAGCCGCTCTCCCGCCTCTCTGCGATTCTGATACATGTTCGCACCTCGTTCAATGTTTATTTAAATGTAGTGTTTCATTATCTTTGGAAATCATACGGCTTAGAAAATAAAAAAGCAACCCGATATCGGGTTGCTTTTTTTTCTGGTGCCGCAGGGCGGAATCGAACCGTCGACACGAGGATTTTCAGTCCTCTGCTCTACCGACTGAGCTACCGCGGCATAAGTGGCGACCCCGAACGGATTTGAACCGTCGATCTCCGCCGTGACAGGGCGGCATGTTAGACCGCTACACCACGGGGCCGCATTTTGGTGGGCGATGACAGGATCGAACTGCCGACATCCTGCTTGTAAGGCAGGCGCTCTCCCAGCTGAGCTAATCGCCCGAATTGGTGACCCGTAGGGGAATCGAACCCCTGTTATCGCCGTGAAAGGGCGGTGTCTTAACCGCTTGACCAACGGGCCAAAAACTGGTGATCCACGATGGACTCGAACCATCGACACCCTGATTAAAAGTCAGGTGCTCTACCGACTGAGCTAGTGGATCACGTCCCACAAGATAAGATTATATAGCAACAAAGTTAATATGTCAACAAATCTTTTTATATTTTTATGTTTTTTGTCGTTTTTGTGTTCTAAAGGTATTAATGGTATTATTTCTCGTATACTCGCCTACTCCAATTAGAAGAAATCCACCAAATTTATAGTCTGATCCCTTTGTGGACCAACCGACACTACTCCTATTGCAACTCCGCTGACTTCGCTAATGCGCTCGACATATCGCTGGGCGTTCAGAGGCAAGGCGTCGTAGTTTCTGATACCGCTGGTGGATTCCGTCCATCCTGGCAGTTCTTCGAAGACAGGTTCGACTTGGGCCAGTACTTTGAGGCTTGCAGGGAAGCCCGGAATCATTTCCCCTTTGTATTTATAGCCCACACATATTTTGAGGGTTTCAAGGCCATCTAGAATGTCAAGGCGGGTAATAGCGAGATAGTCAAGGCCACTGACCATTCCAGCATAGCGGATCACGGTGGCGTCCAGCCAGCCGCAGCGCCGCGGGCGTCCGGTGGTTGTACCGTACTCATGACCGCGTTCTCTAATCAAGTCGCCGGTTTTGTCGTTTAGTTCGGTCGGGAAAGGACCTTCTCCGACTCTTGTGGTATAGGCTTTTACTACACCGACAGTCTTACTGATTTTGGTTGGCCCGATGCCTGCCCCAACGCATGCGCCGCCCGCAATTGGATTGGAAGAGGTAACATATGGGTATGTGCCGTGATCAAGATCTAGTAGAGTTGCCTGCGCCCCTTCGAAGAGCACTTTTTTCCCGGCTTTAATAGCATCATTAAGTACTACGGAGGTATCTGTTACGTAGGGTCTGAGAGCTTCCGCATATTCCAGATATTCTTTTCTTACGGCTTGATAATCAAAGCCATCTACACCGTAGACAGCCTTTAAGAGGTGATTTTTGGACTCTAGCAGACGTTTGAGTTTCTCGCTAAATTCTTCTTCGTCCATCAGGTCCACCATGCGAATGCCGCACCGGGCATTTTTATCCATGTAGCAGGGACCAATACCTCTTTTGGTTGTTCCAATCTTGTATTCGCCTCTGGAGGTTTCTTCTACTTCATCCAGCAAGCGGTGAAAGGGCATGATAACATGTGCCCGGTCAGACACTTTAAGGCCGGCGGTATCAATTCCCTTTTCTTGCATATTTTTTATTTCTTTCAGCATTACCTGAGGGTCAATTACAACTCCATTACCGACTATACAGGTTTTCCCTTTGTACAATATTCCCGAAGGCAATAAATGAAGTTTAAACTCCTGTCCGTTAACTATGACGGTATGCCCGGCGTTGTTACCACCTTGATATCTTACAACTACGTCTGCATTTTCTGCTAAATTGTCTACTATTTTCCCTTTTCCTTCATCACCCCATTGGGTACCGATAACAACTATTGCTGACATATTCTTCACCCTTCCTACAGGCCAAACTGGGCCATTATTGTATCGACATGCCGTAAGTAAGACACTGCGTTAAAGCAGGTCTCGAGTTCTTCCGGTGCCAGATACTTTTTTATATCAGCGCCATTGATGACGTTGGTTTTAAATTATTTTTCCCTCGCGACAAAAATAACTCAAACAGGCGAATAACTACGCCGGTATTTGAGTTAAGAGCGCAAAAGTTCCCGCTTTTTCCCTTGCTTATCATAGCATTAGCGCGGAAGAGGTGTCAAGAAATTTCGAATAATAATCGGACATCCTTCATAAACGTTCGGTTAATTTAAGTAAACTACGTTCATTACGGACATTCGTACATCTGTGTCAACTATTTTTCATTTTTAGCCAAACGACAGCCGCTCAATCCGAAAATTGAACAGCTGTCGTTTCTTATCCGGGCTCCGCTATTTTTGTATAATTACGGAATTTTGTATACTCTTTTTGGAAGTGAAGCAGAACGGTATCAACCGGACCGTTACGATGTTTAGCGATGATAACTTCGGTAAGATTTTTTTGCTCTGTATCGGGATTATAATAATCATCCCGATACAGAAACGCTACTATGTCCGCATCTTGTTCAAGTGAGCCTGATTCACGGAGGTCACTTAACATCGGTTTCTTGGACTGACGGGATTCGACGCTACGACTTAGCTGTGATAAAGCAATCACAGGTACGTGCAGTTCTCTTGCTAAGGATTTTAGCGACCGGGAAATTTCGGATATTTCTTGCTGCCGGTTTTCATTGCGACCGCTAAAGCCACTTCCCTGCATGAGCTGCAAATAATCGATTACTACAAGTTTAAGACCATGATCGACTTTCAATCTCCGGCATTTTGCCCTCATCTCGGCGACAGAGATACCAGCCGTATCATCGATATAGATTGGCGCGGAGGATAACCTTTCCGCCGCAACAACGAGTTTCTTCCAGTCTTCATCTTTAAGGTCGCCGATTCTTAAGCGCTGGGCATCAATAGGTGCTTCAGCGCAAAGCATACGCTGCACCAACTGCTCCTTTGACATTTCCAGGCTAAAGAAAGCTACCGATACTTTATCTCTTACCGCACAATTCTGGGCAATGTTCAATACAAAGGCGGTTTTCCCCATACTGGGACGAGCCGCAATCAGAATAAGGTCGGAAGGTTGCAATCCGGCCGTCAGCCGGTCCAGATCGGAAAATCCGGTAGAAAGGCCGGTTATGCCGCCTTTTGAGGCGTATAATTGTTCGATCCGGCCAAATGCATCCAGGATAATGCTCTTAACCGGCGTAAAGTCTCCGGTTATTTTCCGGCCTGATACTTCGAGTATCATTTTTTCGGCCTGATCCAGGATACCCGTCACTTCATCGTTGGCTTCGTAGCCCAGCCCGGCTATTTGGGTCGCTGCATTGATGAGCTGCCGGAGAAGTGCCTTTTCTTCCACGATCTTTGCATGGTAAATAACGTTGGCCGCCGTTGGTACACTGTTGGCCAGGGAGGTAATGTAGGTAATTCCCCCGGCAACTTCCAATTTATCTTCCTTCCTCAAATGTTCCGTTACAGTAATCATATCCACAGCTTCATTTTTATCGGATAGGGTTAGCATGGAATGATAAATCAGGCGGTGTGCTTCGCGATAAAAGTCTTCCGGCCTTAATAGTTCGGCAACTTTAACGATTGCTTCACGCTCAATCAGCATCGCCCCTAGCACCGATTGCTCCGCTTCTACATTTTGGGGCGGCATTCTATCTAACAAGGAAAATCCTCTCCCTTACGCAATTGCCGTAGCCGATTTGATAAACAGTATGTCTAGTGCTTCCTCTACGGTTTCAACCGGGCATACGGTAAGACCTAAATGCCCTTGCGGTATATCTTTATCATTCTCTTTAGGTATAATGATTGTAGTAACTCCGGCCTGTTTCGCCCCGTAGGCTTTTTCGAATACGCCGCCAACCGCTTTTACTTTCCCCTGTATGGAAACTTCACCGGTTATTGCAACATCCTGACGGATTTTTTGACCGGTTATGGCGGAAATGATGGCGGCCATAATGGCCGTACCCGCCGACGGACCATCAATTCGTCCGCCACCGATAATATTGACATGAATGTCATAGTTAGCCAACTCTTGGCCGGTAATGCGGCGCACTACTGCGGCAGCATTAAAGACGGAGTCTTTCGCCATACTGCCGGCGGTATCATTAAAGCGGATACTGCCTTTTACTTTTTCGGTGGCCGCAAAGGCTACCGCTTCAATTTCCAGTACCGACCCAAGGTATCCGGCTACGCCAAGGCCAAAGATCTTGCCCATTTCCCCGGTGGCAGACGCTTTTTTATTGACAAAAGGCGAAAGCCGGCTAACCTGGGCAACCCGGTACACATCCTCTTCTTCAATAGTTACCCTGCTACCGTCGTCTTGGCTCCGATACAGAGCAATACCGTAGGCATCCGCCAGTATATTAATGGCTTTTCGCCCTTCAATGGTGTATTCACTGATAATTTCCTGGACCCGGGGAGCCATATCTACATCAAGTTTTTTTGCCGCATTATAGACAATTTCTTCAATATGCTTCGGAGTGAGCGGTTCAAAATAGATTTCGGCACAACGCGAACGAATCGCCGGAGTTAAATCCTGTGCATCACGAGTCGTGGCACCGATTAGAATAAAATCTGCAGGTGCGCCTTCCTCGAAAAGCTTTTTAATATATTTCGGCACATTCGGATCACTAGGATCATAATAGGCCGAGTCAAAAAACACACGCTTGTCTTCCAGTACTTTTAGTAATTTATTTTGAAGCATGGGGTCCATTTCCCCAATTTCATCTATAAACAATATGCCGCCATGGGCATCAGTCGCCAGTCCCGGTTTAGGCTCGGGAACACCGGTATCGGCTAAGTCCCTCCTAGCCCCCTGATAAATCGGGTCATGCACGGAACCCAATAGCGGATTGGTCATGTCCCGCGGATCCCAGCGCAAGGTCGTTCCGTCTACCTCAATAAAGTCAGCATCCTTCGCAAAGGGCGAATACTTTAGTTTTTTGGCCTCTTCCATAACCAGTCTTGCCGCAGTTGTCTTACCAACACCGGGTGGACCGTACAATATCAAATGCTGAGGATATGGCGACGCCAGTTTTGCTCTTAGCGCTTCAACCGCCCGCTCTTGACCAACAATCTCATCCAAGGTCCCCGGCCTAAGCAAAGTCATGGCCGACTGGGTTAATGTACGCTGCTCAAGTTTTTCCAGCATGGCGTATCTTTTTAGTGTCTGCGGTGTTTCTACATTGGATTCTTCTTTTAGGACTTGCATTTTAATTTCCCGAACATATTCCTGATGGCGTTCATCCATTTTCTCGGCAATTTTCTTTTCCAGTTTTTCCTCTATAGCCCTTCGGGCCAAGATGTCCGCGATTTCTTCCTCAACCTCATCCAGAATTCCCGGGATTTCCTTTTGTTGCGGGATTTTTGCTATTGTCGGGTCTTCAAATACAAGTTTTTGCAGAGCCAACACCCGTTCTGCCAGTTTTTCCGACCGCAGAAGGTCGATGGCTTCCAGTTTTCCGGCCCTGAGCACTACCTTGTCCGTTCCGATAAGATTCGAATACAGCGCAAACAATGAGGACACCCGGCGCTTCAGCTGATCGTCGGCTGTGTCTTTAAGCATTAGCTTGTCCGGGAGAATCTTATTGAAAATATTTTTCATTTGATGACCCTTTCTAAGGTTTTCCAATTACCTTTACTTGTATTTGCGCCGTTATTTCCGGATGCAGCTTTACGGTAACCGGGTATGTACCCAGTGCTTTGATCGCGTCGGAAAGATCAATTTTTCTTTTGTCTAACTCAACTCCATGTTCCGCTTTTAGTGCGTCTGCGATATCTTTGCTAGTAACGGAGCCGAACAGTTTTCCCCCTTCTCCCGTCTTAACGGCAACGGTAACTGAAAGTTTGCCAATCTGTGCCGCATACACTTTGGCTTCATCTAACATTCTGCTTGCTTTATGAATTTCAGCATCTTTTTGCTGTTTAGCGGTATTAACATTGCTTGCCGTTGCTTCTATAGCCATTTTCTTCGGTAATAAATAATTACGGGCATACCCTTCGGATACTTCCAGGATATCACCTTTTTTGCCCATTTTTTTAATCTCTTGTTGCAGAATTACTTTCATGATTCTCACTCTCCCTAATATATTTGGTGACAAGTGCAAGCACTTTTTCTTTGACCTCATCCATGCTGGCATGTTTAACCTGCGCCCCCGCCATGGATTGGTGTCCGCCACCTCCGATTTCTTCCATAATTACTTGAACATTAATTTCCCCTTGGGATCGAGCACTAACGGCTACACCGTCGTCGAACTTAAATAGCACGACGCTTACTTCAACCCCTTCGATATTAAGTAGCATATCAGCGGCTTGCGCAGCGGCAAGTTGAGCGTTTTTGACTTGTTTGGGATAAACGGCAATGACTGCGCCACCTGGGAGCATTTGGGTATTATTGATTATCTCTGCCCGATGCTTAAGCGTGTCTAAATCAACTCGAAACAGTTCACGCACCAGTCGAGGGTCCGCTCCCGCCCTTCGAAGCTGAGATGCCGCTTCGAAGGTACGAACACCGGATTGTACCGCGAAGCTTTTCGTGTCGACGACAATTCCCGCATACAGAGTGGATGCTTCTAGACGCGTAAGCTCCAGTGTTTCATCGAAGTAAGGTAAGAGTTCGGTAATTAGCTCACTGGTGGAAGATGCTGACGGCTCCATATACACCAGCATAGAATTGGCAATAAGATCTTCCGCCCGGCGATGATGATCTATTACAATGATTCGGTTGCAGATGTCTAAAAGTTCCGGCGCGGCGGTAATACCCGGCCGGTGGGTGTCAACAATAATGAGTAAGGTATCTTGGGTAATAAGTTCCTTTGCAGAATCGGAGAATAGGAACAGGTCTTTGTATTCCTCATATTCACCCATAAATTCTTTCAGCCGGTCTACCGCATCACAGGGGTAACTTACCACAACATGAGTAGGTTTTCCTAAACTTCTTGCCATTTTTGCGGCTCCCAGCGCCGCACCAAGACTGTCAAAATCCTCATTGGTGTGTCCCATAACCAGCACAAGATCGGTATCTTCTATCGTATCACGTATGGCTTGAGCCACGACTCTGGCCTTGACTCTGGTATTTTTCGCAACTGCAGCCGTTTTGCCACCAAAGAACTGGGCTTCATTCCCTAAATAAACAACCGCCTGATCCCCGCCGCGGCCTAAAGCTAAATCAAGTCCCGCTTGAACGCGCTGTCCCAGCACAGCTATTGACGGCTCATTCGCAGCTAGCCCCATACTGAGCGTCACCGGCAGCCGGTTACCTCCATAGACACCCCGGACTTTGTCCAATATATCAAATTTATCTCCGATAACAGTATCCAGGGCGGAACGATCCATTAAAGCAATATACGTATCTTCGGAACACTTTTTTATAAAGCCTTTTAGTCCACCCACCCACTCGGTTATATATTGGTTGACACTTGCGAGTATCGCGGATCTTTGGCTCTCATCAAGACTTTTTAATACGTCAGTGTAATTGTCAATCTGAATATAGGCTAAAACCGGCATCAACCAGTGCCGCTTATTTTCCATACCCCCATCTGTAATATCGGCAAAACACAGGGTGAGAACCTCTTCTCTAAAAGGGCTCAATCCACTTAGAGGTTTGTAGTTTACTTCATAGCAATGAGTTCCCCGAATAAAACTTTTCTGCCCTTCTTTTCCCCAAATGCGGCTCATTTCTATCTGCGGCCAGCTTATTTCAATCGAGTCACCGGTTTTTATGCCGGTATCTGACCACTCTGTTAAGAGCTTATTAAACCAGCAAATCTTCCCCTCTGCATTGACAAACGCCATTCCTACCGGCAGATCTTCCATCCACTCCAGGGAAGCTCGACCTATATCTTGCGTCATAGCGTCAAGATACGCCGCCAAATCTTCATGCTGCTGATTATGCCGTTCTCTGCCGTATAAGTAAAGCGCACAAAGCAAAATTGCGCCAATTACCGCTAAAAATTTGTTGTAAAATACAATAATCATCAGCAGCACTGCCGCCACGGCAAGATATATCCGGGTATCAAACCATAAGGATGGTCCCCTAACCATACTGACCTTCCCTCCTGTCAAGACGAACGAGGTTGTCTCAACCGCCGATAATCAAGGGCAATTTCAAAGGCCCCGCCAAAAACTAGAATAATTTCATATACTACATTTGTAAATATCAACAACAGTATAATACTGCGCATAAATCTTGACAAATTGTATTTGTCGGCAAGGTAGTAAAATACCGACAAACCCTGCACAAAAGTAAATAGGCCCCCAAAGTACTTCATATTCTCGCCGACAATCATTGCTTTTTCCAGTTCAAGATGCTGACCGGCATAGCCCAGAATATACCCCATGATAAAGATATATAGCACATAGTCCGGCAGCACCCAATGTTTAAAGGGCGGCAAGCTGGGCACATTATGGCCCCTTCGTTTTAATACCAGACTCGCAACCATAAAAATAATGTACGAAAAAATTACCCCACCTATCGCTATAGACATGGGAAAAAGCATTTTTATTAGCATTAGCATAGTTTGATTAGAAAGGTTTATCTGCGTAAGTTGTTCTGCTGTAAACATTCCCGAATCCTGATAGATCGCTGTGGACTGAGCAGTCATTTCCTCAAATGCCGAAAGTTCCATTTGGAAAGGATCTATCCCCAAAACCAGTGCCGTCAATCCGAAGGCGGCTATTAACGCCAACAGCACCGCCAAAGTCCCCCAGTACAAGATACGACCGGCACTCATTTTTGCCCTGATTGCCTGGCCAAACACCACTCCAATTAGCCCAAAGACAATAATAACTTTTATTGCCATAAGCGGCCCCGCCACAAACGAAATCAGCACTCCGGATACGATTGTCACCATAACACTCCATTTAAGTCCATGGTTGACTCCTATTAAAATGATTGGAACCGGTAAAATTAGAACTAAATAGGGTATGTACATACTAATGAGGGAAAGTATAACAGCTATCGCCGACATCATCCCTGCTTCGACTACCGGCTTACTTTTATTATTAATCACGTTCACCTCTTGTCACGAAAGTACCGGCGAAGTTCACTATAGTCGCCAAACCACTTTTCCGTTTCTTTTGTATTTTTACTGCTAGTATTAAGCTGCTCGCCAATCGAATCATCAAGTACGGAAAAATCTATCCCCAGACGTTTGCCCAGGCAATAGCAGGATACAACTACAGCAGCCAAAGCGCTCGTAATGGCCTTTTCACTGTTATCGGCCACAGCCTGGAATAACTTACCAATATTTAACACCAGTTCGGCTTTAAGTGCCTCAATCAGTCGCAGTTTGCGCAAAATTTCCGTTTCGTGGGAAAACAAAATCATCACACCCCATTTTGTGTTACTATTCGCCAACCATAGGGTTGGTTTCCTGCGTCTTGCTCAGGTAAATATTTGGGGTTTCCCCGCACAATAAAAGGATTTTATAAATTATCGGCGAATGTTCACACTAAAAATCTCATTGTAATGATTCCTACTAGTCCGATTTTTGTCCAAGCTTTCCCCATTACCCACTAACCCCAACTATTCTCTTTGTAAGGAGCGGAATATGGACATAAAAACAATTAAAAAGCTTAAACTTTACGGATTTAACAATTTAACAAAGACATTAAGCTTCAACATGTATGACATTTGTTATGCCAAAACGACACAGCACCGAGATGAGTATATCCAGTATATCGACGAGGAATATAATGCCGAACGTCTGACTTGCATTCTTACTGAAGTAGCCAACATGATCGGAGCCAACATCCTCAATATCGCCAGACAAGATTATGATCCCCAGGGAGCCAGCGTAACTATGCTAATCTCCGAAGGGAAGAATACAAGCGAACCAGTAAATACGCTGGGAAACACCGGTGTTAAGCCGGATGCGGTAGTCTGTCATCTTGATAAAAGCCACATTACAGTTCATACCTATCCGGAAAGCCACCCCGACCAAGGCATTAGTACGTTCCGCGCCGATATAGATGTCTCGACCTGCGGTGAAATTTCGCCGCTTAAGGCTCTCAATTACCTTCTCAACAGTTTCAATCCCGATATCGTGAATATTGATTACCGGGTACGCGGCTTTACCCGTGATATAACCGGTAAAAAGTTCTTTATTGACCACAAGATAAATTCTATCCAAAATTATATCAGCAAAGATATGCGCGACTTATATCATATGATAGACGTCAATGTATACCAAGAATATATTTTTCATACAAAAATGCTGCTGAAAGAGTTTGATTTAGATAATTATCTATTCGGTACAGATAAAAAAGACCTGCTGCCCGGTGAGAAGAAAAAAATTAAGCAGCGTCTTAAAAAGGAAATGGCAGAAATATTTTATGGTCGCAATATACCTAAAGTATAATATTAGCATAGGATATACCAAAAAGAAAGAACACGGCAATGCCGTGTTCTTTCTTTTTGGTTATGCCTGGATTTGGCCATGCTTGGCTTTTCCCCTCCAGGCATGGAATTTCTCCGATGCTTTTTCAACGACAACGAACAATACCGGTATCAGGAATATACCTAACGAAGTCGCCATAAACATACCGCCAACGACGGCATTACCCATGGAGGTTCGCGCAGCCGCTCCCGCTCCGGAAGATAACGCCAGCGGAATACATCCAATAATAAACGCCAGTGACGTCATAAGTATAGGCCGGAGACGAATCTTGGAAGCTTCAATGGCAGCTTGCGAAGGATTCATTCCCTTATCTACCCGGATTTTTGCAAATTCAACGATGAGGATGGCATTTTTAGCAGCCAACCCGATTAGCATGATTAAGCCGATCTGCATGTAAATACTGTTTTCCAACCCCCGGAAATGCTGGAATAAGAACGCTCCAAAAAAACCAGTCGGTACAGCGAGCAAAACAGCAAACGGTACCGTCCAGCTTTCATAGAGTGCAGCTAGGCACAAAAACACGAATACTAATGCCAACCCAAACAATACCGGTGCCTGACCATTTGAAATCTTCTCTTCGCGACTCTGACCCGACCATTCATAGGTGAATCCACTCGGCAGCGTCTGAGCCGCCACTTCTTCCAATGCGGTCATTGCCTGTCCGGAACTATAACCATTGGCCGGACTACCATTAATCTGAATCGCCTGGGAAGCATTATACCGGGTAATCGTTGATTGCGCATTAGTCGGTTTAGCCTTCAATAACGTGCTTAACGGCACCATCTTTCCAGACGAACCTTTGACGTACAGCATTCTCATATTGTCAACATTACTCCGATACTGCGGTTCTGCTTCCATAATTACTTTATAGGTTTTCCCAAAAAGATTAAAGTCATTAATCTGCGTTCCACCTAAAAAGGCCTGCATTGCAGTAAAAACATCACCAACTGATACTCCGAGCTTTTCTGCTTTATCCCGGTCTATCTCAAAATTATAGCCAGGAGTCGTGTTTTGGAAACCCGAGCGAATCATCCCGATTTCCGGTCGCTTCTGAGCAGCAGCGACAAATTCTTGGGATACCTTGGCCATTTCCGCCTCTGAAAGCCCGCTCCGATTTTCCAGCATCATTGAAAATCCACCAACCAGCCCCAGTCCCGGCAACGCGGGCGGCTGGAAAGCAAAGACCGATGCTTCCGGCGTTTTAGCGCCTTTCATCATGATGGACAGCGCTTCCATATCCGCCGCCTCCATCGGATTTTTTCTTTCACCCCACGGTTTTAAAGCAATAAATGATGCTCCGGCGCTCTGTTTTTGCCCCATACCCATTAGGTCAAAGCCCGCCATCGCCATCGTTCCGTCAACCCCTGACTGATTGCGGATCTCTGTCGCAAGTTTGCCAACCACCGCCTTCGTCCGGTTCAAACTAGCTCCTTCGGGTAAGTTAATTGCTGTAATAACAAATCCCTGATCTTCTGCTGGTACAAAGGAACTCGGCACGATTTTGTACAAGAATCCGGCCAAAATGATTAATACTACCAGCGAAGCCACCACGGCCCCAGCTCGGGGAATCAACCTTGCCAGCCCGCCGGCGTACTTCTCAATCATTCGTTCGAACCAATGATTAAACTTATCAAACATCCTGCCAGTAAAACCTTGGTACGCATCCGGGTTATAGGGCTTTAACAGCAACGCACACAAGGCTGGCGTTAATGACAGTGCCACTACTGCCGAGATGCCCATGGACACGGCGATGGTCAAAGCAAATTGCCGATATAACACGCCCATGGTTCCGCCAAAAAAGGCTACCGGAATAAACACCGATGCCAAAACAAATGCGATGGCGACAACCGGCCCCGACACTTCACTCATCGCCCGTTTCGTTGCATCGATCGGATTGAGGCCAGAGTAACGCATGTGATGCTCGACTGCTTCGATAACAACAATAGCATCGTCAACTACCAATCCGATAGCCAGGACCATTGCAAACAGCGTTAGCGTATTGATAGTAAAACCAAGTACTATGAAAGAAGCAAAGGTCCCTAAAAGAGAAACCGGTACAGCGAGCATCGGTATAAGCGTAGCCCGACCGCTCTGCAAGAAGATAAATACAACCACAATAACCAGTGCCAACGCTTCAAAAAGCGTTTTAGATACTTCATACAAAGACTCGCGAACAAACTTAGTATTATCCACGGCCACGTTGCATTGCATGTCCGGTGGAAACTTTTTGGAAGCATCCGTAATTACTTGACGGACATTGGACACCGTCTCCAGTGCATTGGCATCGCTACTGAGTTGGATGGCAAAGCCGGCTTGAGGCATGCCATTATACTCACCGCTAAACCCATAATCTTTGTCACCCAGTTCAATCCGAGCAACGTCTTTCAGTCGAATAAACGAACCGTCGGTATTTGTTTTAACAACAATATTTCCGAACTCCGTGCTATTTTCTAATCGGCCTTTTATTGTAGCAGTATACTGATATTCCTGCATGGGCATGGACGGTGCTTTGCCAAGCCCACCGGCCGGGGCCTGCTGATTTTGCGCCGAAATAGCACTTGATACTTCGCTTGTTGTTACGCCAAGCTGAGCCATTTTATCCGGGTTCAGCCAAATACGCATAGCGTAATCGGAACCGAACTCCATAACATTGCCAACACCTTTTATCCTCCTCAAATCTTCGAGAAGGAAATTGCTAGCATAATTTTTCATAAACGAGGCGTCATATGTCCCGTTTGGCGACGTCAAATTAAACATGACCGCCATATCCATGGTCGCTTTCGCTGTCGTTACCCCATTCGTCTGGACGCTAGTCGGCAATGCCGCTAAAGCTTGGGATACTCGGTTCTGGGTCTGAACGGTAGCCATGTCCGCATCCTTACCTGTCTGAAACTGAACGGTAAGCATATACGAGCCGCTGTCCGAACTCGACGAAGACATGGACACCATATCTTCCACGCCATTGATTTGCTGCTCTAGTACTTGAGCAACCGTCTTTTCAATGACATCGGCGTTAGCGCCGGTATAGCTGGTACTAACCCTAATCTGGGGCGGGCTGATTTGAGGATACTGCGCAATCGCCAAGTTAAAAACAGATATCAGCCCGCCAAGCGAAATTAGGATTGATAACACAATGGCAAAAATAGGCCTGTTAATAAAAAAACTCGCCATGTTATCCCCCCCTAATTTTCTGCCTGATCGGTGAGATTATCGGGACCAATCATCGTAACTTTAACCTGCGCTCCAGGCTGCGTTTTTGCATATCCGTCAACAACTACAATATCCGTTGGATTTAATCCGCTTTCTACAATCCACAGTGTCCCTACCCGTGCTCCCATTTTGACGGCTTTAGTTTCCACCTTGTCACCTTCGCCCACAACGGTTACAAAGGTTTTACCCAATATTTGCTGTACAGCCCGCTGCGGAACTAAAAGCGCCCCCGGTATTATTTCCCCTTGCGCTACAACGCGGGCAAACATACCCGTCAAAAGAAGGCCGTTAGGATTATCGAAAGCTGCTTTAATAGTAATACTACCTGTATCAGTGCCAATCCCCCTGTCGATTTGCTCAATATGGCCCAGTACAGGATATTGTGTTCCATCGCTAAGCACCAGTTTCAGGTTATTACCCCAGGCTGTCGGCAAATTACCGCCGCCTACCTGAGCTAAATGCAAATATTCAGTTTCGCTCATACTAAACTGCACATACACAGGGCCGCCTGATGATATTGTCGCCAAGACGGTAGCGCCAGTTCCGGCGTAACTTCCCGGGCGCATAACGTTGACTCCGACTTTTCCATCGAACGGAGCAGTAATCAGCGTATGTTCCAGATCATCTTCCGCCTGTTGGACTTTGGCCTGGTAGGCTTCCACGACCGCTTCGTTTTGCTGTTCCGTAGCTACTGCATTATCCAGTGTTTGCTGCGAAATGGCCTGCTGGGCCGCCAGCATCCGATACCGGCTGGTCTCTACGCGAGAATTACTAAGCGCAGCCTGAGCTTGCGCTACTTGAGCTCTCGCATTGACAAGAGCAGCTTCATATTGGCTACGGTCAATGCGGAACAGCGCCTGCCCCTGACGAACACTCTCGCCCCCTTTAACCATTGCCTCAACAACGTTACCAGCTACCCGTGGGTAGATCTGAACTTCATTTCTCGCCTGCACTTGCCCAACGTACTCGTACATAACCGGAGTATCGCGTTGGATAACATTCATGGCTTTTACTTCAGCCATAGGTGGACCTTGCATAGCTTTCTGGCTACCACAGCCAGAAACTGCAAGCATACTAAGCAACATCCCAATTACATAATACTTCCCTTTCAACTGTGACCCTCCTATTATTATGATACCCAACCTTATAGACAGATCTAGTTTTAACTCCCCACCCGGTCTTGCCCTTATACCGGAGGGTCGATCTCCTCTAGCGGACTGCATAGTCACTAGTTTGTATAATATTCTACTTCCGCTTTCTAACTCCTCTAAATTATTATTTAATTAATCAAATAAATCCAGAATAAAAATGGCGGCAAAGACTAGTTAGTCCCCGCGCCGCCATTTTTATAGCTTTCAGCCACTATTTTCTTAACATCTGCATTGGTCAGGTATTCATCATACGTCATACGCCGGTCAATAATTCCGCCCGGAGTAATCTCGATAATCCGGTTAGCCACCGTCTGTATAAACTGGTGGTCATGAGAAACAAATAGAAGAGTTCCCTCAAACTGAGTCATCCCGTTATTCAGTGAAGTAATGGATTCCAGGTCCAGGTGATTCGTGGGTTCATCCAAAAGAAGTACATTAGCACCGCTAAGCATCATCTTCGCTAGCATACACCGTACTTTTTCACCACCGCTCAATACATTAGCAGCCTTTAAACTTTCTTCACCCGAGAAAAGCATGCGTCCTAAGAAGCCGCGAATAAAGGTTTCTTCCTGGTCCCGCGAAAACTGCCTAAGCCAATCCACCAAGGATAACTCCACGCCTTCAAAGAATGCGGAGTTATCTTTCGGGAAATAAGCCTGTGAGGTTGTAACCCCCCATTTATATTCGCCACTATCTGCTTCCAGTTCTCCCATTAATATTTGAAACAGGGTGGTTTTAGCCAATCCATCGGGGCCGACAAAGGCAATCTTATCCCCTTTGGCAACCATAAAGCTTACGTCTTTTAGCACCGCCTGTCCGTCAATCGTCTTCGATATATTTTCTACCGACAATAGCTGCGCTCCGGCTTCCCGGTCGGGCTTAAAGGCTATATAAGGATATTTACGAGAAGAAGGTTTAATATCTTCCAAGGTAAGCTTCTCCAGCAATTTTTTACGTGACGTCGCCTGCTTGGATTTCGAAGCATTGGCACTAAAACGCTGAATAAAGTTTTGCAGTTCCTTAGCCTTCTCTTCCACTTTTTTATTGGCCTCTTTAGCCAGTTGCAACGCCAGTTGACTTGATTCAAGCCAAAAATCATAGTTGCCTACATACAGCTGGATGTTCTGAAAATCGATATCTGCAATATGCGTACACACTTGATTGAGAAAATGTCTGTCATGGGACACAACAATAACGGTATTAGGAAAATCATAGAGGAAGTTTTCCAGCCAGGAAATTGATTCAATATCAAGGTCATTGGTAGGTTCGTCAAGTAAGAGAATGTCGGGGTTACCAAACAAGGCTTGCGCCAGAAGCACTCGTACTTTTTCTTTACCGCTCAAATTACTCATTTTTTGATTATGCAGTTCTACACCAATCCCAAGACCTGTTAAAAGACGCGCAGCTTCAGCTTCCGCATCCCAGCCATTTAATTCAGAAAACTCGCATTCCAGTTCGGACGCTTTCATGCCATCTTCATCGGAAAAATCCGGTTTGGCATATAATGCGTCTTTTTCTTCCATGATGGCATATAGCCTTTCGTGCCCCATAATCACCGTTCTCAAGACTTCAAATTCATCAAATTCATAATGGTTCTGTTTCAAAACGGCGAGGCGCTCTCCCGGGGTAATAACTACTTCCCCTCCTGACTGGTCTATGTCACCGGACAACACCTTTAAAAATGTCGATTTGCCGGTCCCGTTAGCACCAATCAAACCATAGCAATTCCCTGGAGTAAACTTTATACTAACATCCTTAAACAGTATTCGTTTGCCATACTGTAAGGTAAGTTTGCTTGTACTAATCATATTTTATACCAGCCTTTTCCAATTCTTCTTACACATAATAGCGAAAAGACTCCGCTTAGGTGTGCGGAGTCTTTGAATCTTGAATTACTCTGCCGTAAAGGGCAACAATGCCATATTACGCGCCCGTTTAATCGATACTGTCATTTGACGTTGATGCTTAGCGCAGTTACCGGAAATACGGCGCGGCAATATTTTGCCTCGCTCAGTCGTATAACGGCGAAGTTTAGGTACATCTTTATAGTCAATGGATTCTACCTTATCCACACAAAAACTGCAGACTTTTTTCTTGGGTTTTCTGCCTCGTTCGCGTTTCACCAAAAACCCTCCTTCTTTATATCATGGCCGGCCTCATACCGCCATCATTTTTAAAATGGAATTTCTTCCTCAGGGAATACCTGACCGCCAAATGGTGTAGCGTCGGCGGCTTTATCCTCCGGCGATGATTTACGTTCCAAAAACTCCATATTCTGAGCAATAATCTCAGCCACACGACGTTTTTGTCCATCATTGCCTTCGTAAGAACGTATTTGCAGACGTCCTTCTATTAACACCCGCTGTCCCTTGGTCAAGTTATTGCCACAGATCTCAGCCAGTTTTTCCCACGCCACGATAGGAATAAAATCGGCTTCTTTTTGCCCTTGACCGGAAAAACGATTTACCGCAATAGTAAAAGAAGCAACAGCCTTACCACTTTGCGTATAACGCACCTCCGGGTCCTGAGTCAAACGACCGACAAGTATTACCTTATTCATGGTTGATCCCTCCTGGCCTATTCTTCATCTTGCTTAATAACCATATGCCGCAGAATGTCATCTGTAATTTTCATTACACGGTCAAGTTCTTTAACAACGCTAGGCTCAGCCGTGAAATAAAAAATGTAGTAAACACCTTCAGCGAAGTCTTTTAACTCATAAGCCAGGCGCTTTTTACCCCAACGGTCAATCTTATCGATATTCCCGCCGTTGTTTTTAATAAGGTTTTCGAATTTGGTTGCTACCGCTTCGACTGCCTCTTCTTCCGCCGGCTTCACAATGAACATGACTTCATATTTACTCATGAAACCACCTCCTCCTTTGGACTATTCGGCCCCTCTCGGGGCAGGGAAGGTTCAAACCGTAATTTGAATCCCTATCATTAGACCTAATTATTATAGCACTACTTGTCAATAAAATGCAACTAGCGTCTTCATTTTTTTTACAGACTCTCTGGGTGGATGCTATACGTTAAACCGGAAATGGACAATATCCCCGTCACGCATGATATACTCTTTCCCCTCAAGGCGTACTAGACCTTTTTCTTTCGCAGCGTTATAGCTGCCTGCGGTCATCAGGTCGTCATACCCTACTATCTCAGCCCGGATAAAGCCCCGTTCAATATCACTATGAATTTTTCCTGCCGCCTGGGGCGCTTTTGTACCGTTACGTATTGTCCAGGCACGTACCTCTTGTTCACCGGCAGTGAAAAAGGTCATTAATCCCAGCAAAGAAAACCCGGCCCGAATCAGCCGGTCCAGTCCGGACTCTTCGATTCCCATTTCTTTTAGGAATTCCGCTGCTTCTTCCTCGGGAAGTTCAGCAATTTCAGCTTCCATTCTAGCAGATACGGCAATTACGACAGCACCTTCTTTAACTGCGTACTCTTTAACCGTATTCACATAGGGATTGGCTTCAGGATTAGCTACTTCATCTTCACTTACATTGGCCACAAAAAGCACCGGCTTAAGCGTTAGCAGATTTAAGTCTTTCAGAAGACCGAGTTCTTCTTCTTCCTGAATAATACGCCGAGCAGGTTCGGCATTTTCCAAAGTCGCCCTTACTTTTTCCAGCAGATCAATTTCCACTTGCACCTTTTTATCGCCGCTTTTCAGCATCTTACGGCTGCGTTCAATCCGCTTGTCCACCGTTTCCAAATCCGCCAGACATAGTTCTGTGTTAATAATATCAATATCCCTAAGAGGATTCAGACTCCCTTCAACATGGGTGATATCTCCGGCTTCAAAGCAGCGTACCACTTGCGCAATAGCGTCTACTTCCCGGATATGGGCCAAAAATTTATTGCCAAGTCCTTCCCCTTGCGCCGCGCCCTTTACCAACCCGGCAATATCGACAAATCGCATGGCCGCCAGAAGTGTCCGCTTAGGTTTATACATTTCAGCTAATTTACCAAGCCGCGCATCAGGAACATCCACTACCCCCACATTGGGTTCTATGGTGCAAAAGGGATAATTCGCCGCCTCGGCTCCGGCTTTTGTAATTGCATTAAACAACGTACTTTTACCCACATTGGGTAAGCCTACAATTCCCACTTCAAGATTGGTACTCATTTTTCTTCCACCTTACTGCAATATTTAATCAATTAATTGTAAATTATCCAACGGCGGATTGCAATACCCTAGTCTGCCCCAACTTAAATAGTCTCTTCCGGTTTTGGAAGGATGGCTTTCACAGCCTTCTCAAATTTTGGCCGCGGCACCATAACTCTTCGTCCACAGCCTAGGCATTTCAGGCCAAAATCAATGCCTGTACGTGTAATTTCCCATCGGTCACTGCCGCACGGATGTGCCTTTTTCATTTTCACTATATCGCCAATTTCATAACGTACTACCATACTACTCCTCCCGCTGGTTCAAAATCATTACCTACGGCTTCGGCGCTTGGATGTTCGCCGCGCTGAATAATACTTTTACTTTTCTTCGAAATGCAGTTTCCACCGCTACTTGTTTCAGCGGTACAGACTGTGCCACTACCTGCAGCATAATTTCACTTGACGTGAAGTTGACAATTCCCACAACTTTTGGCTTTTCGAGAACTTCCGGCATATCCGCCACTTCCATGCAGACTTGTTCCAGTATTTCCAGCGCTTTTTCCGTATCGGCCTGATAGGACACAGGAATATTAATTACCGCCTGCATATGCCCTCTTGTATAGTTGCTTACCCGAGATATTACCCCGTTAGGTATGATATGCAGTACTCCGTTTCCATCCCTCAGCCGGGTTGTCCGAAATCCAATGTCTTCTACCGTCCCGGCCATATCAGCGGTCATTATGTAGTCTCCCACAGCATACTGATCTTCAAAAATAATGTAAAACCCTGAAATCATATCTTTAACCAGGTTCTGAGCGCCGACGCCAAGACCTAAGCCAATAATGCCTGCACCGGCAATAATCGAGGTGGTATCAATACTAAGTTCCTGTAGAATAATGACAGCCGTTATAAAATACAATGCATAGTTTAGTATCTGATTGATTAATGTACTTAACGTCTTAGCCCTTTTTTCCTCCAGGGGAAACTTTCCGGCCCCCACACGCCCCAGAAAAAATCTCTCGGAGACCAAACCAAAAAACCGGAGACAAATCGCAGCTAACGCCAAAATAACAATGAGCCTGACCAGTTTTGTGCCGATATAAAAAAGAGTGCCCGAAGTATACCATTCACCCATAGCGCTTTATCATACTCCTTCTTTTTTTTCATTGTTAACCCTGGCAAAGCTGCCGGCATATAATAAACGGCAACCTTAACGATCGGAGCGATTTGTATGGCTACCTTAATATCAACAAATTCACAAAGTACCTTTAAAACTGTCATCGATACACTCTTGGCCGATATTAACGCTGTAGTTCCGAACTTCTCCTCCCTAGTGAGTTCCTACCGGCTTTTAGTCGGCAGTGCCGAAGAAATTCATCGAACTCCGGGTGTTTCTCCTGAAATCGTTGTCCGGGCCATTGAGCGCTACGACCGGACTGGTACTCTAATCGATATTATTATTGACCTACTCTGCTGCAAAGTTACCTTTGTCAGTGACCTTCTTTCGGTAACCGGCGGTCCTATCGACTTAATTCGCCTGTTAGGTAACCGCATTGATGTAGCGGAAACACCCCACCAAGTAGCCGAAAACGTACTGCTTTTGGAAGTGCTACGCCGGGCAGAAGAGTGTCTGCGAGCGAAAGGATTTTCAACTGAAAACTCCGATATCCGGCCTACCGAACCGCCGGAAACACCACCCGTTACTTTTCCCACTTCCTTGTATCATCCGCCTGCCCCTCCGGCCTGTTTTCCGCCGCAAGAGCCGCTGCCTCCATTATTTGAACCGCCAGCTACGCCCGCGGCTGCGCCGACCGCACCTGCACCGAGTGCCAAAATAAGCAAAGCTGGTGACAATGCAGCAGCCAAGCGCTCCCAGCCTCAGTCCAAACCAACTTGCCCTTGCCGTCCCCGAAAACTAAAATAAGCAGCAGGCATCCCTGTTTACCCACTACTTATCTTCATCCGGTAACGGGCAAGCACCAAAATCCGCAAAATACCCGCAGGGTTCTATATGAATGGTTATATCACAGGGAGACAATTTCGCCTCTATTTCGGCCTCAATTTGGTCACAAATTTCATGCGCTTTATCCAAATGCATATCTTTGTAGAGAATCAGATGTACATCAATCAAACGCCGGCTACCAGACCGCCTGGTTCTTAACTGATGATAATCAATGCTTGCAGGATGAGAACTCAGGATGCTCCGAATTAATTCTTCTTCTTCCTCCGGCAGGCTGATATCGGTGAGTTCGTAAATACTTTTCTTAGTCATTTTATAGCCGGCACGAAATACTACCATTGCAACAATTATAGCAATTGCCGGATCCAGCCAAACATACCCTGTGATCTTTATTAGGACTAAACCGCCCAATACTCCTATAGAACTCCAAATATCCGAACGAAGATGCAGCGCATCCGCTTCGAGCGCATCGGACTGTGCCATTTTCGCTACTCGTAGTAACCGGCTTGAAACATACCAGTTAATGCCTATCGATACTATCATAACGCCAATACCATATTCAAGCATTTGGGGAGCTTGCGTTTGATACAGCTTTTCAGCCGCTTCGTATACAATCCACAAGGCTGCCAGAACAATGAGTATCGCCTCAATGGCTCCAGATAAATTTTCTACTTTGCCATGCCCATACGCGTGTTGTTCATCCGGCGGCTTACCTGATTTCTTAACGGCATAGAAAGCAATAAAGGCGGCTATTAAATCCACCGCGGAATGGGCCGCCTCGGAGACAATGCTCACGGCTCCGCTAACAATACCGACAACTAATTTCAAAATTACAAGTACCGAATTGGAAATTACCGATAGAGTAGCTGTTTTTTGTTTTAATTTTTCCATTTGCTCCAAAAACTCGCCCCCTTATATTAAGGGGCTTGGTGTTACCCAAGCCCCTGGACGCATGCAGCAACTTTTATAGGCCCCAAGCCTTAAAGTAAAAAGCAGGGGCTTTTCTTGTAATATAAAGTGCTTCCGACCTTATTTATATTAACTCAAATAGTGAAATATGTATAATGTTATTCGGTACTACCGATTTTCACAACATGAGTAACCGGATAACCGGCCTTGGCAAGACGTTCAGACAATTGGGTCACATCGGTTATATCCGCCCGTATTACCATCTCTACTTTGCCATTAGGCAAATAATCGTTCACCAGGCTGGTAATGTTGATTTTCAGTTCTTTAAAAACTTGAGTTACATCACTTAAAACTCCCAATTGGTCGGGAACCTCCAGAGTTAAGCGCATTTTGCCGCTTGGAAGGCCCATAACATCCACAAAGCATTTGAAGATGTCGGTAGATGTAAGAATGCCAACCACTTCTTTGCTGCTGTTTAATACCACTATGCCGCTGATTTTATGAACATAAAGAGCAAGGGCAGCCTCCTCAACAGTGGCTTTCTCATCTATCGTAATAACCTTTTTTTTCATGATGTCCCGGACAAGCATTTTATCCAAAAGATATTTAAGCTCAAAAACAGATAACGTTGTCGCCGGGGACGGAGAAACATCCTTTAAATCCCTATCGGTAATAATACCTGCCAATTTCCCGTTATCAACAATGGGCAATCGACGGAAATTATGTTTTTTCATAATTTCCAGGGCTTCAAAAACACTCGTGCTCGACGGTACTACTATAGGGTTTGGTGTCATTTTTTTATAAACAAACACGTCTTCTCCCCCTCTTATTTAAGTATTATTCGCCGCCAAGGTACGCTTTGCGTACAGCGGCGCTTGCCGCTAGTTCCCGAGCTGTCCCCTCAAGAGTGATACGTCCCGTTTCTAACACATAGGCTCTATGAGCAATAGCCAACGCCATATTGGCATTTTGTTCTACCAGCAATATGGTTGTCCCACTGGCGTTAATTTCCTGGATTATCGAAAATATCTCCTTTACTAATAAAGGCGCCAATCCCATGGACGGTTCATCCAAAAGCAGCAGCCGGGGTTTGCTCATCAGTGCCCGCCCCATAGCAAGCATCTGTTGTTCGCCACCGCTTAGTGTTCCGGCAAGCTGGCTCTTTCTCTCCGCAAGGCGGGGAAACCGTTCAAATACCTTCTTTATGTCCTTCACAATTTCCGCTGAATCCGAACGTATAAACGCCCCTAATTCCAGATTCTCCATGACCGTCATATTGGCAAAGACTCTACGGCCTTCCGGCACTTGCGAAATACCCAGTTTGACTATGTCCTGCGCCTTAAAAGCTGAAATATTTTTCCCCTCAAACTCAACCGTGCCCATTTTAGGCTTAATCAAGCCGGATATCGTCCTGAGCGTCGTGCTTTTTCCTGCTCCGTTAGCACCGATCAGGGTAACAATTTCCCCTTCATTTACCTTGATGCTAATCCCTTTAAGAGCATGAATGGCATCGTAATATACATCCATTTTGCTGACTGTTAACATCCGGGTACCTCCTCGCCGAGATAAGCTTCAATAACTTTCGGGTTTTCCCTAATCTCAGCCGGCGTTCCCCGGGCAATAACACTTCCGTAATCCAATACTATGATTCGTTCACAAACACCCATAACTAAACTCATATCGTGTTCAATTAATAGCACTGTCAGTTTAAACTCTTTACGAATCCAGCGGATCATTTCCATTAACTTTTGGGTCTCCTGGGGATTCATACCCGCGGCAGGTTCATCCAAAAGAAGCAGCTTGGGCTGAGTTGCCAACGCCCGGGCAATTTCTAAACGACGCTGTTCACCATATGGAAGATTTTTCGCAACTTCATCCCGTTTGTCCGCTAAATTAAATACTTCTAATAAACGAAGTGCCTTTTTCTCAATTTCAGCTTCCTCATTATGAAAACGTCCCAGCCGGGAGACGGCCTCAAATAAATTATACTTCACATGGAAATGATACGCTATCTTAACATTATCAATTACTGTTAAATCTGAGAATAATCTTATATTCTGGAAGGTCCGGGCAATTCCCCGCTGCGTAATTTGATAAGGCTTATGCTTGACAATGCTTTTGCCGTCAAACTCAATTTTCCCGTCCGTGGGCTCGTAAACACCGGTTAACAGATTAAATACAGTGGTTTTTCCGGCTCCATTCGGGCCAATGAGACCTATCAGTTCGCCCTCTTCAATTTCAATATCAAAATTCGAAACAGCTTTTAACCCACCGAAAATTATAGATACTTTACTGGCCTTAAGCAACGTCACGTCGCCCACCTCCCGTTAACCGCGACAACATTTTTAAACTAAATTCTTTGTTGCCAAACAGCCCTTGCGGGCGATAGAGCATTAGCACGATAAGCAGTAACGAATAAATAACCCCCCGAATTTGCGGGTAATCCGCCAAAAAGAAGGTGAGCAGTGTTAGAACGACGGCACCTACAACCGAACCGGTCATACTGCCCAAACCACCCAAAACAACCATTGTCAAAATATCAATAGACTTCATGAAAGTAAACGAACTTGGCGAGGCTACATAGGTATAGTGAACAAATAACGCTCCGGCCACTCCGGCAAAAGTCGCCCCGATAGTAAATGCCAATACTTTATACCTGGTTGTGTTAATCCCCATAGCCTCTGCCGCAATCTCATTTTCCCGAATGGCTATGCACGCCCGTCCATGACTGGATTCAACAAGATTGCGAATAAACAACAATGTAAAAATCATCATACCAAAGACCCAGGTAAAGTTGGTATCTTTGGGCACGCCATTCAAGCCCGCTGCACCGCCGACATACGAAATATTAAGAATAACAATACGAATAATTTCGCCCAGCCCCAATGTCGCGATGGCTAAATAATCGCCGTTTAAACGAAGGGTCGGTAAGCCAATTAATACTCCAAGCACACCTGCGGCCGCCGCTCCCGCAATTATGGCGACACTAAAGGACATCCCAAGCTTAACCGTCAATATAGCGCTGACATAACCACCTACAGCCATAAAGCCGGCATGACCGATAGAAAACTGACCAGTAATTCCATTAATTAAATTCAAGCTGGCCGCTAATATTACATTTATACAAACCGTAACAATTCCCCGTTCAAAATACGGCGGAATAACCCTATATAGAATAAGCGCCTCGATGACCGCGTATAAGAGGACGCTAATTCCAACAAAGATAATATCTCTTTTTGTTCGTTCCTTCATACTGGCACCTACACTTTCTCACGCACATTCTTACCTAAAAGCCCTGCAGGCTTAAACAGCAGAATGATAATAAGTATAGTAAAAGCAGCCGCGTCCCGGTAGGTTGATGAAATAAAGCCACTGACCAAGGCTTCTACAATCCCCATAATAAAGCCGCCCAGTACCGCCCCCGGAATAATGCCGATACCACCGAGAACCGCTGCCACAAACGCTTTTAAACCTGGCATAATTCCCATCAACGGCTCAATCGAGTTATAGTACACTCCTACCAGTACGCCGGCAGCCCCGGCGAGCGCCGAACCGATACCGAAGGTTGACGAAATCACCATATCTACATTAATCCCCATTAACCTTGCCGCATCGGTGTCAAAGGCTACCGCGCGCATGGCTTTACCGATTTTGGTCCGCTGTACTATATACGTCAATAAAACCATTAATACCAGCGAGACCAATAAAATCAGAATCTGCTGACTGCTAATTATTACACCGCCAAGCGTATACAAAGTGGTAGGGAACACTTCCGGAAAGGTTCTTGTTTGGGGTGAAACAACCAATATCCCCGCATATTCTAGAAACAGCGATACTCCGATAGCTGTAATAAGTACCGCCATCCGCGGACCATTACGAAGCGGCTTATAAGCCACTCTTTCGATTACCATCCCCGCCAGTCCTGAAATCACCATAGCCACCAATAGCGCTGGAATAAACGACATATGAAATACGGTCGTACAGTAAAATCCAACGTATGCGCCGAGCATGTAAATGTCACCGTGTGCAAAGTTGATAAGCCGTATAATTCCGTAAACCATAGTATAACCTAAAGCAATTAACGCATAGATGCTGCCAACGGAAATACCATTAATCAATTGCTGCAACAATGCTGTACCGTCCACGTTTTCCTCCTCCATTACAGTAATAGTTTAAACTATTAAAATTCACTGAAAAAACCGCACAGGGACGGAACCGGAAAACCGGCCTGCTCCGTCCCTTTTTATGCTAAATTAAGTCCTCACTCAACTTTACACAGAAAAATTTCTGCTTGCTCTTTTCTATACAAAACCAAAAGGGGAATAAGGCTTTCACCTCATCCCCCATGATGCGGTTTAAGGATTAACCTTTTCCCTGAAAGAAGCTTTGCCGTCTTTTAATTCAAGAACAACCGCGCTCTTTATCGGGTCATGCTGAGCATTCAAAGTAATATTTCCTGAAGCTCCCGCAAGATTCTGGATCGCTGCTAGCGCCTCCTTAATCTTTTCAGGATCGTCGCTATTCGCCCGTTTAATAGCATCTGCAAGCATCATCACCGCATCATAGCCAAGAGCGGCAAACGCTTCCGGATTTTGATTGTATTCTTTTTTATACGCCTCAATAAATTGAACCGTCTTAGGATCTTTATCTTCCGGCGAATAATGATTGCTGAAGAAACAATTATTCAAGGGAGCGGCGCCTGCAATTTCAAGAAGCTGTGGAGAATCCCATCCGTCGCCGCCCAGCAAAGCAACCGTAATGCCTAACTCACGCGCCTGTTTAACAATTAGCCCGATTTCCTGATAATAGCCGGGAATAAAGATAACGTCCGGATTGGTAGCTTTAATTTTAGTAAGTGTGGCTTTGAAGTCCTGATCTTTTGCCAGATAGGCTTCATGAGCTATAATCTGTCCACCGTTGGCTGCAAAAGTTTTTTCGAATTGGTCAGCTAACCCCTTAGCATAGTCGCTGCTGCTGTCCATATAAATGGCCGCATTTTTTACCTTGAGCGTCTTTGAAGCGAAATTAGCCATTACCGTTCCCTGGAAAGGATCAATAAAGCAGGAACGGAACACATACTCCTGTACCTTTCCATTGTCATCTACGGTAATTTTAGGATTTGTGCCAGTAGGAGTTATAATGGGAATCCGGTTTTCTGTTGCCACTCTGGATGCCGCCAAAACATTGGCACTGACTATCGGGCCAAGTACAGCTTTAACCTGATCCTGCGAAATAAGCTTGGTCATGGCGTTTACTGCTTCCGACAACTCGGATTTATTATCGGCAGTTACCAAAACAAGTTGCTTACCATTTACACCGCCATTAGCATTTATCTCCTTGACCGCCAGCTTAATCCCGTTCACTGCTGACTGTCCATAGGAAGCTACGCCTCCGGTCAACTCAGCATCGACGCCGATTTTAATTTCATTGGCTGTACTTGCACCGCCACATCCGGCCACCAGCATAGCTATCATCATTGCGATAACTCCCAGGGCTACCACCAGTACCTTTTTCTTAGACACTTAATCTGCCTCCTTATGTAATTTATTAGACCACCGACCCGCTAAAAACAGTTCCATCCCCGTGAGTAAGTCAAGCCGGCTTACTGCGAAGCCAGCTTGACTTACTCCTTCGTTAGACAGTCTCTCCAGTGTATACAAAGATCCTTTGTATTAATTATAGGGGTATGGCTATTTACTGTCAATAAGGAAAACGCCTCAGCAAGCCCAGTTAGAGCCACTGAAGCGCATCACCGCATCAGCCTCAACTATAATCTTATAGGCTCTCAGAATTCTTGTACATGGTCCAAACACCACAAGGACAAATGCCGGCACAGATTCCACATCCTATGCACTTATCCGCATTAGAAATATATTGATAGCCACCTTCCGGTCTTTCTTCACGGAAAATTGCTTTCTCGGGACAGGATTTTTCGCACATATGGCAATCCCGGCAAGTTCCGCAGCTAATACACCGGAGGTGATCTTCATTTGCCGCGGGGACATCACAACTATGACATTTCTCGAAATAGGACGTACTGATTTTAAGAGCTGGAATTCTCTGTTTTTCTTCCGGCCTATACATTTTCCCGGTTAGGTACGCATCAACGGCAAAAGCCGCCTGCCGACCAGTGCCGACCGCATCAACCAAACGTCCCGGCATTATAGTATCGCCTGCCGTAAAAATCTTCTCCTGAACGGCAAAACTGCTATTAGGTTTTAAATACCCGCGTTCACGGACAATATTTTCCGGCAGAAACCCGAGATCAGGACTTTCACCGACAGTGATAATTATAGTATCACCCTTGATCAGCTTTCCACTCTGGGTAACAATGCCTTCTGCAGTAATTTCCTTGGTCTGAACCGGCCACAACAGCACTCCGCCGAGTTCCTCCACATGGGCAATTTCTTTTGGAAAAGCTGCCGGTGCCTGGACATCAATACAGGTTACTTGCTCAGCCCCTACCTGATAGGCCCCAAGAGCAGCATCCATACCGGAATTGCCGCAGCCAATAACTATGACGTTCTTGCCAATCTTCGGTTTCTCCCCGCGATTGATGGCTTTGAGAAAATCAAGTCCTTTTACAATACGTTCATGACCCGGCCACGGAATCACTTTGGGTATGTGCGCCCCGGTAGTCACAACCACCGCGTCATAGTCGCGACTGATTTTGGAAAATTTCCCACTGTCGACATTTACACCGTTTTGGAATTCAACACCCATGTTCTTGATGCGTTGAATTTCTTTTTCTAAGATATCTTCCGACAAGCGGGAACGGGGAATCACTTGCTCCATTTTGCCGCCCATCCTGGATGCGGCTTCAAATACAGTAACCCCGTGACCCCTGCGAGCCAACTGCCAGGCTGCTGATAACCCGGCCGGACCTCCTCCGATAATTGCCACTTTTTTACTGGTATTCGTATCTGATTTCGGAAGTTCTACATCAACCGAATACAATCCCAACTTACCGATTTGCGCGGATTCATCTATTTGATTTCTGGTGCAGTCCTCCATACAAAGGTTTGGACACACGGATCCGCATATGGAACCTGGGAACGGACTATAATCGAGTACCAGTTTGTAGGCCTCATCCATTTTCCCTTGGCGCAGCAAATTATAGCGTAACTGCGTGGGAATGGAAGCCGGACAATTATACTGGCAAGGCGCATTATACCGGGCATCTTCCCATAGCGGAACCCGTTGCCGGTACACGCCGGTAGTAACTAAACCGATTACGCCGTAATCATCCTTTAGTACGTCACCAAAAATACCTCCCGGTACCCACTCCTGTGTACGGAAAGAATGTATCGCCGTACTGGCCTTTTTAGGACGCTCGTCATAGGTAAGCGGTAATACTTTCTGCCATTCTTCCCATTTGGTTAAGACGGATTTTAGTTCCGGCCGGTTGATACTGTCGATAAAATCGTCCATGTTACGGGTTAAATATTCAATATCCTCTTGTTCCAGCGGCATTACTTTAACATCTTTGGGCGAGATTCCTCTTGCGCGGCCCCGGAAATACAGTTTGCCGCCAACCATGCCTACGCAGGCACGATCCCCCAGCACCGATTCAAACTGTTCACTGTCATAGCCGCAAATTACCGCAATTCCCCCTGACATAAACTCAAAGGAAAAGCTGCCGCAATTCTTCAAAACCCATAATTCAGGCGCCGAATAAAGCGGATCATATTTCATCATCGAACCAGTACGCGTGCCTGCCCGGCCACCCACATAGATAGTACCCGATGCGGCACAATGGGCGGTAGTGTCGCCACCATCGCCGCGCACGATAATACGTCCCCCGGCGTTAAGCCAGCCTACATCTGCCGGAGCCGACCCTTCCACGATAATCTCAGTGCCTTCTAAACACATCGCACCTACCCGCTGACCCGGATTGGTTACGGTAAATGTAAGAGTTTTCCCTTCAGGATGCCATAGCGGGCCGCCAATATCATGCTGACCGGCAGCCTCAATATGAAATTCTGTTTCTCCTTCGGCTAGAGCCGTATAAATTGCTTGCAGGAGTTCCTGCGTAGCCATACGGTTATTTTCCTCTATACCCTTGATAGTAAACACTACGCTTCCCCCCTAACAAGTGAACTGAATCGACAGTTTATCCGCCATCGCTTTATCGGTAGTAACTAACGCATCCGATCTTCCCACAGGAAGTGAACTATTACCAATTGGGGCCATCAGTTTACGTAGTTCCGTATCAAAAGCCAACATATATTCAACGATATTCTGCGCTGCCTTATCAACGTCAAGGCGGCGGAACAATCGGGGATCCTGTGAACATATCCCGGTAGGACACAACCCGGTATTGCAGGCGTTGCATCGACCATGTTCATTGCCGACACAACCACACAGCTGAATTAAAAGTTTAGATATAAATACGCCGTTTGCCCCCAGGCAAATCATTTTAAAAGCATCGGCGGCCGCATTTCCCGTCATGCCGAACCCGCCGCCGGCCCATAATGGAATCTGTCCCTGACGGCCCTGCTTAACCGCCGCCAAGTAACAATCGCGCACTTTAGATACTATCGGGTGCCCGGTATGATCCAAAGATACTTCATTGGCGGCTCCGGTTCCCCCTTGAATACCGTCTAGGAAGAAACCGCCGCAAATTTTGTATGGATCACGTAAGAGATTATTATATACCGATACCGAGGTAGCGGATGCCGAACATTTAATGGCAACCGGAACTCGGAATTTAAAGGCCGCGTTTAGCGACATATGCATCTTTTGCACCGATTCTTCAATAGAATACAGCCCCTGATGATTCGGAGGCGACAAAAGATCTGCTTTAGGTACGCCGCGAATGGCTTGAATATGCTCCGCCACTTTCGCCGCCGGGAGCAACCCGCCGTCACCCGGTTTCGCACCTTGACCAATCTTGATTAAGATGCCCGCTGGATCTACCTGCATGTGCGGCAAAGCCTTAACAATCCGATTCCAGCCAAAATGTCCAGAAGCAATCTGAATAATCGAGTATTTCAGATATTCAGATTTCATAAGCTGTACCGGCATCCCACCTTCACCAGAACACATTCTCACCCTCATATTATGTTTTTCATTCAGGTAGGCTGTTGCCAAGCAAATCGCTTCCCACGCCCGGGTTGACAACGCGCCGACCGACATATCACTAAAAATAAGAGGGTAAATCCAATTCACCGGAGGCGGTGCCGATTTCATCTTGAGTTCGTCTCCGTTATTGGTAAACGGAAGCTCATTCGGCATAAGCACTCTGCCAAAAGGCGCCAGTATGTCAAACGTATGTCTCTCCGCATCTAATGCCGGGTCAGTCATCTGAGAAATTCGACCGACAACAATTTTATCCAAAGTATTTTCTTTTATAACATTATTGCGGCCGCCCCGCTTTATTGGTACTCCGCCGCTTCGCGCAAGCATGTTATAACGGGAATCCACATTTCTAATCGGTCGAATCGCCCGATTAGGGCATACCTTTTCACACATGCCGCATCCCACGCATGCATTTGCCACCCCGACAACCTGCTTAATCACTGGAATAGCTTTATGCTGTGGCGTTGGTTCCGGCTGACGGGCGGTGGATATAGTTACAGACCGCCTTTCAACCCCAGCTTCAATCGCGCGAAAAGTACAAGCTGCCACGCAGCTGCCGCACATAGTACACCGGTCTGGTTCATATTCAATTTTCCAATTTAGATCATTAATAGTTACATCCAACGTTTTTACTGTTTCCATCGCTGTACCTCCAGTTCCGGGGTAATGACGACAACTTCGCGTTCGTTAGGATAAATATCAAACTCGGGGTTGCGGTTAGGCAATACTACATTTAAACCGCAAACTTCCGATGCAATAGCCAAAGTTGTTTCATCCCCGCCAACAACAACGGGACGCAGTTTTTTCGAGTCACAACACGTCATCATCCGTCCATCAGGAAGCATTGCAATGATAGTATTAGGTCCGTTTATTTCTAAGTGAGCCAAAGACTGGCGAATCGCCATAAGTTCTTGATGGTCCTGGCGCTTTTCAATCTCACTGAACGGGAGCGGGGTAATTACATGTTTAAAATATTTAATAGGCCAATTTAATTCATGTAAAACATAATGTAATGTATAAAGGAAGTTTTGGGAATCTGATTCAAACCCGGTATATCCACGGTGCAAGGAACGTTGATATTCGGTATTCTTGGTATAAAACGTATTTTCTCCATTGGCACATAAGGTGTAGCCCTGAATGAAAAAAGGATGCGCCGCATACCGAACAATATCATAATTTGTATTTTGTCTGCACTGGGTTACAACATTTCTTGCCACTAGCTCCCCATTATCATCCCATAATCTAAAATATGTGGCGATATCACTAGGGTCGCCTATTTCTTTAAGCGTAAGTACATCCGGCCAAAATGAAAAAACATAGCCCAGGTTTTCCTGCTCTAGCAGTTCTCTAAGTTCCAGCCGAGTATCCAAAAGAAGTTGCTCTTTCTCTGACCAAGCTACATTACGATATTCTGACGGATAATCATAGCAGCGAAACATGTATAGAGGCATAGCCTGGATATCAAGACCCGGTCTTTTATCAATTTGAGGTACCCATTCGAAAGCCCGGACAAAATTATGCGCTTTCATATACTCTTCAGCTAATTTAGCTCCTTCTGCGGTACAGGCTAACGATAAAAGCGGTTTATCTTTATAGTTTGAAAAAACACCTTCTAAGTCCTGCATTACCATTGCAAACCCTGAATTATCATGCCCTTCTTGCTGCGGAAGCATAAGCCTCAGCGCTTGAGAAGGGTGAAACGGATTTTTGCTTTTAATTGCTCCAATTCGACACATGTTTTTTTCACCTCTCTCTCTTACTTGTAAATGAAGACCCAGCGAAGGATCCGGAAAAATCCGGGACCTTCCGCCGGGTCTTTTATACCCACGGTGTAACGCTTACAGCGTCTGTGCCGCTCGGTCCAGACCGCCTTTGCGCGGAACCCTAGGCCCACTCCCATAGTACAATTGTACATTGGACAAAGCCCAATGTATTCAAACTAATTATAAAAATAAGCCTTTGCTCTGTCAATATAAAAATTATATAAAGTTTATTCTGACAAATAGCTTCGAAACAGCTTGTTATTTCCAGACACACTATAAGTAAAAATGTACTTTCCTTGTATTTTGTATACATTATTATTATATTCTACTATACACTGTCGAATTTTGCTCGATTTCTTTATCCATCTCCCCGATTTTGCGGCTGTGCTTATTGGATTTCTTGCATACAAACCTTCCTTTGTTGACATACTGATAGTAAGTCTTATAAAGGAGTTTTTCATGCAAAACCAGCCTTCTACAATTATTCGCCCCGGCTCTGAACTTAAAGTCCACAGCCAAAGTCCTGGCGCCATACAAGAGATAGCAAAAAACATTCATACTATTGTCTATGACAGCCTCAAGCTCCAGCAAGAGATTGTGGTACTCTGCATTGGTACCGACCGTTCAACTGGAGATGCCCTTGGGCCGCTCACCGGCTCTAAATTACAGGCCTCCAAACAGTACCCTTTTATCTATGGGACATTAGACCAGCCTGTACATGCCACAAACCTGGAACAAACACTCTCCAATATCAAAACAACTTTCACTAACCCTTTTATTATAGCTATTGATGCCTGTTTAGGGAAACTGGAAAATGTAGGCTTTATCTCTATAGGATCCGGCCCTCTCAAACCCGGCGCGGCTGTCAATAAGCTACTTCCGGCGGTAGGTGATGTCTATATTACCGGTATTGTAAATGTTGGCGGCTTCATGGAACATCTAGTTTTACAGAGCACCCGCCTAAACTTGGTTGTAAAAATGTCCGAACTTATTGCCGATAGCTTGGCGCAAAGCTTATCTCTTCTAAAGAAACAACTTCATTAAGCTTTAGTAGAAAAATAAAAAGGGGCTGTCTCATTAAAGAAAGATTCCGCTATATATTGTGACTGCATTCAAGCAAGATTCACAATATACGGTAGAAAAAACCTTAGTGAGACAGCCCCTTTTTAAAGGTAACTTTACAGCCTTCCGATTTCCTCCAAAACCTCTTCAGCCGTTTTTCCAGCTGCCAAAATAACCGGTGATTCAGTTAATACATCCTGGATATTTAATAAGTTTTTATCTGCTCCGCTCACCACAACCGCATCGACAGCCTGAAGATTTGCTTCATCCAAATTTACCACTTCATAACCTTCTGTTTCCAACAATTCAATTATTGGCGTCAAGTTCTCTTCAACAGCAACTAGTCCCTGAAGCATTGTTAATCACCTCCGCCAATAGTTTCCCAGTTCTCTCTTTAATTATACCAAAAAGCTATATCAAACCCGGGTATCATTATATTTTATCCTGTAACTCCGCAACAACTTCCTGAGGCGTAAGTCCAGCTGCATTTATAAGCACAGTGTTTCTAGCCTGCACGTTTTTTCGGCCCTGATTTCTAGTTATTGGCTGTCCGGAATACACCACGGCTTGAACCGGCCTGATATGCTCATGGAGAGCCAATACTTCAAAGCCGCTTTGACTTATATGATCCTTGACTTCGGAAAGGCCAATATCCACAGATACTAATCGCATATAAAAACACCTCCGCAACTAGTGTTTGCGGAGGGCGCTTTTTCATAACCGTTAACTTTTTGCAGTAGATTCTTTTAATAGTTTCCCATTGGTTTTACTTTCCGTTTCACCGCTGTACATTTCACAGGCGCCCTTAAATATTGCACCTTCCCCGATACTTAAGGTACCAGTTTTTATATCACCATGCATTTTTCCTGTTGGCGATATTTCAAATTTCTCGGTAATCTCAGCATTTCCATACATACTTCCGGCAACAGTGGCACCATGAGCTTTAACTTTTGCTTTCACAACTCCGGTTTCGCCAATAATGACGTCCCCTTTTGTGATAATCTCGCCATCCACTTGCCCGTCGATCCGTATAGTTCCATTGGCTTCGATATTTCCAGTAATTTTAGTATCCTTGCCAATTACCGTTTCCATCATTTCGCCACTAAAACCGGAATTACCCGGCCCCTTCTTACCAAACATCATGCCCCTCCCTCATGGTTACAAAAAACTAGCTGGATTAACTGCAGTTCCATTAACTCTGATTTCATAATGACAATGGGTTCCTGTACTATAACCTGTACTTCCCATATAGGCAATGACTTCACCTTTTTTAACCTGCTGTCCAACATGTACAGCAAATTGAGCACAATGTCCATACATGGTCTCAATTCCATTTCCATGATCAATTCTCACCAAATTACCATAGCCGCTATACCAACTACTGTACTCAACAGTACCGTCGGCAGTGGCCACTATCGGCGAACCATAGTCACCGGCAATATCAAGTCCCGGATGCCAATCGTCACCTCCACCTCCCCACGGCGAACTTCTCCAACCAAACCGGGAAGTAACCTCACCTTTGGCAGGCCAAATTGATGGGGTTGCAGCAATACGGGCATTACGTTGAACTAACATCTCTTTAAGCGATGTTAGACTATTTTCTCTGGTTTCAATTTGTGATTTTATCTCTTTTACTAAATTTTGGAGTTGAGCCATATCTGGTTTCACCACAGGGCCTCCCTGACCACCATACCCAGGACGGCCACCCACTCCACGCGAAGAAGGTAAATCTTCATTATTGACCAATTGCCGAATATCGGTATCCAGCTTATTCAGTCGGTTCATATTATCTTGCAGTACAAAGGTTGCTTTTGCCAGATCTTCAATTTGGCTGTTTTGTGCCTGATTTATTTGTCGCAGTCTTTCCAGTTCTATTTTTTCGGTGCTTGCTTCACTGGCTGCGTTTCTGTAATTGACGAGTATACCGCCGACAAGGAACAAAAGCATACACAAAACAATTCCTGTACTCTTAACCAGTTTAACCGGTATTCGTAAGCGAACTACTTTGTGTCCTTTATGCGGAACAAGCATTAATGTATATTCCCGCGGTTCTGACCGAACCACTTTTTTTGAGTTTTTCTTTTTACTAATACTTTGCCACGTTTCTCTGAAAAAATCTTGAGTAAACTTAATTAACGCCACATCCTTCTCCTTTCATTAGCTTTGTCCAAATCTATTGGTTTATGTTCGATACTATAGGGGAAAGTCCTGCTATTTTAGGAATTTTTTTCTTGGGCCAGCATAATAGCATTCTTTTCTTCATCAGTCAGATGATAACTTGAGTGCCCATTTTCCACCGGTTTGGCATAAATTCGAGATTCGCTTCGTCCATAAATATTTGAAATAACAATTCCATTATTTCTATTATCCAGTAAGGCCAGCGCAAAGCTTAAATCGCTTCCCATATCTTCAAAAGCATTAAATCGCACTAACCCAACCTTTTGGACACAACGCTGAGACAACGCCACCAGCCTTTCCGTTTCAGCCTCCAGTTTATTTACCTTCTCAACCGCTTGAACTACATCCTTACCCTGGATTAACAGCAAACTTTCTAAATTGTTACCGTCAATCCCCCTCATCATCGTACTATATCTTTTATTTAGTTTAGACAACTTAATATTTATATTAATAAATACAATCAAGGCCACTAGTATTAGAATAGTGATTACTAAAATGATTGTCTGCAAATTCCCCATAACTAACGCTGAGAACATTTCACTAAAATTCATTATTTCACCTTTCTCTCTTTAAATACACACCTATCTATATAGGTAAATCAATCCTCTTCAAGGAGCATCTGCGCTGCCGGAAATGGAGCCAATACTCTATATAGAATTCCATTTAAATAGGCAATTAACACTCCATAATTTACGATAGGCACCTGCTGTTGTCGGGCTACAGCAATTCGATGCAGCATTTGCTTGCGGTTAAGCATACAAGCCCCGCAATGAACAATCAATTTATAAGTGGTAATATCTTGGGGAAAGTCTCCTCCGCTTACCCATGTAAAATCCAGCTCCCCGCCAACAGCCTGACGCAGCCAACGCGGAATTTTTACCCTGCCGATATCGTCGGCCAAAGCATGATGCGTACATCCTTCAGCAATCAAAACTTTATCACCCGCGCACAACTTGTCCACTGCTTTCGCTCCCGCCACCAAGGATTCTAAGTCTCCTTTATACCTTGCCATAAGAATAGAAAAAGAGGTTAATAAAACATCCTCCGGTGTATCTGCAGCTACTTTCATAAATTCCTGGGAGTCAGTTATTACAAGCTTAGGCAGCTTTTTAAGATTATCCAGGGCCTCTTTCAACTCCCGCTCTTTAACCACAACACCATACGCATCATGATCCAAAATATCCCGCAACGTTTGGACTTGAGGCAGAATAAGCCTCCCTTTGGGTGCCGCCAAATCAATTGGCACCACCAACATTACTATATCACCAGGATTAATTAAATCTCCGACAACAGGTAGGCCCTCCCAATTATCGGGAGCTGTTTTAATTAATATCTGCTTTAATTCATTTATACCTTGTCCCGTTTTTGCGCTGACAGTTAATAAGGATACTCCAAGTACCTTACCCCAGGCTTCCGCATCTTCCTTACCCGCTTCCCCAAGATCAGCCTTGTTGATAACTCCTACCACAGGGATTTTCCGCTCACTGAGTTCCTTTATTAATTCTAGTTCATACTCTCCGACACCCTGAGCCGCCTCAAGTACTAATACCGCTACGTCGGTTTTATTTAATACTTGCATGGTTCTCTGCACGCGAAGCAAACCCAAGTCTCCGGTATCATCAATCCCCGCCGTATCAATAATCATAACCGGGCCGAGCGGCAATATCTCCATGGCTTTGTAAACTGGATCTGTAGTAGTACCTGCAACTTCTGATACCAACGCTATATCCTGGTTGGTTAAAGCATTGATTAAACTGGACTTCCCCGCATTACGACAGCCAAAAATGGCTATATGTAAGCGTCCTCCTTTTGGTGTTTCATTCACAATAGCAAACTCTCCGTTCTAGCGTTAGTATCCGTGTTTTTTTCTCACAATATGCCGCAGTTACTTCAGCTTTTTCCCAACCACGCCTGGATGGGTTAAGGCTCTAGGGTTTAAAACCTCTTCTAATCTTTCTTCCGTCATTATATTTAATTCTACTGCTATCTGACGTATGGTTCTATTATTAAGGTACGACAATTTAGCAATTTTCGTAGCCTGTTCATATCCGATATAAGGAACTAAGGCTGTTACTTCAATTAAGCTGTCTTTTACCAATTGGCTACATCGTTCTACATTGGCTTGTATCCCTTTGATGCAATAGTGATCAAACATAATTACACCCTTAGTAAGAACTTCAATGCTATTGAGCAGGTGATAGGCAATCAATGGCATAAAAGCGTTAAGTTCCAGTTGCCCTGACTGAGCTGCCAACGTTACGGCCAAATCTGCCGCCATCACCTGAAAAGCTACCTGGTTAATCGCTTCCGGGATAACCGGATTAACTTTGCCCGGCATAATGGAAGAGCCGGCCTGGCGTATAGGAAGGGAAATTTCAGCCAGCCCCGCTCTAGGTCCTGATGACATGAGTCGTATATCATTTGCCAATTTACTTAAGTTTACCGCCAAAGCCTTTAGCAGGCCCGATACTTCGACAAAAACATCCGCATTTTGTGTGACATCAATCATGTTTTCTGCTCTGGCTAATCCAATGTTGGCATACCTTCGAATTCGTTCGTTTACACCGAATATATATTTTTTTTCAGCATTTAGCCCTGTACCGACAGCGGTTCCTCCTAAATTAGTTTGCCTGAGGCGCTCTTCCACCTTGTAAAGTCGCCACCGGTCTCTAGCTATAGCTTGCGCATAGGCACTAAATTCTTGTCCCAGAGTGATTGGTAGCGCGTCTTGCATTTCCGTGCGGCCCACCTTTATTACTCCGGCAAATTCCTCTTCTTTTGCCTGTAGACTTTCTTGTAATTGAGCGCAAACTTCACTTAGAGGCTGTAACAGCCAAACAGCTGCTATTCTCAGCGCCGTCGGGTATACATCGTTTGTTGATTGATGGCGGTTGACATGATCTAAGCTGTGAATAGGCCCTTGTTTACTCCCCACTAGTATTTCATTCGCCCGTGCGGCCAACACTTCGTTGACATTCATATTTGTCGATGTTCCTGCTCCGCCTTGCAAAGCATCCACTACAAATTGTTCCTGCCATTGCCCTTCGGCTACTTCGCCAGCCGCTACTCCTATGGCCTGGGCAATGTCTGAAGATACATAACCCAGTTCACCATTTACTTCAGCGGCTGCTTTTTTTATCAAAGCGATAGCTTCTATCAGTCGAGGATGAACCTTTTGCCCTGTCAACTGAAAGTTTTCCAAGGCTCGAGCTGTATGTATACCATAATATACTTCATCCGGAAGGGTAACCTCTCCCAGCAAATCCTTTTCTATCCGCATCTACTCACCATCCATTGTTTCACGTGAAACAAATTACACCACTAAGTTTCCTCTATGATTATTATTTGCAAATTGCGGTTGGGTTATAAGGACATCCATAATACGTTCAAGGTCATCAGGCGAATAAAATTCGATCTCAATTCTGCTTTTGAGTTTTCCAGGCTTTATCTTAACCTGAGTACCCAAAATCATTTTTAAACGTTCCTCAATTTCGCCTATATAAATTTCTTTTGGCTCGGAACTTTTCACTATTTTCTTTTTCGGACTCTTTATCAAACGCCGTACTAGTTCTTCTGCATCCCTGGCCGACAAATCTTCTTCAATAATTGTATTGGCAGCCTCTATTTGTTTCTCCCGATCATTAAGTCCCAATAGTGGTCTTGCCTGCCCCATCGTTAATGTTCCACGTGAAACATGATCCTGTACTTCGGGTTCCAAATTCAATAATCGGATTACGTTTGCAATCATGGATCGGCTGCGGCCAATTTTTTTAGCCACTTCTTCTTGGGTTAATCCAAACTCCTCCATTAACCGGCGGTAGGCAAACGCTTCTTCAATAATATTCAAGTCTTCTCTTTGAATATTTTCAATTAACGCTATCTCCGTCATTTCGCCATCAGTATATTCCCGTATGACAGCCGGAATCGCCTTAAATCCCGCCAACTGGGCAGCACGCCAACGTCTTTCCCCTGCAACCAACTCATACCCGGCCATTGTTTTCCGAACAACGATCGCCTGTAAAACACCATACTGTTTGATCGACTGCGATAATTCATCCAATGCCTCTTCATCAAAGACCCGGCGCGGTTGAAACTTATTGGGAACTATTGCATTTACGGGTACTTCAAAAGGAGCTTCTCCAGCAGCTGCCGCTACTGTCGGAATTAATGCATCAATACCTCGGCCCAATCCCCGTTGTTTAATCATCTCCAACCACCTCTTTTGCTAAATCAAAATACACTTCTGATCCTTTCGATTTAGGATCATAATGAATAACAGGCTGACCATGGCTAGGTGCCTCACTAAGTCGAACATTGCGAGGTATAATCGTTTGATACACTTTATGGCGTAAATGACTTTTTACTTCATCAACCACCTGAATAGACAAATTAGTACGCGCATCAAACATTGTCATTACTACCCCTTCTAAGGTTAAAGACGGATTTAGATTCTTTTGCACTAAGGATATGGTATTCATAAGCTGCGTTAATCCTTCAAGGGCATAAAACTCACATTGAATAGGAATAAGCACAGAATGTGCGGCCGTCAGCGCATTAATGGTCAATAACCCAAGAGAAGGCGGACAATCAATAAAAATATAATCAAAGTCATACTTTACTTTGTCCAACGCTTTCTTAAGACGCTGTTCCCTGGAAAGCACTGAAACTAATTCAATTTCCGCCCCAGCCAATTGAATAGTCGCCGGAAGTACACGTAATTTTTCCACATTAGTTGGCAAAATAACGTCTTCCACTTCTACATCACTAGTCAGAACATCATAAACACACCGGCGAATTGACGATTTATTAAATCCGAAACCACTAGTTGAATTTCCTTGCGGATCAATATCAACCAGAAGCACCTTTTTGCCCATTTCAGCCAGACATGCGCTCAAATTAACTGCAGTGGTTGTTTTGCCCACGCCGCCCTTCTGGTTGGCAATGGCAATTATTTTTACCACTTTATTCACCTCAAAAAACAAAATTTAGTCTAAAATATTCCACAATGGAAGTTCGATCTCCTGCAATATATTAAATAAGTAGAAAAGAACTATCCTCCAACATTGAATAAAAATACCTCTATACATGCGATTTTATAGAACTTACCCATAAAATATGGTAAGATAATTAGCAATACTATGCTCTACTTTCATACCTTCCTTTCTAATATGAAACTACTATATTGATAGGAGATATCTATGCCAGTCTATAACGCCCCATTAACAACCCTTGATAAAAATGAAACCCGCCGTTATGCTGGTTTAAAAGGAAAAACAGAGTTCTCTGATAAACTATTAGAAGAAGCCTGTACACAAGCTTTGATTTTAGCCAATCCAAAAGGAGTTTGGAACAACTATCCTTATAACGCAGCTACTAACAACGTACTTAGCCAACCTCTCTACCAGCCATTAAGTGCTGATCTTTCAGAGCACTTACAAAATGCCGTTGAGGTTGCTATTCTAGGCGTAACCATTGGTGAAGCGGTAGAAAAAAAAGTATCGGATCTCTTTTCTTCAGGCGATTATACCCTCGCTTTACTTCTTGATGCTGCCGCAACCGCAGCGGTCGAAAGCATAGCCGATTCCATTAATAGCTTAATTAATACCCAAGCTGCCAAACGCGGCTTTAAAACTACCTTGCGCTTCAGTCCTGGTTATGGCGATTGGAATATCACCGATCAACCCACAGTATTGGAACTTGCCGAAGCCTCCAAGGCGGGTATTGCGGTAACTTCAAGTTGTATGCTGATTCCTCGGAAATCAGTTACCGCAGTCATCGGTCTGGTTCCCCAGGAAAGCTCTATAACACGCTCACTATGTGGCAAGCCCAGTTGTAAGGCGTGTTCACAACACCATTGTTTAGCCAGAAAGGAGTTTTAACATGATCTATATCTTTGACGGTGCAATGGGCACCATGTTACAGGAAAATGGACTACCGCCGGGATATTGTCCTGAGTTGTGGAATGTGGAGCACCCGGAAAAAGTGACTGCTGTCCACAAACGTTATGTAGAAAGCGGCGCAGATATTATTGAAACCAATACTTTCGGTGCCAATCGAATCAAACTCAGCCACTATCATTTATCTGAGGAAGTTACCAAGCTCAATCTTGCCGCTGTAAAAGCCGCTCGAGACGCTTGTGGACCGAACACAAAAATCGCCGGTTCAGTTGGCTCCACCGGTAAATTTATTGCTCCTTTGGGAGACTTACCCTTTGAAACCGCCTACAATGTGTTCCTAGAGCAAGTTTCTGCTTTAGATGAAGGCGGAGTTGATTATATTAGTATTGAAACCTTCCTCGATATTCAGGAAATGCGTGCCGCATTACTGGCAGCTAAGGCGGCAACAACTAAGCCGATAATTTGCCAATTGACTTTTAGTGAAGACGGACGAACCGTCACCGGAACCGATCCTGCAACGGCGGCTGTAATTTTGGAAGCACTTGGCGCCGACATAATCGGAGCTAACTGTTCCCTCGGGCCTGATCAATTTATTAACATCATTAAGACTATGGCTTCCCATTGCCAAGTTCCCCTCAGCGCACAGCCTAATGCCGGAATACCCGAACTCATTAACGGTCAAACTTCCTTCCCCATGGGACCGAAGGAATTTGCCTCTTGGGCGACAAAGCTTATTGATGCAGGTGCCAGCTATATTGGTGGTTGCTGCGGTACAACCCCGGCGCATATTAAAGAAATACGGGCTGCCATCAGTGGGCATGTCCCCTCACACCGTCCAGCCACAATTTCGCATACCGCTCTAGCCAGCCGCAGTAAAGTAGTATTCCTTGGCGAAGGACTGCCAACGGCAATTATCGGCGAACGTATTAATCCAACCGGTCGCAAAGCGCTTGCCGCCGATATTAAAGCTGGTAACTTCAGTACAATAAAAAAAGAAGCGTTAGACCAAGTCAAAGCCGGAGCTCATATTCTTGACGTCAATATGGGTGTCCCAGGTATAGACCAAGCGGCAACCATGCGGCAAGTAATCGGGGATCTCTCACTATTAGTAAACGTTCCCCTGGCAATCGATACAACCGATGCGGCAACTTTAGAAGCCGGACTTCGGATATATCCCGGCCGGGCCTTAATAAACTCTATCACCGCCGAACCGGAACGGTTGGAAGAGTTTCTACCCCTGGCAAAAAAATATGGAGCGGCAATTCTTTGTCTGCCAATAGCAGCCGCCGGAGTTCCTACTAGTGTTGAAGAGCGTCTACAAATAGCCGGTACCATCGTAAATAAAGCCTTAGACGCTGGGCTGCGAACAAAAGACCTCCTATTAGATGCCTTAGTAATGACTATAGCCGCGGATGCTACAGCCGCACAGCAAACATTAGAGACATTACGGCAATACCGGAGAACCTTTGGCTTCCCCACAGTAATGGGGCTAAGCAATATTTCATTTGGCCTGCCCCGGCGCGAACAAATAAATTCCGCCTTTTATGCCATGGCTATTGCGTCCGGCCTGGATGCACCTATTCTTAATCCGTATAATCAAGAAATGGTCGATATGCGAAACGCCGCCGCCGCACTACTAGGCCACGACCCAAGCGGTCATCATTACAGCCTCACTTATGCAGCCTCCGCACCAATAACCCAGACGCCCGAAAAAAATTCACAGCCGAATAATCCGCTTAGTGCCGCCAAACAAGCTATTATCAACGGCGAAAAAGAAGCCGTCCCTGAACTCATCCGCACCTGTCTGGCGTCCGGACACACCCCTCTGGAAATAACAAATGAGGCGCTGACCGCTGCCATGAACGAGGTTGGCGTTGCTTTCGGCAAAGGCCGCTGTTATTTACCACAGGTTATGCTAGCCGCAGAAACAATGCGCGCAGCCTTTCTTACTATAAAAGAAGCCATTCCCGCCCATGAAACGATATCCGCAGGCACGATCATCCTGGCTACCGTTCAGGGAGATATTCACGACCTCGGAAAAAACATCGTTTCCGCCCTGCTTGAAAATAACGGGTTTACCGTAATTGATCTCGGAAAAGATGTTTCCCCGGATACCATCATCCAAGCTGCAGAAAAACACAAACCGGACATAATCGGCCTTTGTGCCCTAATGACGACAACTATGCCGCAAATAGACGAAACAATTTCCATCCTCAAAAAGAAATCCATTCCTGCAAAAACCATTGTCGGCGGAGCCGTGCTAACGGCTGAATATGCAGAACAAGCCGGAGCTGATGCCTATGCTCCCGATGGTATTGCCGCTGTTAACATCGTAAAACACTTGCTGGGTAAATAAAAAATAAAAGGCCGCAATTGCGGTCTTTTATTTTTTACCAAATATAGTTGCAGCCAGATGCAATACATACAACCTCGTTTGGCTTTTTTAAATTTTCTTTGCGATATTCTTCTAACACACCCACCGATTTTCGAGCCAATACTCCAATAATTGGCGCATCAAACAATTTCGAGAAACTCTTAAAATACGAAAGGACATTTTTAACCATTTCCTCTTCAATATTAAACAGTATCCTCTTTATGACTTCCGTTAATAGCTAAAATTCTCAATTTCTTCACGTCCCTCCCGAAAAATCTAGGGACTATTTACGCCGTTTCGGTATTCGTAGGTTAATCGTCACAAATTCATCATCCTGTTCCTGTGTAACCTTGACCTTTAACCCCACTTTTTTCATTTCCGAAACAACACTATTAATCGTATTAATGAAAATTCTTACATCCCGTATAATCTTAACAACATTTTGTTTAGGTGCCTTTTTCGCCATTTCCCGGGAAATATCTTCTAATATCGCAGAGACCATATCTTCTGTTTCCCGAACGTTTAGATTATTTTCTTTAATTGCATTAAGAGCAATCTGCTGTTTTTCAACATCCTCCAACTTAAGAAGCGCTCTAGCATGACGTTCCGTCAAATTATTGTCCACTAACTGACAACGAACTTCAGGGTTTAAACGAAGTAAACGAAGCTTATTAGCAACCGTAGACTGATTTTTACCCATTCGCCGAGCCAACTCTTCCTGTGTCATGCCAAAATTCTCTAAAAGATGATGAAATCCCTCTGCTTCCTCGAGATAATGTAAATCTTCCCGCTGTAAATTTTCGATCATAGCCAACTCGGCCATATCTTTATCATTAATTTCCCGCACAATTACCGGAACATTAGTCAGCCCCACCAATTTAGCCGCTCTCATTCGTCTCTCACCGGCTATAATTTCATACCCGTGGTCGGTTCGTCTAACCAGAATCGGCTGAATAATGCCGTGTTCTCGTACAGAAGCCGCCAATTCGTGAAGACTTTCTTCCGAAAAGGTCTTTCTCGGTTGAAAAGGGTTAGTTAAAAGCTCCTCAACATGTACTTCAATACTTTCGGTATCAATCGCAACCTGCTCCGCATAGGTAACGGGCGGCGGTTCGACCGCAACAGGGTCCGCGCTATTGATACCCAGCAATTTAGCCAAATTTCTCATTCTGACCACCGCCTTAACGTATTAGTAAATTACATTATATGGAATTATTCGGCGTGTTTTATTTATTTCCTGTTTATTTATAAAGGAATTTTTTCCGGTACACCGGGTCGACGGGGGAAATTTTTAGGTGTAGCTTTTATTTTCGTTATGTAAATGATCGCTCTACCATCATCAAGCCCTGGAAGCTTAACCGGTTTTATTTGCCCGATTTCCCCGCCTAAACAGGTAATGGCAGTTTTCGCTCCGGCAACTTCTTCCTGATAATGCAATCCTTTTAAGGCAATAAAGCTTCCCCCCGGTTTCACGTAAGGCAAACATAACTCTGATAAAACATTTAAGCGAGCGACGGCGCGTGAAACGGCAACTTGATATATATCTCTGTGCTCTTTTTTCCGGGCTCCGTCTTCCGCCCGAGAATGAACGAGTATGACATCCTTAAGAGCCAACCGATTGACAACCTCCTGCAAAAAAACCAGACGCTTATTCAAGGAATCTAAAAGTGTCAGCTTTAAATCGGGGCGGAAAATTTTCAGAGGCAACCCTGGAAACCCCGCACCTGTACCCACATCAATAACGCTACACTCTGCAGGAAATACATTCGGATCATAGCACAAAATAGAATCAATCATATGTTTTATCGCGATTTCATCCGGCTGGGTAATGGCCGTAAGATTGACCTTTTGATTCCATTCTATTAATAACTCCTGATACAACCGATACGCTTCTATCTGCGATGTTTCAAATTCTAAACCGATTTTTTCAGCCGCCTCACAAAATGCGTCTACAAAATTCATTCTTTTTTCTCCATACGTCGTTGTTGTTCTAAATAAACTAGCAAAATCGAAATATCCGCCGGAGAAACACCGGATATTCGAACAGCTTGTCCAATCGAAAGCGGACGAATTTTATTCAATTTTTGCCTCGCTTCTAATGCCAACCCATGAATACTCTCATAATCTATATCCTCAGGCAATAATTTTGCCTCTAATTTTATCGCCCGTTCGACTTCCAACAATTGCTTTTGAATATATCCCTCATACTTAATGGTTATCTCTACCTGTTCCCTGACATCATCCGGAATTTCAGGTAAGTCAAAATATCTACTTAACAGCTGATAATGTATTTCCGGACGTCGCATAAGATCATACAAACTGCAGCCCGTTCTAAGATCAGCCGAATTCATTTCTCTTAATTTGCCCTGGGTTTCACTATTCGGGTTAACGGAATTCTCCCCTAACCATTGTAACGCTTGAGAAATAGCCTCTTTTTTCTCCCGAAATTTTTTGTACCGAGCATCATCTACTAATCCTAACGCTCTGCCCTTCTCCGTTAATCGTAAATCCGCATTGTCCTGCCGGAGAATAAGACGATACTCTGCCCTTGAAGTCATCATCCGGTAAGGTTCCGTAGTTCCTTTTATTACAAGATCATCAATCAACACACCTATATAAGCGTCCGAGCGCCCTAACACAAAACCAGGCTGTTTTTTTACTAAAAGTGCGGCATTGATTCCCGCCATTAACCCTTGCGCCGCAGCTTCTTCATAACCGGAAGTTCCGTTAGCCTGCCCAGCAGAAAATAAGCCACGAATATTTTTAAACTCAAGGGTTGGTTTTAACTGAAGAGGATCAACGCAATCATACTCAATAGCATACCCTGGACGCATGATCTCTACATCTTCCAAACCCGGAATGGTACGTAGAAAAGCGGTTTGGATCTCTACAGGCAAACTGGTAGACATACCTTGCACATACATCTCGGTAGTGTTAATTCCTTCAGGTTCAACAAATAATTGATGGGCTTCTTTCTCCGCAAAACGCACAATTTTATCTTCAATGGACGGGCAATAACGCGGTCCAGTCCCCTCGATAATCCCCATATACAGCGGTGCCCGATGCAAATTATCCCGGATAATTTTATGAGTATCCCCATTAGTATAAGTAAGCCAGCAAGGTAACTGGTCCCGTTCATTTATATCACTCATAAATGAAAAATTATGAGTATCCTTATCACCCGGCTGTATTTTCATTTTTGTAAAATCAACGGTTTTTCTATCTACCCTGGCCGGAGTCCCCGTTTTAAAGCGCATCAGCGTAATACCCATCTGAAAAAGTGACCGAGACAGATTTACTGCCGATCGCTGCCCATTCGGGCCGCCCTCATAAGAAATTTCCCCTAAAATAATACGTCCACGTAAATATGTACCCGTTGCAAGTACAACACACTGGCTATAATACGTTTCGCTGGTCTCTGTTTCAATGCCGCAAATTTGGTCATCCTGAAATAGAATGTTTTCCACAAGAAGCTGCTTTACATCCAAATTTTCCTGATGCTCCAACGTTTCCTTCATCAGTGACTGATATATTTTTTTATCGGTTTGAGCTCGTAATGCATGTACTGCGGGACCCTTACCTGTATTAAGCATACGAACTTGAATACATGCTTTATCAGTATTTAAACCCATCTCGCCGCCTAATGCGTCGATTTCCCGTACTAAATGGCCTTTTGCCGGCCCGCCAACTGCAGGATTACAGGGCATCATGGCTATATTATCCATATTCAACGTTGCTAATAAAGTAGTACAGCCCATACGGGCAGCCGCTAATGCAGCCTCACAACCGGCATGCCCAGCTCCTATAATAATAACATCATATTTCCCAGCGACATACACAACACTCAACTCCGTTTACCACTGTCTTATCCTACATCCTCAACCAGAAAAGCTTATTTTCCAATACAAAACTGACTAAAAATCTGGTCAATAATATCTTCGTTAACCGTTTCTCCCGTTATTTCCCCTAACTTCTGCCATGCTGCCCTGAGATCAATAACAATACAATCCGGAGGCATAGCATTGGAAATGGTCTTCATAACCTCTTCTAAACTGCTTTTTGTTTTTTCTAATATATCCACATGACGAATATTATTAACAAAAGCGGCTTCTCCCTGGCTAACCTGTCCACTATAAACTAAATCTTTAATAGCTTGAGACACCTGTTCCAGCCCTATTCCATGTAAAACGGATATAGATATCACTGGTTTATCCGGCAATTTATCTCTTACTTCTTTCACTTCCAATACTTCCGTTAAATCACTTTTATTAATCAATACAATACATTTTCGCTTTTGTATCAAGTCAATAATTTCGCGATCATCCTGGGTTAAAGGCATAGAAGCATCAAGAATTAACAAAGCCACATCTGCCTGCTCCAACATCTCCCAAGCCTTTTCTACACCCATTTTTTCCACAATATCTGAGGTCTCCCGAATTCCTGCCGTATCAATGATACGTAACGGAACTCCATCAATATTACAATATTCCTCAATTATATCGCGCGTCGTCCCCGGAATATCAGTAACAATGGCCCTTTTTTCCCGAAGTAAAGCATTAAGAAGACTGGATTTCCCAACATTTGGCTTACCGATAATAACGGTTTTAAGTCCATCCCTTAATATACGTCCGGCTTGGGCCGTACCTAGTATATTGGTTATTTCCTGAATTAACAAAGTAACAGAATCAGCTACATCCGCCGATGCTATAGCTTCAATATCATCCTCCGGAAAATCGATAGCCGCTTCTAAATGGGCAATGAGTCTTAACAATTCCTGTCTCACAGCACTAATTTTTCCAGAAAATACGCCGGTTAAATGCCCCACAGACATTTTTAAAGATGCTTCCGTCTTAGATCGGATAATGTCTATGACTGCTTCAGCCTGGCTAAGATCCATACGACCATTTAAAAATGCCCTTTTTGTAAATTCGCCCGGCTGCGCCATTCTGGCTCCAGCCCGGATTGTTAAATCCAAAACTCGTTTCAACGGTAATGCCCCGCCATGGCAGTGGATCTCAACTACATCTTCCCTGGTATACGAACGCGGTGCCCGCATTACCAACAACAAGACTTCATCGACGATTTCCTTTGAAACAGGATCATAAATATGACCAAAAGTTGCCACATGAGAAGTAATTTCACTCACTCTACTATTACGAACAGAACGAAAAAGTGTATCAGCAACATGAACCGCTTCAATACCGCTAATTCGAATTATGCCAATACCACCGTCGCCGACAGCTGTTGCAATAGCTGAAATCGTATCTTCCTGAACCATTATTTACACCTCTGATTTATACAAAACCCAGTAATTAAAATTACTGGGTGAAATAACAATCACGTCATTTTTTTAAAGCTATAACCACTTTGCGATAGGGCTCCTCGCCTTCACTATAAGTAGTCACCCTGTACTCATTTTGCAAAGCCATATGAATAATTTTGCGTTCCTGAGGACTCATTGGCTCCAATACCACTTTATCGCCCTGGCTTTTCACTTTATCAGCCAACCGTTTCGCCAGCCGAATTAATGTTTCTTCTCGGCGTTTCCTGTAATCTTCCACATCAATTACTATCTTTAATCGTTCTTCACTATCACGATGTGCAGCTAAATTAGTTAAGTACTGTAAAGCATCTAACGTTTGACCATGTTTTCCAATAAGCACGCCTAAATTATCTCCGCGCAAATTAATAACCACATGATCATTTTTTTTACAATTCTCCATTGAAACGTCGATTTTCATTGCCGAAAAAACACTATGTAAGAAAGTAGTAGCTGCTGTTACCGGATCCACCATTGCCGCCTGGACTTTTTCAGTTACCTCATCCAAAAATGGCTTTTCCTTAACTGTAATCCTTAGTTTAGCCGGTTTTCCGCCTAAAAAGCCAAATAAACCTTTACTTGGCTCTTCAAGCACCTCGTATTCGACATCGTCCCGGCTTACAAATAGTTCGGCTAAACCAGCCGACAAAGCGTCTTCGATGGTCTTACCCGAGACTTCTATTACTTTCATTTTTAGCCAGCCTCCCCAATCACTTTAGGTTTCCGATTCACCCACCACTGCTGGCCAATCTGGATGAAATTGCTCACAACCCAATATATACCGAGACCAGCAGGAAAACTTATGGTTAGATAGCCGATAAAAAGCGGCATCATCATAAGCATAATTCTATTCTGATCAGTCATTTGCGTAGTGGTTTGCCTGCTCGAAAAATATGTAGTTGCTGCTGCTAAAACTGGAATGATATAGTACGGATCACTTGGGCTCGTCTGCGATAAATTGGCAATCCACAAAAAAGAAGGATTACCAGTATAATTATAATCCCTAATTGCATAAAAGATAGCAATTAAAAACGGCATCTGTACAAGAAGAGGTAGACAACCCGCTACAGGATTAACACCCGCATTTTTATATAAAGTGGCCATTTCCGCGTTTAATTTTTCTTTATTATCTTTATATTTCTCTTGCAACGCCTTCATTTTGGGGGCGAGATCCTGCATAGCTTTCATTGATTTTACCTGTTTTACTGTCAGTGGATATAAAAGCATCTTTATAACCACGGTCAGTAATATAATGGCTATACCATAATTAGGAATACCAAAGCTAACCGTGATGTCATACAAATAAGACAACGCCGCTTGCATCCACACAACAATAAAATTAAACATTGACGACAAAAAAGCTCACTTCCTTCGAGACATTTACTATTTTACAGGATCATACCCGCCTGAATGAAAAGGATGACACCTTGCCACACGGCAAATCGCCATTTTAAGGCCACGGAACACACCATATTTTTCAATAGCAACCAAGGTATACTCCGAACAAGTCGGAGTATACCGGCATGAAGGAGGTTTTAACGGCGATAAAAACACCCGGTAAAACCTAATCATTGATAAAAGTATCCATTTACCCATAATCAACAATCCCTCAAAATTCCAGCCCGGCTGCATAAATTAATAAAAGAGTCCTCCACTGGACTATAACCTTTATCAATAACAGCCTGACGGCCAACAATAATCAAATCAAATCCATCATTAAGCTTATGACAATTAAGCCTATAAGCTTCACGCAATAGGCGCTTGACGCGATTTCGTACAACGGCATTGCCTAACCGCTTTCCGGCGGCAAAACCAACCTGCCCCGGCCCTCCTTTACGTTTTAACACATAAAGAACCATGTACCGGTTTGCAACTGACTTCGCATGACGATAAACAGCCTGAAAATGCTTATTCTTTTTAAGTATTCTGCGTTTTGAAAGCTTAAACATACATTTATCATTCCCACTACATGGAAAAAATAGGCCACTCCAGCGGCCTACTATGCAGATAATCTTTTGCGACCTTTAGCCCGTCTTCTTTTTAGAACTAGACGGCCACCTTTGGTTTTCATCCGCTCACGAAAACCATGAGTTCTTTTTTTCCAAAGAGTATTCGGCTGATACGTACGTTTCATTTATAACACCTCCTTAGGTAAATACGCGATACTACCCCATGTTAAAATATTGTATTTTAACTATTTAAGATTATAGACCAGGCATTTAACCAGTGTCAAGAAAATTACAAAGCTGCTTGTGGATAAAATTGTCGAAAACTGTGATTAATTTAAAATACCTGTTGATAACTTGCCATTCATTTGTTAATATAAGATAAAATCACCTTACCAACCTGCTTTTATTTTATATAAATTTTTATGTAGCAACTACTTTTATAGAATACATTTTCTAATAGATAAAAATCTTTCCCACTTAAGTATCACAGCGGTTTATTACATTGTCGCCGTTGTATTTTTTTTCGCTAAAAAAGTAGGTACCTGCAACTTATTCACAACTGTTGATAAATATGTGGATAATATTCATAGCGTGACTTTTTCTATTAATTACCGGAAAGGATGAGCGGAAATGGAAGCTGCGCAAATGGCTTCAATCTGGGAACAAGTATTGAAAATCATGGAGAAGGAAATTATTAAACCGATTTTTGATACCTGGATAAAAGCAACAATTCCTTTATCATTAACAGACACAACTCTTGAAATCGGCACACCTTCTCAGTTTATTAAAGACTGGATCGAAACCCGTTATGCCAGCACCATACAGAATATTGTCCAACAGGTTACAAAACAGCCGACGGAAGTTAAATTTATTAATCTTAACCTGGAAAACGAAATCACTCCAAAAGAAGAGGAAAAAGAGACAGAGGTAACGCTACAAGTAACAAATGACCTGCCACCGAAACAAAAATCGGCAGCAAATATCCCACCTCAACCCGAGAAAAAGTCAGTCGGAACAGATGACTTCGTAACATACCTTAACCCAAAATACACTTTTGAAACCTTTGTTATTGGTAACTCTAACCGGTTTGCTCATGCTGCGTCTCTAGCGGTAGCTGAAGTTCCGGCGAAAGTGTACAATCCTTTTTTCGTTTACGGAGGAGTCGGTTTAGGGAAAACTCACCTAATGCACGCCATTGGCCACCGCATACGCCAAAACCATCAGCACATGAAAGTCCTTTATATCTCCAGCGAAAAATTCACAAACGAATTGATTAATTCCATACGTGACGGCAATCCTGAAAGTTTCCGTCAAAAATACCGGAACATCGATGTATTATTGGTCGATGATATTCAATTTCTGTCTAAAAAAGAGCATACCCAGGAAGAATTTTTTCATACATTCAACACCCTCCACGAAGCAAATAAACAGATTATTATCTCCAGCGACCGACCACCACGTGAAATTCCAACTCTGGAAGACCGCTTACGCTCCCGTTTTGAATGGGGCTTGATAACAGATATTCAAGCACCTGATTTAGAAACACGTATAGCTATCCTACGTAAAAAAGCATTGCTTGAAAATTTGGACGTGCCAAATGACGTTATGGTATTTATTGCTAGTAGGATTGACAATAATATACGTGAACTCGAAGGTGCTCTCATAAGGGTGATGGCCTATTCGTCGCTTACAGGGCAAAATATTGATGTAAATTTGGCCTCAGAAGCCCTGAAAGACATTTTCCCTAATAGTAGCCCTAAGCAAGTAACCATGGAATTAATACAACAAGTAGTCGCAGACTACTTCAAACTTAAACAAGAAGAGTTCTTAGCGAAAAAAAGAACACGAAATGTAGCCTATCCCCGCCAAATTGCCATGTATTTATGTCGGGAACTCACCGACACTTCCTTACCGCGCATTGGAGAAATGTTTGGAGGACGCGATCACACCACCGTTATTCACGGACATGACAAGATCAGCCGTGAAAGAAATGAAGATTCAAAACTAAATAATATTATTAAAGAATTAATCAATAGGATAGAAAATGTGAAATAGTGCATAATTATGTTGATAAGTGCTGAATAGATAGCGGATAACCACTAAACTCAAAAAAGCCTGTTTATGATTTGTATATAATCCGTCAAAAACAGCTTTTTTATCTACAAGTTATCAACATCAACAATATATGATTCGACATATATCAAATCACATATTCACATATCGACAGGCCCTATGACTATGACGACTAATTCTTATCCTATGTTTTAAATAATAATAATATACCTACAGGAGGATAAAAAATGAAAATTATCTGCCTAAAAAGCCAACTTCAACATGCAGTCCAAACCGTGCAAAAGGCAGTAGCATCAAAAACACCCTTACCGATATTAACCGGTATCTACATTGAAGCCAAAGACGGAAGACTTGAACTGCAAGCCACAGATTACGAAATAGGCATTAGCTGTACTATAGATGCGACAGTAGAAGAGCCGGGAGCTGTTGTATTATCAGGTCGCTACTTTCAGGAAATGGTCCGGAAATTGCCGGGAGAAACTATAGAAATAGCGTCGAATAAAGAAGACCGCACAATTAAAATTAATTCCAATAATTCCCAATTTAATCTACTAAGCCTGCCTGCTGAAGAATTTCCTGTATTAAGGCAAATAAATAGCGAAAATCAGATTTCAGTTAAAGATTTTTGTCTACGTGAACTAATTAAAAAAACAGTTTTTTCCTGTGCGAACGACGAAGCTCGCCCTATTTTTACCGGTGGTCTGCTTGAAATACAAGATAACGAAATTCGTTTAGTTGCTACTAATACCCATCGGTTAGCTTTGAAAAAAGATACTATTGAATCAGGCTCCAGCCAAATAAAAATGATTATACCAGCTAAAATTCTCAGCGAATTGGCTAGACTACTCGTAGGGGAAGAAGCACAAAACGTAACTTTATCCTGTCAAAAAAATCAGGTTGGTATTGCTTTTGATGATGTATATATAATTTCCCGCTTGATTGAAGGGCAATTCCCCGATTACAATAAAGTTATTCCTCCTAGTTTTAACACGAAGGTAGAATTAAATACCGACGAATTTTTAGCCGCTGTTGAACGGGTATCACTCTTAGCCAAAGATGGAGAGTACAACGTCGCAAAATTTACTTTTACTGAAAACCAAGTAATTATAACGTCTAATAATCCTGATGTAGGCAAGGCTTATGAAACCGTTGCCGGTGATCTCGCCGGAAATGGACTGGAAATCGCTTTTAATGCAAAATATATTATCGACATTCTTAAGAACGTCGATAGTGAAACATTTGTTTTCTCCTTGAATACTGAACTAAGTCCTGCCTGTATAAAACCTAATGATGACGATAACTATACGTATATCATTACTCCTGTGAGAACTAGCTAGGAGGCTATCGTGGAACAAATCAGTATCACTACCGATACAATTCAGCTTGATCAATTTTTAAAGTGGATTGGCGTCATTGAAAGCGGAGCACAGGTAAAATTCCTTATTGCCGATGGGTTAATAAGGGTTAACGGAATCTTAATAACGGAACGCCGTAAAAAGCTTTACCCGGGTGACAATATCGAAGTAGTGGACTTGGGTAGTTGGTCTATATCTAAACAGGTAAATGTATGAGAATAAGTAAACTTAGTTTACGAAATTTTCGTAGCTATACGTCATTGTCATTAAGTTTTGAAGATAACATAAATATTTTCATCGGTGATAATGCACAGGGAAAAACCAACATACTGGAGGCTATCTTCCTGGGGGCAATTGGTCGTTCTCATCGTACGACATCGGATTCAGACATGATTCAGTGGAACGAACAAGCTGCTGCCGTCGATATTTTGTTTCACCGAAAAGATATAGAAAATAAACTTTCTTTTAAGCTGAAGCAAGAGGAAAGCAAAGAAGTTTTATTAAATAATTACCCTGTTAAGCTTAAAGAAATAATAGGTTCAGTAAATATTGTTTTATTTTCACCTGAAGACTTATGGTTAATTAAAGGTCCTCCGTCACAACGACGTCGGTTCCTGGATATAGAAATTTCCCAAGCTTCACCTACGTACTATCGTACATTGCTGCAATATAATCGCATACTAAATCAACGTAATCATCTACTAAAAAAAATTAGAGAAAGAAAGGCTAGTTTGGCACTTCTCGAATCTTGGGATGAGCAATTAGCAAAAACAGCTGAATTCATCGTAATAAAACGTTTAGAAGCAATAAAAAAGCTAAGTATGCTAGCTAATCTTATGCAGCGTAAGTTGACAAACAGTAAAGAAAATTTAACACTTATATATAGTCAGGCTAACCAAGAAGAAGAAGTTGAACCTCCGGATCTGTATTCCTGGTACATAAAAGCTTTTACTGAATTACGAGAGCAAGATATACTGAGGGGTAGCACTAGTATAGGACCGCATCGCGATGACATTGTGCTAAAAATTAATGAAAAAGACGTGAAAAATTTCGGATCTCAAGGACAGCAACGTACGGGCATACTTGCTTTAAAGCTGGCAGAACTGGAATTTTTGAAGTCTGAAACGGGAGAATACCCGGTTTTATTAATGGATGATGTTATGAGTGAATTGGATATACAAAGGCGGGAGCAGTTGTTATTATTTATTCATGAACGCATTCAAACTTTTATAACGGCTACCGACTCTGCTTTATTTCCTGATATACATGTAGGCCACTTCTATCATGTTAATGCCAGTACTATTACGGAGTGAGGATATGAAGCAATTAGGTGAAATTATCGTTAGTTCCTTAAAAAAAATAGGGTTAGAAAAGCGGTATAAGGCTGAAAAAATTTTTTTAAATTGGTCTAATATTGTCGGCAATGAAATTGCATCTCATTCTAATCCGGGAAAATTGCATTACGGTATACTGCTTGTTAGCGTATCTAATTCTGTTTGGATTCATCATTTAATGACCTTAAAAGAAAGTATTATCAACAAGATTAACAGTTTTGTTGGAGAGAAAGTTGTTAAAGATATAAAATTTCAAGCAGGATATTTGAAAAATTACCAGAATCATTCAGAAATTGATGAAGAAATATCCAGACCCAATCTCGATAGCGTAGTACTGAGCAAAGAAGAGTTCAATTTTGTGGAGAATCTTTCTCAAATACTCACCGACACGGAAATCCAAAAAAAGGTGAAAAGAATATTATGTAAAGACATGGCTTTGAGACATGTACGAAGAAATAACTCTTGGAAAAAATGTTCTGAGTGTGGTACACTATGTCCTCAGGAGCAAGAATATTGCCAAAGCTGTATTATACAAAAGCGGGAATTGGTAAAAATCAAAGTCCGTCAACTCTTACAGCAGGCGCCATGGCTCACATATCACGAGTGTTCTATGTATGTTCCTTGTCGGATTACTGATTTTATGACAATTCAAAATGAGCTTATTGATGGAGTTCGCAAGACGCTGGAAAACGAGCAGGAAAATAGTATGAAGATTGCTATGGCGGCTATGCTAATACATGGAATTAAGCCGGAATTTCTGACTAAGGATATTATAGATAACACAATGGACAAGCTCAGGGGGAAGAAAAATGTTTTTACATTTAGGCGCTGATACAATTGTCCCACTTAAGAATTTGATCACAATCACCGATATTAAAAATGGTCAATCACCGATAAATAGTGAATTTTTAAATACGATGAAGGAAGAAAAATTAATTATTGATGTATCGGAAGGTAATGCGAAAAGTTATGTTGTTACCGATACGAAGGTTTATCTTTCTGCGATATCGTCTTTAACGCTAAAAAAGCGAGCTCAGTTTATTACTGAAATTGAATAAAAAACATGTTTTTGAGTTAGTTCTTTGCATTTTTAAACCTGGAGGTACGAATGGCTATTAATAACGAGACTACTGTTAATGGTAATTATGGAGCCCAACAGATACAAGTGTTGGAAGGATTAGAAGCGGTTAGACGTCGTCCGGGTATGTATATCGGGAGTACTTCGTCAAAAGGCTTGCATCATCTAGTTTATGAGGTTGTTGATAACAGTATTGATGAGGCTTTAGCGGGTTATTGCAGTAAAATTGATGTATATATAAATCAAGACGATAGTATTACGGTAATTGATAACGGGCGTGGTATACCGGTTGATATGCATGAAACCGGAAAGCCAGCGCTTGAAGTCGTTATGACTATTTTACATGCTGGTGGTAAATTTGGCGGAGATGGTTATAAAGTTTCCGGCGGGCTGCATGGTGTTGGGGTTTCGGTTGTAAATGCCCTTAGTGAATGGATGGATGTTGAAGTCAAAAGAGACGGTG
>Ga0316602_10000184_pt1 | contig 57797 bp, 52 predicted proteins | sample OWC_soil_day10_C_FD_203103 | JGI IMG/M metagenome (GOLD analysis project Ga0316602, IMG submission 203103) | Wetland soil microbial communities from Old Woman Creek delta, Ohio, United States - OWC_soil_day10_CT | ecosystem: Environmental > Terrestrial > Soil > Wetlands | place: USA: Ohio...
GGGTGGGGCCACCAAGAAAAACAGCCACTTAGGGTGGCTGTTTCCTTGTCATCTCTGCTCGCCTGCGGGAAGCTTCAGCGTCCTGACATCTTCCCCTGCAGTTCGGCGATGGCTTTGACGGGATCCGCCGCCTTGAAGACCGCATTCCCAGCCACCAGGACATCGGCCCCGGCCTCGACAAGTTCCCGGGCATTGCCCAGGCCCACACCACCGTCCACCTGAATCATGAAGGGGCAGTTGCGTTCCCGGCGCAGGGCATCCAGGCGGGCGACCTTGTCCAGGACCCGGGGGATGAAGCTCTGGCCGCCGAAGCCGGGGTTGACGCTCATGAGGAGGACGAAGTCGAAGTCACCGATCAGGTCCACCAGGCCTTCCACGGGAGTCCCGGGGTTAAGCACCACCCCGGCCTTGGCGCCGGCTGCCCGGATGGCTGACAGGGTGCGGTGGATGTGGGGATCGGCCTCCAGGTGCACCGAGACCCAGTCGGCCCCGGCCTGGACGAACTCCAGGGCGTAGCGTCCCGGGTTCTCGATCATCAGGTGGCAGTCCAGGATGAGCTTGGTCTCCTTCCGGAGGGAGGCCACCACGGGCATGCCGATGGTGATGTTGGGCACGAAGTGTCCGTCCATGACATCCACGTGGACGACACAGGGCTCCCCGGCCTCCATCACCTGGATGGCTTCGGCCAGGCGGGCGAAGTCGGCGGAAAGGATGGAGGGGGCCAGGAGGGGGGTGGCGGGGCGGAGTGCGTTTTCCATCTATTCCGCCAGACCCTGTTCCGTGAGCCAGCGCTCGGCGTCGATGGCGGCCATGCAGCCCGAGCCCGCGGCGGTGATGGCCTGCCGGTAAGTGTGATCCTGGACATCCCCGGCGGCGAAAACGCCCGGCAGGGAGGTCCGGGTGCTGCCCTTCTCCACCAGAAGGTAGCCCGTCTCGTCCATGGGGAGCTGGCCCGCGAAGAGGCTGGTGTTGGGCTGGTGGCCGATGGCCACGAAGAGGCCCTCCACGGGGAGTTCGGAGGTGGAGCCATCCACGGTGTCCTTGAGGACCAAGGCCCGGATCTTTTCCACGCTTTCGCCCGTGGGCAGGGCCACAGAGTGGGTCAGTACGTCCGTTACGGTCTTGTTCCAGGCCATCTGGATCTTGGGGTTGGACAGGGTCCGTTCCTGCATGGGCTTGGAAGCCCGGAACTTGTCACGCCGATGGATGAGGGTCACCTTGGAGGCGAACTTCGTGAGGAAGGTGGCCTCTTCCAGGGCTGTGTCACCACCGCCCACCACGGCGATCTCCTTGCCCCGGTAGAAGAAGCCATCGCAGGTGGCGCAGGCGGAAACGCCGCCACCCTGGCGGGAGAGGATCTCGTCCTTGGCGATGCCCAGCCACTTGGCGCTGGCGCCGGTGGCGATGATGAGGGCGTCGCAGGTGTAGTCTCCCTGCTCGGTGCTGAGGCGGTAGGGGCGGGCGGAAAGGTCGACTTTGGCGACGGTCTCGGCCAGGATCTCGGCGCCGAAGCGGGTGGCCTGCTCCCGCATCTCATCCATCAGGGAGGTGCCCTGGATGCCCTCCCGGAAGCCCGGGAAGTTCTCCACTTCGGTGGTCATGGTGAGCTGACCCCCGGCCTGGACCCCTTCGAAGACCAGGGGGGCCAGATTGGCGCGGGAGGCGTAAATGGCGGCGGTGTACCCAGAGGGGCCGGTGCCGATGATGATGAGCTTGCGGTGGGTGGCGGTCATGAATCCCTCTGGGAGTGCTACTTGAGGATGGTGATGGTGTTTTCTTTGCGGGGGGCGGCCTGGGCCTCGGCGGCCTTGCGGCCGAAGGCCCCGGAACCGATGGGCGCGTAGCCTGCGGGGATCTGAAGTTCCTTGCGGAGGGCTTCGTTGGCACCGCCGTTGAAAATAAGGCTGACAGCGTGGATCCAGCAGGACCCAAGCCCCATGGACTCCGCCGCCAGGAACATGTTCTCCAAGGCTACGGCCCCATCGTATCGTCCGGTATGGACCTGCTCATCCACGGCCACGAGGATGAGCGTGGGGGCTTTGTAGCATATGCTGAAATCGTTACCTTTGGCTCGATCTTCCATGGCCTTGACCCCCGAACCCAGGAGGACCTGGCGGCAGGCTTCGTTTATTCGGTGCAGAGTCTCGGGGTTCTGGACCACCGTGAAGTGCCAGGGCTGTCGGTTCATGCCGCTGGGGGCGAAGCGGGCCGTTTCCAGGAGGACGCTGAGCTCCTCCTCGGTGAGCTGATCCGGTGTAAAGGAACGGGTGCTGCGGCGCTTCAGGATCGTCTTCACCACTTCGTTCATGTTCGGCCTCCTCATTGGACTTCAGATTAGGTGGACTCGTTTCCAGCCACAAGGCGAGCGCTTCACTTCGTACCGGGCTGCACCAGGGCGACTCCCCCCAGGATCACCGCCATTCCCAGAACGGTCCTGATGCCGAAGGGTTCCTGCAGGAAGACCGCGCCCAGGGCCACGGCCACCAGGGGATTCAGATAGTTGTAGGTGCTCATCCGGGTCGGGGGCCAGACCCTGGAGAGGTAGGCGTAGGCGCTGAAGGCCACCAGGCTGCCGAAGACGGTGAGGTAGGCCACCGAGAGCCCGGCCCGCCAGGTCAGGGGGTGGTGCAGCATCCCCCCGGTGAGGGGCAGGAAGAGGGCGCCCACCACGCCCCCCGCGAGCATCTGGATGGCCACTTGGCCGAAGAGGCCCGTGCCCTTGACGTGGCGCCTGCCGTGGAGGGTGCCCTTGGCCCAGAGGTAGACGGCCAGCAGGATGGCCAGGATGCCCAGGGGGCTCAGGTTCTGCTGGGTCTTGAGGCAGAGCAGGGCCACACCCGCCAGCCCCAGCCCGAGGCCCAGCCAGGTGCGCCGGTCCAGGCGGTCCCTTCCCATGAAGGCGTAGAAGATGGGGGTGGAAGAACAGAAGATGGCTGTGAGTCCGCTGGCCACGCGGGTCTCGGCCCAGGACACCAGGGCATTGGAGAGGCCCAGGAGGAGAACCCCCTGGAGTGCAAGATGGGGCAGATCCCGGCGCAGGGGCCAGTCCTCCTGCATCAGGCGGCTCAGGGCCAGGGCGATGAGGCCCCCGATGAGGAAGCGGGTGGCCACCATGCCGAATGGGGTGAAGGACTGGACCGCCAGGGCGATGGCGAAATAGGTGGAGCCCCAGACCGTGGCGCAGATCCCATAGGCCGTCCAGGCTTTGAGGGGGTTTGCTTGGGGGGAGTTCACTTCTTGCGCGCCTTGCTCCCGGTGGGCTCGGCGGGCAGGGGGCCCGGCTTGGCGAAAAGGGTCTGGAGGACCATGGTGGTGCGGGTCTCCACCCGGCTGCCCATGGCGCGGATGCGCTTGAGGCGCTCCTGGAGTCCTGCAGGGGAGTCCGCCACGATTTTCAGGAGAAGCTGGTCCTCTCCGGTGATGGCGTGGGCCTCCAAGACGTCCGGCTCCTTCTCCAGGGCTTCCAGGAAAGGGGTCTCGGCCACGGGCTCCGCAGACTCATCGAAGCGCAGGGCCACATAGGCCACGATGGGCTTGAGCACCGAAGCTGGGCTCACCCGTGCCCCGTAGCCCTGGATGATCCCTTCGGTTTCCAGGCGCTTCACCCGCTCGATGAGGGTGGGGCGGCTGACGCCCAGCCTTGTGGCGAGCACCGCGTGACTGATCCGGCCTTCCCTGAGCAGGATGGCCACCAGTTGCCGATTCAAATCATCATTGAGCAGGGGTTTCGACATACAAAAACTTCCGCTCCCATCGTCTCACGCTTCAGTCGGAAATGTGCCGAGGCTTCCTCCGGTGCATTAGACTTGTTCTTCGAGGCAATCCATGGACTTCCAGCAACCCTTCACCGACCAGAGTTTCTTCCTCATCGCGGGCCCCTGCGTGATCGAGTCCCGGGAGCACGCCATGTTCCTGGCGGAACGCTTGGTGGACATCACCGAGTCCCGGGGCATCCCCTTCATCTTCAAGGCCAGTTTCGACAAGGCCAATCGGACCTCCCTCTCCAGCTATCGGGGGATCTCCATGGAGGAAGGGCTGGAGATCCTTTCGGAGATCCGCCAGCAGTACGGCGTCCCGGTGCTGACGGACGTCCATGAAGCCAGCCAGTGTGCCAAGGTCGCTGCCGCGGTGGATGTTCTCCAGATCCCCGCATTCCTGTGCCGCCAGACGGACCTCCTGCTGGCCGCTGCCGCCACCGGGCGACCCGTCAACGTGAAGAAGGGCCAGTTCCTGGCTCCCTGGGACATGAAGAACGCCGTGGACAAGGTGCGGTCCGTACCCAATGCAGACACTGTCTGGGTTACGGAGCGGGGGACCACCTTCGGCTACGGGAACCTGGTGGTGGACTTCCAGAGCTTCCCCCACCTGCGCAAGACCGGCTGCCCAGTGATCTTCGACGCGACCCATAGCGTCCAGAAGCCCGGTGCCCTGGGAACCGCCACCGGTGGGGCCCGGGAGATGATCCCGACCCTGGCCCGGGCGGCCGCCACCTCGGTGGATGGCTTCTTCTTCGAGGTCCATGAGAATCCAGCCAAGGCCCTCAGCGATGGCCCCAACGCCATCCGCCTGGACGACTTCGGTGCCCTCCTGGATCAGCTCCTCCCCATCTGGCGCGTGAGCCGGGCGGCGGTGCTGGCGGATCAGGCCGGGAAATAACAGATCCACCGCCAAGACTCCAAGGCTCTAAGAACTGCAAAAGAAAGAAAAAATCGCTTTTCTTTTCTTCGTGCCTTGGAGTCTTGGAGGTGGATCCTTTTTTCTTACCGAGGTCCGAGAATGGCCTTCCGTTTCGAGGTCGGCAAACCGCTGGCGAAAAAGCGCCGCACCCCAAGGGTGACGGCCTCCGCGAGCTTTTTCCGGAAGGCCGGATCCCGCAGTTTGACCTCCTCCCTGGGATTGGATATGAAGGCGGCCTCCACCAGGGCGGCGGGCATGGCCGCCCGACGCAGGACGGCGAAGGGGGCCTGCTTGACGCCCCGTTGCTTGATGTTGCCGATCTGGTTCAACTGGGTCTGGATGGCCACCGCCAGGCGCTCGGAGTCCTGGAGGAAGGCCTTCTGTGCCAGATCGTCCAGGATTCCCGCGACCACATCCTGGGTATCGGGGGCTTTGTCCTCCGCGTTCTCCTGCTTCGCCAGTTCGGCGGCGTCCGCGTCCCCCTGGTCCAGGCTCAGGAAGTAGACCTCGGACCCCCGGGCTCCCTTGGACCGCGCAGCATTGAAGTGGAGGCTGAGAAAGAGGTCAGCGCCCGCTTCATTGGCCTTCTGGGCTCGTTCCCAAAGAGGCACGAAGATATCCTCGGTGCGGGTCAAAAGCACTTCGAAACCGGCGGTTTCAAGGGTCTTTGCCAGGACCTGGGCCAACTCCAGGGCAGCCTCCTTCTCCAGCAGCTTTTTGGGCCCCTTGGCGCCTGCGTCCTCGCCCCCGTGGCCTGGGTCCAGGGCGATCTTCAGGCGTTGGGGGTGGAGCGGGAGCTTGGGGGTTTGGCCCCAAGCCAGTAGGCTGGTTAGAAGGGTGAATAGGATCCCTGGGAGTTTCACAGATGGCTCAATCCGTCAAAGGCACGCGAGACTTGTTTGGCAACGATGTGCGGTGGTTCCAGCATATCGAGGAAAGCGCGAGGCGTGTCTTCCATCGGCATGGTTACGAGGAGATCCGGACCCCCATCCTTGAGGAGATCGAGGTCTTCAAGCGGAGCGTGGGGGAAAGCAGCGACATCGTCCACAAGGAGATGTACGACTTCATGGACAAGGGCAACCGCCATGTGGTCATGCGACCCGAGAACACCGCGGGAGTGGTCCGGGCGGCTATTCAGCATAAACTGTTAATCAATAATGACCCCCGACTCCTCTTCTATGTCGGCCCCCAGTTCCGCTACGAGCGCATGCAGGCCGGGCGTTACCGGCAGTTCTGGCAGATCGGGGCCGAGAGCTTCGGTGTGGCGACCCCCGAGAGCGAGGCCGAAAGCCTTCTCCTGCTCTTCGAGTTCCTGCACGAACTGGGCCTCAAGCACCTGCAGCTCTCCATCAACTCCGTGGGCACCTCCGAGTGCCGTCCGGCCTTCCACGCCGCCATCCGGGCCTTCTTCGAGGCGCGCCAGGAACGCTTCTGCGCCGACTGCCACCGCCGCATCCAGGAGAACCCCCTGCGGGTGCTGGACTGCAAGGTTCCAGGCTGCCAGGAGGCCCTGGAGGGCCATCCCCTCATCACGGATCACCTGGATGAAGCCTCCCGGGCCCACCACGAGCGCCTGAAGGCCCTCCTGAGCGCCATGGACATCCCCTTTGTGGAGAACCCCCGTCTGGTGCGTGGTCTGGACTATTACTCCCGCACAGCCTTCGAAGTCCTGAGCAGCGATCTCGGGGCCCAGTCGGCCCTGCTCGGGGGCGGGCGCTACGATGGGCTGGTGAAGCAGCTCGGGGGTCCCGATACCCCCGCCTTCGGCTGGGCCATCGGTCTGGACCGTCTGGCCATCCTCATGCAGGCCCTCCACGGGGACGCCCCGGTGCAGGCCCCCGCCGTCCTTATTCCCCTGGGCGATGCCGCCACCCTCAAGGCCTTTGAACTGGTGCGCCAATGGTGGGCCCAGGGCTGCCGGGTCCAACTGGAGACCCGCAATGCCAACCTCAAGAAGGCCATGACCTCCGCCAACCGGTTGGGGGCTGGCATGGCCTTGCTGCTGGGCGATGGGGAGCTGGAGAAGGGAGTCCTCACCGCAAAGAATCTGTCCACTGGGACCCAGGAGGAGTGGCTCCTGGAGGATGTGGCCGCCAAGTTGCGAGCCTGATCAGAACTCCACCTTCAGGGTATAGCTGCCGCGTCGACCAAGGTCATCCTGGGGGATGGCGTTCACGGCGCGGCGGGCGTAGTCCGGGTACACCAGAAGCCGGTCATTGGCATTCCTGAACGAAAGGGTGTGGTCCATCCGTACCCTACCGAAGGGGTGGGAATAGCCCGCCGACAGGCTGCCGGTCCACTGGGAGGGGATGCGAGCGAAGGGGCCTTTGCAGGCTCCGGTGAGGCTGGCCAGGGCCGAAGCGTGCAGACCGTCCGTGGTGTAGGACAAGCCACTTCGGATGTGGTACTTGGGCGGGTAGTTGAAGTTGGAAAAGCCGGAGGTGCTCCCTGTCTGATCTCCACGAATGGTCCCCAGGAGCCAGTCCAGATTCACCATGCCCCGCCATCGCTCGCTGCCCTGCCACTTCAGTTCTATCTCCAGTGCAGTCGACTGGAAGGTCTGGCCATTGATATAGGTGAAGGCACCGCTGTCCGCAGGGCTCACGCGCTGGATGGTATCCCTGTACCAGGCACGGTAGAGCAGGGTCTGGAGGAGGAGATCCTTGAAGGTGCCCACGTAGGCGAGTTCCAGGGATGAGGCCTTTTCCGGCAGGAGACCTGGATTGCCAGTAATCACACCGGGGACCGCTGCATAGACCTCGAAAAGGGTGGGGGCGCGGAAGCTTTCGCCGGCGATGGCCTTGAGGGCATGGCGGTCATTCAGGGTCCAGACCGCCGTGGCCCTGGAGCTCAGGTTCGAGCCCGCCAGGGCGTTCTGAGTGAAACGGGTGCCCATCAGCATCGTGAATGCACCGGATTGGTAATGTCCCTGGAGGAAGCAGGACCGCTCCTGCACGGACCGATCCTCCATCCCGAAGCTGCTGGTCAGAGGACCGGAGGGACCAAAATCCGTGTGGAGGGTATCGGATCCGGAACGTCGATCCTCGTAGTCTCCGCCCAGTTCCAGGGCCAAGGTACTGCTTGTCCGCCAGTTCAGTTTCACATTGAGGGTCCGCCGACTTCCGTCCCAGCGGTCCAGCTCTGCATCTGGGCTCCGATGGGTTTCCCGGACCGTCTTGTCCCAGGCCGCCCGGGCCTGAAGTCCCACGGGGCCAAAGGACTCCGAATAGGTGTAGGCCACGAGATGCCCGTATTCGGGGCCGTCTCGCCCTAGACCACGCGCTACGGTCATGGTCGCACCCATTACGGGTTCCGTGTGACGGAAGGAACTCATCAGCAGGGAATGGCTTCCGTAGTCCAGGCGGAGGAGGCCGGAACGGGTCGAAAGGGTGTTCCGGAATGGTGTGGCGACTCCATCTTCCCCCGAGAACAGGTAGCTTGGACCTTTCAGATCCTGGGTGCTGGCCGCGAAGACGTACTGCAATTCTCCGTTGCTTCCGCCCAGGCGCCCTCCGCCCTGTCGGCTTCCCAGGGTTCCCGCGCTGAAGCGGGCCTCGCCTTCCTCGTTCCAGGCGCGGCGCAGGACAATGTTCACGGCTCCGGTGTAGGCATTGGAACCGTAGAGGACCGAGGCGGGTCCTCTCAGTACTTCGACCCGTTCCACATCCCTGGGGTCGATTCGCCATAGGGCCGTCTGGGCTGTGCCAGTGATGGCGTCCCATACGGGGATGCCATCGATGAGGAAAAGCACCTTGGTGGCGTAATGTTCCTGGAGGATGCCCCGGGAAGTCGGGATGCCCTGGCTGATATTTCCCCGGAGCACCTCAAGACCCGGCACCGTATTCAGCAAGTCCGCCAGGGTTTCAAAGTTGTACCGTGCGATAAAGCCTCTTTCGAGGATGGTTACGGTCGACGGTGTGGTCAGCATGGATTCCGGTCGGGTGCTGGAGACCTGGATGGGCGTGGCCATCAAGGCTAGAAGGTCCGCAGGGACCTCCGGATCCGTCCCCTTGAGGGCAAGAGAGGTCAAGGCGAGCAGAAGAGCTCGACCATTACGCCGGGAACTGACGGAGAACAAAGGGGACATGGGGGGCCAAGTGTGAGGGTGCCGTGTACTGGTTCGGCTTTCCCGCCCCGCAGCTTGAATGACGAGAATCCTTGTTTGAAGTCCACCACCGCTGGCCCGATAGCGGCGGCCTGGCCGTGGTCGCGCTGTCTCGGCGGATGGAACCCCTTCGATGAACTCTTCCAGGCAGGGGCTTCTGGATTCTCTACTTCCGGTATTCCTCCGGCAGCCCCAGCAGGTTCTGATCCAGCAGATGGCTGGTTTTGACGTTCTTCATGGCGTTGAGCATGCAGAACTTGATGTCGGGCGCGGTCTCCCGGAGCTGGGCCACCATGGCCTTGATGTAGGCCCGCTTGGATTCCAGGGTGCTGGCGCCACAGAGAGGACAGCCACAGGGGACGATGGGGTAGCCCTTGAGCCAGGCAAAGCGTCGCAGGTCCTCTTCCTCGATGTAGGCCAGGGGACGGATTACGGTGTTGGCGCCGTCATCGCTGGTGAGCTTTACGGGCATGGTGGAGAGGCGGCCTTCGAAGAACTGGTTGATGAGGAGGGTCTCGATGAGGTCGTCCAGGTGGTGTCCCAGGGCGATCTTGGTGTAGCCCTCTCGCTTGGCGTAGGAGTACATCACGCCACGCCTCAGTCGTGAGCACATGGCGCATGGGGTGATCTCGGGCTTCTTCTTCACCGTCGTGTTGATGGGGGCATCCAGGATGAGGTGGGGGATGCCTCGCTCCTCGCAGGCCGCGGCGATGCGGTCGGGGTTGAAGCCCGGGAAGCCCGGGTCGATGGTCAGGGTGTGGACTTCGAACTTGATGGGGGCCCGCCGCTTCAGGCTCATCAAGAGATCCACCAGGGCCCATGAGTCCTTGCCTCCGGATAGGCCCACCAGGATGCGGTCGCCCTCCTGGATGAGGCCGTATTCACTGATGCAGGTGCCCACCTTCCGGCGGAGCCGCTCCTCAAGCTTCTGGAGCGTCTTCAGGTCCTCTGGGGTGGGGGGAAGGGCAAAGCCCGGCAGGGCGCAGGGATTGGACATCAGAGGTCCAACTCGCAGGGTTTGCGCTTCCCGGACCGGAACTGCTCACTGAGATCCTGGGTGTAGTCGGGGCAGGTGCACTCGGGACAGGCGTTGCTCTGGCTCTCCACGCAAAGGTCCGCCAGGGTCACGGTGTTCATGAAGGTCGTGATATGGTCCTCCAGCTGTTTCCAGAGGATACGGTTCATCTTGTCATCGTCGCGGAGGGCCGTATTGGCCTTGCGGGGGTCTTCCTTGGCCATGGCGTAGAAGCCAGGGTCGGTAAGACGAAGCACATCCCCCACCGTTACCTGGTTGCAGGGTTGGGTCAGGATATAGCCACCCTTGGGCCCCCGGACACTGGCCACGACGCCGGCCCGCTTGAGCTTGTTGAAGATCTGTTCCAGGAAGGGAAGGCTCAGGTCCTGGCGCTCAGCAATGAGATGGAGGGGGACCGGCTGGCCATGGCTGTGGTGAGCCAGGTCGAAAAGGGCTTGCATGGAATATCTGCCGCGGGCCGAGATCTTCACGGGTTCCCCACAATGGTCCGAATCGCCAGTCTATATTTCCTGATTGAATCGGTCAAGATTCTTGACCCTCACCATTTTCTGTTGCCTTCCTGGCCCCCAGGTGTAAAACGTGGGCGTAACCCACTGACAACACATCAAGGAGAGTGATCGTGCCCAAGTCTCTATCTGCTCCTCGCGTCGCGGCCCTGGTAGGGCCGTTCATGTCTGGGAAGACCTCCCTTCTGGAAAGCCTGCTCTTCGCAACGGGTTCCCTCACCAAGAAGGGGTCCGTCCGGGAAGGCAACACCGTCGGAGATTTTTCACCGGAATCCCGGGCACGCCAGATGTCCCTCGATGCGGATGTCGCGACCCTGAATTATCTCGATGAAGAATGGAGCTTCATCGACTGCCCCGGGTCGGTGGAGTTCCTCCAGGAGATGACCGGGGCCCTGATGGTGGCGGACGCGGCCGTGGTGGTGGTTGAGCCGGACCCCAATCGCGCCATGATGGCGGCTCCCATCCTCCGTTTCCTCGACGAGCACTCCATTCCCCACATGATCTTTGTCAACAAGATGGACTCGGCCCAGGCGGCCAAGTACCTGGGCGCTACCGTGGAGGCCCTCCAGCACTGGACCGCCAGCCCCCTGGTGCTGCGCCAGTTCCCCCTCATCGAGGGCGAATGTCTCAAGGGCTATGTGGATCTCTCCTTCGAGCGGGCTTTCCTGTACCGGGAGCACCAGGAGTCGGAGCGGATCGAGGTGCCGGAGGGTGCCAAGGAGGAGCTGCAGCACTCCCGCCAGGAAATGCTGGAGAAGATCTGCAGCCTGGACGATGACCTGATGGCCATGCTGCTGGAGGACCGTCTGCCCGGGATGGAGGAAGTCTTCAAGGTCATGCGGCAGGGCTTCCAGGAGGCCAAGCTCGTACCCTGCCTCTTCGGCAGTGCCGACAAGGACGGAGGCGTTCGCCGCATCCTCAAACTCCTTCGCCACGAGGCCCCCGAGGGCGCCGTGACTGCCCAACGCAATGGTGTCCCCTCGGATGCCAGTCCCCTGGCACAGGTCTGGAAGACCGTCCACGCTCCCCATGTGGGCAAGCAGAGCTACGTCCGGGTCTGGAAGGGGGAGATCGCCGATGGCAGTTCCCTGGCTGGCGTGAGGGTCTCGGGGATCAATAAACTCTTCGGGCAGAAGCAGGAGAAACTCACCAAGGCCGTCCAGGGGGAGATCGTGGCCCTGGGGCGCTTGGAGCCCATCCACACCTCCGATGGCCTCTCGTCCCAGCCCACGCCCCTGGCCATGGCATGGCCCGCCCCACCTCAGGCCGTAATCCCCATCTCGCTCAAGGCCACCAAGGCCGGTGAGGAGGTCAAGCTCTCCAGCGCCCTGGCCAAGCTGGTGGAGGAGGATCAGTCATACCGCCTGGAACAGAACGCCGAGACCCAGGAGCGCATCCTCTGGGGCCAGGGGGAGATCCACCTGAAGAACGCCGTGGCTCGGCTCAAGAGCAAGTTCAATGTCGAGGTCGCCGCAGAGAAGCCGCTGGTACCCTACCGCGAGACCATCAAGAAGGGCTGCGAGGTTCAGGGGCGTCACAAACGCCAGACCGGCGGACACGGTCAGTTCGGGGACGTCCACTTCCGTATCAAGCCCCTGACAAGGGGGGAGGGCATTCACTTCACCGAGGAGATAGTCGGCGGGGTGGTCCCCCGGAACTACATCCCCGCCGTGGAAGAAGGTGTGCGGGACTACTGCAGGCAGGGCCCCCTGGGCTTCCCGGTCGTGGATCTGAGTGTCTGCCTCTTCTTCGGCAGCTATCACGATGTGGACAGCTCGGACATGGCCTTCAAGACTGCGGCCCGCATTGGCATGACCGAAGGTCTCACCAAGTGCTCCCCGACGCTCCTGGAGCCCATTCTGAAGATCCAGATCTCCGTGCCGAGCGAACACACCTCCAAGGCCCAGCGCCTGGTGACAGGACATCGGGGGGGGCAGATCCTTGGCTTTGATGCCAAGGAAGGGTGGCCCGGCTGGGACGTGGTGGACGCCTATCTCCCCCAGAATGAAATGAACGAGATAATCATCGAAATACGGAGCCAGACCATGGGGGTCGGCTTCTTTACCTGGGCCTTCGATCACCTTCAGGAACTGGAGGGCCGGGACGCCGACAAGATCGTCGAAGCCCGGCGCAAGGTGCTGGACGAGGCCTGAGGAATCGGCACGAACAAGGTGAAGGGCGGCCCCGGGCCGCCCTTCTTTATTCTTCGATCGGGCTGGTAATGGTTCCCACGACACCCGCACTGGTGATCGTTCGGATCAATCCATTGCGGTAGTCCGTCACATAGGCAATGCCATCCTGGACCCAGATGTTGCTGGGTCGGTTGAAATAGGCGTCGGAGCCGGTGTCGTCTTCGTTTCCATAGACGCCTCTGTACCCTGCCAAGGTGGTCACAACACCGGCGGTGGTGACTTTCCGGATGGCGTGATTGAAGGTGTCGGCCACCAGGAGGTTACCGGACGCATCCAGGGTGATGCCGACGGGCTGGTAGAAGTGGCCACTTCCCCCGGTTCCGTTGGCGGTTCCTGTTACACCGGCGGTACCGGCGAGCGTTGATACTACGCCGGCACTGGTGACCTTCCGAATGGTGGAGTTGCCGTAATCAGCTACGTAGAGATTCCCGGAGCTGTCCACCGTAAGTCCATTGGGGCTACTGAAAAGACCTGCGCTTCCATCCGTGCTGCCGGAGCTACCAGGTGTTCCTGCGAAGGTGCTTACAGCCAGGGTGTCCATCTTGATTCGTCGGATGGTATGGTTCTCCGAATCAGCCACATAAAGGAAGGTGTAAGTGGCGTCGAAGGCAAGGCCCATGGGGTGTTTGAAGGTGGCGGCGGTTCCAATGCCATCTGCAGAGCCTGATTGGCCGACCGACCCGGCCACGGTGCTCACCGTTCCGTTTGCTGTCACCTTCCTGATGGTGTGGTTGTCGTAATCCGCCACGTAGAGGTTGCCGCTTCCATCCAGAGCCAGGCTTTCTGGGGTGTTGAAAGTCGCGGCTGAACCGGTTCCATCCGCAGACCCGACAATCCCGTCGGAGCCGGCGAGCAGGGATTGGGAGAAGGTGCCATCAGTATTGTGGGTGAGCTTGCTGATGGTGTGGCGACTGGCATCGGAAACGTAGAGATCGCCAGCACTGTCCGCGACCAGACCAAATGGACGGTCCAGGGTTGGAACGGGCAGGACCGTCAAGGTTGCGATATCGCTGGTGGCATTTCCCTGGGTGTTGCTTGCGTACAGGGTGTAGTTGCCCGCGTCGGCCACCTTGGGGTAGGCGATGGTATAGGACGTATCAGTCTGGCTGCTGATGGCTACGCCGTTCTTCTGCCAGACAAGGTCCGGGGCAGGGGTGCCTTTGGCGCTGGCCTCGAAGGTCACGGGGCGACCCACCACCGTGGTCGCGCTGCTAGGCTGGGACGTGATCGTGGGGGCCGAATCGGACGAACCTCCGCAGGCGATCAGGGACACCAGGGAAAGGATGACGGGGAAGAGAATAGGGCTCTGGCTCAATGTTTCCTCGGATGCTCAATGACGACGCCCAGGTGGCTGGACCAGTCCTGGCAATGCTCCCATGGAAGGGGGGAGATGAATCCTGCTCACGCTGAGTGTATTACATGCCTCGGGCAAACGGTGGATTTGACCCCCTGAACCTGGGATGATCCTGGCATCCTGAGTCCATCATGCCCTCTTCCTCCCGATGTCCCAGTTGCGGTGCCCCCCTTGGCTTCCGTCCCGGAACGATGGTGGCCGTCTGTGCTCACTGCAGGAGTCTTTCCGCCCGGACAGACCGCGATCCTCGCCTCATCGGCAAGGTGGCAGACCTGGTCGAGACGGGCTCCCCCTTGGCTCTTGGGGTTGAAGGGCGCTTCGCCGGGCGCAGGTTCAATCTGGTCGGACGCACCCAGATGCAGCACCCCATGGGGGGAGTCTGGGACGAGTGGTACCTGGCCCTGGAGGATGGTCGCTGGGGCTGGCTGGCTGAGGCCCAGGGGCGTCTATACCTGACCTTCCAGCAGATCCTGAAGGTTGTCGTGCCCGGCACCGAGAATCTGGTTCCGGGCCTTGATCTGGACCTTGGGGACCAGGGGCGCTGGCAGGTGGCCGAGGTGAGCCTGGGCACCTTCGCCTCTGCCGAGGGAGAAATACCTTGGACCGTCGAACTGGGGGGGCGGTACCCCTTTGCCGATCTGGCCGGGGCCAATGGGGCCTTCGCCACTTTGGATTACGGGGAGGAGCCGCCCCTCCTCTTTACCGGCCGTCAGACCTCCCTGGAAGAACTCCAGATCAAGGCGGGGCCTCCCCAGACAGAGCCTCCGGTGGTGGCGGGAAGGTTGAAGGTACAAGGTCTTCCCTGTCCCCGCTGTGCCTCTCCCCTTGAATTGCGGGCCCCGGATCAAACCCAACGGGTTGCCTGTCCGTCCTGCGGCAGCTTGCTGGACGCATCCGAGGGCCGTCTCGTCTATCTCAAATCCCTCGAACAACCCCATGCACGCATGTTCATTCCCCTGGGAGCCGAAGGGCACATGCGGGGCATGCCCCTGGTCTGCGTGGGTCACCTGTTGCGAAGCTGCACCCTGGAGGGGATCCGCTATCCATGGTCTGAATACCTGATGATGGACCCCAGGGGGGGCTTCCACTGGATCATCGAAAGTGAGGGGCACTGGAGTTTTGCCGAGCCCATAGCCCCGGGGGACATCCGCTTTCCGGAGCCTCGCCAGCGCACTGTACAGTACAAAGGCATCAGCTACCGGCGCTTCCAGGATGTGTTGGCCAAGGTGGAGGGGGTCTGGGGCGAGTTCTACTGGAAGGTCGCCCAGGGGGAAAGCGCTCAAGTCGCTGAATTCGTGAAGGCTCCCGTCAGCCTCTCGATGGAAGTACAGTCCCAGCCCGGGGGGGGCTCTGAGGTGAATTGGACTCGTTCGGATTACATCGAAGGCTCTGAGATCTGGCAGGCCTTCAAGCTGCAGGGACGGCCCCCGGCGCCCGCCAGTGTCGCCTCCCATCAGCCCAACCCTCACTGGACGAAGGCGCGGGAACTGGGGCTTTGGCTGGTGGCGGCCCTAATCCTTATCCTGGGGGTCACGTTCTGGGAGACAGTCACTCACCGCGAAACCCTTATCTATCGCGAAACCTTCAATCTCCAGGAAAGGGTGTTGCCCACCACGCCCGGTCCTGGGGCGAGCGAACCCGAACTGGTCTTCTTCTCCCAGCCCATTCAGATCACCGAGAGCCGGAAGAACCTGGAGGTGAAACTGAGCGCCCCGGTGAACAACAGCTGGGTCGGCATCGAGGGCGCTCTGGTGAACGAGGCCACCGGGCTGGTGGAACTCTTCGAAGTGTCCTCCAGCTACTATCACGGCTCCGATAGCGACGGCCCCTGGACCGAGGGCTCGCCCGTCGGCACTGTCTACCTCTCGGCGGTTCCGGCGGGCAACTATGTCCTTCGCCTGGCCCCCACCTGGGAGAGCAAGCTGCCTCCGGTCAGTGCCATGACCGTCGAACTCCGGAGCGGCATTGTTCGTTGGTCCTACGTCCTCCTCGCCCTCCTGGCCGCCATTCTGGTGCCGGTATTCCAGGTGATCCGGGCCTTTGCTTTCGAGAACCGCCGCTGGGCGGAAAGCATGTACTCCAGCCAGAATACAGGAGGGGATTGATGCGCGTCTTCTACCTCATCTGCCTTGCCGGGGGGATGTGGCTCCTGGGGAGCAACGGATTTTTCGGTCGGGAATTCTTCGGCAACCGCAAGCGCATGGAGATTCCCCCCAGCGTGCGACAGACTCCCGGGGGGTATCGCACCTTCCTGCACAACCACGGTTTTCGAGGAGGCAAGTGATGGAAACAACCGTTCTCTTGGCGCACCTCCGGGATGCGGCGCTCTTCTGCATCCTGGGTCTGATCATTCTGGGGCTGGTCTGGCTCTTTCTCATCAAGGTGCTGCCCTTCTCCCTTCGCAAGGAGATGGAGGAGGACCAGAACACCGCCCTGGGCATTGTCCTGGGGGCCCTGATCCTGGGGATCTCCATCATCATCGCCGCGGCCATCCATGGTTGATCCGCAGGTCGAGGGGGAACCCGCCCTCAAGGCCCCCCTCATTTTCATCAGCGTCTTTCTCATTGCGGCCTGCGGGCTGATCTACGAACTGGTTGCGGGGACCCTTTCTAGCTACCTGCTGGGGGATTCGGTCCTCCAGTTCAGCACGGTGATCGGGGTCTACCTCAGCGCCATGGGGCTCGGGTCTTACCTGTCCAAGTTCATTACCCGGGGTCTGGCCCAGCGTTTTGTGGACCTCGAACTGGCGGTGGCCGTGGTGGGAGGGATATCCGCGCCCATCCTCTTCCTGGCCTTTGCCCAGACCCATGCCTTCCGGGTGGTGCTCTACGGCCTGGTGACGGCCATCGGGACCCTGGTGGGCCTGGAGATCCCCCTGCTGATGCGCATCCTACGCCACCAGGTGCGCTTCAAGGATCTGGTGGCCCAGGTGCTGACCCTGGACTATATCGGCGCCCTGGCCGCCAGCCTGCTCTTCCCCCTGCTGCTCATGCCCAAGCTAGGGCTGGTGAGGACCTCCCTGGTCTTCGGACTGGTGAATGCCGGGGTAGGGCTGTGGACCACCTTTTTGCTGCGCTCCCAGTTGAGCGGCATCCTGGCCCTGCGGATCCGTTGCGTCATCGTCATGGTGCTGCTGGCCCTGGGGGTGCTGGGGGCCAACCGCTTCACCCTCTCGGTGGAGGAGGAGATCTTCACCGATGAGATCGTCTACGCCAAGGACAGCCCCTACCAGCGCATCGTTCTGACCCGCGGGCGGGGGAGCTTTCAGCTCTTCCTCAACGGCAATCTCCAGTTCAGCAGCGCAGACGAGTACCGCTACCACGAGGCCCTGGTGCATCCGGCCTTCGCATCCCGCCCCGGGGCGAAGCGGGTCCTGGTCTGCGGCGGCGGGGATGGGCTGGCGGTGCGGGAGATCCTCAAGCATCCGGAGGTCCAGCGGGTGGTGCTGGTGGATCTGGATCCGGTCATGACCAAGCTTGCGAAGGATATGCCCATGCTCCGGGCCTTGAACGGCGGGAGCCTCTCGGACCCCCGGGTGAAGGTGGTCAACGCCGACGCCATGATCTGGGTTCTGGAGGACCGCAGCGAGGCCCCCTTCGATGTGGCCATTGTGGATTTCCCGGACCCCAACAGCTATGCCGTTGGCAAGCTCTACACCACCCGTTTCTACCGCTGTCTCAAGCGTCGCCTGGCGCCTGATGCCGTTATTTCCGTGCAGAGCACCAGCCCTCTCATGGCCCGGAAGTCCTTCTGGTGCATCAACAACACCATCGAGGCGGCGGGTTTCCAGACCCGGGCCTACCACTTGGCGGTGCCCAGCTTCTCGGTCTGGGGCTTCGTCCTGGCCAGTCCTGCTGTCCTGCCCGTGCCCCAGCACACCCTTCCGGACCTGCGGCACCTCTCGGACGAAAGCATGGGCGCCATGTTCGCCTTCCCCAAAGACATGGAGCGGATGCCCACCGAGATCAACCGCCTGGACAACCAGGTGCTGGTGCATTTGTATGCGGCGGAGTGGAAGCGGTGGTCGTGATGAAACGCCGCACCTTCCTCTCTGCCGCCGTCGCCCTGCCGCTCGCCTCCCTGGCCTGCGGGAAAAAGAAGGCTCCGGAGATCCCCTGCGCCTTTGCGGGGCCTTCCCTGGAACTGGGCCACGCCCTGAGGGAAGGGGTGCTCCCACCGCCTGACTCTTACGAATCGGTGCCTGTTCTCATCGTGGGCGCTGGCATCGCTGGGCTCAGCGCGGCCTGGCGGATGGAGGGGGCGGGATTCAGGGACTACGTGCTTCTGGAAATGGAAAACGAAGTCGGGGGTACCAGCCGTTCCGGGGCCAACGCCATCAGCCCCTTCCCCTGGGGAGCCCACTACGTCCCCGCCCCGACCAGGGAGGTCAAGGCCCTGGTGCGGCTGCTGGACGAGGCGGGGGTGATGGAGGGCTACGACGCCAAGGGGGAGCCCATCTTCGCCGAACAGCACCTGATCCATGCCCCGGAGGAGCGCATCTTCGAGAAGGGGCAGTGGTGGGAGGGGCTGTATCTCCACCTGGGGGAGAGCCCGGAGGAAAAGCGCCAATACAAGACCTTTTTCGACGAGGTGGATCGCTGGACCCGATGGAGGGATAGACAAGGACGCCGGGCCTTCACCCTGCCGCGTTTCCGGGGATCCGACGCCCCGGAGGTGCGGGCCCTGGATCGCCTCAGCTTCGCCCAGTGGCTCGATGAACGGGGGCTCACTTCAGAGCGGCTGCGCTGGTTCCTGGACTATGCCTGCCGGGACGATTTCGGGGGGCGCCTGGAGACCGTCAGCGCCTGGGCCGGACTCTTCTATTACGCCTCCCGCAAGGAGGGGCCGGGGGAAGAGAGCCGCCCTCTCCTGACTTGGCCCGAGGGGAACGGTTTCCTGGTGAATCACCTCAAGGGCTGCTGCGCGGATCGGGTCCGCACGGGCATGGCTGCCACCCGGATCAGTCCTGTGGAGGGTGGAATCGAAGTGGCGGCCTGGGACGCCAGGCAGGGCAGGGCGGTGGGGTGGCGGGCCCGGAAGGTCGTCTTCGCCGGTCCAGTGGCGATGGCCGGGCGGCTGATCCCCCAGTTGGCCCAGGCGCGCGGGAAGACCCACTTCCAGGCCTTCCAGGCCAGTCCATGGATGGTGGCCAATCTCACGCTGAAGGCCAGACCCCGGGAGACGGGCTTCCCCGTGGCCTGGGACAACGTCATCCGGGATAGCTCCGGCCTGGGCTACGTGGTGGCCACCCATCAGACCCCCCATGATCGGGGACCTACGGTCTGGACCTACTACCACCCCTTCACCGGGGAGAGCATCCGCAGCGAATGGATACGCATGCTCACGCTGGACCCTGCGGCCTGTCGGGATCTGATCCTGGGGGACCTGCGGCGGGTGCATCCCGATATCGACGCTTGCGTCACCCGCATCGACATCATGCGCTGGGCCCACGCCATGGTGCGGCCCCGGGTCGGCCTTCTCTGGGGGCCTGAACTCGAGTTGGCCCGCCAGCCCTTCATGGGTATCCACTTCGCCCACTCCGATCTCTCGGGTTTCGCCCTCTTCGAGGAAGCCCAGGATCACGGACTGAGGGCTGCGGAGGAAGTGCTGGGAGCCCTGGGACTGAGCGGAAACAGTTGGCGGAGCTGAATGGCACTGCCCGGATGGGCGACAGTCTCTGTTGATTGGTCGCCCCGGCATGCCGGTTGGGCGTCAGGCTGTTCGGGGAGAAGGGCCAGGGTTGCAAACTTAGCGCGAACCCGTGGTTCCTCAGGAGGTCCCCCATCCGCGTCCGGTCTCGAACCCGTGTTGCTTCGGCCTTGTCGACCCTGCGCCGCCAAGGCTATTCGCTGATCGAGCTGCTGGTGGTATTGGTCATCGTGGGCGTGCTGGTCATGGTCGGTGTGTCGAAGATCGGCAGCCGTTCAGGCGGGGCTGTGCGCGCGACCCTGGACGAGCTGGAAGGCACGTTGTCAACAGCCCATAAACGCTGTGTGGCCACGGGCCGGGACGTCACCATCGCCGTCCAGGGTGAATGGACGAGTACCAACCCTTTCCTTTTGGCCTATGGGGACTCAACGAGTCAGGCTGGCGTGGCGGTCCCGAGTACGACCATTCTCACGCAAGGGCTGACCTCGTCCGAAGCCTATCGCTTCCTTCCCACGAGCCGCGACTGCCTTCATGCAGGGGTCGTGGTGACGGGAAGCGACTGGTGGTCCGTGGCCGCCTCCGGCAATACGGCACTGTCCTCCGTGGACCCCTTCAAGAACATGGATTCCTTCAAATCCCTGCTCAGCGATCCCCGATCAGACCCGGGGAACCTCTCCAGTCTGGGGGCGGTGAGGATCAGTGGCGTCAACAAACGCTTCAATACCTCCTTCTACATTGCGGTGGTGGGGATCCGGAATGGTGAGGCCATCACGGGTGGTCCCATGGGGCTGATCGTGGTCCTGAACAACGGGGCCACGATCTACAAGTTCTACAACCCTGGCTCGAGTGAAGGGAATGATGCATGGAGGAAGCTGTGAATCGAGGGCGGCTTCGGTACCGGCAATCCGGTTTCAGCATGGTGGAGATGCTGATGTCAGCCTTCATCCTGGCGATTGGCATCCTGGGGCTGGCCATGCTCCAGGCCATGTCCCTCAGGGCCTCCCGTGGTGGGAAAAGCCTCCATACCGCCGTCCAGCTGGCCGACGGGGTCATGGACCAGATCGAGATGGAAGGACGGCTGGGCTGGCTGAACATCACGGACAGCGCCTATACGACCCCTGGCACCCTGTCGCAACTCCAGTACATCGGCAAGGGCACGGTCTACCTCGGCTTCGATGCCATGGGGGTGGCCACCACTTCCGCTCCCGTCTCGGACAAGCCCACGGCCTTCTACGTCGCCACCGCCGTAGAAGGGGCGGCTACCACGGGGAGCACGGGGAAGTACTCGGACTACACCGTCACCGTGACCTTTGTGGACCAGACCACTTCCAACGGCACCCCCATTTCCCGAACCGTGACGCTCACCAGGCGGGTGCTCCATGGCTGAGATCCGAAGTATGCGGGGCTTTTCTCTGGTCGAACTCCTGGTGGCGCTTGTCTTTACCATGCTTCTCATGACCGGCATGGCCTCGGTGTTCAAAGCCAGTCTGGGCACCTTCTATGGCAGCGGAGAAAAGCTCTCCAGTGAACGTCGCAATCGCATGTCCATTGACCTCATCGGCGAAGACTTGAACAGCGCCGGGATGTATCTCGCGGATCTGGCCACCCCCCCTTCCGTAAGCGCTGATGTCCCTCCCTTCCGCATTGTGCCCAACCCCAGCACCATCACCGGGGTCACCCAGGGGGCAGATGAACTCTACTTCTACATGGACGAGCCCCTCCCTTTCGAAGGAACACTTTCCAGCAGTGCCAGTTCGACCAAGACAGCCGCGGAACTGGTTGCTTCGGAAAGTGCCGCCTCCGCCTCCGATTACACCTACACGGTGGACTGCCAGGAGTCTTCCTACGCGAAGATGGTCAAGGTCGGACAGACTTTCATCTTCAAGGACTCCTGGGACAGCGGGTACGTGAACTCCGTTTCCGTGTCGGGTTCTTCGGTAACGGTGGTGGCTGGGACCAATGCGGCAGCTTCCATCACGGGAAGCGGCTCCCTGGGGATCCCATCCAAGGCCAAGCACATCACCGGTAGCGGTGTCCTCTTCATCAAGCCTGCCCAGCTCGTCAAATACAGCATCCAGCTTCTGAAGCTCGACCCCGACCCAGACAATCGGAACCCGGCTGGCATACCCTGTCTCGTGCGTGACCAGGGTACCTACAGCACCTCTGGATTCACCGCGGATACGACCCTCCGGCAGATTGTCAGTGAAAACGTTACGGGTTTCAGGGTCTATCTGAGTGCAGACTCCGGCCGCAACTGGATCGGAGGCAGTGCCTACTCGACATGGGCCTTGATCCGGGCGGCCATCGACTCCCAGCTGGCGACGGTAGGGCGGGCGGATTACACGACCACCGAGAACAGTGAGCACTGGTTCCGGTCCATTCCGGTGGTGGTGAGAGTGGACGTCACTACGCGTACGGCCAATCCCCGGACGGAGTTCTCGGATTCGGCCACACCCACCCTGGCTTACAAGGAACAGACCCAGAGCCTGGTCATGGTGCCTCGCCACTTCGGTCTGACGATGAATTGATGGGAGGTTTCCCCGTGGTCCGTTCCATGGTGCTACGCCGACATGAGGCCCAGCGCGGTGGGGTCACGATTCTCGTGACCCTCATGCTTCTGGTGCTGTTGACCATCGCCGCCCTGGGCATGGCCAAGAATTCCTTCCGAGAGGTGGTGAGCTCAGGCGTGGGCCGCCAGGGGGCCATGGCCCGGAATGGGGCGGATTCCGGCATCGAGTGGTCCATCTTCTGGATGGACCTCAACAACAGCTCCAGCGCCAGCGGGGCGGCATCCAACCTGGTCGCCTTGAAGACGGCCTTGCTGGCGGATTCCACCCTGGCCGGTAAGGCCTGGGATGTCATGTCCGGAACGCCTGCCACCCCGACGAGCTATGTTCCGGGCAGCCTGTCCGCCGTGACGCTTCCCAGTGTGAGCAGCACCTCCGGAACCATCCACACCCAGACCTTCGGCCTGGGCATCACCCGGATGGGCAAGCTGCCCGTGGCGGATACCAGCCAGGGGGCGGGAAGCGGAGCTTATGCCCCGTCCACCGGAAGTGAAGCCAAGCAGGCCCCGGACCTCTGGGCCATCCGAAGCGATTCCCAGGTCGGCGTGGCGGGGGTGACCTTCACTCACGCCAAGGAAGTCTGGATTTCAACGCCAGTGCAGTAGTCGTGGGAGCTTTCATGTTGACTCATATCCGTGGCGCATTCATGGCCATTCTTCTGCTCGCGGCGTGCGCGGGCCTGCCGCTGTCCGCCCAGCTCGACACCCGCCTGCAGAGCAGCAATACGGACTTCCTGGATCTGTACCAGCAATCCACCCAGACCAAGGTGAAGCCGGAAATGTTGACGATTTTCGACTTTTCGGGGTCGATGGCGCGCCTGATGTACCATCCGCTCTACCCCAATACGGATGTTCTGGACAATGCGGACTACGCGTACATGAGCTTCAATCTCATGACCAGTACCTATACGGTCAAGGCCAAATCCACCAAAAACAGCAATAACTACATCACTCTGACGATCACCGTGGGTGGGGGCTGCACTTCGGTGACGAGCACCGGAGGGACGCAATACCTTTCCGCAGTGACCGTCAATTCATCCACCTTTACGGCGGGGAGTTCGGTCACTTTTACCGCGACGGTATCCTCGGGATCCGTCACCTGGACCGCCTCGGGTGGTTCGCCCACCTCTTCCAACAACAGCACCACCTTTACCTGGACGGTTCCCTCCAATGCCTCCATCCCGTATGTAACAGCTTCGCTCAGCGGCAACTCCGTTGGACCGCTGACCAGCTCCATTCTGGTCAAGCCGGACGGCACCCAGGTGACCTATGACGACGCCGAAAAGTCGAAGAACACGTCATCTGGCTTCTATGGGGCCAGTGTCGGCGCTTTGGATGTGCGCAACTGGGTACGGGCCGCCAGTCATGTGCGATTCGCATACACCAGCGGCAGCACTACCCGGACGGTGGACGTCCCCATCCCCTGGAAAGTCATGTGCAGCTCCTCGACCAGCAACCCGTTGAGCTCCTATACCGTGCTGGATCAGGAAGTTGTTACCAAGAACGGGACTTCGACAACCTACGGCACCGGTAATTACATCGAGATGGACACCGTCTATTCCGCTAGTAGCGGTTCGAATGTGCTCAGCGGGTCGAGCAGCACCGCGACTTCGACCAGCCTGAGACGCGTAGGTTACAACGTGAATTATGTGGATTGGCTATTCACCGGTAAATATTCGGTGGGTTCCTATGCAGGGTCCTACATCGTTTTCGATGCGGTCACCCTCGGGTTGGCCGGAGGTCAGAACACGCTTGCCCAGGGGCGGGGCTTCGGGGCGGATGCGGCGAACTACACAATCAAAGTGCCGGACTACAACCTGAATGGCACCTACGCCGGAACCGAGTCGACGAAGACATCCTCCATCAATCTGGTGCCCGCCCTGACGCGCTCCCAGGCTGTGAAGCGCGCTGCCATCACGACTTGGATCAATCATCAGGCCGATGTCCTCTGGGCCTTTCGTTTCCTGGATACGAGCAATTCCATGGAGAACGGCACGCCCTCTTCGACCAAGAATATCGACAATAGCTCCTCGAATTATGCCTATTCCAGTTCCTACGGCTGTGATTCGGCGTGGCAGCTCTTCAATGGCAGCTCCGCCAGCAGCATGGCTTTGCTCGCCGGCAAACTGGAGAACAATGGCACTCCTTTGACCTATGCGACGGCCCGCAGTCTGGCCCAGTTTACGGATCCCAGCAGCGTGTTCAATACCGTGGAGAAGGGGACCGATGCGCCTTCCCAGTGCATGAACCACTTCCTCATCCTGTTCACGGACGGCTTGGATAACAACAATACCGGCACCACCAACGTGAACATGTCGACGCCCTACATCAGTGGATCGGCTTTCAGTGCCAAGACCGGCAACACGTACATCCTCGCCAACAAGACCTCCATCAATCAGACCGGCAGCTACTGGAACCTCTTTACCTTCGCCGGCATTGCCGCCCACATGTCGGATTCGTCCTTGGGAACTGCGGGCACCAACTATTTGCCGAGTTCCGCGGCGTCCTATGCCAGTTCAAGCGGTACGACTACGGCGACGCCCGCTGCCTTTCTGCCATACGCCATCGCCTCCCGAGGAACCGGGACCAGCAAAGTGACCTTTAGCAAGGACCACAAGATCACCACCATGGCCGTGGGGGTGAGCCTGGGTGGCCAGTACACGGATTCCGCAAGCCCCAAGCGGAATCTATTCTACGCAGCGGTTGTCGGTGATCCGACCCTGACCACCTGCGCCGACATCAGCACGCTCATCCCCTTTAAGTGGGATTCGGCCAACGAAAAGCGGGTGTCGAATTCAATCTACTTTTTTGATGGGAATACGCCCGACACCCTGAGCTCGGGTCTTGGCTACGCGATCCAGTCCGCAATCGCGGCCTCCAACATCAACACCACCAGCAATCCCAACCTTCCCTACGTCGGGGCCAGCCTCGGCGGCCAGATCTACGTGGGCAAGTTCCGTCCTCCAACGAATGGGGGGTCCATTTGGGGCGGGGATCTACTTATGTTCAACACCATTCTCAGCAACAATAACCTCAAGTTCCTGGACACTTCCGGCGCGGTGACCACCACCCTCGACACGACCACGGCCCAGTGGTCCGCCCGGGACTCACTCTATTCGAACCGTCTTTGGAGCGCCCGGAAGCTCTACAGCCGTATCCCGAGAACCGATGCTTCAACTGCCGAAGACAGCCTGAAGGTCGGCTTTTCGGACACCGGCGCGGCCTATGCAACCCTGAAGAATTACGTGGCCCAGGGTACCAACAAGTCGACGTACGTGGCGGGTGGAACCGCACAGCTGCAGGTGATCCGCACGGTCATGGGGGGGGACTACAGCGATACCGAAAAGATCGACAGCTCCGGCGTGCCGACCACCAATCGCTCCAACATTATGGGTGATATAATCAATTCATCACCTGCTGCCATCGAGTTCAAGTTCTCCGATGTCGCCGCAAACCTGACCGGGGCGCTGGCCGCGGTGGGGGGGGACCGCTTCCGGTTGATCCTGGTGGGCACAAACCAGGGATGGATCCATGCCTTCGGAGAGGTCACCAAGGCCACGACCCTGACGCTCACCGATGGTACGACCCGGACCATCAGGACCGGGGCGGTGGATGAACTGTGGAGTTTCATGCCCACGGATTTTTTGAGCAATCTCGACCAAGTGACGGTCAGCACCAACGCCCACCGCTTCATGGTGGACGGTACGCCCTTGATATACCACCTGGACCTGCCTCCCACCGGGGGCGGTGCGGCTGACGGTGTAGTGGAAATAAGCAGTTCTCCTGGTCCGGAGCGCTGCCTGGCCATCTTCGGCTTGGGGAAGGGGGGGCGCAGCTATTACGCCATCAACCTGGCAGACCCCTTCACCCCGGTTCTTCAATGGTCCCTGAGGCCCGATGAATCCACCTACCTCACCACGGACCGCATCCTGACCCGTTCCGGCTCCCCCGATCTGGCGACGGTCAAGAGCGTCGTGGCCAACATGGGCTTTTCCACCTGCACCCCCGCAGCAGGCCGCGTCCAGGTCACGGCGACTCCCGGTGACACCTCGACCTCCGTGGTCCGGGATGTCCTTTTCCTGGGGGGAGGGCACAGCGTACCGGAGGTGGAGGCGAACTTTACGGATTCCTCCAGCAACCCCATTCTCCTGGGGCGTTCGGTTCTGGCCCTGGATGTCTATACCGGCAAGATCATCGCCGCCGTGGATATGAGCTCCCTGGCCGGTGCCACGGACACCAGCGGGCGAGTGACGATGGGCCCCGTGTCCAAGGGGGTGGTGCCCTTCGAGTTTGTTCTGAACTCAGGCATGGCCCAGCGGGCCTATTTCATGGATTTCTGGGGTGGACTCTGGTCCTGGGGGCGCCAGATGACCGACGCGGATTCGAGCTCCTCGACCTATCAGTACCGCATGGACAGCTCGGATATGAGCACCTGGACATCGGATGGTGTGGCCACCTCTTCTGCGGGCATCCGTCTCGTGGCGAAGGACAGGAGCGGCAATGCCGTATCCCTGGCCTCCGGCGCCAAGACCACCCTCCATTACAGTGAGGCGCTCTACTCGACCCTCCCGGCGCCTTTCCGGGTCAGTTCCTTCCCAGGCAAGGCCACGCTGACCTCCTCTCCGGTTCCTGCCGCCGTTGGGATTGCCCTGGAGAGTGGGGACCGGAACAATCCTCTGGACTACTACTACACGAGCACGACTCTGCCATCCAATCATCGGCTGTCCGTCATCTTCGATCGCCAGGACAGCCTGCGCTGGGGTTTCACGAGTTCCAATCCCATCGTGGTTTCGGATACGACCTCCCATCTGCTGGATGCATACCCAAGCTTCTCTTCCTATGCCTACGGAGACGCTGTCATCTCTCAAGGCAACAGCAGCTACTACCTCGCTCCGAGCACCTCCAGTGCTACCCGGTTCGGTTACTACCGTAAGTTTCCCACTCGGGATACAACCACCAAGCTGGTGCCCAAGGGTATCAATTCGCCGATGGTGGTTTCAGGAAGCCTCTACTATTCCTATTTCACACCCACCGAAGCGGATGTGTGCACCGGAGGCAGTGGATATACCTACAGCAACCTCATCTGCGATGTGATGAACCCCGTGGTGGTGGACGCCCGGACAACGGTGTCCTGCCAGAGCGGGAGCAAATACACCTGGATAGGTGTGGCCTCCGACTATACGGCTCTGGGTAACCGGGGGGTGATCCAGACTGGCACCGTGTCCTCGACCAGCACTTCGGATACCAGCACCACAGCCCTGGCTGCCACCACCCTCACCGGTAAGGCCAGTGCCCAGTACCCCAAACCCAGGGTTTGGCGGACGGTGCACTGACGCACTTATCTCAGGGCCGTTTTTCCGGACCTTCCGGCAGTGCACGGGCCTCTCCAGGCCTGCGCGCTGCCGGAAACGTAAATCGTCCCATCGTGCTAGCCTGATGAAATACCTCGATGCACGCTTTCGCCTATCAGACCATGGCTGCAACTGGACAAAGGAGGACCCGTGACCTCTGATCAAAAGACTCGCATCCTGATCGGAACCCTTGTGGCTGCCATCGTGGTTCTGTCGGCCTATGCCGTGTTCGGGGGAAGGGGAGTCACCGGCGGAACGCCCTCCTCCAATGCCCAGGTGGCTTCTGCGGAAGGCTCTACGGCTCCGGAAAGCGAGCCTGGTGCTCCCGTCCTGCGTATCGACACGGATAACCCCGTGGCGGTCCAGAGTGGTGGACATCAGGCCTTTGTGTCCTCGGATGCTGACCTGTCCTACAAGTGGGCCATCGTTGGTGGCACCTTCGAATGGACCAATGAAGGTCCTTCCGTTGTCTGGCAGGCCGGGACGGGCACTGAAGCCGTTCTGACCTGCACCGGCACTGGCGCCGACGGCCGGACGAGCACCGCCACGCTGCGCGTCGCCTTGCGTCCCCCTTCAGCCATCACTCGCTTCGAGGCCGTGCCTCCGGTCATCACTGCGGGGAAGAGTGCGCGAATCTTTTGGACCGTGAGCAATGCGGAGAAACTGGTTTTGGAGCCCGGGAGCCAGGATCTGGGCAAGAGCCTTGCGTCCTCGGTGGAGGTCAAACCCGGTGAAACCACGGTCTACACGCTGAAGGCCACGGACAGCCTGGGAGTGGCCACCTCGCAGGACGTGAAGATCAAAGTTGTGCCGGCTCCAGAACTCCTCGGACTCAGAGGCGAACTTGTTCCTGGCAGCCCCAACGCCTGTGTGGTGGTTGCCGAATTCAAGGGTGGGAAAGCCGAGCTGAAGCAGGGGGGGCAGGTGGTGGCAAGCAGCGAAACGAGCCCGCTGCGCTTCCCGGCCTCAAACCTGGGATCGGGGACTTCCTTCCTGGTTACGGTGACCAATGAGGCAGGCTCCTATGTGTCCAATACCCTCACCTTCTCGCCGGGCAAGTAGGAACTGAAGGCTGCCGCAAGCTCCGTGTTAACCTTATTATCGATCGCGGAGGCTTGCCCTGGCTTGTTTTCCGCCCTTTGCGAGCGAGATATGAGCCGATTCTGGAGCAAGGTCGTCCACAACCTGACCCCCTATGTGCCGGGAGAGCAGCCCAGGCTGCACAACCTGGTGAAGCTGAACACCAACGAGAATCCCTACGGGCCTTCTCCCAAGGTCCTGGAGGCCATCCAGGCCGCCACGGCGGATACGCTTCGGCTCTATCCCGATCCCAACGCTGACCATCTCCGCGCGGCCATCGCCAACTTCTATGGTGACCAGGGCATTGAGCCCCGACAGGTCTTTGTGGGCAATGGTTCGGATGAAGTGCTCGCCCTGGTCTTCCTGGCACTCCTGAAACACGAGCAGCCGCTGCTGTTCCCCGACATCACCTACAGCTTTTATCCGGTTTACTGTGGTCTGTATGGGATCGACGCCGAGCTGGTGCCTCTCGATGAGGACTTCCAGATCCGCGTGCAGGACTACGAGCGCCCCTGTGGCGGCATCATCTTTCCCAATCCCAATGCCCCCACCGGGCGTTGGCTGACCCTTGCCGAGATCGAGACCCTGCTGAAGGCGCACCCCGATAGTCCGGTGGTCATCGACGAGGCCTATGTGGACTTCGGTGGCGAGAGCGCCGTGGGGCTGGTGAACCGCTACCCCAACCTGCTGGTGATCCATACCCTCTCCAAGGCCCGCTCCCTGGCCGGGCTCCGCATGGGCTTCGCCATCGGCCACCCGGAGCTCGTCGAGGCCCTGGATCGGGTGAAGAACAGCTTCAACTCCTATCCGGTGGACCGGCTTGCCATGGCCGGGGCCATGGCGGCCATGGAGGACCGGGACTACTTTGAGCGCACCCGCCACGCGATCATGTCATCCCGGGAGCAACTGGTGACCGATCTGGAGTCCCTGGGCTTCGAGGTGCTGCCTTCCGTGGCCAACTTCATCTTCGCCCGGCACCCCGGACGGGACGCCCTGGAACTTTCCGCTGCCCTCCGGGCCCGCAGCATCATCGTGCGCCACTTCAAGCTGCCCAGGATCGATCAGTTCCTGCGGATCACTATCGGAACCCCCGAGCAGTGCGGCGTTCTGGTGGATGCTCTGAAGGAGATTCTGGCCTGAAGGGATAGGATAGGCCATGCGCTTCCTGTCCCTGCTCGTACCGGTTCTCATGCTCCCTGTCGCCGCCCAGGATGTGGGGGGCTTCGAATCCAGGATCCAGGCCGCCGAGTCCGTGGTGGCGCGCTTCTATCGCGGAGAAGGCCTGGAGGAAGCCCGCAGGCGGGTCAATACCCAGGTGGATGCCTTCAATGGGCGGGTGGCCCAATGGAATGCCCGCCTGGACCAAGCCAAGGTGGAGGCGACAGCCGATACCGGCGCTTTGAGCGATCTTGAATCCCAGGTGGCCGCTCTGGATCGGCAATTGGCCCGTAAGGCCGCCGCTGATGATCCCGCTGCCCTTCGCCGCTTCAATCAGCGGATTGAGGAGCGGAATGCTCTGGTGGCGCGGTACAACCTCCTCGTGGCCAGGGCCCGGAACACGGCGGAGGCCTATGAATCCCTGGCGCAGCAGAGCAGGGTCGAGCTCCAGAAGGAACGCGAACGTCTCCAGGGGGAACAGCAGGCCCTGGCGTCTCGAGTCATGGCTTTGGACGACTTCCAGAGGGATGGGCGGGATGTCGCATTCGTTCAGGGGCTCAATCGCCTGCTGGCGGATCTCCGCCAACGGCATCGTTCAAAGGGCGGGGCGGGCCTTCAAACGCAGGTGGAACGGGTCCGGGGGCTTCGGCGGGAACTGGCCCGCTGGGCCATGGCCCAGCAGCAGGCCCAGGACAACGGGCTGGTCCTGGTGGAAGCCATGGTGGGGGATGAACCCTGCTGCTTCATCGTCGATACGGGTGCCCAGCGGGTCTGTCTCAGTATGGAGATCATCGTGGCTGCGGGTTTCGAGGGCCTTCTGGGGAAGGAGTCCGTTCTGGTCCTGGCCGGGGGCCAGAGGATCCGAGGGCGGCAGCTGGATTTCCCTGCTGTGACCGTGAATGGCTCGACCGAGCAGTCCGTGGCCGGGTCCGTTGTCCCGGTCTCAGAAGTCGGAATTGACGGGCTGTTGGGCCAGAGCTATCTCCGGCGCTTCGTTTACACCCTGGACAGCGGTAAGGCGGAGCCGCTGACCTTGCTGCGAAGATAAAAACGGATATCGGTTTATTTCAACCGGTCCAGAACTCGGTCGATGTTGAGGGCCACCTGCCGGATCTTGGCGTTCATGGTTTCGATTTCGAGGGTGAGCTTGCGGACGGTCTCCACGGATTTGCCCATGTTGTCGGCCACCACGGCGAAGCCGAGGCCGTGGACGCCAGCCTTGGCGGCCTCGATGCTGGCGTTGAGGGCCAGCATCTGCATGCTGCTCATAACGGAATTGATGCGTCCGACCAGGCCGCCGCTGCCCTTGAGGCTCTCGGTGATCTCGGTCTTCATCTCGCCGATGTCGCCCACGACCTCGTTCTCGATGCGGTGGCGGTCCTCCTCCAGGATCTGCACCAGGAGTCGCGCCAGGTCGCTGGTGAGGACGCGTGTGCTGGACCTCTCCAGGAGCCTGGTCAGGTGTTCGCTGGTTTCGGCATGGCCCGTGACCTCGAAGACCAGATCCGTGGGATGGCTCCTGACGGCGGCCTCCATGTCGGTGTAGACGGGAACCCGGGCCTGGCGGGCTGCAGCGATGGCTGGAGCTTCATTGTGCCGATCCACCACGAAGGAGACCTCCGCCCCCTTGCTCTGGTGCAGGAGGTTGAAGAATCTGAGACCGGCCCGGCCACCGCCTACGATGCCGACCCGCTGGACTTTGGAACTGACTTCTACTGCGCTCATGGGGGATCCTGGTTTTGAGCCATTCTAGCTGCTATTCAGAGTTTCGGTGATAGTTCCCCAGGATCTGCGTTGAGGTAAGATGGCCCTTCACCCTCGGTGAACTCGAAAGGAAGTGACGTGGAGTTGGTTGTCGATCGCATCTGCCAGGAACTCACCCTGCCTCGCGCCGGGGTGGCCGCGGTGGTTGGACTGCTGAACGAAGGCAACACAGTGCCTTTCATCGCCCGGTACCGCAAGGAAGTCACAGGCAGCCTGGACGAGGTGGCCATCCGCGCCATCGAGGACCGTGTGGCCTACTTCAAGGAGCTGTTGGAGCGCCGGGAGACGGTGCTCAAGACCATTGACAAGCAGGGCAAGCTCAGCCCGGAGCTCAAGGCGCGAATCGAGTCCACCTGGTCCAAGACCGAGCTGGAGGACCTCTATCTGCCCTACAAGCCCAAGAAGCGCACCAAGGCCACGGATGCCCGGGAGCGGGGGCTGGAGCCCCTCCTGGACACCCTGTTGGCGGATGAGAGCGGTGCCGATCCCCTGATGCTTGCGGCCTCCTATGTCAAGGAGGACCAGGAGGGCATCCAGACGCCCTCCCAGTGCGTGGAAGGCGCCGGTCATATCCTGGCGGAGCGCATGGCAGAGGATGCTGACATCCGCGCTTGGCTACGCGAGGAGTTCTACGAGCACGGCACCCTCCAGTCCACCCTGCGCGAGGAGCGCAAGGATGGCCAGGAGGCCCTCCGCTTCAAGTCCTACTGGGACTACAAGGAAGCCATCAAGAAGATGCCTGCCCACCGCATCCTGGCGGTCCGGCGCGGCGAGAAGGAGGAGATCCTCACCGTCAAGCTCCTGGTGGACGGGGAGAGGCTGGTTACCCATCTGGTCTCCCGGGTCCAGGTGAACCCCAAGTCCGGCTTCCGCAAGCTGCTGCATGAGGTCTGCCGGGACGCCTTCGATCGCCTCCTTGCCCCCACCCTCGAAACAGATGTGCGGGTCGAGGCCAAGAAGAAGGCCGATGCCGAGGCCATCAAGGTTTTCCAGACCAACCTGGATCACCTCCTGCTGGCACCTCCCGCAGGGCAGATGTGCACCCTGGGCGTGGATCCTGGTATCCGCACCGGATGCAAGCTGGCGGTGATCAATCGCCTCGGGCAGTTCATGGAGACCGCCACCATCTACCCCCTGGAGCCCAAGCGGGACTTCGAGGGCAGCCGTGCTGTGCTGGAGCAGATCGCCACCAAATACCCCCTTGAGGCCATTGCCGTGGGCAATGGCACCGGCGGTCGGGAGACCGAAGCTTTCATCCGCCAGTGGTTGAAGGATACGGATCGCCAGGGCGTCATCTGCATCTCCGTGAGCGAAGCCGGGGCCTCGGTCTACAGCGCCAGCGAAGTGGCCCGGGAGGAATTCCCGGAGCAGGACGTGACGGTGCGCGGCGCCATCTCCATCGCCCGGCGCTTCCAGGATCCCTTGGCGGAACTGGTGAAGGTGGAGCCCAAGTCCATTGGCGTGGGCCAGTACCAGCATGATGTGAACCAGACCGCCCTCAAGAAGAGTCTGGACGAGGTGGTGGAGTCCTGCGTGAACCGTGTGGGCGTGGACCTCAACTCTGCAAGCTACAAGCTCCTGGCCTACGTGGCGGGCATCGGCGAAACCCTGGCCAAGAACATCATCCACTTCCGGTTCGAGCACGGGGCCTTCAAGCACCGGGAGCAGCTCATGGAAGTGCCCCGCTTCGGTGAGAAGGCCTTCCAGCAGTCCGCGGGCTTCCTGCGCATCCGGGACGGAGAGAACCCCCTGGACTCCAGCGCCGTCCACCCCGAGGCCTATCCTGTGGTCCAGCGCATCTGTCAGCTCACAGGCAAGACCCTGCCCGAGCTGGTGGGCAACGAGGCGGTCTTGGGAAGCCTGGATCCCAAGCTTTTCGTGGATGAGCGTTTCGGTGTGGAGACCGTTACGGACATCATCGCCGAGCTGCGCAAGCCCGGGCGGGATCCCCGGCAGGGCTTCGAGGCCGTGCAGTTCATGGAAGGGGTCAACAAGCCCTCCGACCTGGAACCCGGCATGGAGCTCCCGGGTGTCGTCACGAATGTGACGGACTTCGGAGCCTTTGTGGATGTGGGCGTCCACCAGGACGGACTGGTTCACCTCTCGGAAATCAGCCACACCTACGTCAAGAACCCCGCCGATGCCCTGACCGTTGGGCAGGCCGTGAAGGTCAAGGTCCTCAACGTCGATCTTCAGGCCAAGCGGATTTCTCTTTCCATCAAGGCCTTGCTGCCTGTTCCCGCAGGACAGGCCAGGGCCGAGCACCAGCGCCCCCACGCCAGGCCCCGCAGGCCCGAGACTCAGGGTTCTGCCCCCCGGCCCGAGAAGAAGCGGGACGCGGGACGCCCCGAAGCCGGGCGCCCCGAACACGGGCGGTCGGAGCGCCGCCCAGATGCCGGGCGCCCCGCCGCAAGCCGCTCGGCGGACCCCAGGCCCAAGTCTGAACCGAAGGCCGCCAGCCTGACGGATCTGCTCGCCAAGTTCAACAAGGGGCTCCGGTGAAAACCTGGGCCATCTCGGGCCTGCTCCTGCTTTCCGTGCTCGGGTGCGATCGCGCCAAGGCACCGGCCTATGGCCCGACGGAAGCTGGGCTGGTGCTGGGTTACGAGAATCCCAGCCTGCCCGAGAACCAGCGGATCAATGAGCGGGTTCAGCTCCGGGTCGATTCTACGGCCCAGGTGGAGGGAGGCCTGGATGTCCGGATGACCTTATCCACCCTCAGGGGGCAGGTGCCCCAGCGCCTCTTCTTCCGGAGGGGAGGGTTGGCGGTCTGGGATGGCAAAGCCATCCTTCAGACCGTGCTCCCAGAGGGCTTTCCCCAGGTGCAAAGGTGGGAGGGTAAAGACACCTTCAGTCGGGTGTTGGGGCGGTCGACCGCTGAGGCCAGTATTCCTCTTTCCCCCGGGTCCGATCGGACGGGGTACTGGGTGGAAACCCAGGACAAGGTCAACCCAGGTGTGCGGGCCCGGACCTGCTTCGTGCCAGAAGTCGGTGTGGTGGAGACCCGGGTGTGGCAGGATGGGCAGTGGGTCACCATTCAGCGGCTCAGTTCCCGGATGTTTGCAGATGCCCCCAGGCAGCAATAGCCTGGGAACCTACTGGAGTTTTCATGGCGAAGGACAAAGTTGAGGTGCTGCCTGCAGGTGTGGCCAAGGGGTCATTCCGGGACAACCTCGAGGTGGCCTGCTTCGGCATCCTGCTGATCATGTTCTTCAAGACCTTCGTGGGTCAGCAGTTCACGATTCCCAGCGGCTCCATGCGCAATACCCTGCTGATCGGCGACCACTTGCTGATCAACAAGTTCATCTTTGCCCGGCCCCAGTGGGCCTGGGAAGAGAAGCTCTTCCCCATGCGCGGGGTCCAGCGTGGCGACATCATTGTCTTCCGCTATCCCCTGGAGCGCGATCAGGACTACGTCAAGCGCTGTGTCGCCCTCCCTGGGGACACGGTGGAGATCCGGGACAAGCGGCTCTACATCAACGGCAAGCAGGCGACTGGGCCCTGGGAACATCACACCCCCAAGTCCGAGGAAGGTCCTCTGCCAGGGCCCTGGCCCCCGACCCGGAGCACCGGTGCGGTCAGCGAGGAGCTCCCCGAGAGCCTGCCGGTGTCCGCGGTCTGGCCGTACCAGGACCCTGAGATCCAGGCCATGGACCAACAGGGACGGGAGCCTCTGGGCTACGGCTACCGGGACCACCTGGCCCCGGTGAAGGTGCCGGAAGGACACGTGTTCGCCATGGGTGACAACCGGGAGAACAGCCTGGACGGTCGCTACTGGGGATTCCTGCCCATGGACCACCTCCGGGGTCGCCCCTTCTTCATCTGGTGGAGCTACCGTGAGGGCGGTGTGGATGACCAGAATGCCCGGATTCCAAGCGGTCCCGCCGATGTGATCGCCAACTTTGTGGATGGCGCCCGCCACTTCTTCCCCTGGACCCGCTGGGAGCGCACGGGCACGATCCCGAAGTGATGTCGTGAAAAAGAGTCAACACAGAGGGCACGGAGGATGAAAAGAAAGGGCACGGAGAAAAGCGGGACTGAGATCCTGCTTCGCTTCTGCCCGATGCTCCGTCGTGCCCAATGGCAATCTTGATTGGTCTGGAACCTGAAATGATGCTTCGCCTGCTCGCCCTGTCTGTTCTTCTCGTGTCCGGCGTGCCCGGAGCGGCCTGGGGGGAGAAAGGGCACCGTATCATTGCCAGTTCGGCGGTCCGTGGCCTGTCCGGTTCAGTGGGGGCCTGGTTCTCAGGGCAGGAGGGCTTGGTGGTGGAGCATGCCTCGGATCCAGACCATTGGAAACGGGATCGCAAAGAGCCGCCCCGGCACTTCATCAATTGTGATGTCTACGGCGGGCCTGCTTCAGTGCCCTTCACAGCGGAAGAGGCCATCGGCTTGGTCGGCGCCCGCCGCTTCCATAAGGCTGGTCAGCTCCCCTGGACCGTTCAGGATCAGGTGCGGAGCCTGGCGTCCGCCTTCCGGGATCGGGACCGGGGCAGGGTGCTCATGGAGGCTTCCTACCTGAGCCACTATGTGGGGGATCTGCACGTTCCCCTCCACACCCTCAGCAACTACGATGGCAAGGACACGGGGCAGCGAGGGGTGCACTCCCGATGGGAAACGGGTCTGGTGGAACGATACGTAGAGCCCTCCTCTCTGAGGGTCCTGCCCACCGCCCAGGGGCGGACGACCCTTTTGAGCCCCTGGCGCTGGCTCCAGGAGACCTATTCCATGAGCGCCCTGGTGTTGGCGGATGACCAGGCCGCTGGCCTGGCCCGGGGCAAGCGGAGGGGTGGCGCCTACTGGACCATCTTCTGGGCCAGTCAGGGGTCAGTGGTCAAGGGGCAGTTGGAGCGGGCCGGACAGCACACCGGTGAGCTGATCATCCTGGCCTGGGAGATGGGCGGTCGACCGAAGGCCTAGGTTTCCGGAGTTCAGTTCACCCTGAAGTGGGAAGCCAGTTGCCGCAGATCAGAAGCCTGGCGTGCCAGATCGGCTACCGTGTGGGCGGTCTCCGTGATGGTGGCACTAAGCTCCTCCGTGGCTGAGGCGTTGCGCTGGGTCAAGTCCTGGGTGCGCTGGATGCCTTCCACCACATGGGTGCTGGCCTGGGATTGGGTCTCCATGGCGGAGGTGATTTCCTTGATCTGGTTCGCGTAGTCCCGGATGTTTTTCTGGATGAGCTCAAGGGAGGCGTTGACGTTCTGGACCGCCTGGGACCCTGCCCCCACGCGCAATCCGCTCTCCTCGATGAGGCCAGTGATCTCCCGGGCTGCAGACCCGCTCCTTTCCGCCAGCTTGCGGATCTCGTCCGCAACCACGGCGAAGCCCTTCCCGTGTACACCGGCCTTGGCGGCTTCGATGGCGGCGTTGAGTGAAAGGAGGTTCGTCTGGCGGGCGATATCGGCGATGACCGTGGTGATCCTCCCGACCTTCGCGGAACTCTCCTGGATGGCAGCCATGGCGCTGGTCGACTCTTCCACGCTCTTCATGCCATCTGAACTGGCCTGGAGGGAAGCTGCCGACAACTTCTCAGCCTGGGAGGTGCGGCTTCGGACCTCTTCCACGGAGCGGGCCACCTCCTGGATGGCCTGGGACGATCGCTGCACTTCAGTGCGCTGGCCATCGGCGGATCGGCTGATATCCGAGGTGGCCGCCTCCAGCTCCTGCGTGGTGGCGGCCAGCTGGGTGGCCCCGCTGGCGGTCCGTTCTGTGATGGCGGCCACCTGTCGGAAGTCATCCCGAAGACGGGCCGTTGCTCGATTGAGCACCGTGGCGATATCTCCGAATTCATCCCGGCTGTCCACGGCGCAAAGCCGGGTCAGATCTCCCGCTTCCAGGGCAGACATGGAGCTTTGGATGGCCCGGGCATCCCTTTCCACCCGATGGCCCACCAGCAGGGTGAAGCCAATCCCCAGGATGAGGGCGATGGCCACCCCCATCACGATCCATACCTGCTGCCGCTTGGCGAAGACTTCATCGGATTTGCTGATGGCTTCGGCCTTTGTTTGATAAATGGATAATAATTTGTCTAAATCGTCCCGGGCTTTGTTCATTTCCTTGAGATTGGCATCCATCATCCGAGGGATGTCGGGGTTTGGGGCGGTCGTGGCTTCCTTGAAAAGGGGTGGAAAAGCTTCTGCATAGTGGCGGATGATCTGGGCGATTTCGGTCACTTGAGCCTTGTCCGCTCCCCAGTCCAGGGCCTCCATCCGGCTCAGGTTGCTGGTCAGGATCCCTTCAACCTCCGTCAGCCGCTTGGTGCGCTTGGAGAGGTAGTCCGGGTAACGGTGGGCCCCCAGCAGAGAGACATGGACGATTCTCAAGCGGTTGGCGTTGGCGATCACATCCGTGGTGGCCGTGAGCTTGTTGAAGATGGCGGTGACCGAGGCCTGATCGCGTTGGAGCCGATTCAGGCTGGTCCAGCCGATGAGGGCGACGCAAAGCAGGAGGATCACCTGGGTGGCCAGGATGAGGTAGAACTTGCCCCGGATTCTGAGTCTGGAATGAATAGCCGCCATGGTGCCACCTCATCGCATCAGGTATTCCTGACCTGGAGTCTAGGCCCCGGAGAGGGTTGGGCAAGGCATCAGGGGAGGCTTCCCTTTGGGGCTCGGTGATTGATGGTGTCCAGAAGGGCAACCGCCTGCCCTTCGCCCACGGGCCCCAGCTTCAGCCAAGCCCCCGGGCGCACTTCCAGCCAGAGCACAGGGCCCTCGGGGCTCCACCAACCCTTCTGCCCGGAAGCCCCCATCAGGAGCTTGGCTCTGCGGCTCTGTGCCCGGCTCGGGCGGATGCATGCTTCCACCTGGACCTGCGGGCTGCCCGACAGGCAGAGCCCCGTCCGGGTGATCTCCCAGGTGTTCCCTGGAGCCGAGAGCAGGTCGCCCTGGCCAATCTGCAAATGGTCTCCCTCGATCCTGATCCCCTGGGGCCAAGGCTGATCCTGTTGCCACGCGCTTTGTCTCAGGTCCATGGCGGCGTCCTCCCAGCCGAGGCTCCCCAGATCCGCGAGATTCGAGGTGCTGAGCTTCATGCGGAAGGCGGAAGCCGGGGCCTGGTCGAAGGTGGGGTCGATGGGGATCCATCGATTGCCCAGCTTGACCTCCACCCAGAAGTGGAGCCCCAGGGTGTTATCCAGGGCCGCCCAGCCAGTGACGGCCCGGCAGGGAACTCCGAGGCGGCGGAGCAGGGCGATGGCGAGGACACCGTGTTCGGTACAATCTCCGCGACCATTCCGGGCGACCTCCTGGGCGGATGCAAATCCGACGCTGTAATCCTTGTCCTCGATCCAATCGAAGACGAAGGTGGTGACACGACGGGTCAGTTCCCAGCGGCTACTGCCCTTGGGGGCCTTGAGGCGCTCCAGCAGGCCATCGAAGACCGGGTCTTCCAGCCGCGCCAGGGGAGTGGAGGCCAGGAAGGGCGCATCTTCCGGCGCAGGGCTACCGGTGACTGGGCGTTCCTGGGCTTCGGCGGGGCTCGGGGCCTCGGCCTGGCGCAGGCGGTACCGCTTGGGAGCAATACGGGTCTGCTGGGGGTCCTCCGGCACCTTGGGGAGCTGTTCCCCAGTCCAGGTCACCGTGAGGTCCTGGAGCCAGAGGCGCAGAGGATGGGGGGGGAGGGGGTGGAGGGTCTGCTCGAAGAAGCCCTGGGCCTGGGGCAGGGTGCCGGGAGCCGGCAGTTCCGCCCGCTGGAGGAGGAAGTCCATCCCCATGATTTTGCCCTGGTGGCGCAATTCGCCCCGGGTCGGGGAGATCCAGACCTCCACCTCGCTGGTGATGGGGCCTTCCTGGCTCCTGCCCTTGAATCGCACGGCATCTGAGAAGCCCGGCAGGGGGGAGGGTCCCTTGCATTCAAGCTCCAGGCTTGAGGGTTGCTGCATGGGAATGACGTAGCCCCTCAGGAACAAGGGGCTTCGGGATGCGGCGGCTGCCCTCATCAGGGCATCCGCATCCTCCGGCCAGAGCAAGGTCTGTTCGGGAAGCTGGATGGCCTGGGAGGGCATCCCCTTGGGCTTCAGGTTCAGCTGCCGCGGGCTGCCCGGGGACCAGTCGGCCTCCCCCTCCATGGGCTCCTGGGCCAGTTTGAGGGTCCACTGGACCTGGATCTCCCCGGTGGGGTCCCTCCAGAGGGTCTGACGGACCTCCTGCTCCACCACCAAGCCCAGGCGCTCCAGGCGGAGCCACTCCCGGGTTTCCAGACGGCGACGGGGTCCCTCATTGGTGGAGCGCAGCTCCAGGCCGCCGGTCTCCTGTCCCCCGATCCATTGCCGGAAGCGCAACGTTTCCTGGCAACGCCCGGCAACGGAGAGGAGAAGGCTCAGGCAAAGCAAAAGGCGGGGGATGAAGGGCATGGGTCACTCCACCCCCCACTGTATCAGCGGCGCATGCCCCGACCGCCGCGGTGTGAGCCCATTCCGGCTCCGATCTGCCCCATGTCCTGGCAGAGCTTGTCGGCTTCCGCCTGCTGTTCGGGGGTCATGATGGCCCGCTGCTCAAGGCGCATGGCCCGCTGGGCCAGCATGAGGTCCAGCTGGCGCTCCGCCACGGGCTGGTGGAGCTGCTTGAGCTGGGCCGGGGTGCTGGCCGGGTTCAGGCAGGCCTGATGAAAGGCCTTCTGGGCATCCTTCACGGCCTGGCGCTTGGTGTTGAGCTCAACGGCGTGCTTGGCTCGGATGGCCTCGATTTTGGAGCGCTGCTCATCTGTGAGCTTCAGGGTCACGGCCATCTGTCTCCCCATGCGGCCCTCACCGGGGGCACCGCATCCGGGGAAGGGCTGGGCGGCCAGGGGGGCCGTCGCCAGAAGGCCGAGGGTGGCACAGCCTAGAATCATGCTACGAAGGGACATGGAATCCTCCAACGGAAGGGCGGAATTGTTCCGCACACAGGGTTAGAGGGGGGGAGGGGCAACTCGTTTAGGGGCGGTCACGAAAATAATTTGCCGTTCGGGTGGTTCCGTTACGGACGCTTCTCCTCTTCTGGGCCTTCCTTCAGCAGCATCAGGTAGGCCTGGACCGGTGTGTGGACCAGGCGCCCCGCCTGATTTCCCGCCTCGGGCCCGATGCCGCAATAGAGATCCAGGCGTCCGGGGCCCTGGATGGCGGAACCGGTGTCCTGGGCCAGAACCAGGCGATTCGGATCCTCCGAAGGCAGGCCCGTCAGCAGGATTGGAAGGCCCATGGGGAAGAGGCTCCGGTCGATGGCTACGCTGCGGGTAGGGGTGACCGGGACACCCAGACTTCCCCTGGGGGGGCCCGGGATCTCCTTGAAGAAGACAAAGCGGTTGTTCCGCTGGAGGTAAGTGTCCATGTCCTCGGGGTGGAGCTGGAAGTGATCCCTGAGACTTAGCTTGCCCTCCCGCAGGCACTGCTCCTGGATCTTCTGGTCCCGGCTCATCTCGAAGGCGATGGGGGTGTAGGGATACTGTGTGGCGCCATGGAAGCCGACCGCCACCGTACTCCCGTCCGCCAGCCTGAGTTGGGCGGATCCCTGGACCTGGATCATGTAGGCGTCCCAGCGGTTCTTCAGCCAGAAGAGCTCAAGGCCCTTGAGCTTCCCCCGAGAGGCCATCAGGCCATTGACACCCTCCAGTTCGGCGCGGGTGGGATGGGGCAGGGGCCATCGGTCCAGGTCCTTCGGTCTGGCGTAAAGGGGCCAGGGACAGGCCTCGCTGCGGGTTTTAGAGGCTTCGTAGACCGGCGTGAAGTAGCCCGTTAGCGCCACGGTGCCGCGGTTGTCCTGGCCAGCGAGAGGAATCCATTCGAATTCTGAGATTAATTGTTTATTTAGATTTGCCAGATCCTCGCAGCTTCGCAGCAGACCCTGAAGGCGCTTCAGGGTGCGTCGAACCCGATCCCGGGTGAAGGGTTCTGGGGCATTGGCGTAATCCCTGCCACCTCTGGGACTTTCCAGGTAGCTGAGGCTTTCCGCCAAGGCCAGAGCCAAACGCTCCCGCTCCAGCACATCCCGGAGGGAGGCGTCCGTGGGGACAGCCTTTGCGGGAGGGAGGCAGGGGGGGGCGGTCGCCAGGCCAAAGGCCAGGAACAGGGGCGCGATCATGGCAGCGGCCATGGGCCGGCCCCCTGCCGCAGCACCACGGGCTCGTCGCCGGTGAGATCCAGGATCGTGCTGGACTCTCCGATGGGTTCTCCGCAGTCCACCACCAGGTCCAGGGCGTGTCCCAGTTCCTCCTGGATCTCCCAGGAACTCTGTAGAGGGGGCTCTCCGTAGAGGTTGGCGCTGGTGGTCAGGATGGGCTCCCCGGCCAGCTTGGTGATGGCCCGGCAGAAGGGGTGGGCCGGGATGCGGAGCCCCACGGTCTGCTTGGCCTGAAGGTACCGGGGAACCTCCCGGCTGGCGGGTAGGACGACCGTGTAGGGGCCTGGCAGGAGCTGCTTGAGGAGGCGGAAGGTGCTGGTCTCCAGGTGCCGGGCATAGCGGCAGAGCATCTCCATGTCCGCGCACAGGATGGACATGGGCTTGCGGGGATCCCGGTGCTTGAGGGCCAGGATCCTGTCCACGGCCTTCTTTCGGGAGATGAGGCAGCCCAAGCCGTAGAGGGTATCCGTGGGGTAGGCGATGATGCCGTCCTTTTCGAGGACCTCCAGGATCCTTTCCAGGTGCCGCTGTTGGGGGTTGTCGGGATGCAGGGAGAGGATCACCGCGCCACCTCCTGCCATCGGGCCCGTCCCGGGCTGGGATGCTCCGAGGGGCGCTGGAAGAATCGCTCCGCCAGCTCCGGTGCCAGATGCCCGGGAATGCCGGTCCGGCGGGCATGTTCGGCCAGGAGTGCCATCACGGTCAGGCTGTCCGTGATTTCACCTGAGAGCACCCTGGAGAGGCACTGCCCGAAGGGCTCCCTTCGCAGGGCCAGCTCTTCGTCCTCTTCGGGGGCGTGGCCATCGGGATGCTCCATCAGATCCGTGGCTCGGAAGAGGAAGACTTCCTCATCGGTGCTGGAGTTGCTGGTGTGGAAGAAGGTCAGAGGTTCCCAGACTCCGGCGTCCAGGCCCGCCTCCTCCCGGAGTTCCCGCCGCATGGCCTCGAAGGGGCTCTCTCCCATGTCTCCGCCACCCTCCGGAAGTTCCCAGGAGTAGCGTTCCAGGGGGTACCGCCACTGTCCCACCAGCACCACCCGGTCCTCCTCATCCAGCGCCAGGACCCCGCAGGCGGTGCGATGGAAACCGCACACGGCGTAGCGCCCCTCAGCTCCCCGGCGGTGGGTGAATCGGTCCTCCCGGATGCGGATCCAGGGTGAGTCGTAGACCATCCTTCGGTCAAGGACCGCGTAGGGATTGGGTTCGCGGGGAATGGGAAGGGGCTCAGGCATGTACCAGCACCAATCAAAGGCCGCTTTCGTGAAGCTGTGCGGTTCTTCCAGCATAGTGGGCCCTTCGAGGAAGGGATAGGCGGGGGCTGATTCGCCATTCCATCGATTTCCGGGGTAGCCAGCTCTATGGGTTTCCTTTCTCACCTGTCTGGTGGATAATACGGTACAAAAGAACCGCATGGTGGTACTAATGGTTGGCTCATGAGGGCCTGTTCAATTCTGGAGAATAATATGGTTATAGGCGTCAATGTGCGCAATAAGGTTGTGTCTGCCTGTCTGATCCCCGTGCTGGGATCCCTCGTTATCACGGTGGCTTCCCTGACTGGGACTGGCGGCGCGTCCGCCAAGCTGACCATCCTGGTCGTCTTCCTGGTGACCGCAGCTCTGGGAGCCTGGGCGGCCTTCCGTCTGGGACAGAGGCTGCAGGACTCGGTCTTGGCCATCGGGAAGCGTGCTGAGGCCTTTGCCGAGGGTGATCTTTCCAGCGTGTGCCACCTGGATGACAAGGATGAACTGCAGGCCATCGCCACCCCGCTCAACCGGGCGATTGCCAAGCTCCAGGAGGATTCCATGGGGATCCGTCAGATCTGCGAGCGGGTGGCCTCGACCGCCACAGAGCTCTCCGCCACCATGAGCCAGATCGAAGGGGCCACCCGGGAGATCAGTCGTGGCGCCGATGACCAGCGGGTGGAGGTGGAGAGTTCCGCCGAGACGATCCGGAACATCAAGGACTTCCTGGAAAAGGTCCACGCGGGGCAGACCTCGGATATGGCCATGCTGAACAAGATGATCGAAGTCGGCAGCGCCAGTGTGCAGAATGTGGATGCCTCCATCCGGGCGATGGAGGCCATTCGGGACAGCTCCTCCAAGGTCGAGGCGATCACCACCGTCATCACGGAGATCGCCAATCAGACCAACCTGCTGAGCCTCAATGCGGCCATCGAGGCCGCCAAGGCCCTGGAATACGGCAAGGGCTTCGCCGTGGTGGCCGAGGAGGTCCGGAAGCTGGCGGAGCGATCTGCCAAGGCTGCGGGCGAGATCTCCCAGCTCATCCAGGAGAGTGGGGCCCGGGTGGAGAAGGGCGCGGAATCGGTCCTGATCGTCCAGGGCGGGCTCGGTGAGCTGGTGGGCGGAACCCGGACCATCGCCGACGGCTGCAGGGCATCCCTGGTGGGTGTGCGGAGCCAGGGGGACGAGAGCGGGCACCTGGCGGGCCGCATGAAGAAAACCCTGCGGATCACCGAGGGCAATGCTTCAGCCACCCACCAGCTCTCGGCTGCCGTCACGGAAAGCGTCCGCACCATCGATGACCTGGCCCGGATGGCCCATGAGTTGAACGCGATCTCAGGGCGGCTCAGCATGGCTTAGGGCCGGATCGTTCTGACCTAAACGAAAAACGCCCGCGGTTGCGGGCGTTTTTCGTTTAGTGCGGTAAAGACTAACGGCGCAGGCCGAGCTTCTCGATGAGGGAAGCGTAGCGGGTCTTGTCCTTGCGCTTCAGGTAGTCCAGCAGGCTGCGGCGCTGGCCGACCATGATCAGGAGGCCGCGACGGCTGTGGTAGTCCTTGGTGTGGGTCTTGAAGTGCTCGGTCAGGTCGTTGATGCGCTTGGTCAGCAGGGCAACCTGGACTTCGGGGGAACCGGTGTCGGTGGCGTGCTGCTTGAAGTCTTCGATGATGATCGTCTTCTGATCGGTGGTCAGGGCCATGGTGGGCTCCTTTTCGGGGTTCATCCCGTCACCCATCCCGCAGTCCCGTGCCGCGAAGAGGGTCGAGTCCGGAGAGGGCCGGACGCCCATGCAAGTCAAAAACCGGCACCTAGGGTGCCGGTTTAGGTGGTGCGGATAGAGGGACTCGAACCCCCACGACCGTAAGGCCACTAGCACCTGAAGCTAGCGCGTCTACCAATTCCGCCATATCCGCTAAGATCTCGCTGTGTCCCGCAAGACTGATCAGCGCGAAACCAAATCGTATCGCGGGTTGCGGGTCAGGGCAAGTACGAATTTTCGAGTCGGGTCGGGCAGGGAGGAAATTATCTAGTTGCAAATGAGAATGAGTCTCAATAAACTCGAATGACGCCGCCGGTTTCGCCTGGATAATGGCTTGATCTGCAATGAAAAGAGGCTCTTCCATGATTCGCATTCGCTTGCCCCTGCCCCAGGCTCAACCCCTCTTCGACACCATCTGTTCCGGCATCAACAGCCGGCAGGGAGAAACCATGTCCAACAACCTGATCCTCTTCGGTTCAACCCTCGGCGATACCGAACGCATCGCCCGAAGACTGGCCGAACTGCTGCCCGGCGAGACGCGGGTCGCCTCCGTTGCCAATTTCCGGATGGCGAGCCTCCGGGACTTTGACCGGATCATCCTCGGGACCAGCACCTGGGGCTCGGGGGAGCTCCAGGACGACTGGGAGGGCGCTCTGGGTCAGCTGTCCGGACTGGATCTCAGCGGCAAGACCGTGGCGCTCTTCGGCCTGGGGGATGCCAGCGCCTACCCGGAGACCTTCGTGGATGGATTGGGCATCCTTCACGAGGCCGTAGCCCAGGCGGGGGCTCTGCGGATCGGTTATTGGCCCACCGAGGGGTATGCCTTTGAGGCTTCCAGGGCGGTCATTGGGGGGCGATTCGCCGGGCTGGTGCTGGACGAGGCAGGCCAGTCCCATCTGACCGGGGAACGACTGACCCGCTGGGCCCAGGACCTGCAGGCGTCCGCATGACGGTCCTGGCACACCACATCTACGAATACGAAAAAGGCCTCAGGAGCCTCGTCCTCCATACCCTGCCCAGTTCCCAGGCACCCGGAGCCGTGGAGCGTCTGCAGCGCCGTGGCATCTGCTACCACCTGGAGCGGGTCGACGAAAACCGGATGAACCTCTTCCTGGGGGATCCCCTTTGCATGGAAGTCGTGAAGCGGATGTGCCAGAAACCCCTGGGAACCCTAAGCCCAGAGGAGGATTTCATCCTGGGGATCATGTTGGGCTACAGCCGCCTGGGGCAGTGCCGCCGCTACATGCAGCGGAAGGCTTTGTTGAAGGCGGGGTAGGGGATCACCAGTCCTTGTAGGGGATGCCGTTCATCCCCTTGCGATCCGAAAGGCTGTAGACGTCGTAGACACTGCCGCCCCCCCAGCTGGTGCTGTTGGCCTCATCCTGGGCCGAACGCAGGCCCCACTGGGCCTTGCCGGTGAAGGGATCCACGGGGATCCTCCGGAGGAATCGCATCTTGATGGCCTTCCCCGTGAGAGGGACACCCTCCACCAGGACCTCCAGGGATTCCGGGTAGCCATTGTTCTCCACCGGCGGGGATTTGATCTTCTGCTGGTCGGCCATGGCCTTGTAATTGTCGATGGCCGTGCGCATTTCCCGCAGGTCCCGGCGCAGCTCCACCTCCTGCTGCCGGATCATGCCGTTCTTCACCATGGGGATGACCGCTGAGGCCAGGATCACCAGGATCGTGGCCACAGTGAGCATTTCCAGGAGCGTGAAGCCCCGCTGGCAGGACTTGAGCTGCATGACTATTCCACGGTGACCAGGGCGTTGATGACCCGACCCGGAATGGGGTTGGCATTCACCAGGTAGCTGCTGTTCTGCACCAGCACAGGAGCATTGCCGCCGTCCAGGGCCTCCAGGTCCAGGTTCACCAGGGTTCCGCTGTCGGCATTGGCGGTGGGTCGCTTGAAGGTGAACTTCCAGAGGCCATCCTTCCCGCTCTGTTCGAGGTTCCCCCCCTCGGCAGTGAGGAAGTCGCCTGCGCTGGCCTGGTTGAGCTTCAACTTGGGATCGATCTGGATGTCCATGCTTCCGCTGGTCACGCCCTTGCCGCCACTGACCTGAAGGGCCAGCTGGAAGTGCTGCCCTTTCTGGGTCTGAATGCTCATGGGGGAAAGGAAGCAGACCAGGTCATTGGCGGCGGCTTCGGTCTTGGCCGTTGCCTTGGCGCTGTCCTCGGGGGCTTCCTTGGCGGCGTTTTCCTTGGCTACAGGTTCCTTGGCGACGGGTTCCTTGGCGACGGGTTCTTTGGGAGCTGCTTCAGGCTCGGGGGTAGGGTTGGCGGAAGGCCCTAGCTGGGTTGGGGCTCCATGTTTCACCTTGGCGTCAGGCCGGGGCGAGAAGGGGCCGTTCTTGGAGGTCGCCAGATCGGGATCGAAGGCCTCGAAGTCCTCCGCCTGGAGGTCTGGCCGTCTCACCAGGGCTGCCCGGATGGTGAGCAGCACGTCGGTCTTCTCCCGCGCCTTGCCGTGACTGCTCAGGAGACTGCCGATCACCGGTATGTCCGAGAGGCCCCAGATCCCCTGTTTGGTCTTCTGCTCGTCATCCTTGAGCATGCCGGCGAAGATGGCCGTCTCACCCTCCCGCAGGCGGGCGGAGGTCTTGATGATGCGCTGACCCATGTCGGGTCTGCCCGCCGTGGAGCTGGACTTGAGGGTCTTGACCTCGGACTCGATCTTGATGGTGATATCGCCGTTGAAGTGGACCCGGGGTTCCACCTTGATCTTCACGCCCACGTCTTCGTAACTGTAGCTGGTGGACGCGGTCAGATTGCTCAGGGACGATGTTGTGGTGCTGGTGGAGGTGCTGGACAGGCTGCCGATGGAGGACTGGGTGGTGCTGACCTTGTCGCCGATGTTGACTTCGCCGGTTTCACCGGACACGACCCGCACATTGGGGCTGGCCACCAGCTTGGCGTCGCCGGAGGATTTCAGGGCGTCCAGGGCCAGGTTGGGGAGGAGATACTGGAGGCTGCTGGAGGAGATCTTCAGGGATCCGGTGAGGGAGTTCAGGCTCCCTGCCCCGTCCAGGGTCGCGCCCATCCGGTAGGTGCCGGTGGTGTCGGAGGCACTGACCACCGGGATCAGGCCCACTTGCTCCTTGTTGCTTTCGGTGACCTCCAGCAGTTCCATGTAGACCATCACCTCGGGCTTGGCCTTGTCCATCTGCTTGACGATCCGGGAGGCCACGGAAAGCTCATGGGGCTTGGCCTTGATGGTGATCGCGTTGAGGCGCTTGTCTACGAAGGTCTTCATTTCGGGCTGGAGGGCGCTGAAGATGCCCTTCACGTCGTCCGCGGTGGCGCTCGAGAGGTAGAAGGTCTTGATGACCTGGTTCTCGAACTGCTGGCGGTTGGCCGGAGTGGCTTTGAAGATCATGATGGAATTGTTGTCGAGGACCTTGTAGAAGAGGTCGTTCTGGAGCATCAGGGAGTCCAGGATCCGCTGGAAGTTCAGGCCCCGCAGGTCGACGGAGATGCTGGAGTCCTGGAAAGAGGAGTGGAGCAGGATGTTGACACCGGTGGTCTTGCTGAGGGTGGCGAAGATCTCGCGGACACTGGTTTTGCGGGAAAAGTTGAGGTCCAGGCTCTCCAGGGAGCGGGGATTGATCTCGAAGGTGGAGGTGGGCTTGCCTTCGCCGCGCTGCCGGACGCTTTCAATGCTCTCCTCGGTTGCGGCCTTGGCCCGGCGCAGCTCGGCCTCCTTCTCCAACTGGAGCATCCACTCCTGGGCATGGGTGTTGGAGGGATCCAGCAGGAGCGCGGCCCGGACTTCCGTGCCCACCTTGGCGGGTTGCCCCTTGCGCTCGGCCTCCCTGGCCTTTTCCAGGTGCTTCTCCGAAGCCAGGGCGGCGCTGCGGCGCAGGCCGATGCGGGCCTGGACATTGGTGGGGTCCTTCTTGATGACCTCCCGGTAGGCGGTCAGGGAGTCTTCGTACCTGCCCTCCTTGAAGGCCTGCTGGGCCTTGTGGAGGGTGCATCCCAGGCTCAGGCTGAGGCATAGGGCGGCCGCCAGGGCGGGGCGCAGGCGGGAGAAGTGGGGCGTCATGTCCATCGTTTGCATCCGGGGTCAGAATTCGTTGGATTGGGCGCGGCCAGCCGCGTGGGACTTGCCAGCCTGGGCTTCCGTGGCCCGAAGGGTGTAGCGCATATCAGTGAAGGTCTGGTTCTGGAAGATCGCGGTTTCGTCCGTGAGTTCCTGAAGTCGCCATTTGGGATTCAAGAGTTGCCCTTTCTTGAGGGTGAGAGGCTCCTCTCCCTTCATGAAGGCCCCGATCCTTCCGGAACTGCGGTTGCCCAGGTGTCCGAGGTAGCGGAGCTGGGTGGGCTGGGTGCTCTGTTCGGCCTGCCGCGCAGCCCGGAGCTGGGCAGCCTTGAGCTCCTCCGGACTTGGGGGAGGTGGCGGGGGCAGGGGTTTGGGCTTGGGGGCCGGAGGAGCGGGGGTATCGAAAAGGAAGACATCCCGGTACATCCGGTCTTCCGCAGGAAGCTCCCCGGCCCGGTGCAGCTTGGCAAGATCCGCCAGACCCCGCAGGGCTTGGAGCTGGGCCGGTTCCAGCCGCGTGGCGGCCTGGGAGCCTCCGGCGGTCCGCGCCCGGCCCTTGGGAGCCTCGGGCCAGAAGACGTAGGCGCAAAGGAGCACCATCACTACCAGGGCCACCTGGGTCCATCGCCGGGTGCGGAGTTCCTGAAGGAGGTTCTGGAGGGGGGTGCGAGGCGCGGTCATGGAGCCACCCGGCGGAAGGTGCGCAGGGTCACCCCGAGTCGTGCCCCCTCGGGGCTCTCCTCCAGGCGGGCGCTGGATACGGCAAAGGGGAGATCCGCCTTTTCAAGGGCCAGCATGAACTTCTTGTGGGCCTGGTAGAGGCCCAGGGCGGTGAACTCCACCTCAAGGCTTTCCAGTTCGGTGCCCTTGGCACCTTCGCGGCTGGGAAGCCCGAACTTGACGGAGGCCAGGCGAACACCGGCCTTCTGGGCCTCCTCGTGGAGGGCCCGGCTCAGATCCCACTGGAGGGCCCCTACCGAGCCTTTGGGGAGCCTGGACTCCAGGACCTCCAGCTGTTCACGGCCCTGTTGGATGTTCCGGGCGAGATCGGCGTAGGTTTTCAGGGTCTCCCGTTGGGCTTCCAGAGCCCGTTGGGCCTCCTGGGCGGCCTTCTGCTGCTGGCCACGGGTGCGATGGGCGTCCGGCAGGAGGACCATGCCCGCCAGGAGGCTGAGGAGGATCAAGGCCCCTCCCACTGCAGCCCAGGTGCTGCTGGAACGCATGCTCGGGTTCATGGCCGCCTCCCGGAAGTCGGTGGCGTCGGTGGTACGGAGCCTCGGGCCGGGGGAGCGGGTGCTTTCACGTGGGCTTCCCTTTTGGCGGGGCCGTACATCGGCAGGGGGACATAGGCGGGAGGGGTGTTGGAGGCGATCAGGGTGTAATCAAAATCGATGCCGCCCCCCTGGCGCTCAGCCTCCCGCTCCAGGACCACCTGGGCGAAGAAAGGGTTCTTCTGGAGGGCCGCCATGAAGGCCACTTCCGCTTCGCGGGCCTTGGCCTCCCCCTTGATCTTGATCTCCACTTGGCGGTCATTGCCCCGGGTCCGCTGGATGGACTTGAGGCGGACATCCTGGGAGAGGCAGCGTTCCAGTTCAGAGGTGATCCGGGTCCAGGGCACGCTCCGTTCAGTGAGAATGCGCTCCGCCAGCTTCCAGCGAGGGGCCTCCTTTTCCACGTCGATTTCCCGCAGTTCCGAGATGAGCTTTGTCTCCTGTTTGGCGAAATCCCGGGCCTGGCCCGCCAGCATGACGGCCTGACGCCCAGCCTGCTGGGCCTGATGCTGGGCTCTCCACGTCAGCCCCCCGACGGCCAGGACCGATAGCAGCCCGATGACCACGGCGCCCCGGCCCAGGACCATGTGATGACGGCGCCAGGGTGAGGGCGGCGGTACCAGATTCAGTTTGAGGATCGGCAGGCCCATCAGATGACCTCCTGGGCCGGGATTTCCGGGGGCAGGAGGTGGAAGGCGACGGGGCCCGCGGGCCAATGGCCGCTCCCCACCGGGCCTCCCCAGATCCAGATGCCCTGGGGGTTGGTGCCCTCCCGCTGGAGATAGGCAATGGTGGGAAGGATCCGCTCCCGCATCCAGGTCTCGACATCCGCCGATTCTTGCCACTGGCGGATCAAGTTGAGGGTGCTGCCCCAGGCAACGAGGGAACCCGTGAACCTGCCTTCCTCACTGGCGGCCAGGGAGAGCAGGATGCCCGGGGCCTCCTGGGAGGGGGCGAGTCGGTTGTAGAGCCAGAGCCAGCGGGGAACCATGGCCTGAATGGGGCGACCAAGCCTGGTGGCTACCTGGGCCCAGGGCTCCAGCAGGGCCTTGGGGATGCCCACCAGCAGCCAGGCATTTCCGATGGGAAGGGCCTGTACCGCCTGGGGTGCCTCCAGGCCAAGGCCCTGGGCATAGCGCCACTGAAAAAAGGCCTCCCGGGCTTCGGTGCCCTTGGGAAGCTCCACGACATCCTGGCTGAAGAGGGTGGGGGCCCAGAGGTCATCCACAATCCAATGGGTGGGGCCAGTGGGAAGGGAAGCAAGGGCCTGGGCCAGGTCGTCCGGTGAAGGGAATCCTTCGGTGGTCCTGTTCTGGCCTCCGGCCTTGAGGCGGTGGGGTTCCACCCATACCACGGGGTTACCCGATGATCCGATCATGGGATCTCCCTGGGGACTGGGGTATCGCTCAAAAGGTTCTCCAATTCGTGCTTGGTCGGGAAAAGTCTATCGCCCCAGGGCGGCTTTCCCAAGGCCTGGTAGTGTGACGCAGTTCTCCCCTGCGAAAGATCCGTCATCCTGGCATGGTATGGAGTGAACGGACTGAATGTTCCCCAGGAGAAACAATTGCGTCTCATTGCCCTAGAGCTGCACGGCTTCAAGTCCTTCGCGGACCCGCAGAAGCTCAGCTTTCCGGCGGGAATGACGGCGGTGGTGGGGCCCAATGGCTGCGGCAAGTCCAACATCTCGGACAGCCTGGCCTGGGTGCTCGGGGAACAGCGGGCCAGTGCCCTGCGCGGCGCGGAAATGGCGGATGTGGTCTTCGCGGGCACCTCCCAGCGCAAGCCCATGGGCATGGCCGAGGTGAAGCTCACCCTGGAGATGCCGGACCCGGCCCTGCCGGGAGCCACCCGGGAGGTGGTGATCTCCCGGCGCCTCTACCGGGATACGGGGAGCGAATACCGCATCAATGGGCGGGAAGGGCGCCTGAAGGATGTTCAGGATCTCCTCATGGACACCGGGATGGGCACCCGGGCCTACTCATTCATCCAGCAGGGCCAGATCGACCTCATCCTCTCCACCAAGCCCAAGGATCGCCGTCAGCTCCTGGAGGAGGCCGCGGGCATCACCCGGTACAAGAACCGCCGGGCCGACGCGGAACGCCGTCTGGATGACACCAAGGCCAATCTGCAGCGCCTGGACGACATCCTCTTCGAGTTGGGCAAGCAGCAGGACTCCCTCAAGCGGCAGGCCGCCAAGGCCCGGCGGGCCCTGGAGCTGGATGCCGCCCTCAAGGAGACCCAGCGCATCCTGCTGGCGGGCAAGGCCGTGGAGCTGGATGCCGCCAAGGACCGCATCCTGGAGAACCTGGACACTCTGGAGCGCCAGATCGCCCTCCTCACGGCCCAGGCCTCGGAGAAGGCCAGCGAGGTGGAGAACCTCCGCTACCGCCTGGAGGAGCTGCGAAGCGCCCAGGACCGGCGTTCCCGTTCCATCCTGGGGGTGGATCAGCGCCTGGGACTGCTGGACCAGGATCGGGGCTTCCAGGGGGAACGCATCCAGGAGGCCGCCCAGCAGGTCGAATTGCTGCGGAGCCGCCTTCTGGAACTGGATGCCCGCACCGAGGGTTCCAGTTCGGAACTGGAAGGGCTCCAGGCCTCCCTCAAGCGGGCCGAGGCGGCCCTGGAGGCCCGGCAGGACCTGGTCGCCGAGGCAGAAGAGGCCGTGGCCCTGGCGGGGGGAGCCCTACGGCGCACGGAGTCCGAGCTCCGGGAACTGCGGGACAAGCGGGCCGAGGTGCAGAAGGCGGCCCTGCAGATCCAGCGTCAGCGCCAGGCCGTCCATCAGCAGATCGCCCAGCTGGAGGGGCGTCTGGACGCCCTCAACCATGAAGAGGCCCTGCGGGCCCCCCGTCTGGAATCGCTGCAGGCAGACGAGAAGCGCCTGGGTCGCGAGCTGGAGACCGCCGAGGCGCGACTGGAGGAGATGGAGGAGGCCCTCCAGATCCAGTCCCGGGCCCGCCAGGAACAGTCCGATGCCCATCGCGTCGCCGCCGCCGCCCTGCGGGAGAGCGAATCGGCCCTGGACGCCGAGGAGCGCCGTCTGCGTCAGCTCTCAGAACTGGTGCGCCAGGCTGGTGGCTCCGAGGCCATGCAGAAGGCTCTTTCGTGGCTCCGGGAGCGGGGCCTGGAAGCCACGGCCATGGCCGATGTGCTCGAAGTCGCCGAGGAACAGCGGCCCGACCTGGAGCGGCTGCTGGGGACCTGGCTCCAGTCCGTGGCCCTGGGGAACCTGGACCAGGTGGCTGAAGTCCCGGGTCAGCTTCTCCTGGCCGTGGCCGGGGAAGCTGAAGTGCCCCAGGCTCCCGAGGGCTGCGAGTCATTGGCTGGGAAGCTGCGATGGAAGGCCGGGAAGCCCCGGATCCTTTCATCCCTCCTGGACCGGGCCTTTCGCTGTGCCGATGAGGAACTCCCGGCCCTTGCCCAGGCCTATCCCGGGCTAGCCTTCGTCTCGCCCCGCCTTCTGAAACTCCCCTTCGGGCCCATCCAGGTGGGGGCTTCGGCACCCACGGCTTCGCCCCTCAAGTTGCGGGCTGATCTGGATCTGGCCAAGCGGAATCGCGAGGAACTGCTGGATCGCACGGAGGCCCTGGAGTCCGAGGTCAAGACCAAGGCCGCCCGCATGCAGGAGGCCACGGAGCGTTTCCGGGAAATGGAGGAGGATCGCCTGGTGGCCCGCCGGGCCCAGGAAGACCTCAAGTCCCGCCAGACCTCGGCCCGGAAACAGCTCCTGGAGATCCAGGAGGCCCAGATCCGGGCTGACGAACAGTGGGGGAAGCTGGAAGGGGAGATCGAGGCCCTGAAGAAGTCCCTGCGGGAGATGGAGACCGCCCAGGAAAACCCCGAGGAAGAAAAGATTGAACGGGCCATCCGTGCCGCCGAAGAGACGCAGATGACCGCCCAGCGGGAGCTGGAAAACCGGCGGGAAACCCTGGTGGAGGCCACCCAGATGCGGGCCTCGGCCTGGGCGGAGCGGGATGGGCTCCAGCGCCACCTCCAGCAGCTCCAGCGGAGCGCCTTCGATCTGGAGGCCGAGCGCAAACGCATGGAGGCCGACATCGCTCAGGCCGATGGCCGGGCCCAGACCGCTGCCGCTCGCATCCAGGAACTGGAGGCCGAGACCCAGGGGCTCCTGTCGGAGCGTCACAAACTCCAGGAGGAGATGGGGACCCTTCTTCCCGAGATCGAGGAGACCGGAGAATCCCTGCGGGTCCAGGAGCGCATGGCCCGGGAACTCCAGCAGGCCCTGGAGAACGCCCGACAGCTCCACCAGGACAGCCTCATCCAGGGGGCCCAGGTCCAGGGGAGCCAGGAGGCCCTCAGCAAGGAAGTGGAGCTGGCCCTAAACCTTACGGTTCCGGACTTCCTGGCCTCCATCTCGGAGGATGAGCGGGCAGCCTGGGAAGAGGGCGAACTGGTGCACCAGACCCGTCTCAGTGAACTCCAATCCAAACGCCTGGATCTGGGGAGCGTGAATCCCCTGGCCATCCAGGAACTGGCGGAGGCCGAGGAGCGTTTGACCTTCATGAACCAGCAGCGCACGGACGTGCTGGACGCCATCGGCAACCTGGAGTCCACCATCAAGGAGATCAACGCCACCAGCGAGGAGCGCTTCAAGGAGGCCTTTGATTTCATCAACACGCGCTTCACCGAGGTCTTCCGGGAGGTCTTCGGGGGCGGCACCGCCCACCTGACCCTTCAGGATCCCAAGGACCTGCTGGAGTGCGGCATCGAGATCACGGCCCAGCCTCCAGGCAAGTCCGCCAAGGCCCTGACCCTCTTGTCGGGTGGCGAGAAGGCCCTCACGGCCATCTCCCTCCTCTTCGCCATCTTTCACTTCAAGCCCAGCCCCTTCTGCGTGCTGGACGAAGTGGACGCCCCCCTGGACGAGGCCAACGTGGGCCGCTTCGCCGCCATGGTGCAGAAGATGAAGGAGAGTACCCAGTTCATCGTCATCACCCACCAGAAGCCCACCATGGTGGCTGCCGATACGCTCTACGGCGTGACCCAGGAGGAGCGGGGGATTTCGCGGCTGGTGAGCGTGCAGCTCAGGGAAGCGGAGCAGCTGGTCTGAACCAGTAGACCAGGGCGGAACGCACCCCTGAGGGCCAGAGGTAGCGGCCCTTCTCGAATCTCAGCCTTCTCGCCAGAACCTCTCGGATAAAGGTGTCGTGGCGGGGATCCTCCAGGATCCCCAGCCGTCCCTTCACCTCCAGGAAGGCCTCCTCGAGGCTTCCGTGGCTCCAGGTCTTCCAGGGACCCGAGTCCTCCACGAGGACATTGGGCAGGATCCCCATCTGGAGCAGGCAGTTGTAGGCGACCTGAAAGTTGGGGCTGTCATGGGGCTGGCCCCAGATCTCCCGGGCAAGCTCAGCCATGACCCCATCGGGGGCCGGGGCCCGCAGGAGGAGCAGGCAGCCCTTCCGGCTGACGGCCTCCATCCGCCGCACGAAGGCCGGAAAATCCGGGCTGTCGTACATGGCGTGGGAACAGAAGCAGAAATCGTGATCCTCCACCGTGGCCTCGGGCCATGAGGCCTGAAGGACCTCCACATTGGTGATCCCCCGCTCCCGGAGGTTCTCTTCCATGACCTCGATCATGGCCCGGGAAGGGTCCAGGGCCGTGACCTTGGCGGTCCAGGGGGAGAACAGGCAGGCCCAGGCCCCGGCGCCTGCACCGATGTCCAGCACCGTCGAACCTGGATGGGCCTTCAGGAGGCCCAAAAGGAAGTTCCGGCTGGAGTCCTCGCGGTCCCAGCGCTGCCGGACGCGCTCATTGAAGGCCTGGGCCCGTCCTGCCCAGGCATCCTCCGCCATCCGGCCCATGCCGCGGTTCGGGGTCTCGACGAGCTGGCGCCAAAGCAAAGCCCAATCCACCGCACGCTCCATGCCGACCCCTCGATGCTTCACGAAACCCTGGATCCAGGATGGAGGGGTTTGAGCCTCCGGTCCAGATGACGCCTTCTGTTAATCTTCTCCCCATGCTGACTTACCTGGTTATCGCCTTTGGACTTTCGATGGACGCCTTTGTGGTGTCGGTTTCCAGCGGCATCTGCATCCCTGACATGAAAGCCCGCTATGCCCTGAGGTCCGCCTTGGCCTTCGGGCTCTTCCAGGCCTTCATGCCCCTGATTGGCTGGGGGCTCGGGGGGGCTTTCCGGGGCTATATCGAGGGCTTCGATCACTGGGTGGCCTTTGGCCTCCTGGCCCTGGTGGGTGGGAAAATGATTTATGAATCATTCAAGATCAAGGATCCCACCTGCGATATCGAGGTCTACAAAGGGGTGATGAGTCTGCGGAACCTGCTGGTCCTGGCCGTGGCCACCAGTCTCGACGCCCTGGCCGTGGGGCTTTCATATAGTGTGCTGCACAAGCCGATCCTCTTCCCGGCGCTTTTGATTGGGGTCGTGACCTTCCTGGTTTCCCTGGTGGGCTGTGAATTCGGCAAGCGGATCGGGGCCAAGTTCGAGCGGTGGGCCGAGATCGCCGGTGGGCTCATTCTCCTGGGGATCGGGGGCAAGATCCTGCTTGAGCACCTCCTTGCATGAAGAAATTACCCTTCACCGTTCCACGCTCCGCTTGTCCCGGTTATCGTGGAGCTAGTCCCAGGTAGACCATGGCCGATTCCAGCTTCATTGAGCAGAGCAAACTCCGGTTTCGCGAAGGCGAGACGGTGTACCGCAAGGGCGAGACCGCCCAGCAGATGTACATCGTGCTCTCCGGGAAGGTGCGGCTCTATGTGGGGGATGAACCCTCCGGAGACTGGTCCGAAGAGCTGGCCAAGGGCGATTTCTTCGGGGAAGGGAGCCTCCTGGAGCCCATCCCCCGCATGAACACCGCCGTGGCCCTGGAAGATACGGAAGTGATCTCCATCAGCCGGGGCACTTTCCTTCGCATGATCCGCCAGAACCCCGAGGTTTCGGTGAAGATGATGCAGCGCCTGGCCCAGCGGAACCGCGAACTGGCGGCCAAGGTCGAGGATCCCGGACGGAGCCAGCGGATGAAGGTCCAGGCCACGACGGCCTGCCTGGTTTCCGTGATCTCGGGCAAGAAGTTCTTCATCAATTCCCATGGAGCCCTGGTGGGGCGCTTCGACCCCAACACCGGCATCCACCCGGATATCGACCTCACGGAGGAGGATCCCCAGCTCAGCGTGAGCCGGCGTCATGCCCGGATCCTCTGCGAGCACGGGCGCTACTTCATGGTGGAAGAGCACGGCGTGGCCAACGGCACCTACGTCAAGGGCGAGCGCCTGGTCCTGGGGGATGCGCGGGAGTTGAAACCCGGGGATCGGGTGGGCTTCGGCATGGTGGTGCTCTTCTTCGAACGGAACGCCTGAAGTGCAGGTTCAGGTCTGGCGTGACGACTACGGCGTGGAATGGGAGCTGGTTCAGCTGGGCCTGGACGAGGTCGGCGGTGGCTGCATCATCCGGGAATGCCGCAACCGGCTCGATGCCGCCGATGGTGACGTCCGGGAGGGCGTGGAAGTCGTCGCCCGCTTCGGCGATCGGGAGGATGCCGAGGCCTTCCTGGAGGAAGAGGGCTTTCACAGGGCCTGAGGGGCGGGCCTCCTCGGCGATGTGAGGACCCCATCCCGAGACTGGCCGCTTGACTGGATCTGAGTGAATCCTCAACGCGGCTGGGGCTGACTCTGTATGCCGGGCGGGGTGGAGGCCCGGGCTGACAGGTCTGGAGAGATTGGGGTGATTGTGGAATGATTCAATTATTGGAGCCCCAATGACTCTTCCTTGGACCTCATGCTTTGCCCGCACCACGCTTGGATTGGCCTTGCTCCTCAATCTGCATTGCAAGGGGAGGAGCCCTGCAGTGAAGAAAGCAGCTATGGACTATGGCCCCTATCCCTTGAAGGTGGAGCCCCTGGCGGCGAGCCAGGATCCTGCCACGGTGCTTCAGCAGGTGAGCGAGGCCAACAGGGGCACCGAGCGGCGGA
>Ga0316602_10000188_pt1 | contig 56693 bp, 59 predicted proteins | sample OWC_soil_day10_C_FD_203103 | JGI IMG/M metagenome (GOLD analysis project Ga0316602, IMG submission 203103) | Wetland soil microbial communities from Old Woman Creek delta, Ohio, United States - OWC_soil_day10_CT | ecosystem: Environmental > Terrestrial > Soil > Wetlands | place: USA: Ohio...
TCCACCCGCATGGCCGCCTCCGTGCGGAAGGTCCACGTATCGGAGGGAGCCAAGGTCACCGCAGGCACCCTTCTGGTGAGTCTGGCGGACGATGACCTCCAGGGGGGCCTCAAGGCCGCCGAAGCGGGCCTGGCCGCCGCCAAGGCCCACCACCAGCGGATCAGCAACCTCGCCCAGCAGGGGGCGGCCACCCCCAGCGAACTGGAGATGGCCCAGAGCCAGCTGGCCCAGGCCCAGGCGGGGGTCTCTGGGGTCAAGGCCAACCTCGCCTTCACCCAGATCCGGGCGCCCTTCTCCGGCGTCATCCAGGCCCGACGGGTCAACGAAGGGGATTTCGTGGGACCCGGAGCACCCCTGGTGGAACTGGAGGGCCAGGGCGCCCTGGAGTTGACCGCTTCCCTTTCCGAATCCGAAAGCAAGGGCCTCCGGATGGGCCAGAAGCTCCCCTTCGAGGTGGAAGGGGTCCCAGGCCAGGCCGAGATCACGGCCCTGGCCCCCGGCGGCGACCCCATCTCCCACCGATCGGCCCTCCGGGCCCGGGTGCTGAAGGGCGGCCCGGCCATGCGCACCGGCAGCTTCGCCCGGCTGCTCCTGCCCACCCAGGCCCAGGCCGGGCCCAACACGCCCTTCGTGCCCCAGAGCGCCCTGGTGCAACGGGGCGAGCTGAACGGAGTCTTCGTGGCCAAGGACGGCAAGGCCCAGCTCCGCTGGCTCTCCCTGGGGGAACGCCAGGGGGATCGCTATCCCGTGCGGGCGGGCCTCCAACAGAACGAATCAATCATCAATAACCCCAGCACCCTCAAGGACGGCCAGCCCATCGAGGTGGCGAAATGATCGAAGAACTCAAGCTGGGCCTGGCGGGACGCCTCTCCAGGACCTTCCTGCGCAGCAAACTGACACCCCTCCTGGTGCTGGCCGCCCTGTTGCTGGGCTTCCTGGCGGTGGCCCTCACGCCCCGGGAGGAGGAGCCCCAGATCGTGGTGCCCATGGTGGACCTCTACGTCCCCTACCCCGGCGCCAGTCCCAAAGAGATTGAAAGCCAGGTCACCACGCCCCTGGAAAAGCGCCTCTGGGGCATCCCCGGAGTCGAATACATTTACAGCACCAGCCGGCCCGGCATGGCCCTCATTACCGTGCGGTTCAAGGTCAACGAGCCCCAGGAGCCGAGTCTGGTGAAGATCCACCAGGAGATCAGCGCTCACCCTGAGGTCCTGCCGGTCCAGGCCATGAAGCCCCTGGTGCGGCTCCAGACCATCGATGACGTCCCCTTCCTGGTGCTGACCCTCCATGGGGAGAACCAGAGCTCGGGCCAGCTCCGGGCCATGGCCGAGGAACTGGGCAAGGAGCTCTCCCACGTGCCGGACACCGCCCAGGTGAAGGTTGTCGGGGGCGCCCGCCGGGTGGTGCGCATTGAGCCCGATCCGGACCGGCTGCGCAGCCTGGGCCTCTCCCTGGCCGAACTCCAGCCCGCCCTCATGGCCGCCGATGCCCAGCTCCCCGCCGGTGCCCTGGTGGACCGGGGCCAGCGAACAGTGCTCGAAGGTACGGATTTCATGCTGGACTCCTCCGAGATCAAGCGCCTGGTGGTGGCGGTGCGCAACCAGCGCCCCATCTACCTGGGAGACGTGGCCACGGTCACGGATGGTCCCGAAGCGACCCCGCCCCTGGTGGCCTACGGATCCAAGGGCTCCTTCCAGAGCGCGGTGAGCCTGACCCTCTCCAAGCGGGCCGGCACCAACGCCACGGCCCTGGCCGAGAAGGTCCTGGCCAAGGTGGAGGCCCTTCGGGGCGGCCTGGTCCCCCGGGAACTCCAGCTCACCGTCACCCGCAACTACGGTGAGACCGCCGGGGAGAAGTCCAACGAACTCATCGAGCACCTCCTGATCGCCACCCTCAGTGTCATCGCCCTCATCGGCATCGCCATGGGCTGGCGGTCCGCGGTGGTCGTCGGTGTGGCCGTCCCCGTGACCCTGGCCCTCACCCTGCTCCTCACCTACCTCCTGGGCTATACCCTGAACCGGGTGACCCTCTTCGCGCTGATCTTCTCCATCGGCATCCTGGTGGATGACGCGATTGTGGTGGTGGAGAACATCCATCGCCACATGCACCTTCCTGGTCAACACAAGTCCTTCGCCCGCATCGTGGTGGAGGCGGTGGACGAGGTGGGCAACCCCACCATCCTGGCCACCTTCGCGGTCATCGCCGCCATCCTGCCCATGGGCTTCGTCCGGGGCATGATGGGCCCCTACATGCGCCCCATCCCGGTGGGAGCCTCCCTGGCCATGATCTTCAGCCTGGCCATCGCCTTCATCATCAGCCCCTGGGCCGCCATGAAGGTCTTCAAAAAGGAGGGCCACGCCGCCGAGACCGCTGCAGTCGAGACCAAACCCGAGGATTGGAGCACCCGTCTCTACCGCAGGGTCATGGAGGGTCTGCTGCTGAAGCCCAGGGTCCGCCTGGCCTTCTTCGCGGGGGTGCTGGTGCTCTTCGCGGCGGCCTGCTCCCTGGTGGGCTTGGGGTGGGTGAAGGTGAAGATGCTCCCCTTCGACAACAAGTCGGAATTCATGGTGCAACTGGATCTCCCGGCGGGCACCCCCCGGGAGGACGCCATGGCCGCGGCCCAGACCCTGGCCCGGCGCCTCATGCAGGAGCCCGTCGTCAGGGATGTGCAGGTCTACGCCGGGGATCCGGCCCCCTATACCTTCCTGGGGATGGTGCGCCACAGCTTCCTCCGCCAGGAGGCCGAGATGGCCGATATCCAGGTCAACCTCGTGCCCAAAGGCGACCGCAAGGAACAGAGCCACGCCATCGTGGTGCGGCTGCGCCCCGAACTCCTGAAGCTCCCCCTGCCCGCAGGCAGTCGCATGAAACTGGTGGAGATCCCGCCGGGGCCCCCGGTGATGGATACCCTGGTGGCCGAGGTCTACGGCCCCACCGAGGCCGAGCGGGAGCGCCTTTCCCGGGAAATCCTGGGGGCCTTCAATTCCGTGGATGGCGTGGTGGATGTGGATTCCACCCTCAATCCCACGGCCCCCAAGGTCAGTCTGGTGCTGGACCGGGAAAAGGCCGCCCTCCATGGCGTCGCCCCCAATCACGTCGTCCAGACCCTTTACCTGGCGGGCCAGGGCCATGAGCTGGGCACCTTCCACGTCCTGCGGGGGGCCAGCCAGGTGCCGGTGATCCTGCAACTGCCGGAGACCGCCCGGCAGCGCCTGGACAGCCTCCTCCAACTCACGGTCCCCGGTGCCCGGGGTGCGGTGCCGGTGTCCGAACTCGTGAAGGTTGAGCAGGGCTCCGAGAACGCCGCCATCTTCCACAAGAACCTGATGCCCGTGCAATACGTCTTCGGGGACCTGGCTGGCACCATCGAAAGCCCGGTCTATGCCCTGGCGGCCCTAAACAAGAAGATCGACGCCCTCAAGGGCACGGACGGCAAGCCGGTCGCCCGCCTGGGCCTGGCCCACCCGGAGAACACCGAGAACCTGATCATGAAGTGGGATGGGGAGTGGCACATCACCCTGGAGGTCTTCCGGGATCTGGGCCTGGCCTTCGCCGCCGTGCTGGTGCTGATCTTCGTGCTGGTGGTGGGCTGGTTCGAGAGCTTCACGGTGCCCTGGGTCATTCTGGTACCCATTCCCCTCTCCCTCATCGGGATCATCCCCGCCCATGGGCTCCTGGGGGCCTTCTTCACCGCCACCAGCATGATCGGCTTCATCGCCGGGGCGGGCATCATCGTGCGCAACAGCATCATCCTCGTGGACTTCATCGAGCTGAAGCTGCGGGAAGGGGCCACCCTTGAGCACGCCGTGGAAGAGGCGGGCGTGGTGCGCTTCCGCCCCATGCTCCTCACGGCCGCCGCCGTAATGGTGGGCTCCTCCGTCATGCTGGCGGACCCCATCTTCCAGGGCCTCGCCATCAGCCTGATGGCGGGCGAGGTGGCCGCCACGGTGCTTTCCCGCCTCGCGGTACCGGTCCTCTACTACCTCGTGGCCCGTCGGGGCCGGGCCGAGGAGCTTCGTCGCCAAGGCCTCGAAAAAGCATCCAATGAATAGGAGAAACGCCATGAACGCCGATCGAATCATTCACACCTTCGCGGGCACCCTCATCCTCGCCAGCTTGGCCCTGGCCCACTGGCACAGCCCCTACTGGCTCTGGCTCACTTTCTTCGTCGGCCTGAATCTTTTCCAGAGCGGACTGACCAATTGGTGCCTGGGGACCCGCATCCTGGCCCGGCTGGGTGTACCCAAGGACGGGGCCTGCGGGCTATAGTGATGCTCATGACCCACTCCCCCGTGCTCAAAACCACTCTGCTCGCCTGCGGCCTGCTCCTGCTCGCAGCCTGTGCCCCAGGCGCCCCAAAGGGCCCTACCTCCGGCCCAACGGCGGTCCAACACCTGACCGGAACCACGTTCGATGCCCTGGCCAGCCAGGACAAGCCGCTCCTGGTGGATTTCTGGGCTCCCTGGTGCGGTCCATGCCGTACCCAGGGCCCCATCCTGGAACAGGCCGCCAGCCAGATCGGCGACCGTGCCGTGGTGGGCAAGGTGAACGTGGATGAGGAGGCAGCCCTGGCCAAGCGCTTCGGTATCCGGGTCATCCCGACCCTGATCGTCTTCAAGGGTGGCCAGGAGGTCCAGCGTTTCACCGGAGTCCAGCAGGCCGAGACCCTCGCCAAAGCCGTCGGGAACTGATCGTGCTGTACTCCGCCATCCGGATCATCGTCCTCGCCTTCCTGGCCCTTTTTGTTCTGCGTATTCTCCTGGGCGTATTCCGTCGGATCAGTGGGAGCCTGAGCATGGATGAGCTGAACGAACTGAAGCGCAGAAATGCCCTGGTGCTGGACGTGCGGACCAGGGCCGAATACGCCGATGGCCACGTGGCCGGAAGCCTCAACATCCCGCTGAATGAATTGCAGGAACACCTGGGGGAGCTCGACCGCACGCGCCCCATCCTGACCTGCTGCGCCAGCGGCGCGCGAAGCGCCCAGGCAAAGCGGATCCTGGAGTCGGCCAATTTCCCCATGGTTTACAATGTTGGCCCCTGGAGGAATGCGAGATAAGCCCACTGCCTCCAACCCCTGGTGAACATTTTTTCAAAAAAACCACTGAGGATTTTTCTCAGCCTGCCGATGACTTGTAGGTAGTCCACCACCCCAGCAAGAGAGGCTTTCAATGGAGATCACCCGCACAGGCGCGACCGCACTCAATCCTGCGATGGATAGAACCCTTGAGCCCAGAAATACCGCCCAGGCGAAAAAGGCTGCCGCTGACACCGGAAGCACCGTCGACGAAAAGACCGAGGCCACTAGTGATGCCTCCAGCCTGAAGTCCTTTGCCTATGGCGCCCTGGACCTCGACAAGCCCGAGACCCAGGCCAAGGAGACGGACGGGGCCTACACCGCCGGAAAATGGCTGGGCGCCGCCGCCAAAGTTGGCGCAGTCATCTCAATGCTGGCCTAGCTCCTCATCCACTAACCTGGCGCCCTTGCCTGTCCAGGAAGCTCCACGCAAGGATTCGGCTCTTTTTCTGTCCCTGGGCCATCTCGATGGTCTGGACTTCCAGGGCTCCAACCTTTCTTAGGGCTGCCTGCAGACCCGGAAGGGTGGCTGACTTTGAAACCAGGGCAGTGAACCAGAGGCAGAGTCTGGGCAGATCCGCACTTTCTTCGATCATCCGCCGAAGGAAAGCCCCTTCTCCACCCGGACACCAGAGTTCGGCGCCCTGTCCGCCGAAATTCAGGGTCGGAGCCTTCTTGCCTGGAACTTCGCGGCCCAGGTTGCGCCATTTCCGCTGGGTGCCTTCCCTCGCCTCGGCGGCCGAGGCGTGGAAGGGCGGGTTGCACATGGAAAGGTGGAAGCCTTCCCCGGGTTGGACCACCCCACTGAAGATCCGATCGGGCGAAGGCTGTTGCCGCAGCTCGACGGCCTCACAAAGTCCGGGATTGGCCTGGAGTACCCGCCGCGCCGAAGCCAGGGCCCTGGGATCAATATCTGTGCCCACATAGCTCCAGCCGTATTCGCGGTTGCCCAGGATCGGATAGATGCAGTTGGCGCCGGTGCCGATATCCAGGACCCGGATGGAGCGCCCCTCGGGCACCTTCCCCCCGTTCCCGCTGGCCAGGAGATCGGCAAGTTGATGGATGTAGTCCGCCCGACCCGGGATGGGGGGACAGAGATACTCAGCGGGAATCTCCCAGCCCTCGACACCGTAATAGTGCACCAGCAGAGCCTTGTTCAGGGCCCGGACAGCCCGGGGATTGGCGAAATCAATGGACAAATCCCCGTAGGGGTTCGGGGCCACGAAGGTGGCCAGCTCCGGACAGCACTGCACCAGGGCCGGGAAATCGTAGCGGCCCTGATGGCGGTTGCGGGGATGCAGGCCCTCGGGTCGCTCCTTGGAGCCACCCTTCCGTGGTGATGTCTGTGGTCCTTTTCCCATGCCTGAGCGGTTCCTCTGCGAAGCCATCCAGTATGGGGTGTATGGGCCCCCTGCGGCAGAGGAGTCTAAATGATGCCCTGGGCCAGCATGGCTTCGGCCACCTTGACGAAGCCCGCCAGGTTGGCACCATTCACATAGCTCACGGTCCCATCAGCCCGGAGGCCGTAGTGGCAGCATGCCTCGTGGATGTCACGCATGATGCCCTGGAGTCGCGCATCCACTTCTTCCCTGGACCAGCAAAGCCGCATGGCGTTCTGACTCATTTCCAGACCGGAGGTGGCCACCCCCCCGGCATTGCTGGCCTTGCCCGGGACATAAAGCACGCGGTTGTCCTCGAAGAGCTTCACCGCCTCGGGCGTGCAGGGCATGTTCGCGCCTTCCGCCACACACTGAACCCCCTGCTTGAGCAGGAGGGCGGCATCACTGCCGTCCAACTCGTTCTGAACGGCGCAGGGCAAGGCCAGGTCCACCGGCACCTGCCAAGGGCGGACGCCGGCGAGGAATCGGGCATCGCTCACACGCCTGGCGTAGTCGGCCACCCTCCCCCGCTGCTGGTTCTTGACCTCCATGAGGATGGCCAGTTTCTCGGACGTGAATCCGGTCTCATCCAGAATGCTGCCACTGGAATCCGACACCGTCAGCACCCTTGCCCCCAGGGCCAGGGCCTTGGCCACAGCCCCCTGGGCCACATTGCCGGATCCCGAGACACTCACCCGCAGACCCTCGATGTCTCGTCCCCGGGTCTTGAGCATCTCCTGGGCAAAGTAGACCACTCCGTATCCGGTGGCTTCCGGGCGGATCAGGGAACCCCCATAGCTCAAGCCTTTGCCCGTGAACACACAGTCGGCCCGGTTGCTCAGCTTCTTCATCATGCCCGTCATGAAGCCGACCTCACGGCTGCCGACGCCGATGTCGCCCGCGGGAACGTCCGTATCGGCACCCACATGGCGGAAGAGTTCGCTTACGAAGGCTTGGCAGAAGCGCATTACCTCTCCCTCGCTCTTGCCCTTGGGATCAAAGTCCGAGCCCCCCTTGCCGCCCCCCATGGGCAGGGTGGTGAGCGAATTCTTGAGGGTCTGCTCAAAGGCCAGGAATTTCAGGATGGATAGGTTGACCGAGGGGTGGAATCGGAGCCCCCCCTTGTACGGGCCGATGGCGGAGTTGTGCTGGATGCGGTACCCGCGATTGACCTGAACCTCCCCCCGATCGTCCACCCAAGCGACCCGGAACATGATGACCCGCTCGGGCTCGACAAAACGCTCCAGCAGTCCCTGCTCCGCGAACCTGGGGTTTTCCTGAATGAAGGGCCACAGGCTCTCCGCCACTTCCGTAACAGCCTGAAGAAACTCCGGCTGGCCGGGGTTCCGTTCGGAAACGCTCCCCAGGAAACGTGCAAGCGAATGGTAGCTCACGGCTTGCCCCCCATGAAGGTGGACTCATCACCCAGCCCTTGCCGCGCCGGGACACGACCCATTACAACTATAAATATGTGAACTTTTATAGAGTCGGCAAGCCCAACAAAGACCTGACCTTTCCCCGGCCGCGTCCTAGAGCTTGAGCAGGTAGAGGGCGGCGTCTTCCCCATCGCGATAGTAGGAGCGGCGCAAGCCCTGGAACTGCCAGCCCTCGCCTTCATACAGGGTCCTGGCACCCGCGTTGGAAACCCGGACCTCCAGGTGAGCCTCCTGGATCCCCAATTCGCGCAGGCCCCGGACGGAGGCCCGCAGAAGGGCGCGGCCGATACCCTCCCGTCGAGAGGTGGAATCGACAGCAATCCGAAGGAGCTCCGCCTCCCCCAGGGAGGGGTAGGCTGACCACCGGGCAAAGCCCTGCTCGCCACTGACCCATAGCAGTTCATGTTCTGACATGGGGCCCCAGGCTTGATGGAAGCATACCTTCTCGAGGTTCTCCACCCAGGCCGGAAGCTCCGAACCGGGCCCCAGAGGCAGGATCCGAGTCACCGGGCCACACCCTGGCGAAGCGCCTCAGAAAGATGCACGGAAGCCGCCGGGAAGTTCACCTCGGCATCGGTCTCCCTCAGGTAGAAGGGGATCAAAGGGGACTCGGGAGCCTGTCCCGACCGCTCCCGACAGAGGGTCACCAGCCCCTGCAGGGTCGCTTCGCCCTCATCCGGCACCTCGATGGGGCAGGGGCCGAGGACGGCCTCCAGGGCCGGCCTGAAAGCCTGGGGTGCCCACCAGGGAAGTGCCCCGATCTGCTCCGGCAGGGCCGCGATGGGGCACCTTTCGCCTTCGGTCATGGCAGCTTTGTCCCATTTCTGTACAAAGGCCTCCCGGCGCTGGCCATCCAACAGGATCCAGATCGGGCTTGAAACCCCCGCCAGTCGGAGGGTCCGGGCCCGTAACTCGAAGGCCGAAAAGCCCCAGCTGGGGATCCCCGTGAGGGCCAGGCCTTCAGCGGTGGCCACGCCGATCCGCAGGGCCGTGAAGCCCCCGGGCCCTACACATGCAGCCACGCCCCTGAGTTGCCCCGGGACCGCACCGGCCTCCGCCATCAACTCATCCACAACCGGAATGAGGGCATGGCTATGGCTGTACCCCTGCCCAACCGGAATCCGCCTGGTCCAGGCCCGATCACCCGCCACCAGGGCCAGGTGCAACAGCTCCGTGGTGGAATCGATACCCAGGATCATGGTCGTCTCCAACGCGAAAAGGCGGCCCCACGGATGCGGGAACCGCCTTGGGCCATTCAGGCGAAGGGATCAGACGTTCTTGACGACCTTGCCAGCCTGGAGGCAGGAGGTGCAGACGCGGATGCGACGGGGCACACCATTCACCAGGGCACGCACGCTCTGGAGATTGGGATTCCAGCGGCGGTTGGTGATGTTGTTAGCGTGGGACACGTTGTGTCCGAACTGGGGCTTCTTTCCGCAAACTTCGCACTGACGGGACATAGTGACCTCTCGAAACCGGGTACGGCGACATCAAAGGAGGATTAGTTTAGCAAATTTTCCAAGGATCACAAGGTCTAATCCTGACTGGTGCCACCCAGCCGTATAACGAGCACCTCCCCACTTAGGGGGCTATGCCGTATGCCAGGGCCCCTGGCGCGTTTCTAGGCATGACGTCCCAAGGATTCAACGGTAATATATGAGATTCGGCCCGGCCAAAGGCATAGTCCAGGCCCCTGACCCAGCCACCGATGCGCTTCTGCGCACCATTTAGAGGTTCCACATGTCCCACTCCACCAAACCCGGCAACCCCGCCGTCATCGGCCTCACCGGATTCGGCGTCACGACCTTTGTGCTGCAGCTCCACAACCTCGGCCTCTGCGGCCTCGGCCCCGTCTTCGCGCTGGGACTGGTCTTCGGCGGCGCCGCCCAGTTCTGGGCCGGTCTCCAGGAGCTCAAGATCGGCAATCACTTCGGCGCCTGCGCCTTTGTCGGCTATGGATCCTTCTGGATCAGCCTGATCCTGATCCTCCTCTCTGGGCGCTTCAACATCTTCCCCGCCCAGCCCCATGACCTGCTCTGGTTCCTGGTGGCCTACACCATCTTCACCGCCATCCTCTGGGTCTGCGCCCTCAAGATCTCCAAGAACTTGGCCGTGGTATTTACCCTGCTGCTGCTGGGCTTCATCTTCCTGGACCTGGACCACATGGGCATCGAAGTCTTCAAGAAGATCGCCGCCATCGACCTGATCCTCTGTGCCGGCGCTGCCATTTACGGGGCCGCCAAGCTCTTCTACACCGACATTTTCTGCCAGGGCGAGTGCGCCAAGCACTGAGAATCCCTCCGAGTTGTAGGATGATGGAAACGCGGCTTCGGCCGCGTTCTTTCATTTAATGGGGATAAGCATGGGTGTGATGATGGGGGCCAGGCTGGATCGTCTCGCGACCTGGTTCAACCAGTTCGGTTGGGCCAAGGTGGAGAAACTGCTCTTGGTCCTGGTGACCTGCCTCATTTTCCTATGGGCCATCAGCCTGGTGTCCAGGGCCGTCCGCAAGGCGGTGGACGATGGTGATGAAGCCGTGACCACCGAAGCCGAGCGTCGCGCCGAGACCCTGGGTTCGGTCCTCAAGAACGCCGCCCGGGTCCTGGCAGTGATCTTCTTCCTGCTCATGATGCTCCAGGAATTCGGGGTCAACATCCAGCCGCTCCTGGCGGGATCGGCGGTGGCTGGCGTCGCCCTGGGCTTCGGCGCCCAGGCCCTGGTCAAGGACGTCATCGCGGGATTCTTCCTGCTCTTGGAGAACCAGTTCGCGGTCGGCGACATCATCGCCCTGGACGAACGCACCAGTGGCACCGTCGAACGAATGACCCTCCGGATCACCATGATCCGGGACAGCGAGGGTCGGGCCCACTACCTTCCCAACGGAGCCATCACCAAGGTCACAGTTCTGAGCAAGAACTTCGCCCGGGCACTGGTAGACGTGGAACTGAGCAACGATGCCGATGTGGACCGGGCCATGGAGGTCCTGCGCGACCTGGGGGTCCAGATCGCCCGCGACATGCCCACCCAGGCCGTTGAGGCCACCAAGGTGCTGGGCATCGAGAGCATGAACGCCAGCGGCTGCACGATCCGGACCCTGACCAAGACCGCTCCCGGTGCCCAGTGGGACGTTGCCCGGGAGTTCCGCCGCCTCATTTTGGCCCGCTTCCGAGCGGAAGGCCTCTCCATGGCCCTTCCCCAGCGGGTGGTCTGGAATCGCAGCGACGGGGTCAGCACAGAGGTCGGACAGTCCGAGGACTGATCCCCAGAAGCCCCGCCCCGACAGGCGCTTTCGCGAAAAACTTGTAATGAGAATGAGTCTCATTACAATATTTCTATGTCAAAACGAAACCCACATCCCAAGACCACCAGCCTGCAGATTGATATCCATGCCTTCATCGAGAGTTTCGTGAGCACTCTGGAGGCCAAGGATTCCTATACCGCCGGACACAGCCAGCGAGTCTCCGATCTGGCGGCCTCCCTGGCCCACGAACTCCGCCTTCCCCCTTCGGAAGTCTCGGCAATCCATATTGCCGGCGACCTCCACGACATCGGCAAAGTGGGCATCCCGGACGGCATCCTCCTAAAGAGCGGACAACTCACCCCCGCCGAATACCAAGTCATCCAGACCCATTCCGTCATCGGCTTTGACATTCTGAAACGGGTCAAGGGGCTCGAGGAAGTGGCCCGCATGGTCCGCCACCACCACGAGCGTTACGACAGCCGCGGCTATCCCGACGGCCTGGAGGGAGAGGCCATACCCCTGGGAGCTCGCATCCTGGCCATCGCCGATAGTTTTGATGCCATGACCAGCAACCGGACCTACCGCCCAGTCAGGAGCCCTGATGCAGCCCTTGAAGAACTTTGGCGGGAGCGCGGGAAGCAGTTCGATCCCTATCTGGTGGCATGCTTCTGCGGCCTGCTCCAGTCCTGCGCCCTCCCGGCCTCCGCCTAGGGTCAGCCCAGGAGTTCCACCAGGGTCTCCACCGCCTCCTGGATTCGCGCTGGCGGGGTGGCCAGGGGCGGCATGAGGTAGAGGCAGTCCCCCATGGGGCGAACCAGAAGCCCATGGTCCAGGGCACGACGGTGGAATTTCCACCCGAACCGCTCCTCCACGTGGTGGGGTTGGCCGGTGCGGGGGTCCACCATCTGACAGGCGGCGATGCAGCCCAGGGTGCGGGCACGGCGGATCGCCGGGTGACCGGCCAGGCCCTGCCACGCTTCCCGCATGGCGCCAGCAAGGGCATGGGCTCGGGCCATGACCGGCTCCTCATCGAAGAGACTCAGGTTGGCGCAGGCCACCGCACAGGCCAGGGGATTGGCCGTATAGGTGTGCCCATGGAAGAAGGTCTTCCATTCGGTGTAGTCCCCCCAGAAGTGCTGGTACACGGCATCGGAGGTCCACGTAAGAGAGAGGGGCAGAGCCCCGTTGGTGAGGCCCTTGGAGAGACAGAGGAAGTCCGGCACCACACCGCACTGATCCAGGGCCAGGAAGCTGCCGGTGCGGCCGAAGCCCGTCATCACCTCATCCAGGATCAGGTAAATCCCGAAGCGATCGCACTGGAGACGGATTTCCTGGAGCAGCTCCGGGGCCCAGAAGCGCATGCCACCAGCCCCCTGCACCAGGGGCTCGGCAATGAAGGCCGCCATGGTCTCGCCATGAGCCTCAAAGAAGGCCTTGACCCCAGCCCGGCCGGTTTCCAGAGTTCCGGTCGCCTCCCCGCCAAGCTCACGCCTCGGGTCCTCCGGTACGGCGAAGCGGTCGCAATGAAGGAGGAGCGGCCGGAAGACCCCCGTCAACCAGTTGTCCAATTCACCAACTCCCACCGCCCCCAGGGTGTCGCCATGGTAGCCCTCCCTCAGGGCGCCGAAGCGGACCCGACTGGCCCTGCCCTGCTGGATCTGAGCCTGAAAGGCCATCTTGAGAGCGATCTCCACCGCCGTGGACCCGTTATCCGAGAAGAAACAGCGAGTCATGGCCTGGGGCAGGCGCGGACGCAGCCGGGCCACCAGTTCCAGAGCCGGTTCGTGGGTGAAACCCGCGAACATCACGTGATCCAGCTTGGCGGCCTGCCGCTCCAGGGCGCCCAGGATCCGGGGATGGCCATGGCCGTGCAGATTGCACCACCAGGAGGAGATGCCGTCCAGCACCCGGCGCCCGTCCCCCAGCAGAAGATCCACCCCCTCAGCGCCCACCACAGGGACCGGCGGATCCTCCAGGTGCTCCTTCATCTGGGTGAAGGGGTGCCAGACGTGGGCCAGATCAAAGGCCACGCGATCGGACCATTCGGAGGGAAGCAGGTGGTTCATGGTAACTCCGGCGGCCACAGCGACTGCAAAGAGACAGTTTAGCGGAAGCAGCCAAGCCTCGACGCGAGGCTCAGAGAACTTCCACCGGCATCGGCAGGAAACGCCTCAGCACGGCCGCATTCTCCTCGGCAGCCTCGAAGGCCCTGTCCACGCCGGGGTTCAGGAAGACCGCAGGCAGGATCCAGCCGCGGCTCAGGAGGGCTTCGCAGGTGAGCAGAAGGTGGTTCAGGGTCCCTAGCCCCCCCCGACCCACCACCACCGCGGGAATCTTCAACCCCGTCGCCCAATCTATGAACTTTTCATCATTACCCACAGGAACCATGACCCCACCCGCTGGCTCAAGCAGGAGGCGGACACCTGGATCAACGGGACGCTTGACCCAGGCCGCCATGGACTCCAGATCCAGGAGTTTCCCCTCTTTCTCGGCTGCGGCCAGGGGCGAGAGGGGGGCCCGAAGGATGATCCCGGTCTCGACGGTAATCCCGACTCCCCGCACCACCGGCGCGTCAGCCTCGGGGTCCTCTTCGTCCACCACTCCGGTCTGGAAGGGCTTGCGGTAGACCACGGGCCCAGCCTGGGCCCAGGCTCGGGCGATGCGGGCTGCCACGTGGGTCTTGCCCACGCCGGTGTCGGTCCCCAGCACCCAGAGTGGAGAGGGCAGATCCAGCAGATTCATAGCAGCTCCCGCAATGCCAGGACCAGAGCCTCCACATCGGCCTCCTCCTGGTGGGCTCCCGTTGTAATCCGCAGACGGGCGGTGCCCTCCGGGACGGTGGGAGGACGCACGGCCCGGATGTCGAAGCCCCGGTCCTGGAGCCCCCGCGCCACCCGGATCGCATCAGCATCCGACCCGATCACGATGGGCACGATGGGAGAGACACCTTCCGGCAGGGCCAGGGCTTCCCTCAGCCTGCGGGCGTGCCCCAGAGCCCGTTCCCGACGCCAGGTCTCGGTCCGGGCCAGATGCAGAGCCTCTAGAGAAGCGCCAACACTCGAGGGTGGCAGGGCCGTCGAGAAGATGAAGCCTCGGCATTGGTTCACCAGATGATCCCGCAGCAAGGGATCGCAGGCGACGAAGGCTCCGAAGGTGCCCAGGGCCTTCCCCAGGGTGCCCATGAGCAGGGGAACTTGGCCGTGAACCCCCTGGGTTTCTGACAAACCAGCCCCCGTGGCCCCCAGCAGGCCGGATGCATGGGCCTCATCCACCATGAGCAGAGCCCGGTGGCGGTGGCAGATATCCAGCAGGGCCGGCAGGTCGGCGATATCGCCGTCCATGCTGAAAACGGCATCGGTCACCACCAGGGCCAGGGCCTCCCGGCTGGCCCCCGCCATCCACCGATGGAGCTGGGTCTGGAGGTCCGCCAAGTCCAGGTGCCGATAGATGCCCAGGTGGGCTCCCCTCAGCTTGGCCATCCGGCATCCGTCCACGATGGAGGCATGGTTCAGGGCATCCGAGAAGACTGCGTCCCCCGGCTGGAGGAGGGACGGAATGACCGTGGCATTGCACTGGAAGCCAGTATTGAAAAGGAGGCAGGCGCCCTGCCCCTTCCAGAGGGCCAACTCCTTCTCCAGGTCGTCATGGAGGGGGCTCGTGCCCCGGAGGAGCCTGGAGGCTCCGGAGCCCGACCCAAAATTCCGGGCGGCCCTCTCCCCGGCTTCAGCCAGCCGGGGGTCCCGGCGCAGCCCCAGATAGTCATTGGAGGAAAAATCCAGGCCGACTGCGGGCTGAATGCTGCGGTTCCGGCTCCTGGAAACCCGCCCCCGGGCGCATTCTTCCAGGCGCTCTTGCCAGGGTTCTGGGATCCGAGGTGTTTTCACGGGAACCTTGAAAACCTGAAGACCACTTCAGGACGTAGGGAACAGTCTGCCCCTCCGTCCAGCTTAGGGCAATGATCCCCGCGGCCAAGACCCGGATGCTAGAATCCTGAATCCCCTCCCATCCAGGGCCCAGTTGAGGAAACAATGATTTACAGCAGCAGCGCCACCATTCAGGACCGTGTCAGCTTCATCCGCAGTGTCTACGCCTGGCTCATGGGCGGATTTCTTGTCGCGGGCGTTGGCGCCATGAGCGCCCCCTTCGCGGCTGCGATCCTCTTCCCGGTCCTGGGGCGCTTCTTCGTTCTGGCCCTGATCCTGGTCTTCTACGGGACCTTCTTCTGGGCCAACTCCGTCAGCCGCCGCCGCCCCCAGAACCGCTTCGCCTTCGCCGCCTTTACCTTCGTCGCGGGCATCCTGGCCGGTTTCGCCTCCATGGCCGCCATCCGACAGGGCGGCTTCGGCATTGTCGTGGCCGCCCTGGGCATGACCGCCGCCGATTTCCTGGTGCTGAGCCTCGTCGCCTTCGTTTCCAAACGCGACTTCGGCTTCCTGGGCGGCTTCATCACCACGGGCCTGGTCATCGCACTGGTGGGCTCCCTGATCGGCATCTTCCTCCATGTCGAAGTCCTGCACCTCCTGATCTCAGCCGTCATCGTCATCGCCTGCTCCGCCAAGATCCTCTACGACACCTCCCTCATGCTGCGCAGCGGCGAGACTGAAGATGCCGCAGGCTTCGCCCTCTCCCTCTTCGTCAGCCTCCTCAACATCTTTCTCTCCATCCTGCGCCTCCTCGGCGGCCGTCGGGATTGATCCACAACAGCCTCATAAAGGTCCGATCATGCTGAAACGCGCGCTCTTTCCCCTGCTCTCCCTGGCCCTCGTGGCGCAGACCACCGCTCCGACGGCCAAGAAGGAAAGCCCGGCCCCCAAGAAGGCCGTTGCTGCCCCCGCAGAGGATCCCATCCTGGCCCAGATCGGCAAGAAGGCAGTCCGCCAGTCCGATTTCGACGCCTTCCTGGAACTCGCGGTGCCTGCCCAGCAGCGCTCCCTGGTGAACGCCTCTCCCGAAATGAAGAACCAGTACCTCCAGCGTTTCCTGGACTTCAACATCCTGGCCGCCAAGGCCAAGCAGGAGAAGCTCGACGCCGACCCCAAATTCAAGAAGAAGCTGGCGCTGCGCGAACAGGAGACCCTGGTTCAGGAGCTGATGCTGCGCGATGGCGAAGCCCTGCAGAAGCAGGCCAAGCCCACGGACGAGATCCTGAAGGCCTACTTCGAGGGCCACAAGGACAAGTTCAAGACTCCGGACAAGTACTCGGTGCGCCACATTCTCATCGGCAGCAAGGAGAACCCCGGTGCCGAAGGCAAGGGCCTGAGCGACGAAGAGGCCAAGGCCAAGGCCCTCAAGGTGCTTGCGGAACTCAAGGGTGGCAAGAAGATCGAAGATCTCGCAAAGGAATACTCCGATGATCCCGGTAGCAAGGACAAGGGCGGCCTCTACGAGAACATCTCCTACGGCCAGTTTGTGCCCGCCTTTGAAGAGACCGTCAAGAAACAGACCCCCGGCGAGATCAGCGAGCCCGTCAAGACCCAGTTCGGCTACCACCTGATTCAGGTGGAAAAGAAGATGCCCGGCGAAGCGCCTGAGTTTGAGAAGGTCAAGGAGAAGGTCAAGCAGGCCTGGCTGCCCCAGCGCCAGGAGGAGATCTTCCGGGCCTACATCGACCAGGCCAAGAAGGGCCTGGAAGTGACCATCAAGACTCCGGCCGCCAAGCCCGCCAAGACCAAGGGAACCGGCAAATGAGAAAGGCCATCCCATTTCTCCTTCCGGCCGTTGTCTTCGCAGGAGGCGAGGTCCGGGAGGAGATCCTGGTCATCGTCAACAACCACCTCATCACCCGGCGCACCATGCAGCAGGCGGTGGAACAGGAGAACGCCGCACTCTACCGCCAGTTCTCCGGCAAGCAGTTGGACGAGAAACTCCAGGACGCCCGCGAGAAGACCCTCCAGGGCCTGATCGACAGCTTTGTCCTGGAGGACAAGGCGGTGGACCTGGGAATCGTCATCCCTGAGGACTACCTCCACAACTACGTGGAAGACATCAAGAAGCAGAACAACTTCGCTTCCGATGCGGACTTCGAGCGGGCCCTCCGGGCCAGTGCCGGCATCGGCCTGCCCGAGTGGCTCCTGCGCCAGAAGCAGGAAATCACTCGCCAGGAAGTCCTGCGCCGGGAGGTCTACTCCAAGGTGGCCATCGAGGACCAGGAACTGCGCGCCTACTACGAAGACCATAAGGATGAGTACCGCAAGCCCAACCGACTCCGGATCCGGGAGCTGGTGCTTGCCAAGGGAGCCACCCCGGGAGAGCTTGAGGCGGCCAAGAGCGCGCTGGCCGCCATCCAGGCTGGACTCAAGGAGGGCAAGTCCTTCGAGGAACTGGTCCAGGCCCATTCCACCAGCCCCAGCCGCAGCACAGGTGGTGATCTGGGATGGATGGGGAAGGGGCTCCTCCGGCCAGCCATCGAGCAGGCCGCCCTGGCCCTCAAGCCCAACCAGGTTTCGGGCCCCATCGAGACCGATAAGGACATCTACCTGGTACAGCTCCTGGCATCCGAGGAGGATCAGCCCAAGCCTTTCTCCGAGGTCAAGGCCCAGATCATGGGCAAGCTTCAGGAGCCCAAGGCCCAGAATGCGATCCAGAACTACCTCAATGGGTTGCGAATCCGGGCAAATATCCGATACATGGTGCCCAAAGACAAGTTGCTGAAGGGATGACCTTGCGTCTGGATCTATTCCTCAAGAAGACCTACCTCCTCAAGCGCCGGGAACTTGCCCGTGAGCTTTGCGAGGAGGGCATGGTCCGGGTGAACGGCACGCCCCGCAAGGCCAGTTTTGAGGTCAAAACCAACGACGAGTTGGCCTTCCCCATCTACAACCGGGCTCTCAAGGTCCGTATCCTGGGCATCCCCGAGGGCAACATCGCCAAATCCGACCAGTGGTCCTATGTGGAGATCCTGGAAGACCGGCGCCTGCCCGTGGACGAAGGGGCTTTCGAAGACCCCACCCTGCCCCGCCCCAAGCCCCCCAGGGAGCACTGAACATGACCCAACCACTGCTCAAGACCCTCAAAGAGGGAGATCCCTTCGTGGGCTTCCTCCTGGCCTTGGAAACCGCCTACAAGACCAGCGCCAAGGGCACCGAGTATCTGGAGGCCAAGCTGGGCGATGCCTCTGGGGACTTGAAGGCATTCCTTTGGGATCTCAGAGCAGTGGAGGGGGACCTGGACCTGGTCCAGCCGGAAGCCTTCCTCAAGGTGAAGGGAACCGTCACCAGCTTCAATGGTCGCCTCCAGTTCAAGCTGGACAAGGTAAGATTCGCCACAGATGAAGAGGTGGGAGACCTTTCCCAGTTCTTCCCCACCAGTGAGCGCCCCATCGACGAGATGCTCGGGGAGCTGGACCGACGAATCGAGGGGGTGAGGGATCCCTGGATCCGGAAGCTCCTTTCGGCCATCCTCCAGGAGAACACCGAACACCGCCAGGCCTTCTCCCGGGCCCCGGCCGCCAAGAGCATGCATCATGTCTGCCTGGGGGGCCTCCTGGAGCATACTCTGTCCGTGGCCAGCATGGCGGAGCGGGCCTGTGCCCACTACCAGCAGTTGAACGCCGACCTGGTGATGGCTGGTGTCCTCCTCCATGATCTCGGCAAAACCGCCGAACTCACCTATCAGCGCAGCTTCGGTTATTCGGATGTGGGCAACCTCCTGGGGCACATCTCCCTGGAGACCCTCTGGATCAGCCAGGCCATGGACAAGCTGGGGCCCTTCCCGGAGGAACTCCGGCTCCAGATCCTCCACATCGTCCTAAGCCATCATGGTCGCCAGGAATTCGGCTCCCCTGTGGTGCCCAAGACACCTGAGGCGCTCCTGGTCCACTACCTCGACGATCTGGACGGCAAGCTCGAAGGCATCTTCAAGGGCATTCAGGATGGAGCGGGCACCGGAAACTGGACGCCGTACTCCCGGTCCCTTGAACGAAGCCTCTACACCGTCCGGTGGCCCAAGAGCTTGTAGATCCTCAGCTTGCGTTTTTTGCCCTAAAAATGATGGAAAGGCCTCGACAACTGGAAAGCTTTGCCCGATATTCCATGCACTCTCGGTCCCGAAATGTCCAAATAAGGCATTTTGAGCACTTCAAGGCAGACCAATCGGCAATATTTTCCCACTCCGTGCACTTCTACGTCACTGGAATACGAGGCAGCCATGAAGTCTTCCCGCAAGGCCAAGCGCTACGATGACTCTGTCCTTCCTGGTGACTTCAAGGGGTATGACCTGGTCCAGGAAGTGGATCTGGCGGGAAACGGCCTACTCCAGGGAGAGATTCGGCGCAACGGCAAGTCCGTTGACGTTGCCCAGCTTTCGCTGATCCACAATGCCCCCAAGAAGCAGAGCTTCGCCAAGCTCCGCTCCAAGGCCGAAACCATGACCCGCCAGGCAACCTATCTCCGGGAGCATCTGGAAATCGTGGACCACGACCGCCGCGGGATGTATATCCAGCTCAGGAGTCTCCCTCCCTACAAGGATGACACCCAGATCCAGTTCAACGAGATCTGTATCGGTCGGGACAAGGTCATCGTGAAGCGCATTGCCTTCTACCGCAAGGACGAGGTCAAGCAGCAGGTGCCGCTGAATCTGACGGTGGAAGAACTGGAGCGCCTCTTGGGCGATATGCGGCGGCTACTCACCCCCGCCTAGGAAGGCCTCGATCCTTTCCTTGAGCACCTTGGGTCCAATGCCCTGCTCCTCCAGAAGTAGGGCTTGGGACCCGTGAGGCACAATGCCGTCCGGAACAGCGCAGTGCAGGATGGGCTTCACGATGTCGGCTTCGGCCAAGGACTCGCTGACGGCAGCGCCAAAGCCGCCGGAAACGCAACCCTCCTCAAGAGTGACGATTTTGGAGACCTTCTGGCTCCACTCCCGGATCAGTTCGTGGTCCAGAGGCTTTACGAAGCGTGCATTGATGACGGCGCAGGAGTGCCCCTGGCCTTCCAGATGGCTCGCGACCTCTAGGGCCGGCGCTACCATAGAGCCGATGGCGACCAGCAGAATATCCCTGCCCTCCCGCAGGAGTTCCCCCTTGCCGATGGGCAGCGGAGAAATGGGGGATTCCAAGGGCACACCCAGCCCCTGGCCCCGGGGGTAGCGAAGGGCCGCCGGATGGCCGCAATAGAGCGCCGTGAGCAGCATCCTGCGCAACTCGTTCTCATCCTTGGGGGCCATGAGGATCATGTTGGGCATGAGCCGAAGGAAGGCCAGGTCGTAGAGACCATGATGAGTGGGGCCGTCAGCACCGACGATCCCCGCCCGGTCCAGGGCAAAGGTCACCGGCAGATCCTGGAGACAGACATCGTGCAGCACCTGGTCGAAGCCACGCTGAAGAAAAGTGGAGTATATGGCGCAAATAGGCCTGAGCCCCTGGGCCGCCATGCCCGCGGCAAAGGTGACGCCATGCTGTTCGGCAATGCCCACGTCGAAACAGCGATCAGGCAGGGCATCCTGAAAGAGATTGAGACCGGTGCCATCCAGCATGGCCGCCGTGATGGCCACGATCTTCTCATCCCGCTGCGCCAGGTCCACCAGGGTGGTCCCGAAAACCTGGGTATAGGATGGTGCCGCCGCTCCAGCCGAGGCCTTCATCTCCCCGGCCTCTGCATCGAAGGCAGTGACACCATGCCACTTGAGGGGGTCCCTTTGGGCGGGGTCGTACCCGTACCCCTTCTTGGTCTGAACGTGGAACAGGACGGGGCCTTCCTCCATCCAGGCCTTGGCCTCCTCGAAACCATTGAGAAGGGCTCCCATATCGTGCCCATTGACGGGCCCCACATACCGGAAACCCAAATCTTCAAAGAGCAGCCCTGGAATGGCGATGCGCTTGAAGGCCTCCTCGCTCCACTTGGCGGCCTGGGCCAAGCGACGGCTGACCCCTGCGATGGGGATGACCTTGATGGCCCCTTCGATACGATCCCGCCATCGACGGTAGTACTGCCCCGAAATCATCTGGTTGAGGTACCCCTGGAGGGACCCCACATTGGGGTTGATGCTCATATCGTTATCGTTGAGGATCACCATGAACTTGCGGGTTTCCAGGTAACCCGCCTGGTTGAGTCCTTCAAAGGCCTGCCCGGCTGTAAGGGACCCGTCTCCGATCACCGCAATGCTGGTGAAATCCTGCTTCTGGAGATCCCGGGCCTTGGCCATACCCAGAGCGGCGGAGATGCTGGTGCTGGAATGGCCTGCCCCAAAGTGGTCGTAGGGACTTTCCTCGCGCTTCAGGAAGCCCGAGAGTCCCCCGTGCTTGCGAAGAGTCGGGAAGAGCTTCATGCGTCCGGAAAGAATCTTGTGGGGGTAGGCTTGATGACCCACATCCCATACCACCCGGTCATGCAGGAAGTCGAACTCATGGAAGAGGGCTACCGTCAGCTCCACAACCCCCAGGTTGGAGCTGAAATGGCCTCCGGTTTCACTGACGGAGTCGATGAGGAAGGTGCGGAGCTCTTTGGCCAAGCGCTCCAGTTGGGCAGGAGTGAACTGACGGATCTGCTGGGGAGCCGCCAGGGATTCAAGCATCGGGTAACTGTTCAAGAGGTTCGCTCCGCCATGAAGTGGGCCCAGGCGATCAGGGACTCGGGATGGGGCAGGGTGCTCAGTAGGGAGACCGCCTGCCCGGTAGCCTCGGCCAGGGCCCGCCGGGCCCCATCCACCCCCAACAGCTTGGGATAGGTGATCTTTCCCCGATCCTGGTCCTTGTTCACTCGCTTGCCCATCTGTTCATCGGTGGATGTCTCGTCGAGCAAATCGTCCTGAATCTGGAAAGCCAAGCCCATGGCGGCTCCTGCCTCGCGGAGCGTCTTACGCTGTGCAGCATCGGCTCCTGCAGCCACCGCCCCCATCTCCAGGGAGACCCGGATCAGAGCCCCGGTCTTGAGACGATGGATGAGTTGGAGATGGTCAAGCCCATAGGACTGGCCCGAGCGGGTCAGGATCTCTCCATCCAGGTCAAGGGATTGCCCACCGACCATGCCGCGCCAGCCAGCCGCCTCAGCCAGGAGAGAGACCAGCTCGACCCGACGTTCCACCGCCAGGGAAGAGGCCGTTGCGAGCACCTGGAAGGCCTCCGTCAGCAGGCCATCTCCGGCGAGGATCGCTTGGCCTTCCCCAAAGACTTTATGGCTGGTGGGTTGGCCTCGGCGAAGATCATCGTCGTCCATAGCCGGGAGATCGTCATGGATCAAGGAGTAGGTGTGGATGTACTCCAGAGCAAGGCCGCAGGCCAGGGCCCCCTCAGCCGAGCCCCCGACACACTCGGCGGCCAGCATGCAGAGCACAGGACGCACCCGCTTGCCCCCGGCTCGAAGGCTGTAGCAGATGGCCTCTGCCAGCCGGGGTGCCTCCCCGGCTTCAAAGGTTCTGAGGTAGACGGCATCGAAAAGGGGGAGCAATCGATCCAGGTCCGAACGAACCTGGTCGGAGGAATTCAGTTTCACGAAGGGTCTCCATCCAAAGGCTCAGCCCGATACTCGCCCCCGAGGCTCTGCTTGAGCACGAGAACCTTGCGTTGGGCTTCTACCAACTGGTTCTGAAGGGTGCGGCTGAGAAGAACGCCTTCCTCATACCTGGCAAGGGCTTCCTCCAGACTCAATTGTCCTCCCTCAAGCTGGTGAACCAGCCCCTCCAGGCGGTCCAACCCATCGTCGAAAGAGAGGGGGGCGTTCGTCGTCATACGTCAATTCTAGTGCGCCCTCTGGTCCATCTGAAAAAAAACTCCGGGCCAAAGCCCGGAGCCGCAAAAGAAGGACGGAAAGGTTTCAATCCTTGCCCATGACATTGGCGAGATTGAAGATGGGCAGATACATCGCAATCACGATGAAGCCAATGATGCCGCCCAGGATGGCAATGATGAGGGGCTCCATCATGGAGGTGAGTGCCGCCACGGCATTGTCCACCTCATCCTCGTAGAAGTCGGCCACCTTGGAGAGCATGGCGTCCAGGGCGCCCGTAGCCTCACCGACCCCCACCATCTGAACCACCATGGGCGGAAAGACCTTGGTTTCCGCCAGAGGAGTCGAGATGTTGCGCCCCTGCTCCACAGCCTCCTTGCACTTCAGGATGGCGTTCTGGATCACCATATTGCCGGAGGTCCGCGCCGTGATATCCATACCCTCCAGGATCGGAACACCCGAACTGGTCAGGGTTCCCAGGGTGCGGCAGAAGCGGGCCACGGCCACCTTCCTCAGAAGATCACCGATGATGGGGATCTTGAGCAGCAGGGCATCGATCTGGAGGTGTCCGGCCTGTGTCTTGTAATACTGACGGGTCCCCACCACGGCCACGATGATGAAGACCAGGACGACAGGGAAGTAATTAATTAGCACATTGGAGATAGCGATGCAGACAATCGTCGGAACCGGCAATGAACTACCCATACCTTCATACATCTGCGAGAAAACCGGGATCACCTTCACCATGATGATGGCCACCACCGCGATGGCGATAAGGATCACCGTGACCGGGTAGGTCATTGCCCCCTTGACCTTGCCGGTAAGTTTCACAGCCTTTTCGATGTAGCCGCTGAGGCGCTGGAGGATGACATCCAGAATACCGCCGGCCTCGCCAGCTCCCACCATATTCACATAGAGGTCGCTGAAGGCCTTGGGATGCTTGGCCATGGCGGCCTGGAGGGTGGCACCCTGCTCCACATCCTGGCGAACAGACTCGATGACACGCTTGAAGCCTGGCTTCGCCTGCTGGGAGCCTAGGATTTCCAGGCACTGCACCAGGGGAAGGCCAGCATCGATCATCACGCTGAACTGGCGCGTGAAAATGGCGAGATCCTTGGGGCTCACCTTCCCAAGGCTCTTGGTCTTTGCACCCTGGGGCTTGATGGAAAGAACCTGGATCCCGTTGCGCTTGAGGGTGGCGGTCGCAGAATCCCGGCCATCGGCCACGATGACGCCTTCCTGCAGCTCGCCGAGCCGATTCTTGCCTTTCCACACAAACGCTGGCATGGGCACCTCTTCCAAAATTGATGGCTAGGCTAAGGATAGGACCCTATTTACGACTTGTGAAGCGATCAGGTGTATTTAATGTTGGGATTGCGTCCCCCAAGAACACTTGACGCAGCGCCTTTGGGAGCGGGAGCGGGATTGGAAGAAGCCGTGCCAACCCCACGATTGATGAGTTCTCGCAGCTCGTCCGGGTTGCTGGAGTAGGTGAGGGCCACTTCCTGGGTGATATCTCCCTTGAGGACCAGGTCGGAGAGGCTCTGGTTGTATGTCTGCATCCCGTACTTCAACTGCCCCGTCTGCATCATGCTGTAGATCTGGTGAACCTTGTCTTCACGGATCAGGTTCCGGATGGCAGGGTTGGGAATCATGACTTCGATAGCCAGGGCCCTGCCCTTGCCGCTGGACTTGGGGATGAGGGACTGGCAGACAACACCCTCCAGCACCAGGGAGAGCTGGGCCCTGACCTGGGGCTGCTGGTGCGCCGGGAAGACATCAATCAGACGGTTGATGGTCTGGACGCAAGAACTGGTGTGCAGAGTGCCGAAGGTCAGATGGCCGGTTTCGGCGATGGTCAGAGCGGACTCGATGGTTTCCAGATCCCGCAACTCACCCACCAGCACCACATCAGGATCCTGACGCAGGGCGGACCGCAGTGCTTTCTTGAAGCTGTGGGTATCCGCGTGGATCTCCCGCTGGTTCACCAGACTGCGCTTGTGATGGTGAACGTATTCAACGGGATCCTCGATCGTGAGGATATGAAGAGGTTCGGTGTCGTTGATGCGGTCCACCATGGCGGCGAGGGTCGTGGACTTGCCTGAACCCGTGACCCCCGTCACGAGGACCAAGCCCCGAGGCTTGTCGCAAAGGGACTGGACGATCGTGGGGAGTCCCAACTGATCAAAGGACCGGATGTTCTCAGGAATCGTCCGGAAACATCCCGCCGTAGCACCACGCTGGTTGAACACATTGGCCCGGAAACGGGAAATACCCTGGAGACCGAAGGAGAAGTCCACCTCCAGGTCTTCCTCCAGGCGGTGCTTCTGCTGGTCGGTCATCACGCCGTAGCAGAGCCAGCGCGTCTGAGCAGCGTCCAGGGGGGGCAGCTTGAGAGGCACCATCCTTCCGTCAATCCGGATCTGGGGCGCCGAATCGGTCGTGATGTGGAGATCGGTCCCCCCGTACTCCACCATCGTACGAAGCAACTGCTGAAGTGGAACTACGTAACTGGCTCCATTGTCTGACATGGGAACCCCCTCCCCTTATAGAACGGTTTCTCGGACGATTTCCTCGATATTTGTCACTCCATCGATTACTTTTCGGCAACCCGAACGCCGGAGAGTAATCATGCCTTCCTTGACAGCCTGTTCACGAAGCTCCATGGCCGAGGCGCCCGTTAAGACCATATCACGCAGGGTTTCAGACATTTCCAGAACTTCGTAGAGGCCGACGCGGCCCTTGAGCCCCTTCTTGTTGCAGATCTCGCACCCCATGCCCTTGTAGACGGTGACCCCCTTGGCCACCTCCTCCTCGGTGAAGCCAACCTTGAGAAGGGCTTCCGGAGGAGGCTGGTGGGGATCCGGGGCCTTGCAGTTCGAGCAGAGTCGGCGCACCAGGCGCTGGGCGCAGATGATATTGACCGAGGTCGCCACAAGGAAGGGTTCCACACCCATGTTCATGAGACGGCTGATGGTGCTGGGAGCATCATTGGTATGAAGAGTCGACAAAACAAGGTGCCCCGTCAGGGAGGCCTTGATGGCAATCTCAGCGGTTTCAAAGTCCCGGATCTCGCCCACCAGGATGATATTGGGATCCTGCCGGAGGAAGGAGCGCAGGGCGGCGGCAAAGTTGAGGCCGATCTGCTCCTTCATCTGCACCTGGTTGATGCCGGCGAAGTTGAACTCGACGGGATCCTCGGCGGTCATGATGTTGACGTCCACCTGATTCAGCTTGGCGATGGACGAGTAAAGGGTGTTGGTCTTGCCCGATCCTGTAGGTCCGGTCACCAGCACCATGCCGTAGGGCTTGGAGATCTGCCGATCCCAGGCCACCAGGCTTTCAGGTTCGAAGCCCAGCTTCGTGAGGTCCAGCATGAGCTTGTCGCTGTCCAGAAGGCGGAGAACGATCTTCTCCCCGAAGAGACAGGGGAGGATGGACACACGGTAGTCGATGACCTTGTTCTGACCCGAAAGATTCACCCTCAGCTTGATGCGCCCGTCCTGAGGGAGGCGTTTCTCAGCGATGTTGAGCTTGGCCAGGATCTTGATGCGGGAGGTGACAGGATCCTTCAACTTCAGGTTGGGCCGCATCACCTCCATCAGGAGGCCGTCGATGCGGTAGCGGATGCGGTAGCTCTTCTCGTAAGGCTCCAGGTGAATATCCGAGGCCCCCTTCCGGATGGCATCAATGAGCACCATGTTCACGAGGCGCACCACCGGAGCATCCTCGCTGCCCTTCATGAGGGCCGCGGCGCTGATATTCTCCTCGTCCTCATCCAAGGTGGCATATTCCGTATCCACGTCGGAAAGCTCGTCCTCCATGGCTTTGAGATCCAGGGCGGCGTCCATGGCCCCATCGTCGACGTGGGGGCCCTTATGGGGCTGACGCCCATCCTTGGGCGCCGCAGGGCGCGCTGTTCCCTCCTCCCGGAGTTTCAGGGCGCTGGATCCGCCATAGTATTGCTCGATAGCCTTGACGAGACCCATCTCGGAGGAGACCACCGGATCGATGTTGTAGCCCGTATGGAAGCGGACATCGTCCATGGCGAAGATGTCCGTGGGGTCGGACATGGCCAGGGTCAATACATTCCCGCTCCTCTGCAGGGGAAGCACCTTGTGTTTGAAGGCCAGGTCCGCCGGCACCAGGGCGATCACCGCGCCCTCGATAGGGGGCCACTGTTCCAGGTCTGCTGCCGGGACACCGTACTGCATTCCCAGGAAACTCACGATGTCCTGGTCAGAACAATAGCCCTGGCGAACCACGATGCTGCCGAGTTTACCGCCCTCCCGACGCTGGATCCGGATCGACTCCTCCAGTTGGGAGTCGGTGATGAGTTGCGCTTTCACAAGCATTTCGCCGAGCTTGCTGGCCAATGACGCCTCCGGAACCTGGAATTGTCGGCATTCTAACACCCAGTCAAGGATATCGCCGCATCTGGCACAAATTCATGGACCAGCTATGCTTTGGGCATGTCCCTGTCAAGACCTCCCCATCAGCGCATGGATCTGGTCCGGGAGCTCATTCGCGAGAAGGGGCTCTCCCGCCTGGATCTCGAGCTATTGGATGAGATAATCCGCCTTGGTGGCGGGGATCTGATGCCCCTGCTCGATCAGGTCCAGCCCGCAGGGTCGGATCTAGTGGAGTCCCAACCCCTGCTCAGGCTGCGTCGCGCCTTCGGCCTTTTCCTATCCTTCCTCAACCAGTTCTCGGACAAGCGCCTTGGCGAAGCAAGACCGGCCATGGGATTGGTCCTGCAGCACAGCCTGGGACACCTTGTACAGCTGGCCCAGACGGCCCACCGCGCCCTTCTGAGCCACCACCAGGAGCCGGAATGGGTGATCCAGCTACTGGATCTCATCGCCAGCCTGCGAACCATGTCCTCCTCCATGAGTGCTGGAGAAGAGGCCTGCAATTCCGAGCTGTGGGTCTCCTTCCTTCAGGAGAGCCGTGACCTCTTCAGGAACCTTTTCCAGGTGCTTGAGGAGGATCCCGGGGGCGCCGCCATGGTGGAGCGCATCAATCAGCAGATCAAGGGGCTTAATCGCGCCTTAAGCAGCAAGTCCGGCCGACCGCTGGAATCCATCCGGAAGCTGGAGGCCCTCCTGGCAAGCGCGCTTCCAGAAAATACCCGACGCCTTGCAGAACCCCTCCTCCTGGTTCAGTACGTCCTCACCAGCCTTCGGATCAGCCTGTTCAGACCCCTGGACCGTGGAATCCACTGGCCCGCCGTGGAGCAGGTCCGGGGAAGCCTTCAGTGGCTCTGGAACCACCTGGGCTGGTCCCTGCCCCGGATCGAGGAGGCCCTCCTGGCCCAGAAACTCCCGGAGGAGGTCCGGACCCTCCTGAAGCACTTGCGCAAAGATCACCCTCCCGCCTTCAAGATCGTGGCCCGGGCCCTGGCCAGCCATCTTGCCCTCCTGGCCCTGGTGGAGCAGATGGAGCCGGCGGCCAACGCCTCCACCCAGGAGCGCTATGCCCTGGTGCCCATCTTCTACATCATCGAGACCGAACTGGGGCGCCTGGCGGACCGGGTCTACCACCCCCGCGTGGCGGACCACCTGGCCAAGGGAAGCGAGGAGGTTCTGCTCCTTGGCGCCTTCCTGCGGCAGGCCGTGCTTTCACTCCTCCAGGACCAGGCCACCATCCGCAGCATGCTTCAGCCCCCCTTGGTCAACAACGATGCCGACCAGCTGGCCAGCACGCTGGACAACCTCAAAGCCCTCCTCCAGAGCCATCAGCGGGTCCTGATGGCGGACCTGGTGGGCCTCTTCTCCCCCGAACTCCGGAAGCGTCTCTTCCCCGATTCCCCTTCCCTGGCAGAGGAAGGCGACCGGCTGCGCCAGAGGCTCTTCCGCCTCTGGGAGCACCTGGATCCCACCTACCAGCAGATCCAGGTGCATCAGGAGCTCGGGGATATGCCTCGGCTCGCCCTCGCCCTTGCCCAGGCCCAGAGCCGGGTCATGGCCTTCCGGCGCAGCCCGGAATTCCTCCTCATCCGGAGCCAGGACCGCCTGGAGTTCGAGCGACTGGCCTCCCAGCTCATGCGCACCCTGGACTCCCCGGAGGATATCGGCCAGGCCCTTGGGGACGCCACGGAACTGGTGGGAGAGGTCCTTCGCTTCCTGGACATCTTCCTTCTGAGGATCAACGGCCGGGTACCCCTGATCCGCCTGGACCTGACCCACGCCCAGGAGGCACTCAGGATCAGCCTCGCACTCCAAGCGGGCCTGGAGCCGAGTCCAGAACGAACCCGTGCGACTCATCAACTCATTCAGATCGCCAAGTCCTTGGGAGTCAGGGATCCACAGACCGTTAACCTGCTCAAGCGCTGGGTGCGATCTGAAAGGGGGGGACGGGATGTGCTGCCATCCATTGAGGCCCTGGGCTCCCACCTGAAGCACCTGTCCGCACGCCTTGAATCCGCCATGAATTGAGGTCAAATGACCACCGTACACCTCCAGGAAATGCTGCCAAGCCCCCAGACGGCGATGCTGCGGGAGGCCTTGGCTGCCTGGGGTATCACCGTATCGGAGGGGCCCGGGGAAGGCACCCTCATCCTGGTGGGCGATCGTCCTGACCCGAGGCATATCCCCATGGAGGGCACCGAAATCCTGTGGTGGGTCGCGGGGGGTACCCCGGAGGAAGTCAGCGATGTGCTCTCCCGGCGCCCCGGGTGGGTCATCCGACAGGAGAGCCCCATGGAATCCGTTCGTGAGGCTCTGGAACACCTGCGGAACCGCGATCTGGGCAGCGAGGGGTGGCTGCGGCAGATGCTGCACCTCGCCACCCTTGAAGAGTTGCTGCGACCCATCCTGGCTCGGGCCATCAAGCTTTCAAAGGCGCGGGCCGGTGCCATCTGGATCCGGGAAGAAGGCACCTTCTATCAGCGAGTAGGCGAAGGCTTTCCGGAAGCCCCCATCTCTCTGCAGGAAGGGGCCAACCTGGTCCAGGAGGGTCAAGCCTGGCTCCTGTGCCCCGGAGAGCAGGTGGCCCTCCTGCGACTGCGGGAAGCCCAGGGGGACCCCCAGCAGTTCCTGGGATTCATCAAGGACGTGGAAGAACTCATGGTGACCGCCTGGCAATTGGAGCACAGCAGGTCCCTGTCCTTCCGGGACGACCTGACCGTGGCCCAAAACCGGCGATGCCTGGAAGCGGAGCTTCCCCAGGCGATCCGCGATGCTGCCTCCCGTAAGGAACCCATCTCCCTGCTCTTCCTGGACGTGGACAACCTCAAGGCCCTCAATAGTCGTTTCGGTCATCCAACGGGCAGCCGGGTCCTCACGACGGTCGCCAGGGAAGCCCACCAGATGATCCGCGCCCAGGACCGCCTCTACCGCTACGGTGGCGACGAGTTCTGCATCCTCATGCCCGGCACCCAGCCCCAGGGCGCGGCCAAGCTCGGGGAACGCCTCATCCGGCGACTGACCGAGCCGACGCCCGAGGGCATTCCCATCAGCGTAAGCATCGGGATCGCCTCCTATCCGGCCCATGCCGATGGTGCGGACCATCTGCTGGAAAGAGCCGATCGGGCCCTGTTCAAGGCCAAGGACGAGGGCAAGGGTCGGGTGGTGGTCGCCAGTTAATGCCAAGCCAGGGGACCGCCCGGGCCCCTGCGGGCCCTCTGCGTCCCCCGGACCCCGCTCCTCGCTCGGCACAGCCGAGCTCCTCGCCTATGCCAAGCCAGGGGACCGCCTGGGCCCCTGCGGGCCCTCTGCGTCCCCCGGACCCCGCTCCTCGCTCGGCACAGCCGAGCTCCTCGCCTATGCCAAGCCAGGGGACCGCCCGGGCTAGCGGAAGGTTGCCGCCACGGAACGCAGGAGAGGTTCGGGGGCTGGGTTGCGGGTCAGGTTCCGCATGGCCTCGAACACCGCGGCCTGAGGGCGGCGGAGCTCCACCGTGCCCTGGGCGATGGCCTCCACGGAACCTTTCCAAGGTTCGAGACGCAGCGTCTTGCCCTCCCGCCGTCGTCCCACATCCAGGAGGACCAGGAGCAGCAACTCCAAGGCCTGGCCCACCTGTTCACCCTGGGCCTGGGAGGAGTCCTTGTCCGGCAGCAAGGATCCTGCGACATTCGCAAAAGCCACTCCGGTCAGGAGTTCCATCCACGCCTCCGCCTGGGCACGAGCCCGTTGGAAGGCCGCGGGGTCCAGATATCTCAGGGTTCCCCCGGACAGGGCCAGCCAGGCATCCAGATCGGAGGGGGCCCAGCCGGCCTTCAGGGCGACCTCGGAAAGATCCGAGGGGGCCAGAGGCTGGAAGGGAATGCGCTCGCAACGGGAACGGATGGTCTGAAGCACCGCTTCTGGGCGATGGGTGACCAGCAGGAAGCGGGTCCCCTCAGGAGGTTCCTCCAGGGTCTTAAGCAGAATGTTGGCGCTGAAGCTGTTCAGGCGATGGGCATCCTCGATCAGGATCCAACGATGGCAGCCGGGGGGGGGCGCCTGGTGCGCCCAACGGATGACACCGCCTTCCACCAGGTCGTCATCCCGGATGGCGCCGATCCGGATGAGCCCGGCCTTGCCTTCCGGAGCGATGCGAAGCAGGTTGGGCAACTCCACCGGCAGGGGGTCCGTCTCGAAGAGCCTGCAGCCTTCACAGACACCACAGGCGCAGCGACGGAGGCAGAGCTCTCGCTGGGGGAGCTCAAGAGCAACCCGCCGCTTCCCGATCCCATCGGGGCCCGCCAGGAGCAGGGAGCCCGACAGGCGCCCGGATTCCAGGCGATCCAGGAGCCTCTGGCGGACGGGCAGGTGCCCCTTAAGCCCAGGATGGAACATCACTCTACCGGGTGGCCGGAACTTCGGAGCAGGGGAGTGAGGTGGGCCCAGATGGCTTCATGCACCTCTTCGGGAGTGCGGTCCGCGGGCACCAGGGCGACCCGCTGGGAGTCGCGCTGGGCGATGGCGAGGAAACGCTTCCGGACCCGGGTATGGAATTCCAGGGTTTCGTTATCGAAGCGGGTCTCCTTGAAGGTCTCTCCCGCAGCGGCATTCCGGACACGGACCCGTTCAAGCGACTCGGCCGGCTCCATGTCCAGGACGAGGGTCATGTGGGGTCGGAGGCGCCCGAGGACCACCTCGCCCAGCTTGTCCATGGTGGCCTCAGGGATCCCCTGCGCCCCTTGATAGGCGCGGGTCGAATCCTCGAAGCGATCCACGAGGATGAGGCGTCCAGCCTCGAGGGCAGGGCGGATAACCGTGGCGATATGCTGAGCACGGTCAGCATAGAAAAGCAGCAGCTCGGATTCTGGACACCACTTCTCCCCGGAGGCGTGTGGGGACAGAAGCAGCGTGCGCAGCTCCCGGCCCAAGGGCGTGCCCCCGGGCTCCTTGGAGACCAGGGCTGGAACACCAATCCCCACCAGCCGCTTCAATAGCATCTGGATCTGAGTGGACTTCCCGGCGCCTTCAACGCCCTCAATCGTGATGAACAATCCAGCCAAACAGCCTCCAGTAACAGCGTGGTCCTAAGCATACCCTGAGGCGGGCCAGCTGGCATCGTGCTGCACATTCCGGAGAATGCGCCTATGCTTTGGGTAATCACTCCGGAGAGAGCCGTGCTCGAGTCCCTTCGATGCCCTAGTTGTTCCACCCACTACGGCCTTCGGCCCCAGCGGGTTCGGATAGAAATCCGCCGCGCAAAGTGCTTCCGATGCGGGCACTTGTTCGATATCCAGGAGACGGTCAAGCGCCTGCTGCCGCCGCCACCCCCTGAATCATTGCTGGAAGAAGTGCCGGGCCTTGCGGCCAGCGATCTGGCGGGTATCGAGTTCCAGGACGACTTTTTTATCGAGGAGCCGAGTCCAGCCCTGGCCGAGGGCGCTCAGCCGGACTCACTGACCCTGGGGGACCTTGAGCAGAGCGAAGGGTCCATGGACACCACCCTGGTCGACTTCACGCCACCGCCCCCCTCAGAAGCCCATTACACCTCGGCCAAGGACGCCATCAGCCGCTTGCTGGGAGATGTCCCCCCCTCGGCGGCTGCGACCCGCCCATTCTCCAGCAGCCGCAGCTCCAATCCCATGGATGTGGAGGCCACCCTGGAGGCTCTGGAGAACACCCTGGGAGGCGTTCAACCCACCGAACTCGACAAGGGGACCGCCACCCCCGGAGGGGATCTGGGCACGACGGTGAGGTTGAACCTTCAGGACCTCCAGGCCGCAATGGCACAGGGTCCCGACGAGGTGAACCCTGCCGCGCAGACCCTTTCCATGCCACTGCCCCAGTTCACGGCAGCTCCCCAGCCCGCACCAAGCCCGGCCCTCCCCCCTCCGCAGCCGACCCCCATCACTGTGCCGACAGCCCAGGACCCCAATCTGCTCAAGTTGAAGATTGGGGAGGACCTCTACGAGAACCTGACCGTGGATCAGATTTCAACCTGGATTGAACAGGGCCGGGTCCTGGACAGTCACCAGGTCGCACGACAGTTCAGTGAGAACTGGATCGAGGCCGCCAAGGTCCCCAACCTGCGTCCTGTATTTGAGCGCATCAAGCGTCTGCGCAGCGTCCTTCCCGAGGAGACGCAGACCGCCACCCCGAACCCGGAGCCGGTCAGGAAGAGCCTTTTCGGGGGCCTTTTTGGACGAAACTAGACCATGACCCCCCTCCTGCTCTCCACCCTGCTGCTCCTGACCCCTTCCCAGGGAGCGCCAGCCCCCAAGGCTGCCGAAAGCGCGCCCAAAGCCCTGAGCTTTGCCAGCCAGCGGATCGACTTCAAGTGGGATCAACTCATCCCATTGAACCTCGAATTGGACGGCCTCAAGGTCAATTCCATCTTCTTCAACCGGAAGGACCTGCGAATCGTCAAGACCATCGAACTTGGAGCCAGGGCCCAGGTCGATGTGACCAACACCAGCGCCAAGGGTCGGCATCCGGGCTTCGCCGTGGCGGTCTTCGACCGGGAGGACCGGCTCCTGGGGGCAAGCTGCGGGGGGCCCCGGCTGGGTCGCCTGAGCCCAGGTGCCACCGATACCTATGACCTGGATTTCTCCCACGTGGTGGAGCGTCTGCCCCACGGGGCCTACTTTGTATTGAGCGTCGAGCTGTCGGACTGATACACCTACAGTGCCTCCTGCTCCCGGTAGCGATCCAGGATTTCGCTGGGGCTGGCGGTGGCGGTGCCGACCTTGGCCACCACCACGCCAGCGGCGACATTGGCCAGCATGGCCGCGTCCTTCCAGTCGGCCTGGGCCGCCACGGCGGCGCCGAAGGTGGCGATGACCGTATCCCCGGCGCCACTCACATCGAAGACCTCCCGGGCCTCGGTGGAGATGAGCCAGGGCTCCCGGTGCCCAGCCTCGGGGGCGATGAGGGCCATGCCCTTCTCCGAGCGGGTGATCAGGAGACCCTTGAGACCAAGATCCTCTGCAAGGAGCCGACCGGCCTTGAAGAAGTCAGCTTCGTTGCGAATCGGAATGCCGCTCAGTTCCAGCAGTTCCTTGGTATTGGGCGTCATGAGGGTGGCGCCGTGGTAGAAGTCACGATGACTGGGTTTGGGATCCACAATCCAGGGGATGTCCCGCTTGAGGCAGCCCTGGCGGACCCGCTCCATGAGCACCTCGCCCACCACGCCCTTGGCGTAGTCCGAAACGATCAGGGCCTCGGCCTCATCCAGGGCGCGGTCCAGGGCGGCGCAGAGCCCCTCCACAGCCCCTTCCTCCAAGGCACCGGGTTCCTCGCGGTCGATGCGCAGCATCTGCTGCTGGAGACCGATGACCCGGGTCTTGATGATGGTGGGACGGTTGGGGTCGAAGACCAGGCCGTCAGCTCCGACATCCAACTTGGCCAGCAGTCCCAACAGACGGTTCCCGGCGGCGTCATTCTGAAGGGTGCCCATCAGGAGAGGCTCGGCCCCCAGGGCCTTGAGGTTGGCCGCCACATTGGCCGCGCCCCCCAGCACGGAACGTTCCCGCACGACACGGACGATGGGAACGGGAGCCTCCGGTGAGATCCGGGTGACCTCTCCGAACAGATACTCGTCCAGCATGAGATCGCCGAGAACCGCGACTTTTCGGCCCTGGATCTGGCGTAGGAGCTTTTCCGCCTGGCTTCGATCAAGTTTCATCGTTCTTCCTTGTGCTTGGCATGGTCCGGCAACATGACCGGAATGCCATCCTCTATGGGGTAGATTAGCCCACACTTCCGGCAAAGCAGCCCAGAGAGGGTTTCCTCCAGGTCTCCGTGACAGGCCTGCCCGGCCTCTTCGGCGGGGCAGCAGAGCAGTTCAAGCAGGCGGGGATCCAGGTTCATGGCATCAACTCAGCAAAGGGTGTATCTGGGACCACCCCCGCCCTCCGGGGGGGTCCAGATCACGTTCTGTTCGGGACATTTGATGTCGCAGGTCTTGCAGTGCACACAGTTGGCGTAGGCGATCTCCACCCGGGCCACCCGCCCCCCCTCGTCGGGATGCATTTCGTAGACCTGGGCCGGGCAGAAGACGGTGCAGGGGGCCCCTTTGGTCTCGAAACAGGCGATGCAGACCTCGTCTCCCTTCAGGATCTTCAGATGGGAGGGCTGGTGCTCGTCGTGCGTGACCCCGGACAGATGGAGGTCATCCAGCTTCGACAGGAAGCGGGTCCCGTCGAACTTCAGCCCAGAGTCCGTGGCTTCGCGATGCAAACCGGCCTTGCCGTAATAGGCCTCGGTGGTCTGGGTCCGGGAAGCGTCGGGCTCAGCCCTCAGGGGATCGCAGGGCACCCAGCCATCCGTCAGCAGGCCGGCCCCAAGACGGAGGGCGGCCAAAGGCGTCATGCCTCGGGTCAGAATCCCGTGGAAGTTCCGGGCGGATCTCAGTTCCTCGGCAGCCCAGGATTCATGAAAGGCCGTGGCGTAGCGCATCAGGCTGGATTCGCCGAAGTCCTCCTCCATCAGGGCGTCAAAGAGGGTTTCCGCAGCACAGAGTCCGGCCTTCATGGCCAGGTGGATCCCCTTGAGCCGGGCCGCATTGACCATCTGGGCCCCGTCCCCCAGGAGCATCCCACCCGGGAAGGCCAGACGGGGCATGGAGTGCCACCCGCCGATGGCCAGCGCCTTGGCCCCATACTGCACCGCCCTACCCCCCTGGAGCAGCTCGGCGATGCGGGGATGCCGCTTGAATCTCTGGAGGGCGAGGTGGGCGTCGGCGAAGGGGTCCTGGGTGTCCAGGCTCACGACGTAGCCCAGAGCCACGCGGTCGTCTCCCAGGCCGTAGACGAAGGAGCCCCCGGACTCGCCCTCGCCGAGGGGCCACCCCGTGCTGTGGAGCACGAAACCCGGCGGCACCTGCCCTGCGGGCACTTCCCAGACCTCCTTGACGGCGGTCTCGAAGACCTGGGGATTGATGGCGTCCTTCTGGAGCCCCAGCACTTCCTCCAGTTCCCGGACGAGGTGCCCCCTGGGGCCCTCACCGAAGACCGTCACCTGGGCCCGCAGGTCATTCCCAGGCTCGAAATTGGCTTTTGGGGAACCATCTGGATTCACGCCCCGGTCGGCGGTCTGGACCCCCGCCACCCGCCCTGCTTCCCAGAGCACCTTCATGCCGGCGAAGCCGGGAAGCAGCAGGACCTCCACGCCCGGCAGCTCGCGGGCCCCGATCTGCTCAGCCATCCAGCGCGCCATCCGGGACAGCGAAACCACGTGATTGCCGCGGTTTTTGAGGAAGGAGGGGATCACCGGGAGTTTGAATCCGCCGCGATCCGAGTTGAAGAGCCAGACTTCTTCTTCCTCCACCTGCCCTTCCACGGGGAAACCACGCTGGAGGTAGTCGGGACAGAGTTCATGGAGGCTGGAGGGATCCAGGATCGCCCCCGAAAAGGCGTGGCCGCCGATCTCATCCCCCTTCTCGATGAGCCCGATGGTCAGGCCCTGAAGCTTCTGCGCTCCACCTTTGCGCTGCTGAGCCTCGATCAGATCCAGCAGGCGCCATAGGGCCGCCAGATTTCCTGGCCCTCCTCCCACGAAGAGCACATCGAATTCCAGCACCTCTCGCACCACACCGGGACGGGCCCCCTGGGTCGAAAAGTCGGGCATGGAGTCTCCAGAGCAAGAAGCAGGGGATAGTTTAGCGGAGCAGTGGCATCATCGTGGCATGGCGAACTCTGCCCCTTCTTCCCGTATCTTCCAAGCGGCCGTCGAGCGCCCCCTCTCGGTGGTGTTTCCCTCCGCCGATGGGCGTTGGGAGGGGCATGATTACCGGGTCGAGGTCATCACCGAGGCCCAGGGTCTGGACGCCTTCGATGTGGTCGTGGACTTCCGGGACCTGGAGGCGGCCCTGGACGCGCTCTTGGCGCCCCTGGATGGCCGGTGCCTGACCGAGCTCCCCAGTCCCTTGGCCCTGACCAAGCACCTGCTGACCGAACTCGCCCCCAAGGTTCCCGCCCCCGCCCGCCTCGCTGAGGTGGCCCTGACGGATGGCCGGGGCCGGAGACTCGCGCTCCGCCCATGAAGCAGCTTTCCCTTTTCGTCGCCGCCATGGCCCTGGCCCTGGCACCCCTTGCCTTCATCCACCCCGTCCGGATCCAGGGGCGGAGCATGGCCCCCACCCTGCGGGACGGTGAGATGTGCTTCGCTCTCCGCGCCTGGTGCGCCCCCGCGCCCCGAAGGGGACAGATCTGGGTGGTCCAGGCCCCCGAGGGCGAGGCCGTCAAGCGGCTCCTGGCCCTTCCGGGTCAGCGACTCTCCCTCCAGGAAGGCCGTTTTTGCCTCGATGGTCAACCCCTGGAAGAGCCCTACCTCCGGTACCGGGAGTCAGGGAATGGCGGCCCCTGGGACGCCCATGAGGGCTATCTGGTGCTGGGGGACAACCGCCCCGCCAGCCGAGATAGCCGAGCCTGGGGCCCCATGGGCAGGCAAGCCATGGAATCCCTGATTATTCATTAATGCTTAATTAAATATTGCCTTGCCAGACAGGGCGACCCGGGGCATGGTGGGACATTCCTTCCGGCACCTATGAACCTCGATCCGTGGGCCCTCGCCTTCTCGCTGCTGCCGTGGCCGGAACGCCGGAAGGCGGAGCTCTGGGGGGAGTACCAGTCGGGCGAAAGGCCGGTGCTTTCCCCCCGTGAGGCCATGGAACTGGAGCGCCTGGAACGGGAGCTTCCCCAATTCCGCAAGGATGCGGCAGCCCGGGGTGCCCGCCTACTGCTCCCAGGGGATGAGGACCTAGCCCGTTTCCTGGACCCCCTGCCCTATCCGGTGGCCTTGTGGGTCCAGGGAACCCTGCCACCGGCAGGGCCTGCCCTGGCCCTGGTGGGAAGCCGCCAGGCCAGTCCCGAAGGCCGGGAAAGGGCCCGGCGCCTGGCCCGGGACCTGACCCGCCGGGGAGTGAAGGTGCTCTCGGGTCTGGCCCGGGGCATCGATGGAGCCGCCCACGAAGGGGCCCTGGAGGCCGGTCCCACCTGGGGCATCCTGGGCTCGGGCCTGGACCACCCCTACCCACCGGAACACCGGGGCCTCATGGCGCGCATGGTGGCGACCGGAGGTGGGGTCATCACGCCCTTCCCTCCTTCGGCCCCTCCCCGGAAATGGCACTTCCCCCGACGGAACCTCATCCTTGCCGCCTGGGTCCAGGGCGTGGTGGTGGTGGAGGCCGGTTTGCGCTCCGGCTCCCTCCTCACGGGACGACTGGCGCTGGATCTGGGCAAGGAATTGTGGGTCTGCCCGGGTGCCCCTGAAAATTCCTTGGCCGAGGGGCCAAATTTTCTCCTGAGAGAAGGCGCAGCGCGGGTCTGCCGTTCAGCCATGGACCTGCTTGAGGACCTGAATCTGCCCTTGGGGACTTGACAAGCCTCCCATCCATGACCTCATCATCCCAGTCCTGGAGTCTCCCTTGACCAAGCTCGTCATTGTCGAAAGCCCGTCCAAAGCCAAAACCATCACCAAGTACCTCGGCAAGGGGTACAAGGTGCTGGCTTCCGTAGGCCATATCCGGGATCTGCCCAAGAAGCTGGGCGTGGATGTCGACAACGGCTTCCAGGAGGAGTACGAGATCTCCCCCGCCAAGCTCAAGGTGGTCGCCGAACTGAAGGCCGCCGCCAAGACCGCCGACGAACTGATCCTCGCCACTGACCCTGATCGCGAAGGAGAGGCCATTTCCTGGCATCTCCACGAAGCCATCAAGCCCCCCAAAGGGATGCCCGTCAAGCGGGTACTCTTCCACGAGATCACGCCCGCCGGCATCCAGAAGGCCATGGAGAATCCCACCGTGATCAACAAGGATCTGGTGGATGCCCAGCGGGCCCGCCGGGTGCTGGACCGCCTCGTGGGCTACAAGGTGAGCCAGGTGCTCTGGGACAAGGTCAAGCGGGGCCTGAGCGCAGGCCGGGTCCAGAGTGTGGCGGTCCGCCTCATCGTGGACCGGGAGCTGGAGATCCTGGCCTTCAACCCCATCGAGTACTGGGTCCTGAAGGGCAAGTTCGCCGCCAAGCTTCCCCCCCAATTCTGGATGCGTCTCACCCGCATCAACGGGCAGACCCTCCAGCTGGGCAATAAGGAAACCCGTCGTCGCATCGAGAATGAGCAGCAGGCCCACGCCCTCCGGGACCAGATCCTCCAGGCCGCCTGGAAGGTGACAGGGCTGGAGACCAAGGAAAAGAAGCGCAATCCCGGCGCCCCTTACACCACCGCTAAGCTCCAGCAGGACGCCGCCCAGAAGCTGCGCATGAGCGTCACCCGCACCATGCAGACCGCCCAGCGCCTCTACGAGGGCATCGACTTCGGCGAAGGCCCCATCGGCCTCATCACCTACATGAGAACCGACTCCCCACGCCTGGCCCCGGAAGCGGTGGAAGCGGTGAGGGACTTCGTAGCCAAGCAGTACGGCCAGGACTACCTCCCGGCCAAACCCCGGATCTACAAGGGCAAGGGCAGCGCCCAGGAGGCCCACGAGGCCATCCGCCCCACAGATATCACCCGCACCCCCGAAAGCCTGAAGGGGCGATTGGACGGCGACCAGCTGCGTCTCTACGCCCTCATCTGGCGCCGCACCGTGGCCTGCCAGATGGAGGCCGCCCGCTTCGACGAGACCGTGGTGGAAGCCGCTGCGGCCCTCGACAAGGGCGAAGAGGCGGCCTTCGAGGCCAAGGGCGAGATCGAGCGCTTCCCCGGCTGGCTCACGGTCTACCGCGCCAACCAGGAGGAAAAGGCCGAGACCCTGGGCAGCTCCGAGGACGAGGATGAGGAAGTGGTGGGGCTCCCGGCCCTCAAACTGGGCGAAAGCCTGAAGCTGGAGACCCTGGAGACGGACCAGCAGTTCACCAAGCCCCCGGCACGTTTCTCCGAGGCCACCCTGGTGAAGGAACTGGAGGAGGACGGCATCGGACGCCCCTCCACCTACGCCAGCATCATCGCCACCATCGTGGACCGGGACTACGTCCGCAAGGTCGAAGGGCGCTTCAAGCCCACCGAGTTGGGCATGGTGGTCACCGAACTCCTGGTGCAGGGCTTCCACGAGCTCATGGACCCCAGCTACACCTCCGGTCTGGAGAGCCAGCTGGATCGCGTCGAGGCCGGTGAACTCAGCTTCCTGAAGGCCATGAAGGCCTTCTATGGCCCCTTCGAGGACCTGCTGAAGAATGCCGGTTCCGAGATGGCCAACCTCAAGGCCGGCATCCCCACGGATCGCGTCTGCAAGAAGTGCAGCGCTCCCATGCTCAAGCGCATCGGCAAGAACGGTCTCTTCCTGGGCTGTTCCAAATACCCTGAGTGCGACCACACGGAGGAACTGGAACAGCTGGAGGAGCCCGCGGACGCCCCGGAATGCCCCCTCTGCGGCGCCACACCCATGACGCTGCGCAAGGGCCAGTGGGGGCCCTTCTGGGCCTGCCCCAACTACCCAGGCTGCAAAGGCATCGTCAAAGCCGATCCCAAGGGGCTGCCGGTGCCTGCCGACGTGCCCATCGGGGAGAAGTGCCCCACCTGCGGAAAGGATTTCGTCAAGCGCCACGGACGCTACGGTGAGTTCATCTGCTGCGTGGACTACCCCAAGTGCAAGACCGTCAAGAAGGAGATCCTGGGGGTGCCCTGCCCCAAGTGCGGCGGCGACCTGAGCCCCCGCAAGTCACGCTTCGGCAAGGTCTTCTACGGCTGCACCAAGTATCCCAAGTGCGACTTCACCGCCTGGGACAAGCCCGTCCCCATTTCCTGCCCCGGCTGCAAGAACAGCTACATGACCGAGAAGACCAAGAAGCCCCGGGGCAAGGACCCGATCACCTTCCTGCTCTGCCCCGAGTGCAAGCACGAAGAGCCGATGTAGAACACCAGCGCCGGTCCCCAGGACCGGCGCTGACAGCATTTGGCGCATTTTCGGGAAGCTACTGCTTGACCAGCCAGGCCATGGCGGATTCCGGATCGTTGAAGGTCTGGACCGTCACCCCTGCCTGAGCGAATTCGGCCTGGAAGCGCTTCATGTTCATCTGGGCCACGGCCTTCTCGGGAATGACCAGGGCCCAGTACTTCCACCCGGCCTTGATGGCCCTAGGCGTCCAGTTGTCATGGGCCCAGGCCAGATCCTCAGGGGGGAGGGGACCATTGTTCCGGTCATCGGACAGCCACTTGCAGGCACCATGCTGCTGCAATAGCTCGACGCCCTTCTCGTTGGCCTCCCTCAGGAGAGCCCCGGAGGTGTACCGGTGGATCTGATGGTGGACGATTTTAATGTCTGGGTAGAACCAGAGCGAGATATGTGCGTTTTCCAACGCAGTGATTCTGGACATCAGCAACCTCGGAGACCTGCCTGACTATTCCGCCCTCCAGGGGAACTGTCAACGGCCAACTATTCGCTGGGAAAAGGCTTCAGGGCCGTCCCAGAGGGACCCGCAGGCCTGGGGGAGGCCAGAGAGAGAAACTGGGGCAGGAGGGCCACCCACGGCAAAGTCCAGGCCACCCGCTCCCGGCGTCCCTGGAGGCTTTCCCCGCCGGTCCACACCTCGAGGTGATCCGGATGGAAGCGGCAATCCAGATTGCCGCCTCCCGCCGGCAGGGGCACGAAGGCCACCTGGGCCCGGGCCGGATTCAGGACCGTGAGGATCCGCTCTGAATCATCCAGGATCCAGAGCAGGCCGGAAAGCAGGGGACGGAAGTCCTCGCCAGGGGCCAGGGGCATGGTGCCAATTCCGCCATCCAGCCCGGAACGGATGGGAAAGCGAAAATCCCGCTGATTAAGGTCCACCGGGACGCCCGCATCCCGCCAGGCCCGGGTGGGGCGCCCAGGCAGCCCGGCCCGGAGGGTCACCAGCCCCCTGGGATCCAAAATCCTCAGAGAACCGTCACCCCGCAGTTCCACCCGAAGCGGCAGATCGACGGACTGGGTCACCAGAAACACCTGGGGAGTGGGTTCCGCAAGGGAACTTGCCAGCTGCCAGGATGGCTGCTGGAGGTGCTCCCAGGGGAGCGATTTCTGGACCTCCGGCATCTGGGCCACCAGAGAGGCAGAAATCAGGAAGAGGGAGCCCAGCCGCACAAGGCCTCCAGGTTCTGGGTGGTTTGGGCCACCAGGGATTCAAAGGAGATGCTCCGAAGGGTAGCAAGATGTCTCGCGACATGGAGGACATAGGCGGGCTCATTGGTCCGCCCCCGGTGGGGAACCGGTGCCAGATAGGGCGAGTCCGTTTCCACCAGAATGCGATCCGCAGGAGCCCAGGCAGCGATCTCAGCCAGCTCCGCTGCATTTTTGAAGGTGATGATGCCGGAAAAGCTCAGGTAGAAACCCATGTCCAGAGCCACTTGGGCGAAGGCCCTATCCTCGCTGAAGCAGTGGATCACTCCTGATACCGGAGGAGCGCCCTCCTCCCGCAGGATCCGAAGGGTTTCCTGGCCCGCCGCCCGGGTATGGATCATGAGGGGTTTCCCCAGCCGTTTCGCCAACCGGATATGGGCCCGGAAGACCTGTTCCTGCACCTCCCGGGGACTGAGATCGTAGTGCCAATCCAGACCAGTCTCGCCCACAAAGCGGACCTCGGGTGCCGATAGAAGCTGCTCCAGGTGGGCCTCTGTCCCGGGGATCCAGGTGCTGGCCTCATGGGGATGGACCCCAAGGCTGGCCACCACATCGGCATGGCGGCGCGCCACCGCCAGAACCGGCTCCGCATCCGGCAGTTCGGCCGCCACGGCCACAAAGCCACCCACACCCGCCTTATGGGCCCGCACCAGGGTCGCCTCGATTTCATCTTCACTGCCCCGCAAATGGCAGTGGGCATCCACCAGCATGTTTCCTCCTTCATCCATGGTGACACGCTCCTTGAATGCCATGGAATGCTAGGCTTTATCCATGCGCCCCTCCGCCACTCTCCTCATCGTCGACGACGAACCGGGCATCCGCCGTTCCCTGGGGGAGACCCTGGCCGAGGAGGGCTACGCCATCCTCAAGGCGGAGCGGGGAGAGCAGGCCCTGGAGCTGCTCAACAACCCCGACAGCGAAGGCCTGGGCCTCATGCTCCTGGATGTCTGGCTCCCGGGCATGGACGGCCTGGAAACCCTCAAGCAGGCCAAAGCCCTCCGCCCCGATCTCCCCATCGTGATGATCTCCGGTCACGCCAGCATCGATACGGCCCTCCAGGCCACCCGCATGGGGGCCTTCGACTTCCTGGAAAAGCCCATTGACCTGGACCGCCTCCTCCTGGTGGTGGGCAACGCCCTGAACCAGAAGCGGCTGGAAGCGGAAAACCAGCGACTCCGCCAGGAAATGGATCAGACCCGATTCTTCATGGCGGAGAGCCCCGCCATGAAACGACTCCTTGGGGATGTGGCCCTGGTGGCCCCCACCGAGGGACGGGTGCTCCTCACCGGTGAGAACGGCAGCGGCAAGGAGGAGATCGCCCGACGGATCCATGACCTCAGCCCCAGGGTGAAGGGCCCCTTCGTGGAGGTCAACTGCGCCGCCATCCCCGAGGAACTCATCGAATCGGAACTCTTCGGCCACGTGAAGGGTGCCTTCACCGGCGCCATCCGGGACCAGAAGGGCAAATTCCGGGAAGCCCACGGCGGCACCCTCTTCCTGGATGAAGTGGGCGACATGTCCCTCAAGACCCAGGCCAAGGTGCTCCGGGCCCTCCAGGAGGGCCGCGTGGAACCCATCGGCGGCGGCGGGGCCGTGGGAGTGGATGTCCGGGTCATCGCCGCCACCAACAAGGACCTGACCGAGGAGATCAAAACCGGGCGATTCCGGGAAGACCTCTATTTCCGGCTGGCGGTGGTGCCTTTGCGGGTACCGCCCCTGCGGGACCGGCCCGAAGAGCTCATCCAACTAGCCGAAGCCTTCGTGGCCCGGACCGCCGCAGCCCAAGGCAAGGCCCCCAAGCGCCTGGCCCCCGAGGCTCGGGATACCCTGCTGCACCACGACTGGCCCGGCAACGTCCGGGAGTTGAAGAACCTCATGGAGCGCGCCATGATCCTGGCCAGGGGTTCAGAGATCACACCGAAGGACCTCGGACCTTTGGCTGTTCGCCATCTCACCGAACCCGATCCCTTCTCCTTTCCCGAGTTCACCAGCCTCAAGGAGGCCCGGGAGTGGTTCGAGGGGGTCTATATCCAACGGGAGATGAAGCTCCAGAACGGCAACATGACCCGGGTGGCGGAAAGCCTCGGCCTGGACCGGTCCAATCTTTACAAGCGCCTCAAGGCCCTTGGCATCGAGGCCCGGGAGTCCTGATGGAACGCCTCTGGTTCAAGATCGGAGAGACGGCCACCCGCATTGGGGTCAAGCCCAAGGATCTCCGGTATTGGGAACAGGTGATCCCGGAGATCCGTCCCCGCCGGAGCCACGGCAATCTGCGCTACTACCACCGGGACGAGATCCCCCGCCTGGAGCGCATCCGGGCCTGGTTGGCGGAGGGCCTCACGGTCGGCGATTGCCGCCAGCTCCTGCTGACGGGCCAGTTGACCCGAGGTCTGGATTTCGGAACGGAGGAGGACCCCGAACCCCAAGCGGTGCCACTCCCTACCCCGAAGAGCCTTCCCCGCAAACCCGGTCCAGTTCAACCCAAGCCCCCTCCAAGCTCTCGCTTGGCTCCCATCCTGGAATCATTGAGAACGCTTCAAGAACGCCTCGCCCAGCCCCCCCAGGCAGCCTCTCTCTCAAAACCAGAGCTTGACGCCCCCCCCAAAGGCAGGTAGAGTCAGAACTTCACGGCGCGTGGCGCAGCCTGGTAGCGCACTACCTTGGGGTGGTAGGGGTCGGAAGTTCGAATCTTCTCGCGCCGACCAAAAGGGACCTGGAGCAATCCAGGTCCTTTTTCTGTTTTCGGAAGGACACTTGGACCAAGCCTTCGGATTTCCGGGATATCATGGCCCGTCGATCCCCAGGAGCCACCGAGGTATTAGGAATGTCTGAACGCCTGCTGATTCCCTGGACCCCGGATCTCGAGACGGGACATCCCGAGATTGATGCCCAGCACAAGACTCTGATCGAGGCCCTGAACCGCCTGCACACGGCGATTCTGGACGGCACCGGAGAGGATGAGTTGGGCTGGTGCCTTTCCTTCCTCAAGGCCTACACCCGGGTGCACTTCAAGACCGAGGAGGCCCTGCTCCGGAAAGCAGGCCTGGACAGCGAAGCCCACTCAGCGGCCCATAGGGAATTCCTGGCATCCGTGGACGGTCTATTTGCCCGCTACGTCCGACAGGAACTCGGCCTGATCTCCGAGACCGAGGCCATACTCCAGACCTGGCTGATCGACCACATCCAGTCCGACGACCAGGTCGTCAGCCTCCTGCCCCGGGAAGCGGATCAAGGGTAACGTTCGACAACCCGGAAAAAGTCCCCGTGGGCCCGTAGGAAGGCCTCCACCACATCCGGGTCGAAGAGCGTTCCGGAGCCCTCCTGGATGCGCTGTGCCACGATCTCCGGGTTGATGGAATCCTTGTACACCCGTCGGCTCACCATGGCGTCGTAGACGTCCGCCAGGGCCATGAGACGAGCCGAGAGAGGAATGGCCTCCCCCTTCAGCCCCCGGGGGTAGCCGCTGCCATCCCAGCGTTCGTGGTGACAGCGACACACCTCCTCCGCCACGATCAGGAAGGAGTTGGGGCCCAGCTCCACCCTCGCTTCCTCGAAGATGCGGCCAGCCACAAGCGTGTGAGACTTCATCTGCTCGTATTCCTCCGGGCTGAGTCCCTCCGGCTTGAGCAGGATACGATCCGGGATCCCGATCTTCCCGATATCGTGCAGCGGCGCCATCTTGCAAAGGGCCTCCAGGTATTCCTCCGTAATGCAGCGACGGTACTTGGGGTTCTCGCGGAGGCTTTTTGCGAGAATCCGCATGTAGTGCTGGGTGCGGCGGAGGTGACCTGCGGTCTCGGGATCCCGGGCCTCCCCCAGCACCGCCATGCTGTGGATGGTCAGGTCCTGGGTCTGGATCAGCTCGAGGTTGCGCTGATCCAGCGCGCGCTCCTCCAGGCGGGATTTCCACCAGGTCAGCAGCGCAAAGATGCCAAGGACCAGCAGCACCGACAGAAGTGGCTGCACGAAGATTCCATGTTTCATGAGCACCCAGCAGGTCCCCAGGATGCCCAGGACAAGGAGACCCGAGAAGAGTCCACTCAAGCGGGCCCCGAAATGAGAGAGCAGCAGACTGGCGACCAACCCTACCCCCAGTAGAACCATGGCCTCCCAGGCCCAGGCCCCGGAAGGCCGGGCAATAAAATCGGAGCGGAGAAGGTTATCCAGGACTGTGGCATGAACTTCCACCCCATTGAATGCACCGTCAAAGGGCGTCGCCCGGAGTTCCCGCAGGCCCGCCGCCGAAGTCCCCACCAGGACAAAACGCCCCCTCAGCTTCTCGGGGGCGATCTCCCCCCGGAGCAGCGCACCTGCGGAGAGATACTCGAAGGCCCCTCCCCGGCCCAGAAAATGGATGAGCAGATTGCCTCTCGGATCTAAGGGAATATCGCGCCCCCCCAAACTCAGACCAACAGGGCCGGCCGCATCCAGGTTGAGGACCGCCTGGGGATTACCCTCGGCCTTGGCCAGCATCGCCAAAGCCAGACAGGGGTAGAATCCGTCGCCGAAGCGCATCAGCATGGGCATGCGCCGGAGCACCCCATCGGGATCGGGGACGATGTTGAAGAAGCCCGAGGCCCCCGCAGCCCTGGAGAGGGCAGGCAGGTTGCAGGCGGTCCCCCGGGCCTGGAATAGGCCTTCTGCCCCAGCGGTTGCCCCGGGTGTGCGCCGAAGCACCATGGCCATGGGATGCAGCAGGCAGTCCCGTCCCGAATCCTCCTGCCCGGTGTGGAACTTGTGACCCAGAATGAATGGCCCCTTGGCCATGGCCCGGGCCAGAACTGCATCAAAATCCGCCAGATTCGGAGGCAAGCCCTTCACCTGGAGGGACACCCCCAGCTCCCGTTCAAGCCCTCCCTTCCATTGAACCAGGGAGCCGGAATCCGGCTCCGCGAAGACCATATCCAGCCCAACCACCCTTGGGCCAGCACTTGTAATCCGCTCCAGAAGCTCCGCCACCCGGTAGCGGGGCCAGGGCCATTGCCCGAAGTCCCTCAGGCTGGCCTCGTCCAGATCCACAATGATCGGCCCTCCTGGCTCGGGTCGCCGGTGGGACACCCGGAGCATCAAGTCGTACACCAGGTTTTCCTGGTTGCGGAGGAAGGGCGGTCGAATGGTGTGCAGCAGGAGCGCCACCAGGGTCAGACCCAGACCCATCATCACCAGACTCAGCGGTTTCCATGCCAGAGGAAGAAAGCGGGGAGACCGCATGCTAGCGGACAGTCACTTCGACTCGCCGATTCCGGGGCTCCGCCACCTGATCCCCCGTGGGAATCAGGGGAACAGCCTTCCCATGGGAACTGATCTCCAGGATCGTCGGATCCGCACCGGCTTCCACCAGCAGCTTGGCCACCGCCTCGGCTCGCTGACGGGCCAAAGTGTTGTTGAGATCATCGGAGCCGGAAGTGTCTGTGTGTCCCACCACACTCACATCCAGGGGCAGACGTTCACGGATGGCCTGCAGGATTTCCCCGATGACAGGTTTGGACCCCTGAGTCAGGGTCGTCGAACCGGTTTCGAACTGAATGAGAAAGTGGAGCGGCGGCTTCGGCTGCGCCGCAAGGGCGGAACCGAAGTCCACCCGGATCCGCGCCTCGGAAAGAACTTCCGGGAGGCCAGGGCCCTGATCCTTGCCTACGACTTGCACGCTCTGCCGCGCCTGATCCAGGTGCTGTCGGCCCTGGGCATTCCGGACCTCCAGGGACCCGACACGGCCATTGGCATCCGGCATCAACACGACCTGGGTGCTGGGCTTGGCACAGGCCGCCATCAGAATGATCGCCAGCAGGACGACCAGGCTCTCCCCCACGCGCCCCCTCATTGCTCCTCCGCCTTGACCAGGAAGGTGGTGCCTCTGACCCCCACCGTAGCCACCGGAGTTTCCACCCGGACGGATTCCGGCGACAGCTTGGCCACCAGGCCGGACACAAAGGCCATGGTTCCGTGGACCAAGCGGACCACCAGGCCCAGCCGGCCCTGGGCCGGCGCGAAGCGGAAGTGGTCCAGGGACAAGCGGCTGCCGGGGCCGAGGGAGATCGAAGTGTCATCCTTGAGCAACAGGCCCAGGCTCCCCCCAGCACCCGTGCGCAGCACATCACCCTCGAAAAGACGCTCCGGACGAGTCAGGGTGCGCTCAACCCCACCCCGCACAAGGAAGACCGGGCCTTGCAGTGTCCGCAAGCTACCGACCGCCTCCCCTTCACCACCAGAGAGAGGAAGTCCCAAAAAAAGAAAGGCCAAGAGCCCCGCTTGCCATTCGCGCAATCTCACAGCATCCCTCCCCAGCAAGGGCGACCTTCGTAGAATCGGCATTTCCACCCCCCGCCTTGAACCCGAGATCATTAGTCCAAATACAAATAAATCAATAATTTGAAAAACAAAACCCAGGGTAGTACACCTAAAAAGGAGGAGCATGCATGGCTGGGAAGCAAATGATGGGTCGGTTGGTGTCGCTGGGCCTGGGGCTGACCCTTTCCCTTCTCCCGGCTCAGGCGAAACCCAGCAAGGCCCATCCCAAGGCCAAACACGAACGCCGGGCGACCCCCCAGCGCAAGCGCCCCAGAAAGGCCAGTTCCAGACTCCCCCAACCCACCCCGCACCGCCTTGTCCTCAACAGCCTCTCAGTCCTGGTCCAGGATCAGCAGACCGGGAAGGAGCTTGTGGAGAAGGCCCCGGACACGGTCCTGCCCATCGCCTCCATCACCAAGCTCATGACGGTCATGGTCGTCCTGGATGCCCGCCAGAACCCTGAAGAAGAGCTTCTGATCGACCACCAGGATCTGGATCTGCTTCGCCACAGCCGCTCCCGCCTGCCCCTGGGCACCCGCCTGCCCCGGAAGGAGGCCCTGAAGCTGGCCCTCATGGCCAGCGAGAACCGGGCCGCCAACGCCCTGGGGCACGCCTACCCCGGCGGCATGAGCGCCTGCGTAGCCGCCATGAACGCCAAGGCAAAGGCCCTGGGGCTGGGTCACACCCGCTTCGTGGACCCGGCGGGCCTGGGGGACGAAAATGTCTCCAGCGCCCGGGACCTGGTACAGCTTGTGAGGACCGCCTACACCTACTACCCCGAAATCCGCAGGGACAGCACCACCGCCGAGACCGAACTACAAAGCGGTTCGCGCAGCCTGCACTTCATCAACACCAGCCGCCTGGTCAGGGGCGGCCAGTGGGTAATCGGCCTATCCAAGACCGGATTCATCGACGAGGCGGGCCACTGCCTGGTCATGCAGGCCCAGCTCGCCTCCCGAAAAGTCTTCATCGTCCTCCTCAAGGCCCCGGGCAAGCTGACTCATTTCGGGGACGCCAACCGGATCCGTCAGTGGCTCGAGAGAAGGCCTTAACTACTGCCTGACCCTCAGCGAGGAGGGTTTCACCTTGTATCCAGAAAGAGCGAGGTAGCCCTTGTAGAGGTTGGAATCATCATTGATGGTTCCCACAAACCAGGCGTGATGGAGGTTGTCCTCGCGGTTGCCGGGTCCCTGATAGATGTCGTCTTCCCGGTTCCCATCCAGGGCATAGGCCACGGCACCCAGCTTGAGGTCCGCCGAAGTGGCGGGACGGGTTAGGCAGTAGTGCTGGGTCCAGACCTTCTCCCCGGTCTTGTTCCCATTGATGATGAAGAACTCGGCCTCCTGTTTGGTGGCGGCACTGGCGGGCGTCACCAGCTTGGCGATGTAGACGGCCCGCCAACCGCTGCCCGCCTTGTAGGGCTCCAGGGTGATCAGGTACTCGTCCGCCTGAAGGAAGTGGGCATCAAGGCTGGGCGCCTGGGGCAGGGCCTCGGTGCTCCGCTGGGCCGGTCGGGGTTCGGGGCGCCGCCCGGACTCCACCTTCGACTCTCCGCGGCTGACCGGGTAGGTCTCCTCCGGGCCTGTATTCCAGGAATGGGCATCCTGGGCCACCATGGGCATCACCAAGGATAACCCAAGCATCATCATCGCTTTTTTCATGACTACCCCCCGAATCAACAGGAAGGATACCCCTCCCAACAGCATGGGTCAATCCGGGAGATCCTTTACTCAATCCTGATTGAGCAGCCCTTCGGTATCCCCCCCCTTGGCCATGAGTTCAGGGCAGGCCAGATCCAGACGCAGGGGGGTCAAGGAGATCCATCCCTCCTGGACAGCCTCGGCATCGCTACCGGGCACCCGGGCGTATTCGGGCCCCCCCTCCCCGCCAACCCAGTAGTAGGGCACTCCCCTGGGATCGGTTCTGCGCTCCACGTTGTCGTGGTATTTCCGGTTGTCCTGTCCTGCCATCCGGAAGCCCTGGGGCTCCCCCTTGGGAATGTTGAGGTTCCAGATGCGGTTGGGAGGCAGGTCCAGCTGCTCCCAGCGGCTCAGGAAGCGATGGATCCAGAGCTTGGCCGCGTCGTGGTCCCCCTGGATATCCATGGAGAAGGCGGCGGCCCTGGCGCCCTGGAGGCAGCCCTCGAAGGCAGCCCCGACCGTGCCCGAGTAGAAGACATCCTCCCCCAGGTTGAAGCCGTGGTTGATCCCGGAAAGCACCCAATCCGGGGTCCGGCCCAGGAGGGAGCGGACACCCACCAGCACACAGTCGACGGGGGTGCCGTCGCAGGCGTAGCGATCCGTCCCCAGCTCATGGAGGCGCAGGATGTTATGCAGGCTCATGGCGCTGGATATGGCGCTGCGATTGCGATCCGGAGCCACCACCACCACCCGCCCGAAGCTGGAAGCCACCTCCGCCAGGGTTTCGAGTCCGGGGGACCACAGGCCATCATCGTTGGTGACGAGAATCAATCGATCGTGCATAGCCCATCGTAGCGCTTTCACGCTTCGCCGCGGATGGCCCGGCCCCCCCAAATACAAATCCCGGGAGCGATCACGGCGGATCGCTCCCGGGAAAGGGAATGCAGGACCGAAGGGGTTAGAGGCCTTCCTTCAGGCGCAGGATGTACATGCCGTCATGGAAGGTGTCCATGTAGATGTAGCCGCGGTCATCCACCACGCAATCCTCGGCGGTGCCCAGCAGGGGGCCCGGCATGTCGACGTCAAAGAGGGGCTTCTCGGGGTTGGGGGGGATGAAGTAGGCGATCTCCTTGATGTAGTAGGGATCGGAGACGTCATAGACCCGCATGCCCGCATGGAAGTAGCAGCAGTAGACGCGGTTCGGGTTGTCCTCCAGCCAGGGCTTGCCCATGGGCTCGTGGAGGTTGTGGGGACCGAAGGGCCCCTGGCAGTCCAGACCGGCGGTGTTGAAGTTCTTGTAGGGGAAGTCGGCCGGGACCTCGGGGTAGGGGAACTCGGCCACCAGCACCTGATCGGCGGGATTGGAGACGTCGATCATGTGGAGGTTGTTCATGGGCTGGGTGCCGGGGTGGGCGCTCTTCTCGATCTTCTCCTTGCTGAAGACCGGGAAGCGCTCGCCCTCGTTGCTCAGCACCGCGTAGTTGCGGCCCGTGAGGGGCAGGTAGGTGTGGCAGCGGGCGCCCGCCAGCTTGCCGGCGAAGGGAGGCTGAACCTTGAGCTGGCCGATCTTCTTGGGGCGCTGCACGTTGGACACATCCACGAGAACGCCGCCCCCGGCCCAGTAGCCGCAGTAGGCAATGCCGTCCTTGACATAGGGGGGTCCGTGGAGCTGGGGCCAATCCTTCTCGGCGGCGTGACCCACGGGGAAGGTGCCATCCTCCATGCCATCGGCAAACTGCTCGGGCATCCACCAGCGACCCACTTCCACGGGCTTGGTGGGGTCGATGATGTCCAGGATGCGGAGGATCTGGCCAACGTAGCCCTGGCAATCAGAGGAGAGGTAGACGTAGCGTCCGCCGTTGTACATGAAGCGGTGGACGCCCATGCCGTTGGCCACACCGGTATCCCAATGGGCGAGCAGCTTGGGGTTCTCTGGGTCTTCCTTGATGTCGTAGATGCGCAGACCGCCGATGCTCTTGTCCTCGTGCTTGCAGCCGTGGAGGAAGGGGATGCCGCCGCCCAGGGCCGCGATCATCAGGCCGTCCGCCACCTGGATCTTGGGGGTGGACTGTTTCTTGTATTCGTTGGGGTCACAGGCCTCGAAGAACTTGACGTGCCGGGGCTTGGTGGGGTCGGTGACATCCAGGATGTTCCAGCCCGGGCCCTTGAAGGACCCACAGTACATGTAGTACTTGCCCTCGGGGGTCTTGTGCAGGGCCATCTGGAAGGCCATGACGCCGTTCAGATCGTGGAAGCCGACCACTTCCATGTTCTTGATGTAGCCCTTGTTCTCTGGGCTCTTGGCATAAAAGGGTGTGGTCATGGAACAGGACCTCCTTGTGAAGAATGCAGGGGGCTCCGACAACCCATCCCGGAAGGCATCACCTTGCAAAGATGGAATCCGGCCGAAGCAGACAATGAACTGGGGACAGGATAGTCCTGCCCGTGCCTCCAGGACATGCCCATCCGAGACAGGAGGCAGCCCCATGACCCCAGGCCCGGGGGTGGAATGGGCCGCTCCCTCTGCAATTGCTGGCACTCCGCCCCACTGTGACAGGCATCACAAGGCCGACCTGGGGAGGCCGTCCCCAGCCTTCCGCGCCAAGATATCGGGCTCGAGGTGGGGCAGCAGGATGCCTTTATCCGGGTCCTTCACTCCCACCATGGACGGATAAGGCGTGATCTTCAGGGCTCCGGGCTTTAGACTGGAGCTTTGTGGTTGGAGCCGGAATGGATCGGTTGGTGATTGAAGGTGGCACTCCCCTCAAGGGCAGGGTGCCGGTGTCGGGGGCGAAGAACGCCGCCCTGCCTTGCATCGCCGCGACCCTCCTCACACCCGAATCTGTCAGGCTGCGCCATCTTCCTGCCGTTTCCGACATCCGCACCATGATCAAGGTCCTCCAGTCCCTGGGGAGCGAGGCCGAGATCGAGCCGGACGAGGAGGGCTTCGAGTTCTCCGCCCTGCTCAAGGCCGAAGGGGTCGAGAAGGGTGAGCTTCGGGCCTCCTACGAGCTCCTGAAGACCATGCGCGCCGGATTCTTCGTCCTGGGCCCCCTGCTGGGCCGCTTCGGCCGGGCCTCCGTGAGCCTGCCCGGCGGCTGCGCCATCGGAGCCCGCCCGGTGAACCTCCATCTGGAAGCCCTCGAGCGCATGGGTGCGGAGATCCACATCGAGCGCGGCTACGTCGAGGCCCAGGTCCCCGGTGGGCGCCTCAAGGGGATCGACCACACCTTCGAGAAGGTCAGCGTTGGGGCCACCGAAAACGTCCTCATGGCCGCCACCCTGGCCTCGGGCACCACTATCCTGCGCAACGCCGCCCAGGAGCCGGAGATCGGCGATCTGGCCCGCCTCCTCGTCTCCATGGGCGCCCGCATCGAGGGCATCGACTCCCCGGTCCTGACGGTCCACGGCGTCGACACCCTCCACGGCTGCGAACACGACATCATCCCGGACCGTATCGAGGCCGGCACCTTCCTGTGCGCTGTGGCCGCCGCCTGCGGCGATGTCGTTCTGGAGCGGGTGGTCCCGGACCATGTCCGCAGCCTCATCGACCTCCTGGAGCGCTCCGGCTGCGCCTTCACCGAGCGGGAGGGCCCCAACGGCACCCAGCTCCGCATCCAGCGGGACCCTGGCCAGAAGCTCTACGCCAAGGACATCATCACTGGAGCCTACCCCGCCTTCCCCACGGACCTTCAGGCCCAGGCCATGGCGGTCATGACCCAGGGCGCGGGCATCAGCGTGATCCGGGAAACCATCTTCGAGAACCGTTTCCAGCACGCCATGGAGCTGGAGCGCCTGGGAGCCAATCTGCGCATCGATGGGAGCACCGCCATCGTGGCCGGTCCCGCCCCCCTGACGGGCTGCACCGTCATGGCCACGGATCTCCGGGCCAGCGCCGCCCTGGTGATCGCCGGGCTGGTGGCCCAGGGTCGCACCGAGGTCGATCGCATCTATCACCTGGACCGGGGCTATGCCGGCATCGAACGCAAGCTCCGCAGCCTGGGGGCCCGGATCGAACGGGTCGGGGGCGGCAAAGTCTAGGCTGCTGTCATTGCCCATCCCATCCAGGGACGCGAATCGCTTAAACTTTTCAACAGACGGGGGAACCATGTTCGGAGAAATGAAGGTCTTTTCAGGCACCAGCCATCCTGAGCTGGCGGCATCCATTGCAGCCAGGATCGGAATGCCCCTCGGCAAGACCCGCATCACCCGTTTCTCCAACGAGAACATCAAGGTGAAGATCGAAGAGAGCGTGCGCGAAGCCGACGTCTTCGTCGTCCAGACCAGCGCGCCTCCGGTCAGCGATCACCTGCTGGAAATGCTGATCATGATCGACGCCCTGAAGTTCGCTTCCGCGGCCCGCATCACCGCCGTCCTCCCCTACTTCCCCTATGCCCGCAGCGACAAGAAGGACGAAGCGCGCATTAGCATCACCTCCCGTCTGGTGGCGGACCTGCTCCAGACCGCCGGCGCGGACCGGGTGCTGACCATGACCCTCCACGCCCCCCAGACCCTGGGTTTCTTCCGGGTGCCCGCCGATCAGCTCTCGGCCAACCCCATCCTGGTCCAGCACTTCCGCAACTCCGACGTCTCCAACAGCGTAGTGGTGGCCACGGACGCGGGGGCCGCCAAGCTGGCGGGCTCCTTCGCCAAGCGTCTCTCCCTGCCCATGGCCATCATCGACAAGCGTCGCTTTGATGATTCCGAGCAGGCCCAGAGCGTGGCCCTCATCGGCGATGTGAAGGGCAAGGACGCCATTGTCTTCGACGATGAGATCGCCACCGGCGGTTCCATCAAGGAGGCCGCCAAGATCCTGCGCCAGTTCGGTGCCAAGACCGTCCGGGTGGGTGTCACCCATGCGGTCTTCTCCGGCAGTGCCTACGAAACCCTGGGCAGCGCCGACCTGGATGAACTGGTGGTTTCCGACACCATTCCCATCCCGCACGAGAAGCGCGCCCTGATCCCCAGCCTGCGAGTGCTCAGCACCGGCGCCCTCTTCGGGGATGCCATCCTCCGCATCCACGGCGGTCGCAGCGTCAGCGAAATCCTGGAATCGTAGTCAAAACGGAACACCAAGGGTGAGGAGGAGGACCTGTGAGCATGGGGGTCCTCCTCCTTTTCCTGTTGGTGGGTTGCGCGGCGGGCTGGTGCCTGCGCGGCAGCCAGACTTCCATCCGCCTCGTCCAGCGCCTCACCCGCTATGCCCTGTGGACCCTGCTGGGCCTCATGGGCGGCAAGCTGGCCCTGAACCGCGAACTCTTCTCGAAGGATCTGGGACTCTTCGCCTGGGCGGTGGGCTCCAGCCTGCTCCTGGCCCTGGCCTATTTCGCCGCCTTCGGACTGCTGAGGCTCCTGGGCCTGGGGAGAAGTCAGCGCCCCCAAGAGGTGGTGGAAGCCCCTCGGACCCACAGCGGAAGCGCTCTGGCGGCGGTTGGCATCAATGCAGGCTGCGTCCTACTGGGCTGCCTGGTGATCCTCCTGCTTCCCGGCGGGATGGCGAGGGCCCTGCCCCTCGGCCCTGCAGCAGAGCACCTCCTGCAGCTGCTCATCCTCCTCATCGGCTTCGACCTGGGGGCTGAACTCCATCGCCTGGACCTTCGCCAGCTGGGCCTACCCATCCTGGTGGCCCCCTTCCTGAACATCGCCTTCAGCCTGGGCTGCGGCCTGCTCTACGCCCGGCTCCGGGGCCTCCCGGCCCGGGAGGGACTCCTCCTCTACGCTGGCCTCGGATGGTATTCCCTGGCTCCGGTGCTCATCGCCGGACAGGGTCTGCTGATCCTGTCGGTGATGGCCTTCATCCACAACATCTTCCGGGAGCTGCTGGCCATCCTCACGGCCCCCCTCGCCGCCAGGCTTTCCCCGTACCTGCCCATCTACCTCGGGGGGGCCACCACCATGGATGTGATGCTGCCCTTCGTCCAGCGCTATGCCGGGCGGGCCTATACCCTGGCGTCCTTCTTCTCCGGGCTGGTGTGCAGTCTGGCCGTGGCTCCGCTAGTGCGCTTACTCCTCCGGTAGCCCCTTCTCCCGGAGGGCAGCGGCGGCCTGGTAGGCGGAGAGGACGGCAGCACGCACCCGCTGGTAGCTGTTCTCGGTGACCTTGGAGTTGAAGGTCATGGTGGCCACCACGTACCAGGACTCCCCATTGGGCAGAAGCTGGGGGGGGGCATAGCTGACCTGGGGAGGCAGGATGGCGCTGGAACTGCCCTCCCGCAGGTTGACACACTGCTGCTCGCACCAGGCCTGAAGGCGGGGAAGGACCGCCTGCCCTTCGGCCTCGTCCTTCACCGTCAACCGGGCGTAGAGGGTGAATAGCAACCGGAGCTGGGGGGCATCGAAGGCGCTGTTGAGGAAACCCGCCATGGTGGCGATCTGTTGGAAGTCCTTGGCGATCTGCTGAAGCTTGGGACTGGGTTGGGCCATGAAATCTCGCTTGTCTGGGTCGGAGAATCAATCAGGTTATGCATCACAAGGACCCGATGCCCGGGTTTTCTTTTCT
>Ga0316602_10000189_pt1 | contig 56595 bp, 42 predicted proteins | sample OWC_soil_day10_C_FD_203103 | JGI IMG/M metagenome (GOLD analysis project Ga0316602, IMG submission 203103) | Wetland soil microbial communities from Old Woman Creek delta, Ohio, United States - OWC_soil_day10_CT | ecosystem: Environmental > Terrestrial > Soil > Wetlands | place: USA: Ohio...
CGAGTGTTACCGATTAGTTGCGGATCGAAAAGAATGGTGGCACCGCTTTTCTCACTGATCTTTTTCAATCGCGCTGATAACAATTCTTCAGGAAACTGTGCTTTGAAATCTTTTGCCTCTACAGGCAAGATACAGCATAGTGTCAGGACTGCTATCAGTATTGGCATCAGTCCGAAACATCGTGATTTTACAGTTATTTTCATTTTTCTTATTTATTGATGAATTATTATATTGTTACTTTTTGATGAGGACATAATTCTTCTGTTCTTGCTTTGCAGAAGAAAACTATTAATATTAAGATATTGTTAAAGTGCTGATTGGCAAGCAGAAGATGAGTCCTCGTTGAATTTGCGGATCGCTTTTCTAAAGGATTTCACCTGTTGCCACAGAGTCAGGGAGTTATCGTAATCTTGCTTCCATTAATTTGATAATGTATGTTATGGATGGCACATATTGTATTCATTACTTCCGTTAGGGTGCTCTCTGTACCAAACGCTCCTGATATATATTTTCCTTTGAGGGCATCTTGTTCAATAATTGTTTTTACACCGAATTGTTGCAGTAAGCGTAGTTTCAGTTCTTCCATCCCCGCTCTGTTCAGTACCAGTCGTCCTTTCGTCCATCCGGCAGCATCTTGCCAATTGGCGTTGGCTATCATGACTGTATGATCATAGTTGTTATAGTTAAGTTGATGATTAGCTGTTAGTACTCCCAATCGTTTTTTGTTCTCACTAATTTCCACTCGTCCGTTACGTACGGAAATCACATCTTCGTTTAGCTGCGGATAGGCTTTTACATTGAATGAAGTCCCAAGTACAGTGGTTTGAATGTTTCTAGTATGTATAATAAATGGCTTTTTTCTGTTTTTTGCCACCTCAAAAAAAGCTTCACCAGTGAGCCATACTTCACGTTTTTGTTTATTAAAAGCCGCTTCAGCTATTTCAATACGGCTACCTGCATTTACTTGTACAATTGTTCCGTCAGGAAGAATGAGTTTAGTCCGGTGTGTGTCGTCAGTCGTCCATGTTTTGCGGACATTAGCCAACGTATTTGTTTCCGGCTGCAAAAAGCCGTTTGTACCCCAGAAAGCTGTCCATACTCCACTACCGATAAGTACTACTATGGCGGCTAATGCAGCATAGCGTTGGTAAACGTTTCTCCACCTTGGGCGTGTCGTCATTCTTCTCAGGTCGTGGCGGATGTGTGCTGTTACGTGTCGGCTTACTTTGTCACGGGCAAGGGCTGATTTTTGTTCGTCCATCGGGTAACCTTCTGTGTCGGCAGTATCGGGAGTCCACCTGTCGAGTGCCTGCTTCATCGAGTTACTTACTTCGCCGCGTTCATAACGTCGCACCAAATCCACAATGTAATCCAATATTCCGGTTTGTTTTTTGTCTTTTATGCTCATAGATGTACAGTACCCTCTTTTTTTATTATTTTATTCATTTCTTTTTCTGAAGAAATTATCTTTTCCTTCCTATTAGATAAAAGACTTAAGTAGGGCAATTGTCCCATATGAAAGCTGTTAAGATTTAGTTACCATTATGTTTCATTCTGATTACAGCGCTTCTGGTTGATGAATTGGAGTATGCAGTGATCGTATTTTAATGTTTTTATAATATTTCTGCAACATACTCTATCTATTTTTGCGATTGAAAACAAAAAGTAGAATGACCGACCGGGAACTATTAGACAGGATAGCAGAGAAAGACGCCAAGGCTTTTGATGTGCTTTACAACCGTTACGAACGATTGTTCTATCGTTGGGTTTTCTCCCGATTGAATGATTATGACGCTGCTTGTGATGTCACGCAGATTTTTTGGATAGGAGTGTGGACTTTACCGACAGGAATTCAAGTGAATGAGCATGGTTCAGCTAAAGATTATCTATTGCGTAATCTAACATTCCGGATACTAAAACAGGTGCAAAAGGAGGCTAGCAAAATGGAAATATCTAACGAGAATCTTCTTGGGCAACAGGTCGATCATTTGACTTATACGCATATTTCGGAAGATCTTTATGTGAAGGAAATATTGCATCTGATGGATGAGATTCTGAGAAATCTGCCTCCACTAACCCGTAAAATTTATGAATTACGTCATGTGGAGCATCGGTCGGTAAAAGAAACGGCAGAAGCTCTTTCTATAAGTGAGAAAACCGTCCGAAATGGGCTTTCGTCTGCACTTTCTACGTTACGTCAGGAACTAAATCTAATGTATGAGACAGGGCATTCAGATAAATTGAAAGTCCTGATACCACTACTAATTTATTTGCTTAAGAAGTAAATACAAACACGAGTCGATTGCTTGTGTTTTCTGTTGGGGAGAAAGTATTAACGTTATATTTCGTTTCAATACCGATAATTTGCTTTTCCTTTTTTTTATGAACAGTACTTGGTATAGGGCCAAAAAAAAATTGATTGTCATCGCGACAACCAATCTTCAAACCTTAAATCTAATACCATGAAAAACACAGTGCAAATATATGCGTTTTTATGTTGTGTAACATAGTAATGTGCTTATTTTATTTCTTGTATTAACTTTATTTATATTTTTAATTCGGAATTATTCTACATAGAGTACCAATCCTTTGAGGTATTCACCTTCGGGATGATAGATGTTTACCGGATGGTCGGCGGGCTGAGTAAGCTGGTGCAGGATGCGTACGCTTCGGCCCGACATGGCTGCTGCGGTGAATACTGCTGTGCGGAAATTATCTTTCGTCACTACTTGCGAACAAGAGAAAGTGAACAGGATGCCTCCCGGTTTGATCTTCTCAAAAGCTTTGGCATTGAGTTTGCGATAGCCTTGCAGGGCGTTGCGTAGTGCTTCTTTGTGTTTGGCGAAGGCGGGCGGGTCTAAAACAATCAGGTCGTATTGATCGCCCATGCGGTCGAGGTATTTAAAAGCATCTTCTGCAAAAGCTGTGTGGCGGTCATCGCCGGGGAAGTTTAACTCCACATTCTTGTTGGTCAGGTCTACGGCTTTTGCCGAACTGTCTACCGAGTGAACCAACTTGGCACCACCACGCATAGCGTAGAATGAAAAGCCGCCGGTGTAGCAAAACATGTTGAGTACCGTTCTGTCTTTGGCATATCTTTCTAACAAAGCACGGTTCTCCCGTTGGTCAACGAAGAAGCCTGTTTTTTGTCCTTTCAACCAGTCTACGTGAAAATTCAGTCCGTATTCTTGTGCCATGTTGTCCGTACTGCCACCTTTCAGAAATCCGTTTTCCGGAAAGAGGTCAGCTTTGAATGGCAAAGTCGATTCCGATTTATAATAGATGTTGGGCACCGTTTCTCCCACCACTTCTATGAGGGCTTCGGCTATCGCCATGCGGTCAACATGCATGCCGGCAGAGTGCGCTTGCATCACGGCAGTATTGGCGTACACATCGATGATCAGTCCGGGAAGGTTATCGCCCTCTCCATGTATCAGCCGATACGTGTTGTTGGTCGGGTTTACAGCCACGCCAATGCTCTTGCGCATGTCGTAGGCCACTTGCAACTTCCTTTTCCAGAAGTCATGATTAATCTTTTCTTGTACAAAACTCAGCACACGCACGGCAATGCTTCCTATTTGGAAATGGCCTTCGGCAATAAATTCTTTCTTTGAGGTATATACTTCCACCACTTCACCCTCTTCCGGCTCTCCGTCGAAGTACGCAATGGCACCCGAGAAAAGCCATGGATGAAACCTTTTCAATGATTCTTCTTTTCCTGATTTCAGATATACTTTTTTATAGGACATAGGTTGATGTTATGGATTACTTTTCTTGTGATTGTTGATTGGCTGCATCGAGATCCGTCGATTCTTCTTCCGGCAGAGGTTCTATTTCGAAAGAGTGGGTACTTTCCAGTTCCTGAAGTCGGTTATAGATGTTCAGGCAGGCCCAGGCATCGGTTGCGGCATAAAGCTTTTGTGCGTCGCTCAGCACATCTGCCTCCCAGTTTGAGAGACGTTGCGATTTTGATATTTTTTCGCCAAACAAGATCCCGTAGATCTTTTGCAGGCTCTTGTCCTCAATGCCAAACGGATGGACGAAGTCTTGCAATTCGATGCAAGCTTGCTGTTTCAAAGGCGACCGTTTGCGTAGCATCATGAAGTCGTCGCGCAGTGACAGTCCCACTTTGATAATGGCAGGGTTTTCCAGCAAGTCGAGTAGCGACTTTGTGAGCCCTGTGAGGTTGAGGCGGAACAAGAAACAAAACTCCTCGGAAGAGATCTGCAACAATGCTACTTTGTGTGACTGCCCTTTGACGAATGAAGGGCGGGTCTCACTATCTATGCCAAGCACTTGCCTGGATGATAGGTAGTCTACCGCCTTTTCAGCTTCCGCCTCCGTCTGGATAACATAGATCTTTCCCGGAAAGGATGCTTTGGGCAATTGTGATATCTCTTCTTTCGATATGTTTCTTTTTATAACCATCTTTATTTATTCTCGTCATTTACTTCTTCCTCTTCCGGTTCCGCATCAGGATTGTACTTCACATCGTGCAATGCACGGAGCGTGTTTACAAGCTTCTGTCCCCAGACGTTTCCGAAATTCTCTTTGCAGATTACCAGTGCGTCGTTCATTGTTTCGTTCAGTCCCAGTTGAAAAATGAAAATGAAATCCTTAATATCCTGATAGATGTCGGCCAGATCTTCGGAGATACATTTTTTTATCGGCGTGTCGCTGTAAGCCATATCGGGCAGGAACACTTCCAGATAATCATCTTTTTCGGCCAATACCGATGCGATGTTCATGCGTAGTATCTCATACGTTTCCTCGGTGACGAAGGTTTCGAGTTCATCTTCGCCTATCATTTCGCACTTGGGCAGCAGTGATGCCTTGAGGTAAAGTAACGGAAGTATTTTTAGGATGGTGTCAACAAATTGACTGCGCTTCATGCTCTCGGATCGTTCCAAGAATGCACAAGCCTCAGCAGCAACGGTTACAAACTCCACCACATTTCTATCGAATATAACTTGACTGTCTGTTTTCATATAAAAGAAAAATTGAAATGCAAAGGTATGAAAAAGTTGCATTAAGGCAATGAATCGCCCTTTATTATTACTCTTCTCACCACTCACTTACCTCCTATGAAAAAACACGTTTTACTATCACATCTATCACAAAAAACGCTGAAACGGCTTTCTGTAAGTCATTCCAGCGTGTGATAGTAAAATATGTCTACCACGTTTTCGAGCGTTTTACTCTCACTTTTCGGGTTTTACTCTCACACTTGTGTGGTTTTAACATAGATTTTGTGGCTTCCCCGGCCGATTGTGTCCAGATATCCATCGGCTATCAGGTCGTTTAGTTCTTTCAACGCTTTCCCTTTGAGCAGGCCGCTGATTTGCGAATATTCCGTGCGAGTGATGAAATGATGTGTGCTGAAATAGGCCTCCAATCGGCTTTTGCGGGTTTCTTCGGGTAAGTTGGCTGAGTGTCGGAAGCCATATCTGGCACGTTCCAGGTAGCCGCACGACTGTTTGCGAAACTTGCTCGACGCCCGAAAGTTTATGTTGTCAAAAGAGACGGAATGCGAACGAATTTCTTTTTTGTCCATCACCGGTCGTGCTTTCAGACTGACTGAGAAATAACCCATCTCGCCCAGTTCCACATGAAATCCGTCCGCCAGATAGCCCGATATCTTTTTGCTCAGCGCACATAGCACCCCCTCCAGATCGCCTTCGGTGAAAGTCGATGCCTCGGAAATCTCGGTAATTAGTTTTTGGGTCGATATTGTGCCCTTCGACACGATGCGCGGATAGAGAGGTTGTTGTTCTGCTTCTTCTTTGCTACTAGGTTTTCTTCTAAAGTCATACTCTGCGGCCATACTTTTTGTTTTTTATTAGTTAATTGTGAATTGATTGTACGTTAAACTTCCCAACGGGACGGTATCTGTAAGCTGCGATAAGGTAACTACTAACCGTATGCCTCGGTTCAAGCTCTTCGCTTCACGCCCGTAGTCCGTACAGACTACACACGTGGGGTGTACAGACTACGGGCGTGATCCCTACACTCCACACGTGTGAAGCGCAAAGCTTGATGCCATAAAGGTACTAAATAATAACGCATAATGCAAATAAAAGAGAGGCAAAGTTACCTACCTGGATGTGCTGTTTCGGAAAATAAAACAAGTATTTACTTGCCTGTAAATGAGCATTGTTGTACCTTTACTGCACGAATAACTAGATTTTAGGACGTAAATAATTGGTACTGTGAGAATTACGCAATTAAGAGATAACGGCAAGACTCAGACCTATCGTGCATTTGCACTGGCTGAATTGATGGAACAGATGAAGAAGGGTGCCAGCAATGAGTTGGTAATTAACATGAGAGAGGAGCTGAAATATGCCCGTCCGAGGTATGAAATCCCGGTAGTACAGAAAGTTCCGAAGCTACTCCATGCAGGAGTCTTTCGTAAAAAAGACGGAATGGTGCAGATGACGGAGTATAACGGAATCGTTCAGCTCGAAGTAAACCACCTTGCAGGCAAGCATGAGGTGGATTCAGTCAAACAAAAAGTATGCGACTTTCCACAAACATTGGCCGCTTTTACCGGTTCCAGTGGAAAGAGTGTGAAGATATGGGTGCGCTTCACCCGTCCGGACGACACCTTGCCCGAGAACTGTGAAGACATTTTGCTGTTTCAGGCGCATGCCTATCGACAAGCATTCCGAATCTATCAGCCTGAACTCAGTTTTAGCATCGAGCTCAAAGAGCCTACACTCGAACGCTCTTGTCGCCTGAGTTTCGATCCGGAATTGTACTTTGCCCCCAATGCCACCCCTCTGTATCTGCAACAACCCACGGAGATGCCCACCGAAATGACCTATAAGGAGACTGTTAATGCCGAACCGGATCCTCTTAAACGCCTTCTGCCCGGCTTTGGTAGCTATAAAACGATGTCAATGCTTTTTGAAACCTCGGAGACGGATGCACTCAATTCGTTGAAAGATTTTGATCCAGATAAAGATATGAAACCCTTATTGGTGCGCTTGGGTGAGAATTGCTTTCGTTCCGGCATTCCCGAAGACGATGCTGTGCGCTGGACACGCTATCATTATTACGACGAAGAACACGAAATGATCATTCGCAGCACGATACATAATGTTTACCTCAAAGGAAAAGGCTTTGGTAATAAACCCTGTGTAAGTAACGAAATGGCCCTTGCTCTGGCCACGGAAGAATTTATGAAACGCCGTTACGAATTTCGCTATAACACCCAAACCACCGAGGTGGAATATAGGGAGCGAAACACCTTTGGTTTCTACTTTAGATCCGTGAATGACCGCGTGCTCAACAGTATCGCCATCAGTGCCATGAAAGAAGGATTAAAAATGTGGGATAGAGATGTGAAACGGTATGTCAATTCCGACTCCGTGCCCATCTATCAACCCATCGAAGAATACCTCTCTTTTCTTTCCAGATGGGATGGTAAAGACCGCATCCGTGCATTGGCCGACACCGTGCAGTGCAACAATCCTTACTGGCGCGACCTGTTCTATCGCTGGTTCCTCAACATGGTAGCCCATTGGAGAGGTTTTGACAAGAATCACGCGAACAGCACATCACCATTGCTTGTTGGTCCGCAAGGCTATAAGAAATCCACCTTCTGCCGCTCCATCGTTCCGCCCGAACTGCGACAATACTACACCGACAGCATCGACTTCAGTCGCAAGCGTGATGCCGAACTGTTCCTCAACCGTTTCGCCCTGATTAATATTGACGAGTTCGATCAGATAACCACCACCCAGCAAGCCTTTCTGAAACACATCCTCCAGAAGCCCGTGGTCAACACCCGCCTTCCTCACGCCAGTGCCGTGCAAGAACTTCGCCGTTACGCCTCGTTCATCGGCACCAGCAACCATAAAGACCTGCTCACCGACACATCAGGCAGTCGTCGTTTCATCTGCATCGAAGTAACCGCACCGATCGATATGAGTCGCCCCATCCATTACGAACAACTCTATTCCCAAGCCATGGACTCCCTCTATGGCGGCGAACGCTACTGGTTCGACAGCAGCGAAGAGCGCCTGATGACGGAGAACAACGAAGAGTTTCAGGAAATATCACCCATAGAGCAACTCTTCCACCAATATTTCCGCAGCGTAGCGAAAGGTGAAGAAGGCGAGTGGCTCCTTGCTGTGGGCATTCTGGAACACATACAGCAACGTAGCCGCATGCGCTTCACCACCGGCAAGATCGTCCATTTCGGTCGGTTGCTGAGTAAGTTGGGCATTCCTTCACGTCGGAGTAATGGTGGGACGTTGTATTATGTTTTTAAGAGAGAAGAAGGTAAACCAAATAGAAAAACAGAAAATTGAGTATGAAAATAGTAAGATTGATTAGCTGGTTTGATAAAAAAACAGATAAACTTGTTGGTGAATATAATATAGATGATGTTGATTTTGAGACCCTCAAAAGTATTATGAAACCTAGAAAAAAGGATCCATTAATGTATTACTACGTCTATACTGTGAAAAAAAAACAGATAAGCAAATTGAAGCAAATCATCAATATCGAATTTGATTTAGAAAATTATGCTTATGAGATTGGTTGCTTCCAAATATTGGAATGACTAAATTTGATAAACAATATAAGGATCTCTTTTTTATGGATGGAATGGGGTTAAACTTTGGTCTTCCTGTGAATTAACTTTTTAAATAAGATGGGTTATGAAAACTTGGTTTGATTATTGTTATTATAGAATCTCGAAATTTTATGAGAACAGGGGTGAGAAAGATGGACATTTTACGGGAAGTCTTTTGGTGTTGGGGAGTTTAAGTTTTTATTTTTTGTCTTTATTAGCATTAGTGTTTTCTTTACTTAAAATAAAATTTAGCACTGTATTGATAGGTTGCATTTTGTGTGTATTTATAATAATTAGTTTTTTTATAGACAAAAAGAAATATAAAGAACTGGAACTGCGTTATAAGAATGAGAAATATCATAAATTAAAAGGGTGGCTAGTCTTTTTGTATGTTATTAGTTCCTTCCTTTTGTATTTTGTTTCACTTTATATTTTTAAAGTGTAAATTGTTATCGCAATGACGATCAATGTTTTTTGCCCCTATTCCATATGCTTTCCGATAAAATGCATACATTTCTATGACTTAAATGGCAATTTAACGCAAGATTTAAACAAAGGAATAACAGGTGTTACATATAATTTACTAAATTTGCCGCAGAGTGTTGCGATTAGTAATACACTGGGACAGACTACGAATACATATATAGAAGGTGGTGCTTATTACTTCTACCTGACTGATCATTTGGGCAATAACCGTGTGGTAGCTAATGCAAGCGGAGGAATCGTTCAGACGAGTCATTATTATCCGTTCGGGATGTCGTTTGCTGAAGGTGTTACTACGAGCGGGCAGCCTTACAAGTACAATGGAAAGGAACTGGATACGGAAAGAGGGTTGAATCTTTATGATTATTCGGCAAGGTTGATGGATCCTGCTTTGGGTAGGTTTAGTACGATGGATCCGTTGGCAGAGAAGTATTATGGGGCTAGTCCGTATGCTTATGTAGGGAATAATCCTATTGTAAGAATAGATCCCACAGGACTTGCATGGTTTTATTATTCTTTAGATGGCAAAAGTGATCCTACTTGGAATTGGAGAGATGGAGATACATACAATACAGGAGTAAAAGATACTAATGGAAAAGATTTTATCCTAAAAGGAGTTGAAGCAATTGTCGTTTTCAATGGTTCAAGAGAGGAAAAATTGGGAAAGGGGGATAACATAAAAGGGGAAGGTGCTGTAACTGCAAGTGTAATGGTATATGGTCCTGATGGAGCTGACGATATTCATAAGTATAGAGGATTCACAATGACTTCTAATGCGGCTAAATTCGGGCCAATAGATGAAGGTTTATACAATGCTAATTATGATTCAAAGGGAAAAAGCGGCTCTCTAAAATCTAACTGGGTTTTAAATAATAGAGGGCCTGTGAGAATGTTAGATGGTAAGATAAATCCTAATGCTCCAGATCAGTTAAGTAGCGATGGAGAAGGTTATAAAGATGGTATATTTATACATTCCACTAATAGGAGTGGATTTGCAGGAGGGCGTGTTTCCACCGGTTGCCTATTAATACACCCAGATGACTGGTCTGGATTTAATGATGTTATGTATGGAGTTAAAAACTTTAAGGTACAAGTAATACGCCAAGTTATAATGAAAGGACCTATACAGGGAGCTACAGGCGTTGTTCCTAGAATATATGCACCTAAGTGGGTCACTAAAAAAGATTAATAAAATGAGAATGTTATTATTTATAATATTGATGTTTTTTTTGAGAATAGATCTTTATTCGCAAGAAAAAGTAAGAGAATGCAACTCATCTATTTTTTTAGATATTGATTATTCTGGAGAAATACCTGTGTATGATCATCCAAATGGTAATATTACAAATATCGTGAAGAATGATTTCAATAAAGAAAATTACGTTTTATTTGATATACTTCTTAGCAATGACAGTCTGTTTTATGTTTCTGCTTATTATTCTATAGGTGATATCATTATACCTATAAAAGGTTGGATAAAAAAGAATATCCATCTAGGTATTTTTTCTCGTGCTTATAATGAACCATTGATTTTTTATGCGTGTCCTTCTAAAGATAGTAAAAGTGTATATATTGAGAAGGAGTATAATCCTAATATGTATGTTGTTCTTGATTGTATTGATAGATGGTTGAAAGTAAGAATTGTCATAGAGAAAGAAACTTATGAAGGTTGGATACCTCCTGAAATGCAGTGTTGCAATGTCTATTCAACATGTAACTGAGTATTCTTGAAAAAACAAAGATGGTAATGAAGTAAATGATGTTCGTTCGTGGATTATTAGCTTCTTCTTTTAGATTTCAAAATAGAATACAGCTTTATATATAAGATTGATTGTCGCGATGACAATCAATCTTTTTTTTGCCCTATACCAAGTGCTATTCATGATCCGTAAGCTAACTAGCAACCACCACCCACACACAATCCTCTAGGGTGTTGCTAAATCATTGTAGAATTCTACATCGTTCACCATTTTAAAGCCCCGTTTAAAGTTCCGAGAAATATTGGTAGCCAGACGAAGGAAATGCCAAAGTAGTTCAATGTTAACATTTCGTTAACGTTGGAAGTGAACAATACAATATTCTGTTAACGTAGCATGTCCTATTTCTCTCTGTATCTCCCTGAAATAGGGAAACAGGGCTGACTAGGCGTTAACATTGACTGGCATTGACTACTCTTTCGTTAACGTTCTGTTAACCTAGGCTCGAAAAAAAATAACGTAATGATAACGTAGGGATTGCATGCTTTGTGAAATAAAGTAGATATTTTTGTTGGCGAAGATTTATTGCTATGAATATCTTAGTTACACGAAATTGATACCAAATAGAAAAAACACTGGAGTATGAAGAGAAAGATTGATACAAGCTAACTCACCCTTTATTAATGACTATATGCACTTATAGAGGATGCGAAATTATTGGTGATAAGCAATATATTTTGCGTGAATAAAATTTGCATGAACAGTACCGCTCACTAATGAAAAATCTGAAGATTCAAGCCATGAACAAACTTCTTGGCAGACCGCCAAAGGAGCAATGGAACAAGGAATGCCAAAACAAAATTGGCAAGGCGGTAGGCGAATGAACTGGAATAGAGGTTACGTTCGGAGCAGGAAGAGTTGAATTGCCCGATACGGCTAGCTTATGGACTCCATTGCGTTATTTTGTGAAAAATATCATGAAGTTTCTCTGACAACTTCTTCGTACCCTGTTTTTTCGGCGATGAATATATTGGCAAATCCATACAGAATTGTAGAGAAAGTGATTTTGTCACCCAAGATTGTCAATTATTAAATTTTAAAGAGGCTCTAAGTTAGATTATTATTTTGCTATGCAAATTTATTTAGTTTAATAACGTTGTTATACTTTTGATATTCTGACTTTGAAAAAATGAAAAATAAACCCAGTCACAAAGTGACAACGATACACAATAAACCCAATCAATAAAAATGGAAAAAATTACACATTCCCTATTTTCTATTCCCTTAATGGTAATAAGCCTACGGGCACAGAATCTTCACAAATTAAGCACAGAGCGCAACGCTTACCGTGCAGCCGATCAACTGGTAAAACAACAAGTACAGTACAAAGATCCCGGCAGTTCAGGCTATAACCAAAGAGCTATGATTATTGCGAGTTCCTTTTGTCCTTAATGCATAAAACAAATAGTAAATATATGAAACATTCAAAAAATAAGGCCGTAATCCGCTCTGTTTTACCGCTTAGCTTTGCCAAGAAAGAAAATGAAAATATAGTGCTAAGCCCAAAGCTCCCTAATATGCTCACCTCTCCTGTCTTCCCGCAAGCGAGACAAATATCCGATGGATTGAACGTGAGATCAAATTTAGGAGGACTGCATTTAGTTATGAAAAAGTTTTCATTTCTATGCTTATTCCATTTTGTAATAGCGATCGGCTTATTTGCTCAATCTGTACAAACACCCACTATTATTCCGGCGTCTCCCGAATCGAGAAGTTTAGGAAAATACGGAGATATTCCGGTAAGTCTTTATACAGGAACTCCCGATATATCAATTCCTATTCATACTGTGACGATTGGAAAATTGTCTCTTCCTATTACATTAAGCTATCATGCAGCCGGTATTGAGGTAAGTCAGGAAGCCACATGGGTTGGTTTAGGATGGAATCTGATAGCCGGAGGTAATATATTCTATATTCCCTCTAGAGGATATGATTCTAATCCTGCTGCACACAAACTTGATTGGAATACATATAAAAATGTACTTAGCTATATGGGCAATAGCACATCTCCATCTGGGAAACATGAAGACTGGTACGTTAAATGGAGTTGTTATCCTGAAAAATCAAGCCCGCAAATTATCACTGAAGAAGTAATAGATGCATTGCTTGCCGGAGTAGAAGATCAGGATGTTTATTCAGCTAATTTTTTGAATTACTCTTTCAAGTTTACTAAACATCCCAAAAACGACTCTATCGTTTTTGTAGGACAAAAAAATAAATGCAAAATTACCGGTAATGTGACCAACGGATTTGTCATTACCGGAGAAGACGGAACTATTTACCGTTTTGAACAAGGTGAGAGCAGTTCGGGTTATTGTACAAGTTTGGTGTTAACAAATATCACTAGTTCCACTGGGGATGAAATTAGTTTGAAGTATAAATATATTAGCCCTGTCAATTTGCCACCTTTAAGCGAAACATGCATTTTACAACAAGGAGTAAGAACTCCATCAAGAAATTTTTCACTTGTATGGGAGCCCCACAACGTGTATCTGGAAACCATCGAAACCAGAAACGAATTGGTCATATTTGAAAGCAATACCGACAGAGTCGACTTTAAAGGAGGTGTAAAGCTGGCTAAGATTACTGTAAAAGATAAAACCAGCCAAACCGAAAAAATGGCATACAGGTTTGCTTATGATTATTTTAGGGGATCCGGTAATGGGGGTGATTATCTAGATGACGGAGTACCTTATTATTATCCGAATATGTATACTCTTGATAATAAAAGTAAGAGGCTTAAGTTGGATTCATTAATACAATATAGTAGTTCAATGACAAATGAGAAATACGCCTTTAACTATTACGAGTCAATTCCCTTGCCCTATAAGACATCGTTTGCGTTAGATCATTGGGGATATTATAATGGACAGAATAATTGGAGCACCACTATTATGACCTCCTCTGACAGCCATCACACGATAATACCTAATCTCGCACCGCTATTAATAGCCAATTACTCTATTTTGAATAACGAGTATCCCAGCAATCTTATTTTTTTTGATGGAGCAGTCAGAGGGGCAAGTAAAGAATATATTACCACTGGCATGCTAAAATCGATACAATATCCTACCAAAGGGAAAACAATGTTTGAATACGAGCCACACGATTTTCACAACTATAGATACCTCTCAGCCGAAGATGAACATGATTGTATAATTACAAGTGGAGCGAATGTGCATGCCTCTTATAATTCTGCGTATAATTCGACTGAATCGACTTTTACACTAACCCACCGGATTTGTGCCTATTTTAAAGGTAACGCCGATGCTAATTTTAAGGATGGTAAATTTACAATAGAAGCAGTTTCTGTTCCCGGTGGTTTTTCAACCAAAATGTACCAATATACCAGCCAAACTGCTACTGATGGAAGAATTTACTGGCAAGAATATATATGGTTAAATCCCGGAACCTATAAATTAACATGTAACGTTCCAACCAACTCGAATCTAAACGCTTTCAGTCCTGCTGCGATTCAAGGTTATATAACTTATACCGATTATAATGAAGATGCCTTATCGAAGTATACTTTTATCGGAGGTGGTGTAAGAATAAAGCGCATTACCAATTATGGTTCAAATAATAATGTGTCCTCATCAATAAAATATTCGTATGTGAATGAGGATGGCAAAACAAGCGGGCTGCTTATGATCCCGACACAAAACATAGACTATAAGACAATTAGAGTTGGCACTTATTATCCTGATAACTCTGGATTTGGAGGTATAGGGAATACAACTTTGGTAGACAAACCCACCTATACCCTCAGTGGCAACAGCTATGTTACTCTATCCACCCTTCCGTTTGGGAATAAAGTGGGTTATAGCCGGGTGGAAGTAGAATCAGATAACAGCACGGGTAATAATGGGAAAGAAATTTCATATTTCCGTAATGCACCAGCAACTATATTGTTTAATAGAATCCCCTACTTTGGAGAAACGGCGAACGGAAATTTGGAACAGAAAATTATAATGAACAACAATGGAGATACACTTTTAGTTGAGAAGAATACCTATGGGGTATTATCCGGCACTAAAACTGCTGAAAATATCAACACTTATGCAGAAGATCTTTATCAAGGCGCAGATATGTGTATTAATTTGCATGATCCATTTGCCTATATAGGGCGATTTAATATTTTTACCTACCCAACCATAAATTATTGGAATACACTGACCAATAAAGAAACCATCCACTATTTCGCAAATGGGCAAGTAAAGAAAACCTATGCCTACTCTTATAATCCGAATAATTTTTGTGTAAACTCTATCACAGAATCAACCAGTAAAGGCTCTAAACATACGGGAATAAAGTATCCTGCCGATTTTACAGGTACCCCCATATATGATGCCATGATTGCCGGCAATCAAATCTCTCCCGTTATAGAACAAGCCGAGTATAAAGAAGGGTCAACCAAGTATAACGAGTCAACATTATCGCAGTCCAAACGAACGAATTACACCTATTTTCAAAACAATACTATTATATCCCCGACATCGGTCGATCTGAAAATAGGTTCAAATACTTATGAGACAAGGCTTGTGTATGACACCTACGACAATAAAGGTAATCTGCAGTACCTGATAAAAGACGGGATCAACAAGGTGGTGTACCTGTGGGGATACAATCAAAGTTACCCGGTAGCCAAAATAGAAGGAGCTACACTGACTGAAGTTTCAAATGCCTTAGGAGGTGCAATTCCCAACCTCGGTGCCGGAGGACTAAGCGATTCGCAGGTAGCAAACTTGAGAAACCAATTGACCAATGCTCAGGTATCTACCTACACCTATTCTCCTTTAGTCGGAATTTTAACCAGTACCGATCCCAACGGTTTAACCACTTATTACGAGTATGACTCTTTAGGGCGCCTGAGAAAAAGTTATTTAATGGAAAATGGGAGTAAAAAAAATATTCAGAGCTATGATTACAACTATGCTAATCAATAAATCATCCATAATGAAACGATTGTTATTAACCTCCACCGCGTTTGAGTGTAATTTGCCAATGGTTCATGTATTATCCAAGTTGTCGTCGAATAAAGGAGGTAGTAAAAATTTATAATTATCATTATACTGGTTAATAATTAAAAAGGAATATAATGAAAAAAAGAAGACTATTGCTGATAATAATTTTATCCATAGCATTTGGAAGAACGTATGGACAATCTGATCCGACCCTTGACATAGGTACTAAATCTGCGCCTTTTTCCTATACTAATACGGTAATTTCAAGTGGTGAAACTAACACTTTTAGTTATCAATTCACTATATCCACAGTGATGGACATAACCATATCCCATTGCGAGTCCACGGTGGAAAATACAGGTATATTCTTACTCAATGAGAATGAAGATTATATAGACACCAATGTCGGATCACCGAATTGCTCCAATCCGAATTTAGCCCATCTTGAAGTAGCCGATCTACAACCCGGAACTTATTATGTCTGGATAGATTGGCCACCTAGCTCGATCGGAAATATAGTTACGGTGATAGAAGGTGAACGTCCCCGCTCAAGTAATCCTGAAGGAAATACGATGAGCAACGCTATTAATATGGGAGTCTATTCTTCGTCTTTTTTGTATACGGACACGAAAGACACCAATGGCTTTACGAATGATTATCAAGGTCGTCCTTACAGCAATGATGTTTTTTATCAGTTTACCTTGTCCGAAGACATGAATGTTGTCATATCCCATTGCGGGTCATCTGTATCTGATAGTTATGTCTGGTTATTGGACTCTTCCGGAAACCGCATTGGGTATAATGATGATTATTCAGGGATTGAAGCCTGCTCTAATAATAAGTTATCTTATTTAGATATGCCAAACTTGGCTGCGGGTACTTATTACGTGGTTTCCGAAGGAAATTTCGAAAACGGAGAAATCATCACCCAGATAAAAGGAACGACTTATAATTTAGGTATTGGTTCCACTGACCAGAATTATATTCTGACCCGTACCTATATGAGTGATGCGGGCACGGCGTGGCAGGACAAGGTTGATTACTTCGACGGCTTGGGTCGTCCTGAGGAGTCTGCTCTGGTAGGGAGTTCTCCGGCGGGCTCTGATCTTGTCACTTATCAAGAATACGATGGGGTCGGACGAGAATCTAATAGTTGGTTGCCGGTGGTATTGCCAAATAACAATGGCACTTTCGCCAGCCTGAGCACTATCAAGAGCAACATGAATGTTAGCTATCCTGATGAGACTAAGCCCTATACGCTTCCCGTCTATGAAGCCTCTCCTCTAAACCGGGTTCTGGAACAATACGGCCCCGGTCAGGCTTGGCAAAATAATTCTCGGAGTGCAAAAACAGCTTATCTGGCCAACATCTCCGATAACGACACGCTCAACTGCATTTACTATAAGGTGGAAGCTAATTCTACAGATACTCTTGTAACTATCACTTATGGAGGTAGCTATGAGACAGCTCAACTGTACGTTATCCGTAGCACGGATGAGGACGGCAACGCCTCTTTCGAATTCAAAGATAAACAGGGACAGGTGGTGCTCACTCGGCAAATTGTTCGCAGCGGCAGCACAAAAACAATGTATGATACTTATTACATTTATGACGATTTCGGGAATTTGACAGCTGTTCTTCCTCCTTTAGCATCGGATGAAATGAAGAGTGGTACTTCATGGACAAACGCCAGTTCAGCCATACTCAGAAACTATGCTTACTTGTACCTGTATGACGGCAGAAACCGCTGCAAGGGCAAACGCCTGCCGGGTTGTAGTTGGAATTACTATGTGTATGATACGGGCGATAGATTGATCTTCTCACAGGATGGCGAGCAACGCAAGAAAGGAGAATGGACCTTCACTCTCCCCGATGTCTTCGGCCGTACTTGTGTGACGGGTATTTGCAAGAATAGTTTCAGTGCCTTGTCTGCAACCCCGCCACTGAAAAATATTTTAGTGAAGGCCGAACGTGATAACACTACGGGCACATATAAGGGTTACGCCTTGTCGGGCATCACCCTTGTCAGCCCCACGGTTCTAAATGTGAGTTACTATGATGATTACGCCTTTATGGGCAAAAACGGTATTCCCGATTCCACAGATACAAACTTCCATTATGAGCCGATTTCCGGTTTTGGCATTCGTTATGAAGAGAGCACCAAGACGCTGCCAACAGGAACATTGACAGCCAAGTTGGATGGTTCAAGCACTCCAACCTACTTGTATTCTGTAATGTACTATGATAACCGAGATCGTGTGATACAAACCAAATCTAATAATCATTTAACAGGCGGCATCGAGAAAGATTATGTAGCTTATAACTTCACGGGACAGCCCACAAAAAGTAAACATATCCATTTTGTCACAGGTAAGGATACTCAGACGGAGATCTACTCTTATACTTATGATCATGCAGGAAGATTGATTACGACAAAACATAAATTGAATACGGGAGCGGAAGTAATTCTGGCTGAAAACACATACGACGAGTTGGGAAGACTAAAAACAAACAAGAAGAACAATCAAGCCAATCTGAATACCACATACGCCTACAACGTTCGTTCGTGGATGAAGTCTTCGAGTTCTCCACTTTTCAGCCAAACATTATATTATAATGATTCTTACGGAAGTAATACCCCCCGCTACAACGGCAACATCTCTGCAATGAGTTGGACAACAAGCGGAGATAAAACAAGGGGTTACAATTTCGTTTATGATAATCTTTCCCGATTGACGGCAGCCGGTTATCTGGAAGGAGGAACAGCTAACACCAGTTATGGCACTTCATATGCTTATGACAAGCATGGCAATATGATGAACTTGGTTCGTAACGGTCGTACGGGAACAAGTACTTTCGGTACGATTGATAACCTGAGTATGAGCTATGCGGGTAATCAGTTGATCAAAGCGGACGATGCGGGGACAAACGTCACTTTGTCCGCATCAATGGACTTTAAGAATAACTCTACGGCTGCGAAGGAATATTCCTACGACTTAAACGGTAATTTAACAAAAGATTTAAATAAAGGAATAACAGGTATTACATATAATTTACTAAATTTGCCGCAGAGTGTTGCGATAAGTAATACTCTTGGTCAGGCAACGAATACGTACACGTATGCCGCTGATGGTCGTAAATTGAAAACTATCATAGGTACTAAGCAGACGGATTATGTTGGTAATGTGATCTATGAAGGTGGAGTACTGAAGCGGATCTTGGTTGATGGCGGTTATATAGAAGGTGGTGCTTATTACTTCTATCTGATTGATCATTTGGGTAACAACCGTGTGGTAGCGAATGCGAGCGGAGGGATCGTTCAGACGAATCATTATTATCCGTTCGGAATGTCGTTTGCTGAAGGTGTTACTGCGAGCGGACAGCCTTACAGGTACAATGGCAAGGAACTGGATACGGAAAGAGGATTGAATCTTTATGATTATTCGGCTAGGTTGATGGATCCTGCTTTGGGTAGGTTTAGTACGGTGGATCCGCTGGCGGAAAAATATTATTCAATATCCCCTTATGCATATGTGGGAAATAACCCGATCAATCGTATTGATATAAGTGGCGATACAATAACTACAGTTGTCACAACGATGGTGGAGGGTGTTGCTACAAATACAACTTATTACTATAATCAGAATGCTCAGGGTAATTATGGCTTTATGGATAGTAAGGGACAAATGTACTCAGGTGACAACGAATTTGTAAATAACTTGACTACAGCGTTGGCCGAATTAAGGGGTGATGCTACGGGTGCTACATTGGTTCAGGACTTGATGGGAACTAAAGGAAATGTTAGAATGGTAAAAGGCGGATCTAACAAAGCAGATCCAGAAGGAAAATATATATTGTGGAATCCAAATTCGACAAATGGCGGGCCTGATCAAACAGGAAGTACAACTAGATCTGCCTATATCGGACTAGGTCATGAAATGGCACATACTCAGGATGTTTGGAAGGGGACATACGATAAGAATAGTTGGGTAGGAACCATTCAAAATGCAGAGAAATATGCCACTCATGTTGAAAATCAATTAAGGGCTGAGCATGGGTTAGCATTAAGAACACATTATGGCATTACAACTTCTGGAGTGGGAGATCCTTCAACCCAAATTCTTTATACAGGAACTAGAAACAGTTTATTTTTCAAAGGAACAGCTATAATTAAGGGGAAAATATATCCTGGATTACCATACACATATTAATTAATAAATAGGAAATATGAAAATACCGATTTTAATAATGTATTTATTGTTATTTACGACAAACGATTTAATTTGCCAAAATTGGAATAAGATATCCAACGATATCAAGAATATGCAGTTATTAGATCAACCAAATGTAAAAGCATATATAAATTGCTATTACAACCTACGGCATATATCTAATAATTTAAAACGTATTCATGCTAGTAGGCAAGATACTTTATTTTTATTAGACTCTTATGCAGATTGGAGTTCACTTGAGCTCAAATCGATAATCTGGAGTAACAGAAATACGATTTCCTGTATTTCAAATGATGCAGGAAAAAATTATATAAATGTAGAAAAAAAACTATTCACCAAATATATGATGAAGTTAGTATCTGAATGGAATATAGAAGAAATAAAAAAAGAGGAAAAGTTAAATGGAGCAAGCTTACCACAATATTGGGTCTTTGCTACAAGAATCATTCTTGATGGTAAGAAATATAAAATTAGCTGCCTCTATTTCAAAGATTTTTTTGATTTGCATCGAGATGGTATGGATTTCAACGAATAGAGATTTGAACAATTACGGTGTAGTATAAAATCCCCCGTTCTGTTCTCCAATAAATAGAGAGAACAGAACGGATCTTTCTATAGCTTCATCACATTTTTACAAAATAGCACATTTAGTCCAACAGTCAACTATGGGCAGGCCGCTCTTGCAACAACTTATACCTACAATGTACGTTCGTGGATGAAATCTTCGAGTTCTCCACTTTTCAGCCAAACGCTATACTATAACGATTCTTACGGAAGTAATACCCCCCGTTACAACGGCAACATCTCTGCAATGAGTTGGACAACAAGCGGTGACAAGACAAGGGGTTACAACTTTGCTTATGATAATCTTTCCCGATTGACTGCAGCCGGTTATATGGAAGGAGGAGTTGCCAACACGAGTTATGGCACTTCATATGCTTATGACAAACATGGCAATATGACGAATCTGGTTCGTAACGGTCGTACGGGGACAAGTATTTTCGGAACGATTGACAACCTGAGCATGAGTTATGCGGGTAATCAATTGATAAAGGCGGATGATGCGGGAACAAGCGTGACTTTGTCGGCATCGATGGACTTTAAGAATAACTCCACGGCTGCGAAGGAATATTCCTACGACTTAAACGGTAATTTAACAAAAGATTTAAATAAAGGAATAACAGGTATTACATATAATTTACTAAATTTGCCGCAGAGTGTTGCGATAAGTAATACTCTTGGTCAGGCAACGAATACGTACACGTATGCCGCTGATGGTCGTAAATTGCGGACGGTACAACAATGGAGCGGCACGAATAGCGAGCAAACGGACTACGTTGACAATGTGATCTATGAAAGTGTAAACGGAACTGCAACAACCCTCAAGCGGATATTGGTTGATGGCGGTTATATAGAAGGTGGTGCTTATTACTTCTATTTAACTGATCATTTGGGCAATAACCGTGTGGTAGCGAATGCGAGTGGAGGAATCGTTCAGACGAGCCATTATTATCCGTTCGGGATGTCGTTTGCCGAAGGTGTTACTGCGAGCGGGCAGCCTTACAAGTACAATGGTAAGGAATTGGATACGGAAAGAGGGCTGAATTTGTATGATTACTCTGCTAGGTTGATGGATCCTGTGTTGGGAAGATTTAGTACTGTAGATCCATTGTGTGAGAAATATCCTGAAATATCGCCTTATGTTTATTGCCACAATAATCCTGTGAATATCATAGATCCAGAGGGTTTAACAGACTACTCAGTTAATAAGGAAGGATATATTTACAAAACTAATCCTATACTCGATGCTGTAAGAAAATTCTTTGGTATTAAGGATAAAGATGATAAACTTATTGCAGTTAACAATAAAAATAACACCTTAGTAATGCCTGCTGGGTCGGTAGGAGAAATTAAAAGCTACACTGATGACAAAGGGAATAAGGTTGGTGATTATTTCAACGTGTCCAATGATAAGGTCGCAGGAAAAGTCGATGAGTTTTTGTCTGAAAACACTGGAGTAGAATTTAGTCGAATAGAATATAATAACTCAAAAGAGAGTGATAATATTATTTCGACATCTCACAAAAAAAGAACTGAAGCTGCTGGTTCGTTAATTTCAAATAAATTATCTAGTGATGGCTATAACGTTAGTCGACTCACACATAGCCATCCTGAAGGTGGTTTGCCATCGGGGTATGTGCCAGAGCATCAAAATAGTGGCGATAAAGATTTTACAAATTATATGAATAGAAAGTACCCTAACAATACTACTGTTTATAGAGTTTACGATGTCCCGAGAAGAAGATATATTTACTACAATAATGCAAATATTTACAAATATGAGAATAAAAAAAGGAAATAGAATTTTGATTGTTTGTATTGGATTCTTATTTATGTTGGCATTTTCCAATTGCAAAAATAAATCTAAACATAATGGATTTGAATTACAGCGATTTAAAGTAATAAATAGTCAATTAGATTCAATCATACACGGGATTAAAGATAGTACGCATATATTGAAAGATGGAGAAAATGTTATTATTTTAGTATTGAGAATTTATGATTCAAATCCCGAGTTTTGTTTTACATCAGTAAAAGCGGAGGATGTTTCTGAAGATTATATTTATTCTAACAATAGTAGAATAATTGGTTATATTGATGATAAAATGATACCTATTATTGTATTGTCGAACGAATTTAAAAAATATGAATTCGAATTCTACTTTTATAAATTTATAATTCCGACTAATGACAAAAAATATTTTGATTTCATTTATTTTCCAAATGATCAATATACAGTAGATAAGCATGGAAAAGGATTTCCACCTCCTTTATTTGATCCATATTTTTATTACTATACTTACAAAGAAAACAAAATTAGCCCTTCAAATTATGGTAAATATTGAAAAAAAACAATGTAAATATATCAAAAAGCAAGTTCGCAACTATTTAAATGTCAATAGCTGTTACTGTATGACGAAATGACAGTGCTAACATGATAAAAAAGATACTATCCTGCAAAAGATTTAGCGATTGTAAACTTTGAACGAATGTGTATCGAACCCAAAAGAATACTGATGGGAAAATTATCATTCTTTCAGTTGCAAGAATTCCAAGCTTTTTTGGCCTCTAAAGATTTATCTAATGTATTGCTTTACTTAGAGCTTGTTTAAATTTTATTTAATAAAAAGGTACGGGGATCTGGCGGCGGTTCTTCCTCCCCTGGCATCGGATGGAATGAAGAGTGGCACTTCGTGGACAAATGTTAATTCAGCCATCCTACGAAATTATGCTTATCTGTACATGTATGATGGCAGAAACCGTTGCAAGGCCAAACGCCTTCCGGGTTGTAGTTGGAACTACTATGTGTATGATACGGGCGACAGATTGATCTTCTCCCAAGATGGCGAACAACGTAAGAAAGAAGAATGGGGTTTCACTCTCCCCGATGTCTTTGGTCGTACTTGTACGACGGGTATTTGCAAGAATAGCTTCAGTGCCCTAGCAGCAACTCCACCGTTAAACAATGTCGTTGTGAAAGTCACCCGTGATAATACTATGGGTACCTATAAGGGGTATACCTTGTCGGGCATCACCCTTGTCAGCCCCACGGTTCTGAATGTGAATTACTACGATGATTACGCCTTTATGGGCAAAAACGGTATTCCAGATTCCACAGATACATACTTCCGATATGAACCGATTTCCGGTTTTGGCATTCGATATAAAGAGAGTGCTAAAACTTTTCTAACAGGGACATTGACAGCCAAGCTGGATGGTTCCAGCACTCCGACTTACCTGTATTCCGTGATGTACTACGATTACAGGGGTCGTGTGATACAGACCAAATCCAACAATCACTTGACGGGTGGCATCGAAAAAGAGTATGTGGCTTATAACTTCACGGGGCAACCTACACAGAAGAAACATATCCATTCTGCCACGGGCAAAACCACTCAGACGGAAATCTACTCGTATGATTACGACCACGCCGGAAGATTGCTTACGGTAAAACATAAACTGAACAGTGGAACCAATATGGGAAGGCTGGTCACATTGGTTAAGAACACTTATGATGAACTTGGCCGACTGAAAACGAATATGAAGGACTCTCTTGCAGCCTTGACCACGACGTATGCTTATAACGTTCGCTCATGGATGAAGTCTTCAAGTTCTCCACTTTTCAGCCAAACACTGTACTATAACGATTCTTACGGAAACAATACTCTCCGTTACAACGGCAACATCTCTGCGATGAGTTGGACAACAAGCGGAGATAAAACAAGGGGTTACAACTTCGCTTATGATAATCTTTCCCGATTGACGGCAGCCGGTTATCTGGAAGGAGGAGTTGCCAACACGAGTTATGGTACTTCTTATGCTTACGACAAGCATGGTAATATGACAAACTTGATTCGTAACGGTCGTACGGGAACAAGTACTTTCGGCACAATTGACAACCTAAGTATGAATTATGCTGGTAATCAACTGATCAAAGCGGATGATGCGGGAACAAGCGTCACTTTATCCGCATCGATGGACTTTAAGAACAACTCCACGGCTGCGAAAGAATATTTCTACGACTTAAATGGTAATTTAACGCAAGATTTAAATAAAGGAATAACAGGTATCACATATAATTTACTAAATTTGCCGCAAAGTGTTGCGATTAGTAATACGCTGGGACAGTCAACGAATACGTATACATATGCCGCAGACGGTCTTAAACTGAGATCTATCATCGGTAGTAAGCAGACGGACTATGTTGGCAATGTGATCTATGAAGGTGGAGTACTGAAACGTATCTTGGTTGATGGCGGTTATATAGAAGGTGGTACGTACTACTTCTATCTGACTGACCATTTGGGCAATAACCGTGTGGTGGCTAATGCAAATGGAGGAATCGTCCAGACGAATCATTATTATCCGTTCGGGATGTCTTTTGCTGAAGGTGTTACTACAAGTCAACAACCTTACAAGTACAACGCTAAGGAACTGGATACTGAAAGAGGATTGAATTTGTATGATTACTCGGCTAGGTTGATGGATCCTGTTTTGGGGAGGTTTAGTACGGTGGATCCCTTTGCGGAGAAGTATTATTCAGTGAGTCCGTATATTTATGTTGGGAATAATCCGATGAATGCAATTGATTTAAGAGGGGATACAATTACTACGGTAATTACTTCAACTGTAGATGGGGTTACTACTAATAGAACATATTATTATGGGCAAGATGCTAAAGGCAATTATGGCTTTTTGGATAGTAGTGGCCAAATGTATTCCGGTGACGACCAATTTGTAGTTAGCCTAACAACCGCATTAGGAAATTTACAAAAAGGGACCACAGGAAAAGCATTAGCCGGTGACTTAATAAATTCAACAAATACTGTTCAAATAGTGCAGGCAAGAGGCCTTCAAAAAAACGGTGCGGATCCAAAAGGAGGATACATACGCTGGGATCCAAACTCAACTACGGGAGGGCCGGATCAAGAAGGGGGTACTACAAGGCCTACTTATATTGGTTTAGGGCATGAAATGGCTCATATTAATGATGTTTGGAATGGCACATATAATGCTTCTACATGGACAACCGTTGAAGGTATAGCTATTCCAAATGCTGAGAAATATGCCACTCATATTGAAAATCAGTTAAGATCGGAACATGGGCTTCCTTTAAGGACTCATTACAGTCCAGAATACAATTCAACAGAAATTTTACAGTTTAAAACTAATAAAAGCTTATTTTATAAAAGAGTTGTAGGAATAAATGGTATATTTGTGTTAACAACTCCTTATATGTATTAATTATGAAAATGAGATATTTTATTATAGTCGGGTGTTTGCTATTAATTAGTGTAAATAGCTTAGGGCAAAATTGGAACAAAATATTGAAAGAGATTAAAAAAGTGCAATTACATCAATATCCCGATAGTAAAAATGCAATAAATGCTTACTTTCAATTAAGGAGGGAGTCTAATTGCATGGATAAGTTGTCCCCTGTCAATAAAAATGACACAGTGTTTATGCTCGATCAATTTCTAGTTTGGAATCCACCATATCTATTTTCCACATGTTGGAATCAAACAACTAAATTATCTATTGAATCGAAGGATGCAGGAAAAACCTTTAATTTCACCGAGGAATACTGTTTTACCAATTATATGCTAAAATTAGTATCTGAATGGAATCTTGAAGAAATAAAAAAAGAAGAAATTGAGAATAAAGAGATTTCACCTGAAGGGATATTCGCTACTAGAATTATTTTCAATGAAGGCCAATATCAGATTGATGTTTTTCGTTTCGAGAGCTTCTTTAATTTTAAAAGAGATAGATAGAGTATCTTCTAGAGATTAATTTCTGCGAATTCATCTTTCTTGAATTCCGAAACCGGTTGATTTGTTCGTAATTTCGTTAATCTGAAAATATTAACGAAATTATATTTGTTCGTCCAGCATGGATTGTTTTTAACGGGCGTAAGTTCATAATGCCTCTAAATAGTGGGAAGTGGCTACTTGAAGTCAAATGTATCTACCCTGATTCGGAATCTGATGGGAATTGGGAATAAGCGTTACCTTGTCACAATCCATGAACGATCGGCAAGCATTCCGAATCTATCAGCCTGAACTAAATTAAAAAAAAACAGTACTGATAATTTGTAAAATAATGATAAAAAATAAATTCCAAGGAAACTTGTTGTATCAGAAGCAGAAGAACCTGTTAAAACGGAAACCGTTAAAGGAGTTGAAGTAAATTATCATGTTCCAGAATCAACATTGATGTATTGGCAATATCTGATTGATAAAATATTAGAAAACAAATGAATATGAAATTTCTAATTTTAATAATACTCGTATTTTTTACTTGTATTGGACATGGTAAGCAATCTGGTTACGCAGATACAATGAAGTGCCTTTATTGGGAAAACATGACAAATAGTGATAAAGATAGTGTTTTGTCATTACTTCCAGTGAATGATAATGTTCTAAGATATTATCGAAAGAACTTTCAACTATCTGACAATGAGGAGGTATTTAGTCTGTTGGATACTGCTGAAAATTGGTATAATAAACCGAAGGCTTTTTATTTTTACGTTTTTAATACCGTTTGTGAAAATTCAGATGGTGCTTTTTCGGAAATATTAGGTATGCATTGCATGAATATCGTACTAAATGATCCAAATTATGTTTTGAATTATTTCAAGATAAACAAGAACATCGAGAAGTTGTATGCCCAATTGTTGGGAAGCGAATTTTATTTCAAAGAGGGCGGTACATCTATAGCAAAATATAATTATGCAGAGTTCAAAAGTATGATTGAGGCAAAAACTGATGACGATTATGAATCTATAAAAAGAGAATTTTATAGCCTTATAGAAAAAGCCATGAGCGATATGAATTAATTATGCTATGGTGCAATATTCTTACTTGAACTCGGCAGATGATTGATTGAATGGACTAACTAGCCAAACAAAGCTGGCTGAACATCTGATTATTCTTATTTTCTTAAGAATATTTGTCTCTTGCTTAATTGATCGTCTGCCCCAATTGCAGCGTCGGCATATACATTGCTATAATCGCAAAGGTCACAATCGTTTCGATACAAATAGTCTGATATCGAGCGTGAAACATATCCTCCAGAAGCCCGTGGTCAACACCCGTTTTCCTCACGCCAGTGCCGTGCAAGAACTGCGCCGTTACGCCTCGTTCATCGGCACCAGCAACCATAAAGACCTGCTCACCGACACATCGGGCAGCCGTCGTTTCATCTGCATCGAAGTAACCGCACCGATCGACATGAGTCGCCCCATCCATTACGAACAACTCTACTCCCAAGCCATGGACTCCCTCTATGGCGGCGAACGCTACTGGTTCGACAGCAACGAAGAGCGCCTGATGACGGAGAACAACGAAGAGTTTCAGGAAATATCGCCCATAGAGCAGCTCTTCCACCAATATTTCCGCAGCGTAGCGAAAGGCGAAGAAGGCGAATGGATCCTTGCCGTGGGCATTTTGGAACACATACAACAACGTAGTCGCATGCGCTTCACCGCCGGCAAGATCGTCCATTTTGGTCGGCTGCTGAGTAAGTTGGGCATTCCTTCACGTCGGAGTAATGGTGGGACGTTGTATTATGTTTTTAAGAAATAGCTGATTTGTGCTAAGATAATTCCGAAATAATTCAATGTTAACATTGCGTTAACGTTGGGAGTGAACAAGATGATATTCTGTTAACGTAGCATTTTCTGTTTCTCTCTGTATCTCCCTGAAATAGGGAAAGTAACGTTAACTAGGCGTTAACATTGACTGGTGTTGACTACTCTTTCGTTAACGTTCTGTTAACCTAGGCTCGAAAAAAAATAACGTAATGATAACGTTGAGATTGCATGCTTTGTGAAATAAAGCCTTTATTTTTGCAGCAGGAATAGAATATTGTATGGTAAGCTTCATCTTAATTCTAGAGTCAAATGAAGGAAATACATATTACTATTTAATAATATGTTACAATAATCTAATACCAATAAAAAATGAACAAGGCAATACTGAGCATTATTTACTTCTTATTGTATTCAACTTCTGTTTCGTCTCAGACAGATAAAATTTTGATGTCTAATTATGTCCCTCCTTCACCTAATGCACAGACATTGCTTAAATGTGGAGAGTTTCCGGTGTCTAATTATACAGGTGTTCCAAATATAGATATACCTATATATAACATCAAGTTGAAGGATATCTCATTACCTATAACGATTTCGTACAATGCTTCTGGTATAAAAGTCAATGAAGAATCTAGTCGAGTTGGGTTAGGATGGTCCTTGAATGCAGGTGGCATAATCACCCATACTGTTATAGGTCGTTATAATGATTTTTGTGCATGGTCATATTTTTATTATCCCTCGGATAATTATCTAACTGATATAACGGGAATCTACCATATGGATAAATATACGATAGCAGCTCCCAGGACCACTCTTCCTTTTACATTGCAGGGTATGACTCATGAAAATTTATACAATGCTTTAACAAATGATGACTATAAAACCTGTGGAGGGGTGGAATTGACTCCTGATGTTTTTAATTATAATTTTTTAGGTTATTCTGGAAAATTTATATTTTCTCATTCCGGTAAAATCATAAAAGAGAAAGAAGATAATCTTAAAATTGTTCCTATCACACAAAAAAAATCTCTTGGATGGAATAAGTTAATTTCTTGGATAATGACAGCTCCCGACGGAACTAAATATTACTTTGAACAAGCAGAAGAAACTACTTTTGCGGATCGTCCTCGGGAAGAATCTTATAACAGTGCTTTTTATCTCACGAGGATTGAATCTGTAAATGGCTCGGTAATATCATTAAATTACAAAAAAGAAAAACAATATCTAGGCACTTTCACGCGTCCTCAAGATAGTAATCCGGAAACTTATATTAGTACCAGTCATGCATATTATGACGTTGTCTATTTAGATAAAATAACTTACCCTTTAGGAGGTATCAGGTTTGAATACAAGTTTGATCGGGAAGATTACACTCCGGAAGTACGTTTATCTGCAATTTATATTGATGATGTGGCCGGTATTAACGTCAATAGCTGGGAACTACTCCAAAGCTATTTTGTTTCCAATACCTCAGGAACGGATATGCCGTCTCTGCAGGAGTTGAACGGAAGAATAACTAGATATGATTATTATAATACTTCATGGAATAATAGTTTCTATACAGATTCATGGAATAAAAAAAGATTAAAGCTTCAAAGTATAAGGCATACAAGTACAAATACGTCTCCAGAGGTCTATTCTTTTTCCTACAATGAAACTGTTTTACCGACTAAGCTATCAACTTCACAGGATCATTGGGGGTATTACAACGGAGCAAATAATAAGGCTCTGATCCCTTCCTTCTGGCAGAATACCTCTCAGCTAAAAGATTCTGTTATAATAGAATATATCGGTGGATCGGCTGACAGGAATCCAAATCCAGCTTATAATTCGGCTTTTATACTTCAAGAGATAACCTATCCTACTGGAGGAAAAGCAAAATTCGTATATGAATCAAACAAATATAAAACAAATGATTTTGAGAATGACGAGAGCAAGCGCGATTTTATGTTTTCCAGTGAGCTAATTACCCTGTCTGCCAACCAGAGCCAAGGAGGTAATAATATTCCTCATTTGGTTAAGTCTTTTAGTTTACCTATAAATAATCAATCATTTTTTGTCTCCGCAAAATTAGTTATAGATAAATCGCTGTACTCTAGTGCAAATCCTGAGCTCGAAATAAGTGTTAGAAAGAATATGGATGATGACAGTGCATTATGGATATATAAGTTTAATTCGCTCAATCTGCCTAATCCGAGCTCTGTTACTGTTAATCAGGCAATTGAAAAATCGTGGCATAATATTACATTACCGGCCGGTTCGTATGTATTATTAGTAAAAGGTTCTCTTTTAAAGCAATTGAAGTCCATTGACGTAACAGGTAAAAGAGTTATCTATCCTACTGAGTATCTTGCTCAGACCCCAACAGGTATAGGAGGAGGCCTTAGGATAAAAGAAATAAATTTTGTAGATAAGAATGCTGAAAGGATACATGGGAAAAAGTATTATTATACAACTAATTCTTCTTCTGACCAGATTTATACTTCAGGACGGTTAATGTTTTATCCTCGCTACCGAAAGGATTATCATTCAATTGGGAGCAATGGATTAAGAGGCAGTGGGTATTCTGTAGGATATACAGTTGTAAATGTTGAAGATATTGATAAAAATGGTAATAGAATTGGCTTGTCAAAGTATGAATATATCAATACACCGGATAAAAATTTATACTATACATGGTGGGATGGTGATCTCCCTTATGGAACAGGACAAAAAGCAAAGGATGAGAATCCTCCGGGAATTGGTGACTTTAAATATTCTGAAAATGGCACATTGCTAAAAGAGACAGTCTTTGCATATAAAAGCACAGGCTATATAAAACAAAGGGAAACTGAGTATACATATAGTATGTTGGGTGATGGTCCTAATATTATCTGGGGAATATTAAAGACTCCATTGTTAGCAAATGAACGCAATAAAGGCGTGTGCTATACGGAAGACGTGATTCGTACTCTAGTTGACCTATATGGCTCAAATGCTTATAGTTATATCTATTGTAAAATTCCTATAGGATATCTTTATCCTGCTCTTCGGCCAATGCAAATCCTTTTATCTAAGAAGAAAGATACGCTTTATGATGGAAGCGGTAAGATAGAAACTGTAGCTGCATACACCTATAATTTAGAACATTTTTATAAAACCAAAGAGACGATTGAATCTGCCGGTCAAATAATCAGATCCACAGAGTACGTCTACCCACCTGATAAGCAATCAAATGAATTTATAAAAAAGTTAGTGGATGCTAATCGCATTCTTGATCCTATTGAGATAAAAGAATCTGTAAATAGTAGTTTGAATCATACGATAAAAGATTATAAATTATTTAATGATGTATCTCAATTGGCTGTCGTCAAAACGAACACAGGAGAAAACCAGTCTGTGGAAGATCGGGTCGTTTACCATAAATATGATGATTATGGAAATCCATTATATATCTCCACAGACGGAGCTGATGACGTGGTCTATTTATGGGGATATCAGGGACAATATATGATTGCTAAAGTAGATAATGCAACTTATGAAGATGTCAAAAGAGCATTGGGGGTTAATCCTGAATCATTATCTTCATCGAGTACCCCAAATATGACCTTGATGGATGGCCTGCGTACAAAACTCGTAAATTCTCATGTTTCAACATATACCTATGAACCGTTGGTCGGTCTTCGGAGTGTCACCGATCAATCTGGCATTAAGATCTATTATACTTATGACAATCTTGGACGATTAAAAGAGAAATATATCATGGAAGGTACGACTAAAAAGATTTTGCAAACGTATGAGTATAATTATGTTAACCAATAAATAAGATAAAGATGAAGCATTTATTAAAACATATTTTATTGTTTTTTGCGTTGACTCTTTCGGCAGAAATGCAATCGCAAGTTCCCAATGAGATTGTGGATCCGAGCGGGACAATCTCTTTTGGCACATTCCCGGGAGATTTTCAGGTTAGTACCAAGTTTATATATAAAAACACGAGTGCTGGCATTTATATACAATTTGCTACAACTGATGCTACAGATCTTTATGTAGAGGCTTCAAAGACTCAATATATGACGGTCAGTACCTCTTCTATAGCATCTGCATATTACGATAAATTAATATCCCAGTCGAACAGTAATTATATAAAGCATACTTTCACAAATTTAAAACCGGGGAATTATAAGATTCTGATTTATGGAATAAATAAAGGAGAAGAATATACTTTTACTCTCAAAGGAACAATTCTTGAGGTAGATAATCCATTGCCCGAGCCTTCTCCCATATCGGACCCTTCTGCAATATCTTTCAGTAAAGATATGAACTATGTTGCAACATTTACTCCGATGAAAGAAACCTCTTCTTTAGCATACAGAGATGGGAAGATTGAAAACTATGAAAGCGCAAATGTACAAGTCGATATCCAGTATCTTGATGGGATAGGAAGGCCAGTCCAGCGGACACAATACAGGGCATCTCCATCTAAAAAGGATATATTGACAAATCAAGAGTATATCGCTTTTGATCTTGTTGATAAACATTGGTTGCCCGCTGCTTTTATTGCAAACGGATCTTATTTTGATCGAACCACGATTATGAAACGGTCTATGACTGATAATAGTGATCAGATGCCATATTCCACTGATACGTATGAAGAGCCGATATTCAAACGGAAATTAGTGGAATACGGCCCTGGGCAATATTGGTATGAGAATAAAAAAGCTATAAAAACACAATATCTGATAAACGTTTCGGGAGATAACTCTCTCAATTGTGTTTTATATAAAATTGATGGTTCAGGTCAGAATACCGTCTTGAACAGATCCGGAAACTATACTACCGGCGAACTTTATGTCAGCCAGACAACAGATGAAAATGGCAATATATCTTATGACTTTAAGAATAAACTGGGGCAACAGATCTTGACCAGGCAAATAAATAGAGATGCGAACCATGACACCTATTATGTTTATGATGATTTTGGGAATCTCCGTTTTGTTCTTCCCCCGAGAATACAAGAGGAGGGCATTGCTTCGGCAACATTAAATGAGTTGGCATATTTATATAAATATGATTATCGCAACCGTTGCGTTTACAAAAAATTACCCGGGTGTGAGCCGGTCTACTATATATATGATAGGAGCGATAGGCCTATTTTTACACAGGATGGCATACAAAGAGGGCGTGGAGAGTGGTCGTTTTCCATTCCTGATGCTTTTGGCCGAATTGTCCTCATGGGTACATGTACTGACACAATTTCCGTAAGTAATAAAGTTATTAAAGCTGAATATGCAACTGATGGTATGTACAAGGGATATTCAATAAAGGTTAATGGAATTACAAAACAGTTTGGGTTGTACAACTTATTGTTGGTTAGCTATTATGATAATTATGATTTTTTAGGCAAGAACAATTATCCTTCTTATATCTATGATTCATCGAGGGAAGTGGAAGGTTTTGGAAAATATTATAATGAAGGTAAAGGTTATGAAACAAAGGGACTACTGACGGGGACGATCACAACTTTATTAAGTGCTGGCAACTTGATATATACTACAATGTATTATGATAATCGTGCTCGTCTTATTCAAACACATTCCTCTAACCATCTTGGAGGAAAAGAGTTGGAGTATATTGCTTATAATTTTACAAACAAGACTACTAAACGAATGCATCTTCACTCAGATGCCGGAGGAAATATCCAGAAGGAATTGTACACTTATGCCTATGATGATTCCGGAAGATTAAAAACGGTCAAACATAGTCTGAACGGTAGCGACACACCGGTTACTCTTGTGAATAATGAGTATGACGAATTGGGGCGATTAAAGGCAGAGAAGCGCAATGGGCAGACTAATTTGATTACCAATTATACCTATAATGTCCGTTCGTGGTTAAAATCTTTGAGTTTACCACTTTTTAGCCAGACTTTGTATTACAATGATATTTATGGTGGTAGTACTCCTTGCTATAATGGCAATATCTCCGCCATGAGCTGGAGCGTCGGCAGTGAGGGCAAGACCAGAGGTTATGCTTTTGCTTACGATAATCTCTCCCGGCTGACTGCCGCAGGTTATCTGGAAGGTGGAAGCCCGAACAGTAATTTCACTACTTCATACGCTTATGACAAGCAGGGAAATATGACTTCCCTCATCCGCAGGGGTAATACAGGAACAAGTACGTATGGCATTATTGATAATCTGGCAATGGCATATAGCGGTAACCAATTGGTAAAGACGGAAGATACGGGATCAAGCGTCAGCCTTTCTGCTTCAATGGACTTTAAGAATAATTCCAATATGACTCAGGAGTATTTCTATGATGCCAATGGTAATTTAACAAAAGATTTAAATAAAGGAATAACAGGAATTACGTATAATTTACTAAATTTGCCGCAGAGTGTTGCGATTAGTAACACGCTGGGACAGGCAACGAATACGTACATCTATGCCGCCGACGGTCGTAAACTGCGGACGGTACAACAGTGGAGCAGCACGAATAGTAAGCAGACGGACTATGTTGGCAATGTGATCTATGAAAGTGTAAATGGAACTGCAACAACCCTCAAACGAATCCTAGTTGATGGCGGCTATATAGAAGGGGGTGTTTACTACTTCTATCTGACTGATCATTTGGGCAATAACCGTGTGGTAGCGAATGCCAGTGGAGGAATCGTCCAGACGAATCATTATTATCCGTTCGGTATGCCGTTTGCTGAAGGTGTTACTACAAGTCAACAACCTTACAAGTACAATGGTAAGGAGTTGGATACAGAAAGAGGATTGAATCTTTATGATTATTCGGCTAGGTTGATGGATCCTGCTTTGGGGAGGTTTAGTACGGTGGATCCGCTGGCTGAGAAGTATTATGGGGTTAGTCCTTATGTATATTGTGGGAATAATCCGGTGAATAGGATTGATTTGGATGGGAAAGAATGGGAGGACCATAATTTTGATTTTTACAAAGAAACGCCGGATTATATAAAAACATACAATCTTCTAGTAGATAGACAGGCTCTCTCCCTCTCCTCCACTCATATAGGCAGTCAGATTTTATCACCCGCTGCAGATGGTGATAAATCTAGAACTAAGGAAACTCTTACTACAGGTCTTATGATTACTGGTGTTCTAGCAGGTGACGATGCCACAGGGGTCGGGGTGGTTGATGATATTGCAATTCCTTTTGTCTGGGCGGGAGTAGGAGCTGTACTTTTATATGATTTAATCACCGCTGATCATTCTGATGTGTCATCATCTGTGTTACCATATTATCCCCCACCTTTGGAATTACCTGGATTTCCAGGAGCAGAAAGGATAAAAAACAAGGGTAGAACAAGATGGAAATTACCTAATGGGGATATCGGAGAATGGGATTCACAGCATGGAGAAGTTGAAGTTTATGATAAAACAGGTAAAAAACACAAAGGAGCTTACGATCCTAAAACGGGTCAAAAGAAAAAAGAAGGTAAACCAAATAGAAAAACAGAAAAATAGGAAATTGAATATGGAAATAGTAAGATTGATTAGCTGGTTTGAAAGAAAATCAGATAAACTTGTTGGTGATTATAATATAGATGATGTTGATTTTGAGATCCTCAAAAGTATCGTTAAACCTAAAAAAGAGGATCCATTAATGTATTACCCTTATACTATGAATAAGAAACAGATAAGCAAATTGAAGCAATTCATCAATATAGAATTTGATTTAGAAAACTATGTTTATGAAATTGGTTGCTTCCAAATATTGGAGTGACTAAATTTGACCAATCAATCTGAGGATCTCTTTTTTAACAGAGTGGGCTATAACGTTAGTTTATGGATGAAATTTTCTTTAAGCCAAGTGTCGTGCTATAATGATTCTTACGCAAACAAGACTCTCCATTACAACGGCAACATCTCTGCGATGAGCTGGACAACAAGCGGAGATAAACAAGGGGTTACACTTCACTTATGATAACCTCTCCCGATTGACGGTAGCGGGTTATCTGGAGGGAGGGCAGCCAATACGAGTTATAGCACTTCTTACGTATAATTTTTTGAATTTGTCGCAGAGTGTTGCGATAAGTAACACTCTTGGTCAGGCAACGAATACATATACGCATGCCGCCGACGGTCGTAAACTGCGGACAGTGCAACAATGGAGCAGCACGAACAGCAAGCAAACGGACTATGTTGGCAATGTGATCTATGAAAGTGTAAACGGAACTGCAACAACCCTCAAACGGATATTGGTTGATGGCGGTTATATAGAAGGTGGTGCATACTACTTCTACCTGACTGATCATTTGGGCAATAACCGTGTGGTAGCGAATGCGAGCGGGGGAATCGTTCAAACGAATCATTATTATCCGTTCGGGATGTCGTTTGCTGAAGGTGTTACTACAAGTCAACAACCTTACAAGTACAACGGTAAGGAGTTGGATACGGAAAGAGGGTTGAATTTGTATGATTATTCGGCTAGGTTGATGGATCCTGCTTTGGGTAGATTTAGTACGGTGGATCCGCTGGCGGAAAAGTATTATGGGATTAGCCCGTATGCGTATTGTTTGAATGATCCTATAAATAGTATTGATCCTTTAGGCTTAGACACCATTAATGTAAACTCATCAACTCCTATTAAAGAAGGGGATGTTATGGTAGATGGTAAAGGCTTTATTGCAACCGCAAATGTTGATGAAGCCAAAGTAATGCCTCAAAAGAGTGATCCAGACAGTCATTATGGCTCAGACGGTTCTTATAATCTTTATACTCAGAATGAAAATAAAGCTGCTTGTGAGTTTTATATTAGCATTGCAGGAGGAGAGTTTATTGGTGCTTTATTTGGAGGTTTAAGAACTCTAAGTTTTTTGAGTAAGGTAGGAAAGGCTGCTAAAGCAAGTACAAGTGTCGTCGAAGAAGTCGCAGTTCACGGAAACTCATTAAAGAGTCTTAAACCTACTTGGGGTTATAAATTATTTACAGAAGACGGTACATTTTTAAAGAATGGCATTACTTCAAAGTTGATTCCTGAAGCACGGTATACTAAAGCCTTTATGCAGGGTAAATATATGGAGGTAATTCCATTTCCCAATAGAGCCGCAGCGTATAAATGGGAGTTTATGCAAAACACAATACAGAGAGGTCCTTTAAATTTAAATATGCATTAAAAGATGAGTGAAAATACGAATATATTAGGCTGTTATGTTTCAATAACACAAGCATATCCTGATGCTGACCAACAAATTAAAGATTTAGTTGCTGAGCAAGGACGGTTATTTAGAACTTATATTTTTGGAGGAAAAGGGCTTAGTGAAACTCTAAAGAAGTTGAGCCACAAGGATTATGGAAAGGATTTGATATTAGTTTTATTTCAATTTTATATAAATCCAATACCAATGGTAGAACAAAGCTTAAAGGAGATAGAAAGCTACAGAAAGAGGGAAAAATCTATTGGAATACCCATAATTATAAATAATAAAGATTTTTTCAGTAAGTCAGAAGAAGAACGATACTGCTTTTTAAAGCATTCTATTTTACAAAAAATGGATGTCTTGGCGGAGGTTGTGAATAAAAAAAAGTTAGATACAAGAATAGAGCAACTTAAACTGGATTTAAAGGATATATTAAAATAATGCAAATATGTTTGGAGGTGGAGGACTAGCCAATCAAAACCATCTATTTTATTAAGTTCTATCTTCTGAGAAACATTTCTTAATTGATCGTCTGTCCCAGTTGAAACATCGGCATATACATTGCGATAAGAACAAAGGCCACAATCGTTCCGATACAAATAATGAGTATGGGCTCCAATACGTTGCCTAATTGCTTTAGGTCGTGCTCTAGCTCGGAAGTTATATCATTGGCTTGGTTCAGCAGCATCTTATCCAGGCAGTTGGTTTCTTCTCCAACACGTATGAGGGTGATGAGTTTGTTGCCGTAGAGATCTTGGAATTCATCCATCTTGTCTGCAAAGGATTCGCCTCTTTTGAGTCCCTTAACCATCTCTGCAAAGGATTTACTGTATGGATAAAAACGAATGATGGATTCGAGCATGGTGAGTGATCTGAGCAGTGGTACCTCGGAGCAGACTAGCAGGTACAGGAGTTTGCAGAATTGTGCCTGATAATGTGTCCTGACCAGATTGCCAATCAAGGGAATATTTAAGAGTATCGTTGAAGCTGTTTTTCTGTACTTTTCCGTTTTACCATATATGAGTTTGATCGTTACGTAGGCAAGGGTAAGGAAACCTGATATGGTAACGACAATTGGAAAATTAGAGGATATTTTTAGCATCAACACTGTGATTTCGGGTAAACTGCCTCCCATGCGGGCATATACTTGCTCAAACATGGGCACTACCATCGTAATCATAAAGAACAGAACCAACATGGCGACAACCACTATAATGATGGGGTAGCTTAATGCACTGATAAGCATTCGGCGCTGTTCGGTCTTTTTGTGATAATAATCACAGAGAAACATTAATGATTGGTCGAGCTTACCGGTTTCTTCACCAATACGGATGACTCCGCAATCGAGATCGGTAAATGAGGCGGTAAGTTCCATGCTTTTCCAAAATTCATGACCAATAATAATATGGTGATAGGTGCTCTTTAATAATTCAGATTCTCTTTTCTTTTTTTCTCCTTGAATCAAAAGATCGAACGAACGACTAAAGCTCAAGCCGGACTTGAGGAGTGAATATAACTGCGAGAAAAGAAGGTATTTTTTCTGATCGGCAATTTTGTAATTTTTATTATTCAGTTCTATCATAGGACAAATTATTATTTAAGTTCAACCCGCTATATGGAGAAAGACCATAGCTCAACTGTATAGTATCACGGCTAATCGGCACAGAGAGAAAAATAGAATCGATCAACGGCGATTCTTCCGATAAAGAATGATATCGGATGTCGACTAGGTTAGTAAATAAGGTATCAATATGTTCTTCGTTCTCATAAAAAAGAATACGGGTACTATCAATGGCTAAGTGTCCGAAGGTAACTCCCGCATTGAAGAGTAATATCTCACTTTCATTCTTACGCATGCTGTCGGTTTTCTCGAGAAGAACCTCCAATACTTGATGGCCATTTAGTATTTCTGATTTTTGGTTCAGCTTATTATTTAGTATACGCTTATATTTATTTACGATGTTAAGGCCATCAAAAATAAGCAGAAACAAGATGCCGGTGATAATCATGACCACAAGCATTTCGGTTAGCGTTGTACCGTTGAATGGTTTGCGGAGTGATTCCAAAGGATTTAATTTCTTAATAGTCATTGTTGTTGAATTAATTTGCTTTCAAAAAACGGTAACTGATTTTCCGATGTTGATTGGTCGTTACGGCAACCATATTTACTTGATATATATTCTCTTTATAATTGGAGATTTCGACATCTATTTCTCCCCAGTCATAAGTAAATGTCTTGGCTTCGGAACGAAGTTCATTTAAGCAAACGAGCCTTTTGCATTTTCTTAATTCATTTTCAATAACGATGTAGTCAGCGTCTTCGTTGTCGAAAGTCATAAGACGGGTGAGTGTATCCATTGCCATAACAAAAATGATCATAAAGATAACCGAAGCTATAATCGTTTCCAACAGTGTGGAAGCTGCCAGCTTTCTAAAGAGTAGTTGTTTTCGGATATACCTCATATTATGCTGTATGAATGTTTATTGCAGGGGCAAATCGTATTTTTTTCCTTTGCAAGTGACGACTAGTTTATCATCTCTGATTTCCGCGACATTGAATTCTCCAATCTTATCTTTAAGTTTCAACATTACATTTTCGCCGTTACGATTAACGATGACTTGTGACTCTTTACCCAATCGGATGACTCCTTTGTATTGAAAGTCCGGCAGTATCTCTGCCTGAGGCTGTATGTTAACCTGTTTTGCCGGAACAGGTTTTGCTTTTTGTTCTTTAATCGTTGTTTTTCCTTTTGGATAATCGCCCAAGAAAGGATCTCTGTAGTTTAATAAGAGGGCAATGGTGTCTTCTTTCATTTTTTTAGGAGCTTTTGCTACAGATTGAATGCCGGGAGTATCATCTTTCAAAGAGGCATATACACGCCAAGCGATGATGCCCCATACTCCAGCAGATAGTAATAATAAGATGTAGGTGGTTATTTTATTGTTTTTCATGGTGCGGTGACTTTGAATTTCCCATAACTTTTGAGTGAGCTGTAAGCTGAATTATGCGCCTGTACGGACCATTCATAAGTGCCGGCATCTAAAGGAAGCTTTAATTTGTAATTTGTAGTGACGGAATCACATGCGAATTTTTCGATGCTATCGAATGAAGAAGAGACAACAATAACTTGATAACTCTCTGCTCCTTCGATTGTTTCCCATGCCAGTGTAATTTCGCTGTTGGTTAAAGATGCATTATCCGCAGGTGCAATAATCGTTGTTTTTTTATTGGATATATCTTCAACAAATATATCGTCGCAACTAACCAAGTAAAAACAAATCAGGATTAGATAAAAAAGTTTATTCATATTTTCAATTATTAGACTGATTTCTATGTTAACGTTAGGTTAACGCTACGTTAACCTAACGTTAACATAGAAATCGGCAGATGATATTATTTTAATCATAAATACTCTCTTTAAACAGTGTAAATCTTAACGCTCATTCTTTCTATTCTCCTTTCTACAGGCTTTAAAGGGGGTTATGCATACGAAACGTCTGTTCGTGTTCCGTAAGTGAATTTATGAACTTTTTATCAAATACTACGTTACCGGAACGTTATCATTTCAATGTCCAATGTTATCTTTACGTTAATATTGAAAGATGTGTTTTATAAACTTGCTTGAAAACGTTACATTTGTCGGTAGTGATAATTGTATAATCAAAATGAAAAAATTAAAAGCTTCAGCTCTTCCTACAGTCATGGTGATTAGTGTTCTGGTATGCTTATTTGTGTTGTTTGCATTTACTCTCTTAGACATAAATGCTTTATTCTATGCAAACTATCATTCAAAAAGGCAGCAGAAAGAAAATTTGAACTCGGCTTTTGTGTTGTATGATAACGATAGTTCTCTGGTTTCTTCTTTAGAGAATAGCAATTATGAATATCAGTTATACAAAGATGAACCGTCTTCGGTTGTTCACTTTGCAATAAGGCCTTGGGGGTTCTATGAATCTGTTTGTGTTCATTCAATAAGCAATGACTATCATTCGATTCGACTGTTAGGAAAGACTCAAGATTGTGAAGAAGAGGCGGCGCTATGGGTTTGCAGTCGTGATATGGCATTGTCGCTGGCAGGAACAACCCGGATTGATGGGCCTGTATTTGCTCCAATCAATGGTATAAACAATATTCAGTTGGGCAATACTCCCTTTTCCGGTAAGGAAATAGATAATTCTGATATTCACCTTGCCGAGAAGGAGCTCCCTGATGTCGACTCTGTCTATCTTAAGCAAATTGAAAACTTACGTAAATGGGATAAAGTATCTTCTTTTCCCTCACAAGACGACAAAACAAAGCAATACTATAGTTTCAAAGAGGAAACATCACGGTTTGCTTTACCTCGAACGACCGAAGGCTTGGTTTTACGGGGAAACCTGATGCTTTATGCCGACGAGGTGACGATAGCTAAAGAATCGATAGTAAGTGATGTTATTTTAGTTGCCAGAAAAGTGACTGTAGAGGCTGGGTTCGTTGGGTCGTTACAGATTTTGGCCAGTGACACGGTGATTCTGAAAGAACACGTTCAGTTGCGCTATCCTTCGGGAATCTACTTGAAGGGGAATGAGAGTAAAACTTATCTGAATATAGGCAGCAAGAGTTGCGTGGAGGGGTATGCCATTGTTTTTGGGAGTGTTGAAAGAGGGAACAGTCTTACGGTTGACTCCAATTACCGTCAGGAATCTGATGCGGTATTTCACGGATTGCTTTATGTGGATGGAATTGCTGATATTAATGGAACACTTTTGGGTGCTGTCTACGTAAAAGAGTGCTATTATCTTCCTGAAAATGGTATTTATGCCGGGACTTTATATAATGTGAAGATTGCCAGAGACAAGCAGATCGCTTATCCGTTTTTATTTAAGAAGAGTGAATATCGCCGAGAAGAAATCAAATCAGTGTACTAGTTTTTTGGAAGCAAACTCTTCTGATAACATTCTGTTAACGTTGGGCTAATGTCTTGTTAACATAGGATTCGGTGTTAATCATTTGATTATTAGTGATTTATCATTGATATTTTCTGTTTTTCTTACTTAAAAAAATAACATTGAGAAAAGCGATTGATAACGTTGTGATAACATAACTTTTGGTTTGTAATGCATATTTTTGTGTAGTTGTAAAAAATGTAAATCAATCGATATGAATCACAAGCAATTATTGAAACATCGCTTTAAGGCTTTCTCTCTGCCGGAGCTACTAGTCGTTATTGTTATAATAGGAATTTTGGTTCTTATTGCATTGCCTAATCTGATGCCATTGATTTCTCGGGCGAAGAGTGTAGAGGCACAGCAACAGCTCATCTTTCTCCATTCTTTGGAAAAAACTTATTTCTATACATACTCCAAATATTCAGCATCTTTGGAAGAGGTTGGCTTTGAGCAGCAGCCATTGGTGACCGATGGTGGAAATGCTAATTATCTTATAGAAATAGTAGAAGCGGGGGAGAATGGATATCGTGCTACAGCTACTTCTGTGGTTGACTTTGATCAGGACGGCATTTATAATGTTTGGGAGGTAGATCAGAATAAAAAAATGGTTGAAGTAACAAAAGATTAGGGCTTATGGAACTTTTCATACTATTACCTCTGCTTGTGTTGATTATATGGGACTTTCGTCATCGCTATGTGCTCTTATGGCATCTCTTGTTTTTTGGAGGAATACAAATAGGGCTAAGTATTTATAAATTCGGTCTGTCGTTCACCGGATGGAATATGTTGATCAATACGGCCATTTTGCTGCTGATAGGTGGTGTGCTAAAGGTATACATACATTTTCGTTTCAAAAAGAAAGAGGCTATTGGTTGGGGGGATGTTCTTTTTATCTTTTTACTGAGCCCTTATTTTACGTATCGTGTCTTTTTGTATTTCTTAATCATCTCTTTTAGTCTTACACTTATCACTTGGTTTATATATACTTATAATAGGAGTAAGGATGTAGGGAATGATAAGATTCCATTAATATCGGGTGTTGGTCTTTGTTATTTCGTGTTATTAATCTATCAGAAAATTAATATACTATGGTCATAGACGAGCATATAGCTACGGAGGTTGTCCAATTGTTTTCTTCCTCTGAGGCACGGGAATATCAACTGATTCCGTATGAATACTCAGAAGAGTTGTTGAAGTGCTATGGAAAAGAAGGCTGGGATTATGTTGATACCATGCAGGAGATTAGGGTACTTTTTAATTTTAGTATATCAATTATTTCTGTGCCTGTAGAGGATTTCGAGAAAGGTTTTAATCTCTATTATAGGAAAGCAAAAGATGCAACGGAAAGCATTAATATATCGCATATAAGTGACTCGGATTTTGTAAACTCTCTTATCGAAGAGGCCGATTCTATTCATTCCAGCGATATTCACATCGAGTCTTATGAAGAGCGCTGCCGAGTACGCATGCGTATTGATGGGAAACTGATAGAGAGGTATGTTATCGAGAAGAGTAATTATCCGGCATTGGTAAACAGGATAAAGATTCTTTCGAATCTGGATATATCTGAAAAAAGACTTCCTCAGGATGGACGAATTTTATTTGAGAAGAACAATCGGAAATTTGATGTTCGTGTATCTATGCTCCCTACTATCTATGGAGAAAAGATTGTGCTACGCTTATTAACCCGTGATCAAAGTTTATTGGACTTAAAGAAACTGGGCTTTAGCCAAAAGCAATACGATGATTACGCTAAATCTATCCTTAATCCTAACGGTTTGGTATTAATAACAGGTCCTACCGGTTCCGGAAAGAGTACCACTCTTTATGCTACGCTTCGTATGCTTAATAGGGAGGATAACAATATTCTGACCATTGAGGATCCGGTAGAATATACTCTAACAGGTATCAATCAAGTACAATTGAAGGAAGAAATAGGGCTTACATTCGGAAATGCTTTGCGTACGTTTCTTCGCCAAGACCCTGATATTATTATGTTAGGGGAGATACGCGACCAAGACACGGCCCAGATGGCTGTACGCAGTTCGCTAACCGGACATTTGTTACTGTCTACTATCCATACAAATAGCGCTTGGGGCAGTATTACTCGTCTGACAGATATGGGCATTCATCCCTACTTGATATCGGATACGTTGGTGGCCTGCGTAGCGCAAAGGTTGATTCGCTTGCTATGCCCTCATTGTAAACAAGAGTATGCAATTGATCATGTGACTGCACTCGCCTTAGGTGTTGATACCCAACAAAATTACTTTCAGCCTACCGGTTGTAAAGCATGCTATTATACGGGGTATTCAGGTCGTAAGGCCATTTATGAGGTAATCAGGATTGACCAATACCTTTCTGAAGCTATCCGAAAGAATAATTTGAATGTGGATGACTATCTCAAACGACAACATGTGACGACGCTTAAAGATTCAGCTCTTTCGTTATTGCAAGAAGGAGAAACTTCATTAGAAGAAATCCTACCTATTATAAATGATATAATCTGATCTCTGATAATATGAAAAGATATTTATTCCTTATTAGTGCTTTAATCTTGTTTTTTTCTTTTGTTTGTTTAGGAAATATGCATGCACAGACTACTGACTCCTTACGTCTGTCTGTGCTAAAAGAGACGTTAGACAGGACTGTGCAGATAGATTCGTCTTATAATGAAAAGATGGATTTTTCGGTTAGCAATATGTCTATTGCGGAGTTGTTTAAAAATATAGCCAAGGTAAGTGGAGTAAATATAAATGTTAACTTTAGTGCAGAGAGGTCGATCACCTGTAATTTTAAACAAATTCGCATTATTGATATACTTTTCTTTGTTTGTAAAGAGTATGGTCTTGATGTGGAATTGGTGGGGAATATCTTGTCGGTCAATTTGTATCGTGCGCCGATTAAGGAGCCTAAACTGAAGATCGATTATGATCCCGATAAGAAAGAAGTTTCATTTGATTTTACCGATGCTAAATTAGTGAATGTGGCAAAATCTTTTTCACAAAAGACAGGGGTAAACATTGTTGTACCACAAAAATTGTTTGCCTATAAAGTGTCTTCATTCGGCAACTCCATGGCAATTGATGAGGCAATACAATCTATTGCGGTTGTAAATGCATTGATTGCTCAAAAGAAAGACAAAACGACTTGGACTATGTACCAAGGGAATGAAGATAAAAATGAGGCGCAGCAAAGTCGCTTTAGTTTTAGTATGGATGAGCTTAGCGTAGATTCTTTGGGCTTGGTTACCGCCAGAATAAGCAATGGCAATATCCGTAATATCTTACCGGATATTTGCAGACGGCTTAAGTTAAATTATTTTTTCACTGATAATTTGGATCATCCTACGGGTATATATGTTGAAAAGGTAGATATTAATTCCTTCCTAAAAGTCTTATTTACCGGGACAAATTTTACGTGGCGCATTGAGAATGGTATTTATTTATTTGGTAAGGTGAATGAAAACGGGAGCCTTTCTTCCATAAGAGTGATTCCAATGAAATTTAGGACGGTAGATAAGGTGATGGAGACAATCCCGGCAGAGTTAAAGAATGGTGTGGAAATTCTGACTTTCCCCGATTTAAATAGTCTTGTGGCTAGCGGAGATCAACGAAAATTGATGCAACTAATTTCTTTTATAGGCGAAATTGACAAAAGTGTGCCATTGATATCTATTGATGTGATCATTGTAGATGCCACAGATAGCAGCACGCGGGAAGCGGGTGTGTCTATGGGGCTCGGAAAAGAACCGGCTACTACTTCAGGAACTCTTAGCCCCGGAGTGAATTTCTCTCTCAATGCTAACTCTGTTAATAAACTAATAAATTCTTTTAATGGATTTGGTTCCATTAATTTGGGAAAAGTAAGCCCAAACTTTTATATGGGTTTAAAGTTGTTGGAAGAAAATGGAAAGGTTCTATTGCGCTCTACGCCCAAACTGGCTACGCTAAATGGGCATAAAGCAACCTTGAAAAGTGGAGAGACAAAATATTACAAAGAAACTCAAACAAACATTATTGGTACACAAAATCCGTTGCAATCAGAATCTTATCAATGGAAAAATGTTGAGGCTAGTTTGACGCTGGATATTGTTCCGTATGTTAGTTTGGATAGTTGTATTACTCTGAAAATTGATCTTTCGCAAAGCGAGTTCACGGAACGTGAAAGTGAGGATGCGCCTCCGGGAGCAACTACCCGAAGCTTTAATTCTATTATTAAGGTAAGAAACCAAGAAATGGTGCTTTTAGGAGGTATCGAAAAAAGTTTATCGAATCAATCAAGCTCAGGTCTACCTCTTATAGCTCGTATTCCTATTTTAAAATGGTTATTTGGCTCTTCATCCAAGAGTAAGAAATTACAAAAGCTTAATATTTTTATCAAACCCTCAATTATTGAATAAGTTATTATGATAAGAAATATATTGTTTTTTGAAGTATGTACAACTGGTGAAGAAATAAGCATAAAGTTGTGGAAGGTAAAATATGCAAAGGATCAAATCTATCTCGACTCAAAACAATTCGATGGAATAAAGTCATTGGAAAAGTGGAAGCATAATATGGCGGTTCTTTTTGTGACCGGTAATCTGGTCGTTTCTAAACAGTGTGTAAAAGGGGACGCTTATATAAATAAGATTACAGAAAATGAAGAACTATTTTGGGATATGACGCTTGTTGATGGAGGAAGTGAACAGGTACTTTCATTTGTGCGTAAAGAAATGCTTCAGGATTTATTGGAGGAGTTAAAGAAAAATAGAATATACATAATAAAAACACTCATTAGAAAAAGAGGAGATTCGGACATAAAAGCATTATTAAAGGTGTTTTATCGGGAAGAAATGAATTTCAGGGCAATCCGCAAATCTCCTCCAATAATGCAGATTGTTTGTGATGTATTGTATCATAAACTACAACTGCCAATACTTATACTCTTCTTCTTTACATTGCTTGGCAATTATTTTGCGAATGCTCATTTCCGGCGAGAAAACGAGATAATGCAAACTCAGATTAGTATAAGAAGGAAGAGTGATGAAGCTAAGCAACACAATGAAAGTAAATTAAGTCGATTAGTAGATGAATATCAAAAAATGCCGGATTGTTCTTTTTCTCTTATAGCTGATAGAATAGCCTCTTATGTGCCGACTAATCTTAGATTGAATATGCTTTCTATCTTTCCTTTTTCCAATGGTAGTCCTGGCCTAAATAAACATAAAAAGGGGTTGGATATACGAGCTAATACGATAATTGTGAAAGGATGGGTGGAGACTCCGGGAAGTGTAACTCTTTTTTCTCAATTGCTTAGTGCGGATAACTTGTTTGCAAAGGTGGAAATAGTTTCGCTTGCCAGACGAAAAAATGCTAGTTTCTTTGATTTTGAACTACAAATAACATTATAATCCATTCTATGAAAGCTTATACCGGAATCATTAAATTGATTTGTTTACTGATAATAGCTCCTATTGCTGTTTGGGAATTAGGAATCAAGAAAACTTATGATTTATACAAAGAGAATCAGAAAATTGAAATGTTGCCTCCTAATACTTCAGCGATGGTATTACAAAAAAGTGTCATGCCTACAACTTCTGAATCATTATTGAGTAATGGGCGAATACTCCAACTCTTAGCAGATAGTTTCGCTGTTGAAGGTATTCAGATCGTGAACTATACTCCAGAAATAATAGACTCTGAGAATGACTATAAATTATATTGCGGGACTTTGATGCTTTGTGGAAGATTTATTAATATAGTTAAGCTAACTTCCTTAATAGAAAAAGAGAAACTTCCATTAAAGATTTCATCAATCAATTTTGAATATAATAGTAATCAAAAATATGCAGTGAATAACATAACGGCAACAATACTATTGCAGGCTATTGAAAATTGATCTGTTTTCGTAATAGGCTATATGATTTAAGTATTGTAAATAAATGCTATATAATCAACTAAATCTATATTTGTTGCCATGCGATAATGTCTTTTCCTCTTTGGAACTAATGAAATATTTATTCCGACTGTACTTTCCTATCTGCTATCCAAGTGACGTAAGTAAACAGGAGAAGCAAATATCTTGTATTTCCTTCTATAATAGACCTATTTTCATATTTAATCAATAGATTTTTCATATTAAATGTTTTAACTTAATTTTAGCTATAGACAAAATCTTCTCATTGATTAAAAAAGGTTAATGCGAGAACATATTCTTTTAATATTGTTAGCCAATCCAAATATGTTGCTATTTTTGCGAATGTGAATTGAACTTTAAATAAGTTTGTTTTAGCTAAACAGCGACTTATGACCTTCTTTGAGAACTTTCGTGCCTAAGTTCTTCTTTTCTACATTAGATTAAGGATCAATAAAACTAATGTAATTTTAAATAGATAATTTAGCTATGAAATATGTCGAACGATTCTTTTACTAATTTATTGGATGTTACTAACTGTTTTGGATGTATAGATGTAATTGTAAAAAACTTAATGGGACATGGCTATGACGAAACTATTATTGGTAGATGGTGATATAACCTTAAAATATATGATAAAAACCGAGTTGGAAGATATGATTGGAGGTTATAAGGTAATAACTGCAGGTAATGGGATAGAAGGCTTAAAAGCATGGAGGGAAAAACAGCCTGATATTATTGTATGCGAGACAGAATTACCAGGAATGAGCGGTTATGATATGGTAACGGAAATTCGTAAAACGGATGCTAAAACGCTCATATTATTTGCATCAACTAAAGGTTCTCCAAAGGATGTGTTGATTGGGTATGAGTCTGGTATTGATAACTACATGAAGAAGCCTTTTATACCAGAAGAGCTTGATGTACATCTAAGAGCATTGAATAAGTTGAGGGGTACCGATCATAGGCTTAGAGATGAAGTCAGTGCGAGGAAGCCTGGTCGCTATATTCTCGACATGGAGAATTGTATACTTAAGAATATGAAGTATGGAGATGTTGTGTTTACCACTCGCGAGGCTCAGATTTTCCGAACTTTATGGGAACATGTAAATGAAGTTGTGAAACGTGAGGATTTATTGAAACTCTTTTGGGATACCAAAGGAGATCTTCGTTGTGCCTCGCGTAGTTTGGACGTATTCATTGCTAAACTGAGAAAAAAACTAATTGACCCAAACTTACAAATTAAGACTACCAGAAACGTCGGTATAAGTCTTCTCTTTAATTTTCGTTAGTGCTTGAATAAAGTTCTTTTCGGGACACATGCGGCGGCATGCGCTTCACCGCCGGCAAAATCTCCATTTCAGTTGATTGATGAGTAAGTTGGGCATTCCTTCGTGTTGGAGTAATGGCGGGATGTTGTATTGTACTTTTGAGAAAAGTTGATATAATTCCAAAGTAGTTCAAGGTTAACATTGCGTTAACGTTGGGAGTGAACAAGATGATATTCTGTTAACGTAGCATTGTCTGTTTCTCTCTGTATCGACCTGAAATTGGGAAAACAAGGTTGAGAGGGCGTTAACATTGACTGGCATTGACTACTATTTCGTTAACGTTCTGTTAACCTAGCCTCGAAAAAAAATAACGTAATGATAACGTTGGAATTGCATGCTTTGTGAAATAAAGCCTTTATTTTTGCCTCAAGAAGTTCCTGCCACATGATATGGTATCATTTTATGTTGCCCAACTAAAAATATTAGGATATATGATTATCATTATGCAGGTCAATAATCAGAAAGGAATATTATTTAAATAGCATTTTGATAATATCGTTTACTCCTTGAATTCTTCTATTTTCGTACAGAAGAAAGCTTTGTTTTAATTTGTTGGCTGTTAACTATTAAATTTGTTGCATATGAAAAAGTTTATAATTATGTTTTTTGTTTGTGCATATTCAATGTCTGGGACTATGTGCGCACAAACTGTCGAAACAAAGCTTTCAGAAATTATTCCGCCATCTCCACAAGCCGCACAATTTATGCGCTATGGGGAAATCCCGGTAGGTCATACAACCGGGATACCACAGATTGATATACCTGTTTATACACTAAGTACTGGCTGGATTGATATCCCTATATCTTTATCTTATCATGCGTCGGGCTTTAGAGTGAGCGAAATCCCATCTTCGGTCGGTCTAGGTTGGGTATTAAATGCCGGCGGCTGGTTAATTTCCAGATCAATAGAAGTAAAACCTGATTTTGAAGGATATGATAGCATGCCCATAACATCTGCTGAACAGGTTGATTCGCTGAAAAATGGCACAAAACTTTATAACTATGCAGCTAATAACTGGATTGATTTTAGTCAATATCAAAAATGGGAAGCTTGGCAGGACTTTTTTTTTGATAATTATAGCTCTTCTACACCTCTATTTGATACTAGGTCTGATCGTTATTTTTATTCACTTCCAGGAAGCAATGGAATTGCCAGATTTAATGTTGAGACGAAAGAATTAATGCCCATTCCTTATACCCCCATTAAAATAGAAAGAATTAGTTCTAGTCTTTACAGAGTTACAGATACTAAGGGAATTAAATATGAATATACTGAAGCTGAAACTGTTTTTGTTAATGGGAAAGGTAAAATAATCAATGCATGGTATCTGACTAAAATTGTTTCTCCCGGCATGGAAGAAGTACCTGTTGTTTTTTCATACAAAAAGGGCTCAGAATATGTAGAGAGTAATAAATATGAAACGACATCAATTGTAGATGCGAGAAATATTACTAACAATGGCGAAAATTCAGTTAATTGTCCGACATCAGAGTTGTCATCGCAATCATCAATGAATTCAACGACATATAATAGCCCATTAATTGAAACTATTTCTTATAAAAACACAACAATACGTTTTAATTATTCTACTGACAGATTAGATCTTAGAAAAGATCGATTAACATCTATCACTGTGATGTCTAATAATGTATCAGTAAAGAATATATTATTAGATAATAATGTTTATTTTGGTAATACCAGTAAAAATTATCGCTTAAAACTAAAGGGAATAACATTTAAAGATGGAAGTTTAAATGCTTCTGAAGAGAAATACTCTTTTAATTATTATAATGAAGAATCAGCGGCTCCTATTTATTATTCCTTTCAATCCGGAACTCATTGTTGTGAAGATTATTGGGGGTACTATAATGGGAAGGAATCTAATGCCTTTTTCCCAAAAGATATCAATTGGGAGCAAGCAATCGGTATTTCAGATAGTGATGTAACATCTTTCCAACCGTATAAAAGTTTAAAACAGTATGTGGCATCCGGCCTATATAGTGGTGACAGATCTCCATCTGAGAATTATATGAAATATTTTGTTTTAAAGGAGATTACTTATCCCACAAAAGGTCGAACTCTATTTGAATATGAAATAAACAAGGTTTCTGCTGCCTACGAGTTTAGCCAAAATAATGAAGTCGGCGGCTTAAGAGTAAAAAAACGGATTAATTATTCTGATGAAAATTCCATTGCCGAAACCAAGACATGGGAATACAACGGTTATGCGACTGAGCCAATAAAAAATAGCTACTACGCATATAGGACGTCATATATAGACTATTATGCCAGTTTATTTGCTAGTAATCCAGACAGATATCAATTCTATAAAATTGAATACCCAGTATTTTTTTTCGTAGGAACTCCTTATTCCAATTTAGCAGGATGGACAGGCAGCAATGTTTTTTATGATAAAATAACAGAATACACATCAGAGAACAACAGCTATATTGGGCGGATAGTATATAATTATACAGAAGAGTCTAGGAATTTTAATAATGAATGTTATTATAACCTAGATGAGTATTTGCCAAGTATGATTTCAAAAATATCAGACTGTGATAAGGGCAATATAAATAGTCTGTTATTAAGTTCTGTCTTTTATAATCAAGATGGAGACCTTGTTAAGAAAATTGAAAACAAGTATGCTTTATATGCAATTCCACCACTACATACAGGTGTCAAAGTTTGGCAAAATGCGACATATCCAACTAATTGGTTTTATAATTCTGATGGTAAATCGTTTCAAAAGCGTCTGGATATAAGTGCTAGCAAACAATCTGAGTACAATGAATACTATATAAACAGGATATATGCAATTAATACTTATGCGCATCGAGATATAATGTTATTATCTTCTACCACAGAAGCAGAATACGTGAAAGGAGAACTTGGAACATCTAAAACAGTAGCATATGATTATGATCTAAAAAATGGAGTACCGATTCTTTTTACTCCGAGTTCTCAACGGCAAATAAATAGTGATGACATTCTTTTTCAGGAATCCAAAAAATTTCCTTTTAGCGATAAATACAAAAACATATATCCTTACGATGAAATGGTCACTAAAAACATACTTTCTCCTGTTGTAGAAAAGATTACTATAAAAGACGGAAAAGAATCAATAGTTCAAACAGATTATATAAAAGACATGACTAGAACTAAGAACTTGATTTTACCTGATAAAATTAGGACTTCTTTTTCAGGAGGCAACAACTTAAGAAATGATATTATTTATGACTACTATGATGCTCAAGGGAATATATTACAACTCACCTCTGCTGATGGTGTTAGTACCGTTTATCTTTGGAGTTATAATTATGAATACCCTATTTTGGAGATTCGGAATGCCACGTATGCTGAGGTAAAGTCTGTTGTGAATTATAATGATGCTCAACTTCAAAATCTGGCAATCCAGCCTACGCCTTCGTCTACTTTAATATTACAACTTGGAGAGAGCTTACGAAATAACCTTCCTAATTCACTTGTTACGACTTGTATTTATAAACCATTGGTTGGCCTTTTGTCGAAAGTGACTCCAGACGGTAAGCTTACTTATTATGAATACGATAGTTTCGGCAGATTGTTTTGCGTAAAAGATCAGGATATGAAGGTAATTGAACAATATGAATATCATTATAAACCTTAGATTTTAGATGTTATGAAAAATATATTATTATTTATGATATACATGTGTTTGTGTATTTGTAATCCTATGCTGGGACAAACAGAAAGTTCACCTTATTTGGTCGGTACTCGGTCAGCTCCATTTACGTATTTAAATTATTTGGAGGACATTTCAAATTATCCCGGACATATTGTTTTTTATAGATTTACTATAACCATACCTATGGATATAGTAATTACTTTTCCGCAATCAGAGATTCCTCTTATGATAGAACTTAAAGAGGCCGCTTTGTCCGGTTCTTTTCTAGAAGGTTTTACGGCATACAATATTCCTGCTGGTACTTATAATATAATGCTGGATGGAACATCTTACAGTGGTTCTTTTACTATGAATTTAAAGGGGAGTTTGCCCAATCCCGTAGAGACCCTTATTCCTATAGCAAGTTTAAATAAGAATTATATGGCTATTATTACGCCGCTTGTTGAGGTTAGTGATGCAGGGCAACTTGGTACTGACAAAGCAATGTATAATATCCAATACTACGACGGTTTGGGTCGTCCTCTACAAACGGTTCAGAAAGGTATTACCCCGACTGGTTCTGATCTCGTTACTTATCAAGAATATGATGGCGCCGGACGAGAATCCAATAGTTGGCTTCCGGTGGTATTGTCAAATAACAATGGTGCTTTCGTCAGCCTGAGCACGATCAAAAGCAACATAAACGCTAGTTACCCGAGCGAGGCGAAGCCTTACACGCTTCCCGTCTACGAAGCCTCTCCGCTAAATCGGATTCTGGAACAATACGGCCCCGGTCAGGCTTGGCAAAACAATTCTCGCAGTGCGAAAACGGCCTATCTGGCTAACATTGCCGATAACGACACGCTTAACTGCGTTTACTATAAGGTGGAAGAAAGCACCGCAGATACCATTGTTAGCATCATACGATCAGGTAACTATGAAACAGCTCAGTTGTATGTTACCCGCAGTACGGATGAGGACGGCAATGCCTCTTTTGAGTTCAAAGATAAACTTGGGCAAGTGGTACTTGCCCGCCAGATTCAACGCAACGGAAGTAGTAAGACAACTTACGACACGTATTATATTTATGACGATTACGGCAATCTAGCGGCCGTTCTTCCTCCTATGGCATCGGATAACATGAAAAGCGGTACTTCTTGGACAAACGCCAACTCTGCGCTTCTGAGAGACTACACCTATTTGTACCGTTATGACGGCCGTAACCGCTGTATACAGAAACGGCTTCCCGGGACAAGTTGGAACTATTATGTATACGACAGAGGCGATCGCCTGATCTTCTCTCAGGACGGAGAACAACGCGCACAAGGTAAATGGTTATTTGCGATACCCGACGTCTTTGGCAGAACTGTGCTTACGGGAGTTTGTACCTCTACCGGTAGCAAGGCGATATCCATCGGAGCTTTCGACTCCAATATACTGAAAGGAGTGTTCTCCACTACCGGTAGTTACAATGGATATAATCTGCAACTAGATGACGCTGCGCTAACCCTGACGGGTGCCACGGTAGGTGCCGCTTCCTATTATGACAATTATAATTTTCTTCAGTTGAATGGATTTTCAACTCTGGCATACGATTCTTCCATCCAAACGGATTATGGAAGCAGATACACAGTTGGCTATCAGGGCATACTTACGGGAAGTTACACAGCTCAGGCTCCCGGAAGCACAGCTTCGGTATCCCTTTGTTCCGCTCTCTATTACGACAATCGTAATCGTGTCATTCAATCGGCAAGTACCAATCATCTGGGTGGTAAAGATACGGAATGTGTTTTCTATACTTTCACAGGCCAACCCCTGAGGAAGAAGCATATTCATACGGCCACAGGTAAAGCCACTCAGACGGAATTTTACTCGTATGCCTATGATCATGCCGGAAGATTGCTTACTACAAAACATAAATTGAATACAGGAACAGAAGTAACTCTGACTGAAAACACATACGACGAGTTGGGAAGACTAAAAACAAACAAGAAGAACAATCAAGCCAATCTGAATACCACGTACACTTACAACGTTCGTTCGTGGATGAAGTCTTCGAGTTCTCCACTTTTCAGCCAAACATTATATTATAATGATTCTTACGGAAACAACACTCCTCGTTACAATGGCAACATCTCTGCAATGAGTTGGACAACAAGCGGCGACAAGACAAGAGGTTACAACTTCTCTTATGATAATCTATCCCGATTGACGACTGCGGGTTATCTGGAAGGGGGAGTTGCCAACACGAGTTATGGCACTTCTTATGCTTACGACAAGCATGGTAATATGACGAACCTGGTTCGTAATGGTCGTACAGGAACAAGTACTTTCGGCACAATTGATAACCTGAGTATGAGTTATGCGGGTAATCAACTGATCAAGGCAGACGATGCGGGAACAAACGTCACTTTGTCCGCATCGATGGACTTTAAGAATAACTCTACGGCTGCGAAAGAATATTTTTACGACTTAAACGGTAATTTAACACAAGATTTAAACAAAGGAATAACAGGTATTACATATAATTTACTAAATTTGCCGCAGAGTGTTGCGATTAGTAACACTCTTGGTCAGGCAACGAATACGTACACGTATGCCGCCGACGGTCGTAGATTGAGAGCCATCATTGGCAGTAAGCAGACGGATTATGTTGGGAATGTGATCTATGAAGGCGGGATACTCAAACGGATCTTAGTTGATGGCGGTTATATAGAAGGTGGCGTTTACTACTTCTACCTAACTGATCATTTGGGCAATAACCGAGTGGTAGCGAATGCAAGCGGAGGAATAGTCCAGACGAATCATTATTATCCGTTCGGGATGCCGTTTGCCGAAGGTGTTACTTCGAGCGGGCAACCTTACAAATACAATGGTAAGGAGCTGGATATGGAGAGAGGATTGAACCTTTATGATTACTCGGCTAGGTTGATGGATCCTGTTTTGGCTAGGTTTAGTACGATGGATCCTAAATCGGAGAAGTGTTATAATTGGAGCCCATATCTTTATTGTAAAAATAATCCAATAAAGTACATTGATCCAGATGGCAAAAGAGAATGGCCAATTAATGAGACGTATAATGGATATAGTAGAAGGCATGAAAATAATTTTGGAGCTGCAAGACCTAATGGTAGAACTCATAAAGGGGTTGATATAAATTATGCTGGCGCAGGAAATAAGGATAGAGGTGCTCCAATTGTAGCAACACATGATGGAACAGTGACGAGAGTAGCTATAATTGGTCGTGGAGATAAAGACGCTGGAGGGAATAGGGTACAAATAACATCTATGGATGGAAACGTTTCAACATATTATATGCATTTAGATGCTATAAATAGTGGCATTCAGGTTGGCGCTGAGGTGACAGAGGGACAACAATTGGGAACTATGGGTGGCTCAGGAAAAGGAGAATCTGAAAAATATGTTTCCCATCTGCATTACGAAATAATAATAGATGGCGTAAAAGT
>Ga0316602_10000190_pt1 | contig 56433 bp, 60 predicted proteins | sample OWC_soil_day10_C_FD_203103 | JGI IMG/M metagenome (GOLD analysis project Ga0316602, IMG submission 203103) | Wetland soil microbial communities from Old Woman Creek delta, Ohio, United States - OWC_soil_day10_CT | ecosystem: Environmental > Terrestrial > Soil > Wetlands | place: USA: Ohio...
CTTATGCACTGCTTGTTTTGAGGAAAGTGATGAGAAATAAGGGGAAATGATGATAATTGGATATTGGTTGTTTGAAGGTTCTACTAGCTAAGACAACGAACAATATGTTCTCGCAGACGTATCACGTCGAGTGCGTGGCGTTGATAGAGCGGAAAAAGCCTTAAACCATAAGGCTCAAGGCTTTTTGCTGAACTGAATATGTGTTTCTTTTGTTCGCCTAGACGTTAGTTTAGGCGAATTTTTTCTTTTAGGGGGTAGAAGATTTTAACCTTTTCGCGAAAGTCAGGAAGTTTTGCGTAAAGGTATGATGACCAAAAGAAAACAACCCTTGACGTGAGATAGTCGATATCATTACTAGTGAAGAAAAATAGCGTTGCATAATACGTCTAACCCATCTATGGAGTGTGTGTGACTCCGCGCTATTCTTCTGTCACTGCGTCTTCGTCGAAAACTCTATCCAGTTCGGCATTTGACGTTACACCACGAACCTTGTTTCTGATACTCAACTTTCCCATATCTAGGCGATAGAAGATATCGCGCCCATATTTATGGAGTTTGCGGATAAGTTGAATACGTCCGAACCGATCACCGTGCTTCTCAGCAAATTTCGCTAAGCCAACAGCTTTAGGATAGTTGTCCTTGCGGCTTGGATCATGAGGCTCAAGCACATCAAAAACATATTCGTGCGCATCGGCGCGAACGACAAGCAGATCAGGAAACATAGATGTCGCAACACCATCTACCTCATACGGAATCTCTAACGACCACTTTTTGCGATCAAGGTTGCGAAGCCATGCTACCGCGCCATTTTTCAACTCTTCTTTTATTAGGTCTCGTTCCCAGTCATTCAAGCTTACCCTAAAATCTTCGCCCTCGACAGGAATAAACAAGTGGTTTTCATAAGTCTGAGCATCGTCGCCGACCAAGAAATCAATGGACTGCGGTAACTCCCAATCAAGAGCGATTGGCGTCGTGGAGGACATCGCCAGTTTTTTATAGGCGTCTTTGCGTTCCTCTTTCAGATTGCGGAATGACGTCTGGTGTGCGTCGTACAATCCATTAAACAGCTTATCGGCAAACGCCTCTAACCGTTCCATAACCGCGGTGTCATTTGCCATAACGATAATTTCGGTTTTGACTTCTTCATGGTCGCGTCTTGCGTGGCGAACCCAATATTCCCGGTGCAGATCTCCGCCGAGAATTTTACCTGCTCGCTCAAACAGATTGTTCAGGTCAAATTCCGATAGCTCCACAATTTCAGCGGAATTATCAGTGCTTTCTTTGTCACTGCCATAATCAATAGTAAAAGTACGGAGCGCCAGCGCCGTGACAGCCTTGGCGATTTCGGCGAACTTGCCTGACTCCTTCAATGTGGCTATCTCTTTTTCAAACTCAGTTAGTACCATTTTAAGTGTACTTGAGCGCGCATCCGGCGCAATCATATCCTGCGTAAGTGCTCGGGCGAGAGCCATAAGCCTGCGGAGAGAGGTCTGTTTCCGAGCGGAATCAATGCGGTAGGTAATCAATTCCATATCTCTGAACACATCGGCAAATGCTGGGTCGCGTTTTAGAGTAATGAGTTCTTTATGCGATCCTGTTTCGGTGGGTACAATAGCCTCGCTATCACGTAACGCTTGCTCTACCATCTTAACGGTTTTCTCGTCGAAAAACGGAAGGTACAGAGCTACATTGTTCAGTTCGGCATTGGAGTCCACACGACGAGCAAGCGGAGTGCGTATCATTCGACCAAGCAATTGAGCGATATAGGTATAGTCGTTTGCGTGACGAAATGACATCATTGTTTCAGCTCGGGGGCAGTCCCAACCAGTAGATAGATTCATCTTAAAAAACACAACCATAGCGTTTGCGTCTTCCTCAATGCGCGAAGCGTCAATGCGATGGATATCTAAATCACGAACCTTAATATTTTCATGCTCGTTGAATGTATGAACAGCTTCACCTGATTGCAATTTGCGACCAATCAAATCCTCAAGCACGGCAATGCAGGATTCCAAATCAGTTTGAGTGACTATACGCTCGCTACCATCTTCGACTTGAACAACAAAAATAGGACGGACTGAGTTTTTAATATCCTCATGTTCGCAGTAAGCCGCCCAATGCTCGCATTTCTTTTTCCAGTTTATAGCCGCTTCCTTGAACATAGTCATGTCGGCGTTAATCGCTATTTCAGGAAAATGGATGATTATCCTATCTTTTAGCAAGCCAGAATCTATCACTTCTTCTGGTGGGACGGATACCTTTTGTATGGTAGAAGTCGTATCAGCGATGAGTCTCTGGAATCTTTGCGGCGTAGCTGTTACGCCAATAACAAGAGGCATAGCGGGAAGCCCATCTTCTTTGCTGCCCTTGATGAACTTTTGCATTATGGATTGTGCTTTGTTCTCTGCTTGCACAGACGTATAAGTCCCTCTATGCGCTTCGTCGATTATGACATAAAAAGATTTTGGTTGACGTTTCGCTGTATTGGCAAGCGTTTGCCAAATCGTGTATTGGCGCAGGTCGGACTTCTGCGTGAGTAGTTTGTCCGAGCCAAGCTTTTGTGTATTGAGAAAATAGATTCCGCCAGGGGCGAAATACTCTGCGTCGAATGTAGAGTCAATGACGCGAATATCGCGGGTGCGAAATTTATCAGATTTGCTCTCTATTTTCAAGCGGGTCTGCTCATTGAGTTCGGGCATATCAGAAAGCCAGACAAAAACAGAATCAGGCTCGGCAATACCGTAAGCATGACCAAAAATGATATTCTCAAAAAGAGCAGTCATAATAATCGTTTTGCCCGAGCCAGTAGGAGCGGTGAAGGAGATGACTTGTGGGTCTTTTTCGCTCCAAAGTGTATGTGCTTTCTGTGTCTTTTCGTGCAAATCGGCGAGTGCTGTTTCTTGGAATGTAAATAGTGTCGCTCTCATAAATTAGTCCTCCTACTTCCAATTGCGAAATTATCGATATAGTCTCGGTACAATTGGTAGGTGTGCTCTATCCCAATACCATCTGACATCTCCCTGAATGCTTCCTCGGAGTTAGTCACAAAGTATACTGTGCCGATGTTTTTTGTTTCAAGCAAAGCCTCGGCAAATTTGCCGTAACAGTCCTCATTCAGAAGAACCGCGAAAGAATTTTGAGGCAAAATCAGCATATTCGGCAATTCCAAGCCGGCCAATTCTGGGCGTTCGCCAATCGCGCCCGCTTTGAGCCACAAAAGCGGTAGGATTTCGCAGAATTGTTGTCCGAGTGACACTCTATTTTTATCCAAAAATCCAAGCTTGAAATATTCGACGTTGGCGGCGAAGCCATCACTCATTGGGCGTTTTATTGCTTCGGTTACAGTAACTGTGCCGAGCAGTTCAATCACTTTCTTTTTTATGTCATTGAAGGTTCTGCTTTCCCTTGCAACAATGTAAAAATCGGTAATCTGATCTTGCTCATCAAGGGCAACAAGCCATTCATCAGTGGCTTCCGGGTCGAACAGCACGGAAGCGGTATGCTTTTCCGACACAACGAACTTGCTATCAGATTTCACGAGTGACTGCGGTAGCTTGTCTTTTCCAATGAGGGCGACAATCTGCTTCTTTGCTGCAAGAACAAGTGCGGCGGTGGTTTCTACAAATCCAAGCTGATAAAATGAGCGGTTAACTTCTTTGTTGGTTGTTTGGCTCGTGTAGTATTCGCCTGATAACATCGTACCGTCGGTACGTTTGCCGAGAATGCTGTATTCCGTGCGCGGCCAAGTCACTGAACGACAAATACCTCGGATTTCCCATTCGGGGTCGCCCGGCTGATAACCCGCTGCATTCAATTCGCGCGCCTCAGCTTCAGATACTTCGTTGTTAGTAACGAGGATACACCTCCGATTACCGCTATCCTCAGCGTTTAGCAGGTTCACGGCGTGGAGCGTCGTGCCGCTTCCAGCAAAGAAGTCAACGACGAGGGCGTTAGCATTATCCTTCACAGTAGCATACAGACATTGCAAAACAGCATATAGGGATTTGGGAAAGTCAAACGCCTGCCCCCGACCTAAGAGTGTGGTAAGCAGTTCTGTTCCATGCGTACTTGCATCGAGATGGGAACCTGTCCACACTGTCTTGTATTTTTTTGAATCCCTCTCTCTAAGTTGGTAGTATACCTGCCAACCGTATTTTTGCTCACGCACAGATAGTTTTCCTAACTCCAATTCGCTTTTGGCCCTTGGTGCTGCATAATGCCAGTTCTTCTGTATGCCATCCTCATCAAAAGGCCAGATCACGCTTAATGAATTATCTGGATGCCTCTTTTTGACATCAGCGGGGACCTCATAGGATGGTTCCTCATCAAGTGGAAGATATTCTCCTATTTCAATCACACGTTGCTCGGCGGTGTCAACGTATATCGGATAGAATTTTTTATGCCGTTGTGTGCGAAGAGAGCCGGAGCCAGTACGTCTCAAATTGCGAGTTTCACCACCCAGTCCGATCGCTGTTTCTTGGCAAATCACATCCAGCCCGTGCCTTACCAAGAAAAGTGCAAACTCGTTTGATTTGGCCATGTTTTTACCGCGTCTGCCGCGTTTGCTATGCTCTATAGTTACGATAAACCTGTCGTACTCAGGGAAGATTTCCAGCAAAATACAATCTAAATGGGACAACTCATTATCATCAATAGTGACAACGAGTATGCCTGTTTCTTTTAACAGTTGCTTTGCAATCAACAACCGCTTTTTTATCATAGATAACCACTTGCTATGTCTGTAGGCATCGTTAGCATCTACGTAGTCGTTGTTGTACTTCCAATCCCTTGCCCCAGTGTTATAGGGCGGATCGATATATATGCAATCCACTTTACCCTCGTATAGGTATTCTAAAAGTTGAAGGGCATGGTAGTTGTCAGCTTCAATAATCGTGTGCCACAAGTCATCATCCGGCGCATTTGCAGCCTTGGCGATTGGTTCAAGTGAGGGAAAGATAGGATCGCCGAATTGTGCCACGGACACAAGTTCGCATAACGGGATAGTCACCGGCTCCAGTGAAAATTTATCCTCACACATGGCGGATTCGTCGTCAAGCTTCTTGACTGTATATATTTCGTTCATCTTGCCGGTTTTGCGGGCAACAGTCGATCCACGCCTAACGGGTATACCGTAAAGCGGAGTACATTCGGGGACGTGTTCCTCAAATACCAGACCGAATTTCTTATTTTTGCTTATGCGGTTCACTTCCTCCGTTAGCCGTTCGCGTAGCGTCGGATCGGTGATTTGCCGCAACAGGTCATTTATAGCCGCCATATGGTTTATCTCCTTTATTCTGCATCATCGGGTTTATTTACAGTTTCCAGCACAGGTGTGTTTGCCGCTTTAGACGAAGCCGTTTGCCGACTCCATGATGTACCAAACAGTTCATTGCCCACGGACAAGTGCAGAACAGTAGCCTCATCAAGTAATTTGTAAGTGTTAGGCGTGTAGGTGTCCGCTTTGTCAAATGCGATGAATACTTGCTTTCCTTTTTCGCCGCTTTTTTGGTACAGACCGAGTATTTGCTCAAAGTCAGCATCTTCAATGCGCTTGACGATGCTTGAATCGTGAATCAGCGCAGGAAGCGGGGTAAGGGAAAGCATACTTAAGTCGTAGACCACAAGGCCCTTGAATGCAGTTCCTTCGCTCTTGTCGTCTTTCGTTTCGAAATCGAACGTTTTGTCCGGTTTCAGCGTCAGTTCAGGAGCAGATCTGCCTCCACCGGTTATGATGTCGTTAATCCGCTTCATTTCCGAATTCACGTCAGCCTGAGCGCCAGCGAGGGCATCATCTTGCCGCTTGCGAAGGCTCGCCAGCAAATACTCAATTTCCTTGCACTTTTCTATCTGAGTCATCTCATTTCGCAAGGCTTCATTCTCTTCGGTAAGCTTTTCTATTTCGCGCGATACACGGGCGTACTGTGTGAGAATAGATTGTGAGAGCGATTTAGCAACTCCCGAATCAGCAATCTGCTTCTCGTAGGACGCAATGTCAGCGTCGACATATTCTATCTGTGGGGCCAGCCGCGCGATTTCCTCTTCAATATCCGCACGAAGAAAGCCGTTGATTTTTGCATGGAATTTCTCTACGTCCACAAAAGCGTCAATATTAGTCTCGGGAAAGAAGCGGAGTAAAGCCGAAAAGTCCTTTTTCAGCACTCCGTCGCTGTCGGGCATGTTGTTGCGCACAGCGTGAAGTTGCGATGTCAGGTGGCTCTTTTGGCGATTTAATTTGCCCAATTGTCTTTTTATTTCTATAAGCCGTTCTACCTGCTGCGGATCAATACCCAAAGCACGTAGGTCGGCTTCTTCATTTTGTCTGCACAGTTTCTCCCGTCGCTTTTCTAGCCCCTCGATTTTTTCATTATTTGTAGCAATGTCCACCGAAATGTCCGATACCGAACGCTCGGTTTGTTTGCTCGGCTTTATGCCATAGTTTTCCTCGGCGGTTTTGAGATTCTGAATATCCTCGAATCTACCCAGAAGTTTCATAAGATACTCAACCGCTGTAGCCATCGACTCACGCTCGCCTTGCAATGGTTTATGCTCATTGTGGTTTCCGTGTCCGTAGATACGAAAGAAACGCTCAACAATCTCACCGAAACTGATACCTTGCAATAGTATTTTGTACTCATGGCGCAGCAGTTCACGGTACTTTGTAACGGGCAGTTCCTCAATGACATGGAACTTGCTGTCACAACGGTTCACCACAGACGGACGGTTTGTGCTTCGGGAGAAGAAGTATGTAATGTTGTCAAACTCGAATTCGTAGTTAATCGTGTGATGATCAATGTACGCTATAACGTCCTTGGAGGATTTTGCGTACTTGTCACCTCCAAAAGCAAAGTCCAGTATCAGCAGGAATGTGGACTTGCCGATAGCGTTGCTGCCGCCAGAACTGCCAAGGACGACATTAAGTCCGGGGCTAAATTCCCCCGGCTGCGTTTTGAATTTGTCACACGTTATCCGCTTTAACATAGTGCAGAACCTCCGTGTCTTCTGGTATTTCTATTTGTCCGAGTTTATAAAGGCAGTCGAGGGCATCGAGGAAGATGCTTATCTCCGACACCTTCGTTCTTGTTGCTTCGAGCAACTCGTGAGGGGTCATATCCCGCTCCTCTAATCTCTCTAAGATAGGCGTAAAGAGTGCAATGACGCTATCGGAGAATGAGTTAACTTTGCTTGGCATTTTCATTGAACAAATCACACCTTTTCACTAAATATCCAACGATAATCTCACAGGCGTCTTTATACTTCTGACCCACTTGTGAGTGCAGCTTATCAACCAACAGATTCGCTATGTATTCTTGCGGATCTGTTATGTCCGCGTTTTTCTTGACTCCGCCTTCAACTATCATGGATGCAGACTTCATTAATCCACCGAACATATTCGTATCAAATCCAATTTCTTGTTCGAGTTGAGCGCATATAGTCTTTACCGTCTTATACAAGCGAGCCATACTTGCGTTAATCTTGTCTTTTAGGTATGGCTCGTGTATCTTTCGTTCAATTTCAACCAAATCGGTAATATTGGTTCCTTCTAATCCCTTGGCGTTCTTCGTTTTATGAACTTCACGCAGCACTGCTTCAATTTCCTCGGGGAATTTAATGCCTGATATTCTGTCAAGAAACGCCTGAATGTTCGCACAGCGACGCTTGTTTTCAAGCAACTCGGCTATTTCAATCTCCGACATAACGGAAACAAGCGGTGCGCATTCATCTGTACACAACACCACCGCATTTTCATAGCACTCTTCTTCATTCGGGGATTGCTTCAAATAAACGATTTCGCAGTTCCCAATCGGAACTTTCCCGCGCTTCGGGATGCCCAGTTTCTTGCCGCACTCCAAGCAATTCCCGTTAGCTTCGGACAACAGTGTCACGAGCAATGAATCATTTTGTTTAGTAGGCAAAGTCAACTGGTTTATTCTGTCTACCACAAACCCCGCCAAGTTTTCGGCAAACTCTTCACCATATTTGTCGCTATCTTTAACAGCAGAAACCAGAGATGTTCGTTTTGCCTCGTCATCTTCAAGCAGTGTTATCTCGCCTGTGCGTGGCGTAAACGACAATATATATTCGTAGGTAATAGATTGAATGGTGCCTTTTCCGCTCCTATTCGTTGTGTTGGTAGCGGTGTACAAAAATACTCCTGCCAAGAATGAATGAAACCAAAAGTCATTTTTTGATGATAATTCATTCTTTGTTATTCCGCTGACCAATTCAACCTTTGTGTCGTCATCTATACCCTGCATCTTTTTGCCAACCTTAATAGGCGGGTCGTTGGAGATTATGTCTTTCAAGGCAAGGATAATCTGTTTGGACATATTCCTGTCCAGCATAGGGAGGATGTTATCCCTAAAGTAGGATGCAACGTCTTCTGGCTTGGCGGTGCGAGCTGGGGTGCTGATTTCTTTTGATAGATTCTGTTCGCACCGTAATAATTTTGAAGAAACGTCCTCTCTGACTCTATCTGCATTTTCCTGTCCATCAAATGTGAATTCAAATTGGGGGGCAACAGAATGAAGCAGTGCTTCGCACAACTCCTTGTTGTCAACATTAACAGCCTTGCACGAAACAAGGACAGCCATGTATGAGCCAAAACATAACCTCATCTAAAACCCCTCCTGTTCAAGTCAAACCAATTTTTTATTCGGCGTCTTTGTCGATGTAGTCGACGATATCTCCGATGTTGCATTTAAGTGTTTTACATATCCTCGCCAGAACATCCATGCTAACTGGAAGTTCCTTACCTAATTTAGCCATCGTGGAAGTAGTCAAACCGGTCGCTGCCATCAAATCCTTCTTCATCATTTTTTTATCAATCAGTAGCTTCCATAATTTGTTATAACTGAATGCCATATTTTATCGCCTCCACGAACCTACTCCGAATTAGTTCATTTAAGTATTATAACATGACCAAATGTGAACGACAATGTTAAGTTTATTTTCGCTGATATTAACTTTGCGTTCTCTTATTTATTGCCAACCGGAGGAAAACATCAAAACTTCGCTACTCGCACTCTATCCGGTAGCTACTCCGGCTCCTCCAAGCATGTCCAAGAAATTAGTAAGCTGTTATTGCAGGAAGCGATAACAGCTTTTTGCTTTATATGCTCAAGCAATCAAAGCCGATCAAAGTAAATTGAAAGGAGATGAATAAAATGCGTGAGATTCGCAATCCCGAAAACAGACTCATGTACTGCGTTGACGAGAAAGCAAAAGCTGTAGAGCGGCTTGAAAAAGGATGGATAACTCGAATCGAATTCAAACCTGACGGAACATTTGAAATTACGCATCGTAAGAAGCCCACCTCATGAAGAGGTAATACAACTAAATAAGCAAAATCCGCGAGACCGCTAGACGGCAGTACGGGATACCTGAAAAGGTATTTCACTGCCGTCTTTTGTTGTCTCACGGATAATGAACGGCTCTCGCGGTTTTCAAAAATTTGAAAATCGGGGGAGTCAATCATGCTTATTAACTACAAAAATGCAGATGGCAAAACTATCGAGTTAGAGGTATCTGACGAAGTCGGAACGTTTTATCTGGAGTCAATTGATGCTGAAAATAAAAATGACCGTAGAAACTCGCGTCCTGATCGCCACTCACAGCTTTCAATTTTTAGTTATGAAGATGCTCGCTATTTCAGCGACGGTACGGACCTGCTTGCAGATTTAATCGAATCGGAAGCTGTTAGAAATGCCATGGCCTGCCTAAGCGAACGTCAGCAATACTTGATTCGCAAATGTTTTATGGAAGGCTGGTCGTATACCGATCTCGCCAATCTTGAGGGTAAAGATGAATCTGCCATTCGTCATGCTGTGGATCGCGCCAAGAAAAAGCTAAGGGGGTTTTTGAAATAGGCCGTCCGAATTTGCCTGTTTTCCTGGCATACATCAGAAGGCGCAAACAAAATCGACCTTCAGAAAGGTAAGGTGATTCAAATGAAACACATGCTCAGAATTAGTGTTTCCAAGGAATCGAAGGATAGCGCGATTGTTGGCTGCCGGCATGTCACTGTGCGGGAACGGCTGTTGCGGCTTCTGCTCGGCGACAAACGACGGCTGGCAATCATAGTCCCTGGGGACAGCGTGACGGCGTTGTCAATTGTTGAGGTGGGAGGTGAAGCTCGTGAGCAAAATCAAGCTGCTACTTAATTTGGCGCATGATTTGCGTTCTCTTGCGGACAGTGTTCAAGCGGTTGCTGATGTAATGGCAGACAAAGAAACTGCTGAAGCGGCGCAGCCGGAAACGCCAATATCTGCAAAGGAATCGGAACCGCCGGCTAAGGCGGTCACGCTGGAACAGGTTCGTGCTGTGCTGGCCGACAAAAGTCAGCAAGGATTTACTGCTGACGTGCGGACGCTGTTAGAAAAGTATGGTGCGCCAAAACTCAGTCAAATCGATCCGGCAAGCTATGCCGCGCTCATGGCCGATGCGGAGAGTCTGAAATGAACGAAGAAAAAGGACATGCACTACTTTCTGCTTCCGGCGCGCATCGCTGGCTGAACTGCACTCCATCCGCGCGGTTGGAGCGGGAGTTTGATGATAATAGCGGAGAAGCCGCAGCCGAAGGTACAGCCGCCCATGCGCTTTCGGAACATAAGCTACGGCGAGCTCTGAAGTTGCGTTCCAAAAAGCCTGTATCCAAATACGACTCCGATGAGATGGACAACCATACGGATGGGTATGTGGAGTTTGTGCTGGAGATTATCGAACAGGCAAAACAAACCTGTATTGACCCCAAAGTGTTGATTGAACAGCGTTTGAACTTTTCCAAATATGTGCCGGATGGCTTTGGTACCGGCGACTGCCTGGTGATCGCGGACGGGACACTCCACATCATCGACTTCAAATACGGCCAGGGTCTATTAGTGGAAGCTGAAGACAACCCACAGATGAAGTTGTATGCACTCGGCGCACTGGAGCTGTTTGATGGCATCTACGATATTGTCTCGGTAGCTATGACCATTTACCAGCCACGTCGTGAAAACGTCAGCACGCATACAGTTTTTAAGGAAAGCTTGTATCAGTGGGCGGATGAAGTGCTGCAGCCTTTAGCGCAGCTTGCCTTTGACGGAAGTGGAGAATACTGCAGCGGTGATTGGTGCCGCTTCTGCAGGGCGGCGGTGAAGTGCCGCGCTCGAGCGGAGGAAAAACTTAAGTTAACCCAGCTCGAGTTTGCTTTACCACCACTTCTTACAGACGCAGAAATCGAAGATGTTCTGGCCAGGCTGGATGAGCTTACTGCATGGGCAAGTGATATCCGGGCCTATGCACTGGAAGCCGCGATCCATCACGGTAAGCAGTGGAATGGTTTCAAACTGGTGGCAGGACGTTCCAACCGCAAGTATGCAAGTGAAGAAAAGGTCGCGGAAACAGTGAAGGCTGCAGGTTATCATGATATTTACCGCCAGAGCCTGATTACTATCACTGAGATGGAACGGCTTATGGGTAAACAAAAGTTCAATGAAATTGTCGGGGGTCTAATTGAAAAACCGCCTGGAAAACCATCGCTGGTGCCGCTTTCGGATAAGCGCCAGGCAATCAACGCATCAAGTGCAAAAATAGATTTTATGGAGGAGTAAACTATGACAAACACAGCCAACAAAGCGAATACAGGGATCAGAATCAATCCAACCAAGGTCGTTACCAGCGTGGTACGTCTGTCCTACGCAAACGTCTGGGAACCAAAATCGATCAATGGCGGTGCGGAAAAGTACAGCGTGAGCTTGATCATTCCTAAATCAGATACCAAGACTCTCACAGCTATTCAAAAGGCTATTGATGCGGCGATCGAGGAAGGCCGTGGCAAGTTTGGCGGTAAGATTCCGAACAAATCGGCACTCAAGCTGCCGCTACGCGATGGAGATATCGATCGCCCAGATGATGAAGCCTACGCGAACTGTTATTTTGTCAATGCCAACAGCAGCACCGCGCCGGAAATCGTAGACAAGGCGCGGGACCCTATCCTGAACCGCTCGGAAGTCTACTCTGGTGTGTACGCAAGGGTGAGCATCAACTTTTACGCATTCAATTCCAATGGCAATCGTGGTATCGCCTGCGGTCTTGGCAATATCCAGAAAGTCCGTGACGGTGAGCCGCTCGGCGGAAAAACCAGTGCCGCAGATGATTTTGCTTCCGACTACGATGGCGACGATTTTCTGGAATAAGAATACAAAAGGTGGAACGGGGCGGCAGGATATTTTGCCGCCTTTTCCCGTTATGGAGGGTATATGAGAAATCTTAGTATCGACGTGGAGACGTATAGCGGTGCTGACCTAAGCAAATGCGGAGTGTACAAGTATTCGGAGTCGCCAAATTTTGAAATTATGTTATTCAGCTATTCCGTGGACGGCAGTCCGGTCAAGACAGTAGATATTGCCAGCGGTGAGCGATTGCCGGAAGAAATAACAAAAGCATTAACCGATCCTGCGGTCATGAAATGGGCGTTTAACGCACAGTTCGAAAGGGTGTGCTTGTCGAGATATCTTGGGCAGGGTCTTACGCCAGATTCCTGGCGCTGCACAATGGTGTGGGCGGCATATATGGGGTTGCCACTTTCACTAGAAGGCGCGGGCGTGGTGCTTGGGTTGGAAAAACAGAAGTTAAAGGAAGGCAAAGATCTCATCCGCTATTTTTCTATGCCTTGCAAGCCGTCAAATACGAATGGCGGTCGCACGCGCAATCTGCCTAGCGATGCACCTGACAAATGGGCACAGTTCAAAGCCTACAATGCCCGAGACGTGGAAACGGAAGTGGCTATCCAAGAACGCCTACAGAAATTCCCGGTACCAATGGAAGAGTGGCGGAATTATGCTCTCGACCAAAAGATCAATGACCGGGGGATTTGCCTTGACATGGAATTGGTTCGCGAGGCACTTCGCTGTGATGAACAGGCGCGAGCAGAGCTTACAACAGCAATGAGAGCACTCACGCAAGTAGAAAATCCGAATTCTGTTGCCCAGATGAAGGCGTGGCTGGCAGAAAACGGACTGGAAACAGATACGTTGGGCAAGGTGGCTGTCAAGGAACTGCTCAAAACTGCACCCGAGCCGCTCGGACAAGTGCTCGCTCTGCGGCAAGCTCTCGCCAAATCCAGCGTAAAGAAATATACCACGATGACCAGCGCTATCTGTAAGGACGGCAGGGCTAGAGGATTACTCCAGTTTTATGGTGCAAATCGAACCGGTCGCTGGGCGGGCCGTCTGATTCAGGTGCAAAACCTGCCGCAGAATCATTTGCCGGATCTGGCGGCGGCACGCAGCCTTGTTAAGCTTGGCAACTTCGCTGCATTAGATATGCTCTATAGTTCGGTGCCAGAAGTGTTATCCGAATTGATTCGGACGGCGTTTGTTCCGAGAGCCGGTCTTCAATTTCTTGTTGCTGATTTTAGTGCTATTGAAGCCAGGGTTATTGCCTGGTTGGCGGGAGAAACATGGCGTAATGAAGTGTTTGCGAGCCACGGCAAGATCTATGAAGCTTCAGCAAGTCAGATGTTTCATGTTCCTATTGCAGAAATCACCAAGGGCAGTCCGCTGCGGCAAAAAGGGAAAATCGCAGAACTAGCGCTTGGCTATGGTGGCTCGGTTGGGGCGCTGAAAGCGATGGGAGCACTGGAGATGGGCGTCGGCGAAGAGGAACTCCAGCCACTGGTGAAAGCGTGGCGTGCTGCCAATCCCAACATCGTTCAGCTTTGGTGGGACGTGGACAAATCAGTTATGACTGCAGTCAGGGAACGGACATCAGCTGATACCCATGGCATCCACTTTGAGTGCAAAAGCGGCATGCTGTTTATTATCCTGCCGTCAGGCCGACAGCTATCCTATGTGAAACCGCGAATTGGAGAGAACCGTTTCGGCAATGAGTGTGTGACCTATGAGGGGGTTGGGAGCACAAAAAAGTGGGAGCGCATCGAAACCTACGGCCCCAAGCTCGTGGAAAATATCGTGCAGGCCATTAGCCGTGATCTTCTGTGTCATGCAATGCAGCGACTTGACGACGAGGGTTTTTCCATTGTGATGAGTGTGCATGATGAAGTGGTACTTGAAGTAGCAAACAGTGTTTCCCTAGAAGATGTGTGCCGGCTTATGGCTGAAATTCCGCCTTGGGCAAAGGGACTACTGCTTCGTGCCGATGGCTTCATGTGCCCGTTTTATAAAAAAGATTGAGAAACTTTTTAAGCACCGTCCGATTCTACTCCTTTTCTTGGCATATAGCGAAGACCAAAAAAGTGAGCCTTTAGAAAGGACGGTTTTTTTATGAACGAGTTAACATTGTTTGCCTTTGAGGGGAACGAAGTCAGGACAATTCAAAAGGATGGTACCCCGTGGTTTGCTGGAAAAGACGTGTGTGCCGTTTTCGGCGATACCAACCATAACAGAAGCCTGTCAAGGGTATTCGCCGAAGACAAGACAACCGTTGATGTAGATACGCCAGCGGGAATTCGAAACGTCATATTTATCAATGAAACTGGTCTGTACGATTTGTTATTTTCCATGCAGCCCCAGAAAGCAAATCACGGTGGGGTACAAGATGCGTACCCCAAGGAAATCAGGGCCAGAATGGAACAACTGCGAAGGTTCAGACGGTGGGTAACACATGAGGTGTTGCCGTCGATACGAAAATATGGCGCATTTATGACGCAAGTCACTATCGATAAAGTGCTGTCTGACCCTGACTTTGGAATCCGGCTTTTGACCCAGCTCAAAGAAGAACAGACAAAAAATGCAGCCCTCGCAACACTGGTTAACGTCAAAAACCAACAAATCGCCGAAATGAAACCGAAAGCCAGCTACTACGATGTGATTTTGAATTGCAAGGATGCCGTTGCCATCACAATCATTGCAAAAGATTACGGAAAATCAGGACAATGGCTGAACGAATACCTGCATACCCTTGGCATTCAGTTTAAACAGGGAAATATCTGGCTTTTGTATCAAAAACATGCTGAAAAAGGGTTTACTTGTACGAAAACTCACAGCTATCTCGGAAATGACGGTACTACTCATTCTAAAGTCCATACGTATTGGACCCAAAAAGGACGGATATTCATCTACGAGTTGCTGAAGGCACAAGGAGTCCTTCCTTTGATTGAGCAGGGAATTGAAGTTGAGGCGGTGCAATGATGGACAAGCGCAATAGTGAAGGGTATTCGGACCCTACTGCCGCCGAAGCGTTGGCGAATGTGGCGCGGGAAGAACGGTCCAGGGCAAAGCAATATCGTCCGCTTGTTTATATCTGTTCTCCTTTCGCCGGTGCAATCGAATACAACCTAAGCCGGGCGCGAGGCTATTGTCGGCTTGCGGTTAGCAAGGGGTGCATACCTCTTGCTCCGCACCTCCATTTTCCACAGTTCATGGACGATGACGACCAAGAGCAGAGAAAGCTGGGGCTCTTCTTCGCACTGGTTTTGCTCGGGAAGTGCGATGAAATTTGGGTGTTCGGCAGCCGGATCTCGGAAGGCATGGCGAGAGAACTGGAAGCGGCAGAGAAAAGGTGTATTCTTATACGGCGTTTCACTGATAAAGGCGAGGAGGAAACAGGTGCATGAAGATTGCGATCGGCAACAGCCGAATGGACAAGAAGTGGAAGAACAAGGACTTTTCCTGGGCGGATTTCAAGGGCGCTGTGTGCACCACCAAGCGAACGACTGAAACGGTATCGGAGTTTCGCAAACTGAGTAAGCCACAGCAAGATGCAATTAAAGATATTGGCGGCTTTGTCGGCGGAGCGCTGCGAGAGGGTAAGCGCCGGAATGGCTACGTACTCTGCCGCTCCCTGCTGACCTTAGATATGGACTATGCCACACCGGGTGTGTGGGATCAAATCGACGCCCTCTATGATTGGGCCTGCTGCATCTATAGCACTCATAAACATACGCCAGAAGTGCCGCGTTTGCGGCTGATTATTCCACTGGCCCGCGAGGTTAGCGAGGATGAATATCCGGCGCTTGGTCGGATGGTAGCCAGCGACATCGGTATCGATGCTTTCGACGACACCACCTATGAACCCTCGCGGCTAATGTATTGGCCATCCACTCCGGCTGACGGGGAGTTTTTCTTTCAGGAAAAAGACGGGGAGTTTCTTGACCCGGACCAGTATCTAACCCGTTATGCGGATTGGCGCGATTGCGCGATGTGGCCGACGTCCAAACGGCAGTCGGAAGTAATGCATAAGCAGATTGCAAAACAGGCCGACCCCCTTGCAAAAAACGGCGTGACCGGTGCTTTTTGCAGAGCTTACCCAATAGTAGATGCGATGGAAACCTTCCTTGCAGATATCTATGAACCATCCGTTATGCCAGGCAGGTTTGATTATAAGCCAGCTGACAGTAGCGCCGGCGTGGTTATCTACGATGATAAATTCGCTTACAGTCACCATGCCACTGACCCAATTTGCGGGAAGCTCTTAAACGCATTTGACTTGGTGCGGCTTCACAAATTTGGCGATCTTGAGGAGAAGGCTTCGTTCAAGGCCATGGCCGATTTCGCCGTCAAGGATGAGCGGGTTAAGGCACAGCTTTCCGAAGAACGCCGGGTGCAAGCAGAGATGGATTTTGCAGATGAGAAAAACTGGCAAAACCAACTGGAACTGGAGAAGTCGGGTGAGGTCAAGGATACGCTGACCAATATTTCCATCATCCTGCGCTGTGATCCGGCACTTAAGCCCATTGTATTCAACCAGTTCAAAAGCATGATTGATGTGGTCGGCGAGTTGCCGTGGCCGCAGGTGAAACCGGGCTGGAGCGATACGGATATTGCCTGCGCAAAATTGTACTTTGAACGCAATTACGGCATCTGGTCTCCAGCTAAGTTCAAGGACGCTTTGCTGGGCGTGGTGTCAGCGGAACGTCTGTATCACCCGATCAAAGAATATCTTGGTTCACTCCAGTGGGACGGCAAGGAGCGTCTCGACACCTTGCTTATCGACTATCTTGGTGCAGAGGACACGCCTTATGTCCGGGCGGTGACACGCAAAACCCTTGTAGCGGCGGTTGCTCGGATATACCGACCAGGAATAAAGTTCGATTCGATTCTAGTGCTAAACGGGGCGCAAGGGATCGGCAAGTCCACGTTTTTCTCCCGTCTCGGTGGGAAATGGTACTCGGATTCACTCGCAATTTCTGATATGAAAGATAAGACGGCACCGGAGAAGCTCCAGGGTTACTGGATCTTGGAACTTGGCGAACTGGCTGGCATCAAAAAACTGGACGTGGAAACTGTGAAGTCCTTTATCACTCGAGTGGACGACAAGTATCGCCAGTCCTATGGCGTCACGGTGGAAAGTCATCCCAGGTCCTGCATCATCGTTGGCACTACCAATAGCGACGGCGGATTCTTGCGTGACATTACCGGCAATCGGCGCTTTTGGCCTGTTCGCGTAACCGGGGCGGGAAAAAATCGGGCCTGGGACCTTGCGGAGGTGGACCAAATTTGGGCGGAGGCTATCGAGAGGTATCGCTTGGGTGAAGAACTGTTCCTGAAAGGCAGTCTGGCGGAAGAAGCAATCACCCAGCAGCGCGATGCGATTGAAAGTGACGACCGCGAAGGTCTGGTGACGGAGTACCTCGATGCGCTGCTGCCGGAGGAGTGGGACAAGCTGGATTTATATGCCAGACGGAACTTTCTTGGTGGTAGCGAGTTTGGTGGTGAAGTGCGCATCGGTACTGTGCGGCGCGAGCAGGTCTGCATTATGGAAATTTGGTGCGAGTGTTTTGGCAAAAACCGTGAAGCCATTAAGAAATCCGATTCCTATGAAATTGAGGGTATTCTGAATCGAATTGGCGGCTGGACGAAATTTATCGGCAACAAGACGGGAAAGAAAAATCTGGCGCTGTATGGCCCGCAACGCATTTTTGTCCGAGTTTATGACGTGCCGGAGTGATTCAGCACAACTTCGGCATGGCGAATCGGCAGAAGCCGAAACCGCCAGTTTAAAAGGAATGCGCTGTGCCTGTTCCGATTGTGCCTTTGTTTCTTATATGAATATGTGGGTATTAAAGAAAAGAAGGAACGGATGGGCACGTAATACGCCTATACGCGCGTAAAGAGTTTAAAACACTTGGGCACAACGATCGGCACAAAAGGAGAAAGTGATGAGAGAAAAAGTTATCGAACAAAAGCTGGTTCGGGCGGTAAAGAGGGCTGGTGGGTTGGCGGTAAAGTTTACTTCGCCTGGTTTTGATGGAATGCCGGATCGACTGGTGATATTGCCAAAAGGGTGGATTTCTTTTGTAGAAGTGAAAGCGCCAGGACTCAAGCCGCGGCGGTTGCAGGTAAAAAGACATGAAATGCTCAAGTGTTTGGGATGTAAGGTGTTTGTGTTGGACGATGAGGGGCAGATCCCTGCATTGATGATAAAGATGATGGGAGGAGGTGATGCCACATGAATTTTACATCGCATGCGTATCAACAATATTCGATTGATTATATTCTCGACCATCCGACGGCAGCGCTTTTTCTCGATTGCGGTCTTGGAAAAACAGTCATCGCTTTGACCGCTATTTTTGATCTGACCTTGGATAGCTTCCAAATTCGTAAAGTGCTTATTATAGCGCCGCTGAGAGTTGCCAGAGATACTTGGCCTTCAGAAATTGAAAAATGGGATCACCTGAAGGGTCTTGCTTATTCAATTGCTGTGGGGACAGAGAGCGAGCGGAAATTGGCGCTCAGAGATAAAGTCCAGGTCTATCTTATCAACCGGGAAAATTTGCCGTGGCTCATTCAGGACAGTGGATTGCCCTTCGACTTTGACATGGTTGTGGTCGATGAGCTGTCCTCGTTCAAATCGCATCAGGCCAAAAGGTTTAAAAGCCTGATGAAAGTCCGGCCCAAGGTGAAGCGCATTGTCGGGCTTACTGGCACTCCTTCAGCGAACGGCTTAATGGACTTATGGGCCGAGTTTCGTCTGCTTGATTTGGGGCAGCGGCTGGGGCGGTTTATTGGTAAGTACCGTGATGCTTACTTTGTACCGGACAAGCGAAACCAACAGATGGTGTTTTCCTATAAACCAAAACCCGGCGCGGAAGAAGCCATCTACCGCCAGATTTCAGATATCACGATCAGCATGAAGAACACCGACTATTTGAAGATGCCAGAACTGGTGATGAACGAAATATCAGTGCGGTTGTCAGAAGATGAATGGCGGCACTACCAAACCATGAAGGACGAGATGGTGCTTTCTCTTGATGGCAAGGATATTGATGCGGTAAATGCTGCCGCGCTGTCGGGCAAGCTGCTGCAGATGGCTAACGGTGCGATCTACGATGAGAGCGGCGTTGTCGCTCAGATCCATAACCGCAAGCTGGATGCACTGGAAGATATTATCGAGGCGGCTAACGGAAAGCCAGTTCTAATCGCCTACTGGTTCAAACACGATCTGAAACGGATACTCGATCGGTTTCCGGGTGAGCAACTAGATAGTGAGGATTCAATTCGTCGGTGGAATGCGGGGAAGATCCCGGTAGCGCTAATCCATCCGGCATCAGCGGGGCATGGTTTAAATCTGCAAGCGGGTGGATGTACCCTTGTGTGGTTCAGCCTAACGTGGAGTCTGGAGCTTTATCAGCAGACCAATGCCCGGCTCTGGCGGCAGGGCCAAAAAGAAACGGTTGTGGTGCATCATATTGTTGCTAAGGATACGATCGATGAAAATGTCGTGGTGGCACTGGCAAAAAAAGACACGGGGCAGGCGGCGCTGCTTCGGGCAGTAAATGTGAAATTGGGGAGGGTTAAAAATGAGCATAGATGATACTGGAGCCAGAAGGCTTATCGCCAGCATTTTAAAGAAAGCTTGCGAAGATTATGCAGGCGACCAAGGCTGCCCGGAGTGGTGTTCATTTAAAGATACGTGTAAGCTGAAGCAATTTGATGCCGAACACTGTGACGCCAAGCATTTCATCCATTCCGCTTGGTGCGCGACGCTTTGTGATGGTCTTAATATTGATCATGAAGAGTATGTGACGGTTTGTATTAAAAAGCATCGACTCAGTAAGAACACGTTCAAGTACGTCGAGCAGGAAATTCGCCAGTATAAAAACAACCTGAAGGAATTGAACCGAATCAAAAACGACATTATCTTGGAAGCGCCGGAAAAACAGGAAGGCCGGAGCAATGCCATTGGCAACAGTACAGCGAGTAAAGCTGTCAGGATCAGTATGGATCGAAAAATTGTTGAGTTGGAGAAAACCCAAAAAGCGATTGAAACAATCTACCAGCGTCTGTGTCACGATAAACAGGCGGTCATGGAAGAGTATTGGAAAAGCCGGTACACGACCTCCGGACTAGCGGACAAACTGGGTGTGGATGAGCGGACGGTCCGGCGCTGGAAGCAGTACATCGTGTATTCCGTAGCGGCGGAACTAAATTATTTGTAAAATGTCCGCCAATGTCCGTTTTGGCGTGTTTTTAGGGTGTATGATTATATCATGGAAGAATAATCAAGATGAGAAAGTCCTTGGAGCAGCAGGCTTTGAGGGCTTTTCTTTATGTAAGGGTGGCTAGTGTTCATGCCTACAAAACCTAAGCGGCCATGTAAGCATCCCGGTTGCCCGCGATTGACGAACGATCGTTACTGCGACCAGCATGCCAAACTGCACACCAGTGACAGGGCTGGTGCCGTTGAGCGCGGCTACGGCAGTCGTTGGCAAAAGGCGAGAAAGCAGTTCTTGGCAGGGCATCCTCTTTGCGCAGAGTGCCAGCGGGCAGGAAAACTGACGTCGGCAACGGTTGTGGATCATATCAAGCCACACCGGGGAGATGCGGTACTGTTCTGGGAGGAGAAGAACTGGCAACCGCTTTGCAAGAAATGCCACGACCGGAAAACCCGGACGAGGGATCAGCATCAGGAATATAACTACTAACAGTCAAGCGAGAAAGCGCCTGCGGACCGAGGGTAGGGGCGGGTCAAATTTCTATGGCCTTTACCCCCCCAGACCGCCGCCCCCCTTCGCGTGAAAAATCGCGGAATTAGGCAGGGGGGATACCCGAGGAGCGTTGGAACACCTGCAAATTTTGAAAGAAATAGCGAAAACGCCAGTGAAAATTAGCAACGGATGCATCGGCAGTTTCGCGGAATGGTTACGGTTAAGGCTGTAAAACACTTGCCCAAATGCAAGGTTTTGCGGCCTTTTTCCATGCAAAGATTTTGCGAAAAGGATGTGAAGCAATGACGAGTGTCCAGGAAAAACAGATACGGAATTTTCGCATGCAAGGAGTCGGCTACAAAGCCATTGCTTCCACTCTTGGACTTTCCCGCGATGTGGTTCGCAACTACTGCAAAAGCCATGGGCTTGACGGTTATGCGGAAGAAGTGGTTGTAAACCTGAAAGAACAGATGCAGCAAGGCGACTCGTGCGGATGCTGCGGTACAGTCATCCTGCAGTCGGCGATAGGCCGAAAGCGAAAATTCTGCTCGGAAAAATGCAGGCGGGAATGGTGGGCCGCCCATCCGGAGGAGTCGCGTAAAAAGGAAGCGGCTTTTTATGAAAAGACCTGCGTTTACTGCGGCCAGCATTTTACCGTATACGGCAACAAAAACAGAAGATATTGCAGACATGAATGTTATGTGCATGACAGATTTTGGCGGGAGGAGGAAGGCAGAGAGCCGTATGCAAGTCCCGCCCAGTATGAGGAGGAAAAGCATGAGTGAAATGAAATGGAAGTCATTGCCGGTGGAGGAGCTTCACCCGGCGGCATACAACCCGCGCAAAAAGCTGAAAGCCGGCGACAAGGAATACGAGAAGATCAAGAATTCTATTTTGGAATTTGGCTATGTGGAACCGATCATCGTGAACTACGACATGACGGTCATCGGCGGACATCAACGGCTGACAGTTCTGAAAGACCTGGGATATACCGAGGTGCAATGCGTAGTCGTTGAAATCAGGGACGAGAACAAGGTCAAGGCTCTCAATATCGCCCTCAATAAAATAACGGGAGCATGGAATGAACAGCTTCTTGCCGATCTGATCGTGGATTTGCAAACGGCCAATTTCAATACGGATTTTACGGGCTTTGAAGCGCCGGAAATAGAACAGCTTTTCTCAAAAGTCCACAACAAGGAAATCAAGGAAGACGATTTCGATGTGGATGCAGCCTTAAAGAAGCCGACCATTTCACAAAAAGGCGATATCTGGCTACTTGGCAGGCACCGGCTTATTTGCGGCGACGCTGTTTTACCAGAAACGTATACTGCCCTCATGAATGGCGGCAAGGCCAATCTGGTGGTGACCGACCCGCCGTATAACGTCAATGTAGAGGAAACCGCCGGGAAAATTAAAAACGACAATATGCCGGATGCCGACTTTTACAAGTTCTTGTTCGCGGCGTTCGTCAATATGGAGCAGAACATGGAAAGCGACGCTTCCATCTATGTTTTCCACGCAGACACCCAGGGGTTTAACTTCCGCAAAGCCTTTGCCGATGCCGGGTTTTATCTTTCCGGGTGCTGCATCTGGAAGAAAAACGCGCTGGTTCTTGGTCGCTCTCCGTACCAGTGGCAGCATGAGCCATGTCTGTTCGGCTGGAAGAAGGGCGGCAGGCACCAGTGGTATTCCGATCGCAAGCAAACCACCGTCTGGGAATATGACCGCCCGAGATCTTCAAAGGAGCATCCGACAATGAAGCCGGTGGCTTTAATGGCGTACCCGGTTCAGAATTCCAGCATGAGCAATTGCATTGTGCTCGATCCTTTTCTGGGAAGCGGCTCCACGCTGATTGCTTGCGAGCAGACGGGACGGATTTGCTACGGAATTGAACTGGATGAGAAATTTGCGGATGTCATCGTGAACCGCTTTGTTGAAGCCGTCGGTGATTCATCCAGCACCTTTTTGTTGCGTGACGGGATTCGAATTCCTTATGGTGAAGTCCGGAAAGTAAACGAAAATACTGAAGTGTTGGAGGTGTAATCCTTGGAACTAACACGAAAAACAGATTTTCTTTTATTTATTCAAGACAAGTTCGAGGAAATTCAAAAGCTGTTTGCCAGAAAAAATGAAGGCTATGGCGCGAGCGGCGATCTCTTCTGGAATTTCCGCCAGACTGCCGAGCGGCTATACCCGTCCATGTATGCTCAGGACCCTTACGCCGCCATGTTTCTGGTAGCTGAAACGCTGGTGGACAAGCACAATGTGGCATTGGCCAAAGGCATTACGGTCAGCGAATGCGACGAACGTCTGCTGGATCGAATTGTATATTCCCTGCTGCAGCTGAAAATGGTGTATGACCGCTCCGAGAGCCAGGAATCGTAAAGATATGCGGGTATATTTGCCAAAAAGCTTGCTATTATCTGTGTTTAGAGTGATATATGGTGTAACGAAAAACACAGGAGGTGCTTAGCATGAAAGCGCATTTTGGCAGGAAAATACCCAACCTTGAAGCCCTAAAAGCCGCCACCCGGCGGGCCAAACAAGAAAAACATTCCGGATCGGCCTACACGGTGCTCAGAGAGATTGAAATCAGTGACGAGGAATTCAAGAATTTTGCCGAGGACTTGCTGGAGGATCAGCCTTGGATTGGCGGAAAAGACGGCGGGATGAACCAAGCCGGGGAAATCCGGTGCATTCGGGTTAGAAACGCCCAGACGGGCGAGCGAATTTTGGTGAACACCGAAGGCTATGATTACCCAAGGTACACAGCCATCGAGGAATAAAAAAACAGAACAATTAGGAGCGGGCGGAAAGGCCCGTTTCTTTGTTGTCCTGATTTAAAAAGCTGATTTTATTTGCGCATTTTGCTTGCTAATTCCTGTGTTTAGAGTGATATATAGACTACCAAAACACAGGGAGGGAAAAACCATGAGAATTCAAAAAGGCGACCGATTTAAAGCCACCTACTCAAAGCAAAGTTATGTAATCGTTGGAAAATGGGGCGGCAACTTGGTGCTTGCTCCGACGGCGAAGGACAATGACGAATGCCTGATCTACTCGGCCGGCGAAATTGAAGAATTGGTGAACACGTTGAAGTGGGTTCGGGAAGCGGGGTGTGAACAATGACAAGAAAAGAACTGGTCCAGGCGCTAGAAGAAAAATGGGGAGTCAAAGCCAAATACCTTGGCGTGCCAAGTTGCGCCTTTGAAATCCAGTGCGATGCGGGAAACTTCCTAATCGACCGCAACGGCTTGATCAAAGATGTGGAGGGGCGCGAGTTTTCCGCCCAGGAGCTATTGAATCAGCCAAAAGCAGAGCCAACTGAAGAGCCAGAGTCAATCGAACCAAGTGAACTGCAGATTGGGGAATATGCGGTTGAATTGCCGCAGGAAGGCCATACGGCGGCGAGCCTGCGGAACTTGGTCAACATGCTCGTAAGCAAGCAGCACTTGCTTGTCAGCGCCTTTGGCCTGACGGAGCCACTGATTGACACAAATTTGGCCGAGGACTTGCATCAAAGGCCGATGGAAGACATGGATTCCTTTAAAACGGCTTGGACTGACGTAGGGGCACAGCGTTCCCTTGGCCTGGAAATGAATTTTGAAAAGCATACTCTGGCCATCAAGCTGTTAAAAGATAATCCGACACCGGACGAAATGGCGGCTTTTCTTGACCTGGCGGCTTGCGTGAATGAGAATGCTAAAAAACTTAAGTATTCTTCCTTCAAACCCGCCCAAGAGGACAATCCAAAATACGCCATGCGAACCTGGCTGCTTCGGTTGGGCATGAGCGGCGACGCTTTCAAAAAGACACGAAAAGTCTTGCTATCCCGCCTTTCCGGCAGCGCCGCCTTCCGCACTCCGGCAGAGGAGGAAAAGCATAAGGCACGCTTGTTGGCCAGAAAACAAAAACCGTGTGCGGAGGCTGGCGATGTTTGTTAAAAGAGAAATTGTCGAGCGGCTGCGCAAACAGTATCTCGTCAGCACAAGAGTTGAACTTGTGCGTATGAATGACGAACAGGCACCGCCCATTGGCACTCGCGGGACGGTAACCGGCGTGGACGACCTTGGCAGCATTATGGTTTCCTGGGACAATGGCGGAAGCCTGAGCGTGGTCTACGGCGAGGATTTGTGCAAAAAGATAGACTGAAATAGCATATTGAGATGCGGCCCTTGCGGGGGCTGTTTCTCGTACAATTAGACACGAGGCTTCTTCGGAGGTCTTTTTTTCATGCCATGAAAGCTGATGAGAGGAGGTGAGGGGCTTATGGCGCAGAGAGGAAGAAAACCAAAACCGACCGTTCTTAAGGAACTGGAAGGCAATCCGGGCAGGCGGCCGCTGAACAAAAACGAACCCAAGCCTAATAAAAAAGCTCCGCGCTGTCCTTCTTGGCTTGAAGATGAAGCAAAAAAAGAATGGAAACGCATGGGCAAGATTTTAGAGCAGATGGGTCTGCTGACGGAAATGGATATGGCAGCCTTCGCGGGATACTGCCAGGCGTATGCCCGCTGGAAGGAAGCCGAAGAATTTATCACTCAGCACGGTACGATGATCCGTACTCCCAACGGCTATCTGCAGCAGGTGCCGCAGGTGTCCATTGCCCAGACAAACCTAAAGATCATGCTGAAATTCTGCGAACAGTTCGGCCTGACGCCTTCGGCTCGGAGCAGAATTGCGGCGGGCGAAGGTTCTGTTGACCCTGCCGATGAGATGGAGCAATTGCTGGGAGGCGGTGAATGATGCCGTACCAATACACGCCTTCGCCTTTTATGCTTGCAACTTCTCATTATGACAAGGCGAAGGCTGACAGGGCGGTCGCTTTCATTGAAAATCTTTGCCACACCAAAGGAAAATGGGCGGGAAAAAAGTTTCTGCTATTACCCTGGCAGGAGCAGATCGTCCGGGATCTTTTTGGCATCGTCGGCGAGAACGGCAAACGGCAATTCCTTACAGCCTATATCGAAATACCGAAAAAACAGGGCAAGTCGGAACTCGCAGCCGCCATTGCCCTTTACCTTTTGTATGCCGACAACGAACCCAGCGCCGAAGTGTACGGAGCCGCTTGCGACAGATCGCAGGCTTCCATTGTGTTCGACGTGGCCAAGCAGATGGTCCAGATGTCGCCGGCTTTGTTAAAACGGTCGAAGATTACAGCCGCCACTAAGCGTATTGTGAACTACTCCAATGCCGGGTTTTATCAGGTGCTTTCAGCGGAAACCGGGACCAAGCATGGTCTTAACGTGTCCGGGCTTGTTTTTGACGAAATTCACGCTCAGCCGGATCGCAGGCTGTACGATGTTCTGACCAAAGGTTCCGGCGATGCTCGCGAACAGCCGCTGTTCTTCATCATAACCACAGCAGGAAATGACAAGAACAGCATCTGTTATGAATTGCACGCCAAAGCGCTGGACATCAAGGCAGGTCGCAGAAAAGACAACACTTTTTACCCTGTTGTATATGGACTGACTGAGCAGGACGATTGGAATGATGAAGACAACTGGTACAAGGCAAATCCGTCCCTTGGCCACACCATCACTATAGAGCGTGTCCGCGAAGCCTATAAAAACGCGCTAGAAAACCCTGCGGAAGAAAATGTGTTCAAACAGCTCCGCTTAAATATCTGGACCTCGGCGACCGTGTGCTGGATTCCGGAGCATATCTATGGCCGGGGCGATCTTCCCCTCGACATGGATTCGCTCCATGGCAGAGAGTGTTACGGCGGGCTTGACCTTTCAAGCACCTCTGATATTACCGCTTTCGTCCTGGTGTTCCCGCCACGCGCGGAGGACGAGAAGTATGTCGTGCTTCCGTTCTTCTGGTTGCCAAAGGATACTTTGGAGCTGCGGTGCCGCCGGGACCATGTGCTTTACGATGTGTGGGAACTGCAAGGCTATATTCAGACCACCGAAGGCAACGTCATTCACTACGGCTTCATTGAAAAATTTATAGAGGAGTTGGGCGAGAAATACCACATCAAGGAAATTGCCTATGACCGCTGGAACGCCACGCAGATGGTGCAGAACCTTGAGGATATGGGGTTTACGGTTGTTCCGTTCGGACAAGGCTACAAGGATATGTCTCCGCCATCCAAGGAACTCTATAAGCTGCTGATGGAAGGCAGCATCAATCACGGCGGAAATCCTGTCCTCAAATGGATGGCGCAGAATGTGGTCATGCGCCAGGACCCTGCCGGAAACCTCAAGCCGGACAAGGAAAAGTCTGTGGAAAAGATTGACGGGATTGTCGCCGCCATTATGGCGCTTGACCGCTCAATAAGAAATAAAGGCGATACCAGCGTATACGACGGGAGAGGAATTTTGTTTCTGTAATTGTTTATTCATTCTCAGGAGGTGAATCATGAAAATCCCCTTTTTATCGAGATTTTTTCAAACGAGAGCCAGCCCGCAAAACAGCTTCTGGGGTAGCGCCTACAGCTTTTTCTTCGGCACAAGCTCCAGCGGCAAGACAGTCAATGAGCGGACGGCGCTGCAGACCACGGCGGTTTACGCCTGCGTCAGAATCCTGGCGGAAACCATCGCTTCGCTACCGATGCACACGTATCGTTATACAGCCAACGGCAAAGAAAAAGCTATAGACCATCCAATATACTATCTGCTCCACAGCGAGCCAAACCCAGAGATGACCTCATTCGTGTTTCGCGAAACACTGATGGGGCATCTTTTGTTATGGGGCAACGCCTATGCCCAGATCATTAGGGATGGGCGGGGCAGAGTGGTCGGATTGTACCCGCTCTTGCCAAACAAAATGTTGGTCAACCGGAACGATCAGGGAATTTTGTACTACCAGTATGAAAAGGATGGACAGACATTTTTATTGCGCAATTACGAAGTCCTTCATATTCCAGGGCTAGGCTTTGACGGCCTGATTGGCTACTCGCCGATCGCTATGGCCAAAAACGCTATCGGCATGGCTATCGCCACGGAGGAATACGGTGCTAAGTTTTTTGCCAACGGAGCTAGTCCTGGAGGAGTGCTGGAGCATCCTGGCGTGGTCAAAGACCCGGCGCGCATCCGGGAAAGCTGGAATGCTGTATATCAGGGCAGCAGCAACGCCCATCGGGTGGCGGTGCTCGAAGAAGGCATGAAGTTTCAAAGCATCGGCATACCGCCGGAGCAGGCGCAGTTTTTGGAAACTCGCAAATTCCAAATCAACGAGATTGCCCGTATCTTTCGCATTCCGCCCCACATGATCGGCGATCTGGAGAAATCCAGCTTCTCCAACATTGAGCAGCAGTCCTTGGAATTTGTCATGTACACCCTGGACCCGTGGGTGGTGCGATGGGAAGAAGCCATGCAGCGAGCCTTGTTCAGCGAAAGTGAAAAGCGGCAGTACTTTGTAAAATTCAACGTGGACGGGCTTTTGCGCGGCGACTACCAGAGCCGGATGAACGGCTACGCCGTGGGCAGGCAAAACGGCTGGCTATCCAGCAACGACATTCGCGAACTGGAAAATCTCAACCGCATACCAGCAGAATTGGGCGGAGACTTGTATCTCATCAACGGCAACATGACCAAGCTGGCTGACGCGGGGGCATTTGCCCAAAAGAATGCAAAGGGAATGGAGGGAAGCAAATGAAAAAATTTTGGAACTGGGTAAAAAACGAGGACGGTCGCACCTTGTATTTTGACGGCTACATCGCCCAAGACAGCTGGTTTGACGATGACATCACCCCAAGAAAATTCAAGGCCGAGCTTACGACAGCAACCGGCGATATTGCAGTTTGGCTCAATTCTCCGGGCGGGGATGTATTTGCGGCCAGCCAGATCTACACCATGCTCAAGGAGTATGAGGGCAAGGTCACCGTCAAGATTGACGGCATCGCGGCCAGCGCCGCATCCGTGATCGCCATGGCCGGCGATGAAATCGTGATGTCGCCAGTAGCCATGATGATGATCCACAATCCAGCCACGGTTGTCTTCGGTGAAGCGGCTGATCTCGCAAGCGGCATTAAGCTACTGAACGAGGTTAAGGAAAGTATCATCAACGCCTATGAACAGCGTACTGGACTGCCACGCGGCAAAATTTCAAATATGATGGATGCGGAAACCTGGTTCAGCGCGCAAAAGGCGGTGGAACTGGGGTTTGCCGATAAAATCCTCTACGCGCCTGATGCACAGGACGCGGCAGAGGGTTTTATTTTTGACCGCCTAACCGTCACCAACGCTTTTTTACGAAAGCTTCCCAGGGAAAAAGAGAAGCCGCAGGCTGCATTGGCGGGGACGCCGCATAAAGAACTGCTGACTAGACTTGAACTCTTGAAATAAAAAACAGGGAGGAAATCACTATGAATAAAATACTGGAACTGCGCGAGAAGCGCGCCAAGCTTTGGGATAGCACCAAAGCTTTTTTAGATTCCCGGCGCAATGAAAACGGTCTGCTGTCTGCCGAAGATACGGCCACCTATGAAAAGATGGAAACCGATGTTGTGAGCTTGGGTAAGGAAATCGATCGCCTGGAACGCCAAGCGGTTCTGGATCTCGAACTGTCCAAGCCCACCTCAACCGCTATTACGAACAAACCCAGCCAGCACCAGGAAACGGAAAAAACCGGCCGGGCTTCGAGGGAATACAAAGCGGCCTTCTGGAAAGCAATGAAGAACAAAAACAGCTTTGATGTGCAAAACGCCCTGCAAGCTGGAACCGACTCTGAAGGCGGCTACCTGGTGCCGGATGAATTTGAGCGCACCCTGGTGGAAGCCCTGCAGGAAGAAAACATTTTCCGGCAACTGGCTACGATCATTACCACCTCCTCGGGGGATCGTAAAATTCCGGTAGTCGCCACCAAGGGAACCGCTTCCTGGGTGGACGAAGAAGGTGCGATCCCCGAGTCGGACGATACCTTTGGTCAGGTTTCCATTGGAGCCTACAAGCTGGCTACGATGATCAAGGTATCAGAGGAACTCTTAAACGACAGTGTGTTTAATCTGGAACAATACATTGCCAAGGAGTTTGGCCGGCGCATTGGGGCGAAAGAGGAGGAAGCCTTCTTTGTCGGCGACGGAACCGGAAAACCTACCGGTATTTTCAATGCTACCGGCGGTGCCGGAGTGGGAATCACGACTGCCAGCGCGACCGCCATCACTATCGATGAAATCATGGACCTGTTTTATTCCCTAAAATCGCCGTACCGCAAGAATGCCGTATTCGTCACCAATGACGCGACCGTAAAGTCCATCCGCAAGCTGAAAGACGGGAACGGCCAGTATCTCTGGCAACCTTCGGTGACCGCAGGTCAGCCTGATACCATCTTAAACCGCCCGCTGAAGACCTCAGCTTATGTTCCGGCTATCGCGGCGGCTGCAAAAACTATCGCCTTTGGCGATTTCAGCTACTACTGGGTGGCGGACCGCCAGGGCAGAGCCTTCCAGCGGCTCAACGAACTCTATGCGGCAACAGGGCAGGTTGGCTTCAAGGCTACTCAGCGTGTCGACGGCAAGTTGATTCTTGCCGAAGCCGTCAAAGTGCTGCAAATGAAAGTGTAGGTGAGAAACGATGAGTAACGTCAAAAACTATACGGAGCAAGGCGGGGAGAGAACCGTAATTGGCGGCACCTTGGAGATTGTAGCAGGCGGGCAGGTGGTGGGCCTTTTTATACCAGCCGCGTTTCAGGCTGACAGTACGGCGACTACCATAGCGGGGCTGGTGACGGACTTCAATTTGCTTCTTGCCAAGCTAAAAGCCGCGGGCCTCATGGAACCAACCAATGGCTGAGCCGCTGACACTGACGGAAATAAAGGAATACCTGCGCATTGACGGTGAGGAGGAAAATTCCCTTCTCACCGCCTTGCTTTCCGCGGCGATATCCCACTCGGAAAACTATCTGCAAGCACCACTGCCGAGTGAAACGCCAACTCCCGTTAAACAAGCCTTGCTGATTCTAATAGGACATTTTTATGAACAGCGCGCGGGCGAGGATATTCCCAATGTGGTGTATGTTCTTCTTTCCCCATATCGTGCGCATCTCTGGTAGGTGATGATATGAATCCAGGAGAACTGAACTGCCGCTGCATATTGCTGAAGGAAACCCAGGTGCCGGACGATCAGGGCGGCTATGAAACGATTTATATGACGCGAGCCACCGTTTGGGCCAAGCTTATGGCGTTGACCGCCAAAACGGTAGACCAATATGAGCAACTAACACCTGAGATTTTACACCGCATCATTATTCGCTATCGCCGCGATGTGGCGGTGTCGGACCGGATTCAATACGGCGACCGTATCTTTGAGCAGATCGGGCCGCCTATTGATATGGAAGAAAAGCATGCGTTTTTAAGACTGGAATGCCAGGAGGTGGTGGCCGATGCGGCCGGCAATTAGGGTAACCGGAATTGATCAATGTGTTTCCTTCGGGGATCTCATTTCTACCAATGTCAGCCAGGCCATTGAAAAGGAAACCGAGCTGGGGGCTAAGGAAGTTCGAAAGCGCGAGCGCTCGCTGGCTCCGGTCAAAAGCGGCCTGCTTCGAAAAAGCATCGTGAACCGCAAGGGCAAGTACGGCATCTCCCGCATGGTCAGAGCCAAATCCCCACACGCGCCGCTGCAGGAATATGGCACCAAACGGGGTGTGAAGGGCAAGCACTTTGCCGAGCGGGCGCGCCGTGAGCTGATGCCGGGCATCCAAGAAAAGATCCGGACAGCGGTGCGAAATGAGGTGAGACGGTGAAGCGATCCCCTGTGTCACCGCTCAACAAGGCACTCTTTGAGCGGCTAAAAGGCCAGATGGCCGCTCCGGTTTATGACTATGTGCCGGCAGGGAAAAAAGCACCCTATGTGGTGCTGACTGACACGACGGCAGAGAGCTGGAGTACAAAAACGGTGTGCGGAGCGGACGTCATGGCTACCCTTAAGGTCTACAGCGAGTACCAGGGGGACAAGGAAGTGGCGGAGCTTTGCGATCGGGCTATTTCGGCGATACAAAACGAGCCGCTGGTTTTAACTGATGCGTGGCAGGTTGTTCTTTCAAGCGTGGACAGCCATTCGGTGGAACGACTAGAAACGCACCGTGAAGCGGCGGTAACCTTCAAGTTTACGATTATTGATACTAAGGAGTGATGAAAGATGCCTTTGATTCCAAGCGATGGCGTGGATTTTCTGCTGAAAGTAAATACCGGTACAGCCGAAATCCCAATCTGGACAGTAATTGGCGGCCAGCGGGGCGCGACCTTGAGCCTGACGGCGGAGCAAATTGATGCATCGAATAAGCAGTCGGGAGCCTGGAAAACCAGCGTACCGGGCATGATGTCCTGGAGTATTGATGCCGATGCGGTGATGCTGACCGACGCATCCGGCTTAAGCATTGATGCGGGCCGTGCCAAGCTACTCACTGTGTTTGCCAACCGCGAGTTGGTGCATGTGCGGTATGTCCGCAAGGACGGATCGAAATTTCAAGGCTATGCGGCCATTACCGATTTGAGCGAAGAGTCTCCGCATGACGGCGTGGCGACATATAAAATCACTTTGGCCGGAGCGGGTGCGCCGGAAGAAGTAAATGGAACCAAACAGGTAGAAACGGCTGAGGTTGTCGGCACCATTACGACTGCCGGCAATGCCACCTTCACAGTGACTGCCGCAGGGATGACTGGTTCTCCGAAAGCCCTCAGCGTAGCCGTGGCGCTCAATGATTCGGCGACCGTAGTAGCGCAAAAAGCCAAAGAAGCTTTGGCTGCAGACAGCGCGATTACCGCCAAATTCAGCGTGGGCGGCTACGGAACAAAAGTGGAGCTTACTGCTTTATCAGCGGCGGCCAATGACAGCACTCTCAACATTGCCATTGCCAACGGGACCTGCGCTGGTTTGACGGCGTCTCCGGTTTCGGCTAATACAACTCCGGGCGTTGCACCCGCGGCATAACGGATGGGGTGTGCAGTTTTGATTGTGCACCCTGTTTTCTTGAAAATGGAGGAATGAACGATGACAGGACCTGTGTTTATTACGATTGGCGGCAAGGAGCGCCGCCTTCGCTACGATATTAACGCCGCCGCCGAGATGGAAGAGCTGATGGGAGGAAAATCCCTGCTCTATGTGATGAGCAATCCCATGGCGGCGGGGTTTTCGGCGATCCGCATTCTGCTGTGGGGAGGTCTCAAGCATGCGGAAAAAGGGATCACTTTGCAGCGCGTGGGCCTGATGATGCAAGAATACATGGAAGTCGGCGGCAGCTTCGGGGAACTGGCCGGCAAGATCGGGGAAGCCATCAAGGCATCGAAGATTATGGGCGAGAGCCTAACCGGTGAAGAAGACGCGCAAGAGGAGACAGACGAGGGAAACGAGTAACCACCGTAGCCCAGTGGATCGAAAAGGCCGCGCCGGTGGCTTACGGCCCTTTGGGATTAAAACCATGGGAATTTGGACGGCTAACCTTCGGCGAGTTTTACGAGCTGGCGGAAGGCTATCACTGGCGAACCAGGCAGGAACAGATAATGACAGCGGGTTTTGTGGCTTCCATTATCAACACCTGCACGTCGCGCGACCTGAAAAAAACGGTTACGGTGGATATGCTACTTGGCCGGGAGCCGAAAGAAAAACCAAAAGTAACGCAAGATGAAGCCAAGATGGCAATAAAAGACTTGCTGTCGAAAGTGGGGTGAGACTATGGCCGGGAACGCTTCGATGACGATTTTTATCGGCGGGGACAACAGCGATTTTTTGAAAAAATGGGAGAGCACCAAGCGCGCACTCCGCAAAGGGCTAGGCTCGGAAGCGATGGCAGCGTCGGAGAGCATTGCCACCGGCCTAGCCGCCGCAACGGCAGCTCTCGCCGCTTTCGGGATTGCCAGCATCAAACTGGCAGGCGACATGGATGCTAGTCGAAAAGCACTCACCACGTTGCTTGGCGATGCACAGGCAGCGGAAAAAATGCTCTCCGAGCTGGCCACGTTTGCGGCGGATACTCCTTTTGAACTGCCGGGGCTTTTAACTGCATCGAAAAAACTATTGGCCTTCGGCTTTGCGTCGCAAGACATCATTCCGATGCTGGCAGCTATTGGGGACGCGGCGGCGATGTTGGGAATTGGGCAGGAGGGCATCAGCCGTTTAACCAATGCCATCGGCCAGATGCAAGCCAAAGGGAAAGTGTCCGCCGAAGAGATGATGCAACTGGCTGAAGCCGGAGTGCCGGCATGGAAGTTCCTAGCGGACGCCATTGGAAAAGATATTCCCACAGCCATGAAAATGGCAGAGCAAGGGGCGATTGACAGCACTACCGGCATCAACGCGCTTTTAATGGGCATGCAGTCCAAATTCCAGGGCGGAATGGAAGCCATGAGCAAGACCATCCCCGGACTCATGTCGACCATCAAGGATAATGTGAGCATGGTCATGGTGGAAATCGGCGACAGCATTGCGAAAAACCTAAACCTAGTGGAAAAGCTGCAGGGCGTTGCGGACTGGCTGTCGCAATTTGCCGCGGCGGTAAAGGCGCTCGGGTTGAAAGAAGCGTTGCAAGGCATGATCCCGCCGGAAGTCATCGCTTCGGTGTTTGTTCTTTCAGGGGCTTTACTTGGTGCGGCGGTGCCGGCAATGGTAGCTTTTGGTATAGCGGCCTGGACGGCACTGGCTCCTTTACTACCCTTTATTGCAGCCGGAGCAGCGGTAGGTCTACTGGCTTACGAAATCTGGACCAACTGGGAGCCGCTGTCCGAGCTTTTCAGCACTTTGTGGAGTACGGTCACGGACATCTTTACTGATGCCTGGAACGCGATTAGCAATGTCGTAGACAATGCTGTGACCGTAGTTACTACAGCTATTTCTGATGCATGGAATGCCATCGTAGGTTTTACGGTTGGCATCTGGAACAGCATTGTAGCGACCATATCCGAAGCATGGAACTGGATCACCAACCTTGTTGAAAATGCGCTGAGTGCGGTGGCCCAGTTCATTGGCGATGGCTGGAACGCGGCGGGCGAAGCCACCTCCAGTGTGTGGAACGGCATCGTAGATTTCATTGATGGCGCTTGGGCCAGCATTAAAGAAGTAGTTGCGCAGGGCATCAACTGGATTGTAGACAAACTCAGCCCGCTGAAAAGCTTCTTTGCGCAGTTCATTCCCGATTCGGTGGGGAACTGGTTTAACAAGGTCACTGAGGGAATCAACAAAATTGGCGCGTCGGCGAGCAAATTTACCTTTGGCTTTAGCCGCAAGGATATCTCCGCCTTGCTTCCCCAAATGACGAAGCCCAACACCAAATTCACGGGACTTACGAATGCCGCACCAAGCACCAGTTCGCCAGCGAGCGGCAGCGGAACAGACAAAGCGGCAAAAGATTTTGAGAAACTGCAGAAAAAAGCGGAGCAGGCAAGCAAGGCGATTGAAAAAGAATGGCTGCAGCTTACCGCCACACAAATGGACGCCCTTGAGGCCTGGTACGCCGATGAACTGGAAACCTTAAACGAATCCAAAGAAGCCAATGAAAATCATGAGCGGGATATCTTGCGGCTCAATGAAATCTACGCTGCGAAAAAGAAAAAGATTTTGCTGGATGAGCAAAAGGAAAACAACCGGATTGCCGATCAGGCGGCTGATTTGGCCCGGAGTCTTTCTGATAAGCTAGGTGGGATTGGCCTGGCTGGCGTTGACAAGCAGAAGTTTGACATCAAAACCGACGCGGTGCGGCAAATCGATGAAGTGCGGAAAAAATACAGAGATCTTGCCCTGGAGTATTCCACCGGCACAGCTGCTCAGCAGGAGCAGTTCCGCAAAGCGTGGGAAGCCAATGGAATCCAGTTCGCGATTACAGAAACCGGCATGGTGGATTTTAGCCGCCAGGCGGCTGCCGAACAGGTCGCCATTGAAGCGGAGAAAAACCAAAAAATTAAAGACTTGCACTATGAGCGCGTTAAATTTCAGGAGGAGCTGGACCGGGCGCGGGAAGATGGCGACTTGGCGCGTTTTCAGGAACTGCTCAATAAAGAAGAAGCCATGCAGGAACGGGATCTGTCCGGGCGGCAGCAAATGATCGATTCCTATTATAAAATCTGGCAGGAAGCGCACCGGACCTCCATGTCGTATATGGCAGAGTTTACGGACGGCCTTTATAGCGGCTTTTCCACCTTCTTCTCGGATGTCTTAAATGGCACCAAGTCCATTGGCGATGCCTTTCAAGATCTGGCCAAAAGCGTGCTGAAGATGATTAACGACATGATTGCCAAGTGGCTTGCCGCCAGGCTTATGATGGGGCTGTTCGGCAGCAACTTTTTTAGTAATAACAATATTCCTGGGTTTGCTTCCGGTGGCGATTATTCCGGTGGATATGCGCTCGTGGGTGAAAAAGGACCGGAACTGATCAACTTCAATCGCGGTGGTTACGTCTACAATGCGCAGGACACTAAGCGGCTCATGGAAAGCGGAGACACTTATCATCAGATCAGCGTGCCGGTGAGTGTTGCCGGTGAAACCAATCCACGGCTGGCCGGGCGGCTCAGATCCGAAATTACCGAACTGGTGCAGCGAATTATCTATGAGGAGGCGAGGGCATGATCATCGGCGGCATCACCTTGCCGGAACAGTACACTCCGCTTGAGTGCACAAAACCGAGAGCGACGAGAGCGACCGCCGTGGTCAGCACCTACGGCGGCGTTGCTGTTTTTGACTGGGGCAGCATTCTTGCCGGCAAGGAAATTAAGCTGACCTGGAAGTCCATGACGGTTGCTTTGTTTGAAACCCTGGATGCTCTGTACCAGGCGGGGAATGTAGTGGTATGGGAAAGCGGCATCGGCGGTAAGGTCTATCACGTAAAAATCGCAGCTTTTGACGGGTCGCTTTTATTTGATAAAAATAACGAATACATGCTGAATGTCGCTATGACTCTGATTATCTTAGACGAGGTGGTGACGTAATGGCCAATGTGTTAAGCGCCGCGTTTTTGGCCGCTCAAGATAACGCGAGCCGCTATCCCATCGTGGAAATCAAAGCGGGGCAGTTCGCCGACGATCTGCCGTTGGCCGGCCAACGCCTGAACGCGGAAACCCTGGACCAGACAGGTGCCACGAGCGTTCTTCATTCCAGCGGACGGTTGATCGCTGTCTATACGCAGGATGAATTTGATACCATCAATTATTCGGCAAGGTCGGTCAAGCTGGTCTACACCGATTCCCAGCGGGTAGAGTTTCACTATGCGGATTTGTTTTCAACAACCGGAAACGGGAAGTTCTACGATTTGTCGCTGACGGAGATGGCGGACGGCAAACTGGCTCTGGTCTATGTCTTGCTGGATAGCAGTGGAAAGTACAATCTGAAGGTCGCGGCCTTTTCTTATGATGGTTCCGGCGTTTCTCAGTACACCATCAAGGCGGCGCAGACTCTCTCCATCTATTCGCCGTCCATCTGCCGGACCGGCAGCGGGTATCTGGTGACCTACATTCAGGATATCGCCATATCGGTGACGCGAAGCGGGACCTACACCGGAACCGATGACAGCACAATTTATATGGAGGTTACGGCGGACGGCACGCAAACAACGGCGAAATTTAAATGGAAAAAAGGCGAGGGTGCCTGGTCAAGCGAGATTACCATGACCGGGTCGGCTCAAGCCATTACCGAGGGGACAAGCGTCACCTTCGCCGCCGGCACCTATTGGACAGGACAGAAATTCTGGTACACGGTGACAGCGGCCAGATTTGCCACAGGCACAATCACTGTCGAAGGGATGCCGCTGGACGGCGACATGGTGGTGATTGGCGACAAGACTTATACCTGGCGCACGACATTATCCACGCCGGCTGTTGCCAATGAGGTCAAGATCGACACGCTGGGACGCGAGATCTGCGCTGAGAATTTGCGTTGCGCGATTACGGCGGGGACTTACGAAGGAACCGGGTCAGGGGTGCGCTACGGCACCGGGACCGTTGCCAGCACCAAGGCGAGTGCGGCCAGAAATGACAGAACGCTCACGTTGACCGCACTGACAGCGGGAACGGCAGGAAACATCCTGACCTTGACTGTGGACGGAACGCGCCTGAAGAAAACCGCTTTCAGCGGCGGCGCGGCTTCTGTGTTAGGGACGCTATACTGGACGCCGGGCAGCAAGCTGTATAAGACAACGGCTTCTGTTCCGGGCGGCAGCTGGAGCACGGCTGCGGAGCCTGCGATATCCGGCGTGCTGTCGAGCCGGAAGAAACTCGATACCTGCCTGTTTCGTCAGGCGGACGGAACCATCTGGCTGTTTTTCACTTACATGAGCGCTGGGGATACAGATACCACGGCCGTCTATAACCTGTATTACAGCAAAAGCGCCGATGATGGGGCAACCTGGAGCGCGGCGGTCAGCCTGACTAGCTTCACCGCGCCTTCGGAAATCGCCAGACGGCCAGCCGCAGTGCAGAAATTAGCCGCGGAAATCGTGCTGGCCTATGATTCCGTCAGAACCTCGCTTGTGATGGATAAGTCCAGCCCGTACTGGACGGATGAGGGTAGTCAGGCAATCAAATGCCTGCATTTCAATCCGTCCACGCGCAAGCTTTATGCGGTGTATGGTAACACGTATGTTGGCACCAAAGCCGTTTATGGAATTGTGAGAATCGACGTGGACACCTGGGCAATTGACCGGTTCTGGAATGGGAACACAGTGCCGGCCATCCCGCAGTTTTTCCGGGAAAACCATGTTTTTTATTGTCATGGCAGCGGCTCTATTCTTGCCATGCTGGCTCAGGATGCGCAGATTCTGGTGCTGGATGACTCCGCCAACAGCATGAAGATATTGTCGCTGGAGGACAACAGCAACTACGGCCTTACGCAAAATGTAGCCAATGTTCCCTGGAGCAGCACGTATCATTGGGAATATCTCACCGGGGTCCAAATTGATGCGGACACGAACACGCTGTACTTCGGCTTTATGAAAACGGGCAACAGTTGCACTGCCCAAATACTGACGCTCGATTATACGCAGGCGAATCCGTCATGCACTGTTTTTACGACGTTTACGACCGACATTTTCAGCGCAACGATTCCGGATACGATCGATACCATGGCAGACAGCATGGTGCTTGATAAGGCAAACGGGTATCTGATCTACTGCACCAAAGGTCTGACTGGCGGTATTTCCTGGGCCGGCAGCATCCGAGTTTTTCTGTTGAGCGGCGGGGGCTTGTACCGGCACTACTACTATCAGGACAGCCTGACCAATTTCCCCTATTACGGTGCGGGCAATCCGGTTATTGTCGGCGGCAAGCTTTATGCGGGACAGTGGCTTTATACAACAAGCTACGGGCAGTCAAACTACTGGGGTGTCGTATCGGTTGATTTGGCGAGCGGCGCGGCCAAGTGGTATCTGCCGTCCGGGATTATCTCCGGTGGTCCGCAGGATGCTCAGTTTAGAAATCTTACGGCGACATCTAACGGTAATATCGTGGCATCCTGCAAGGGTGGCGTGGCTTTGCTGGACACGCAGACCGAAACATGGAACTTGATCAATAACACGACTACGCCGGGAGTATTTCCTACAGGCATCAGCGAATTCATCGGTTCTGCTATTTCCTATGATGCTGGCAATGAATTGATATTTATGGGCGTGCGCGATACGATCAATCAGTTCACAGGCGTGGTTGCCTTTCCGGTGGCCGGGAAAATTGAGCAAACCCAGTATATCGACGCGCTGTATTCCGGCGGGATTTGGAATTTTGGCGCTCCGGCTCCGCTGGTAAAAGGCAGTCGTGACTATTCGGCCGCACTTTCGGTTGACCCGGCTACCAGCGGTCTGTATGCGTTTTGGACCCGCTGGAATAGCAGCGCGGGAGAGCAGCTGTATTGGGACAAGGAAGCTGGAATGCTGGATTTGTCCGCTGGACTGGTGCGCGGGCAGGCGATTGAGCAGACACGGAGCATTGACGGACAGCCGGGCAAACTGACTTTTTCCTTGGACAAAGGGCACCTGTACGATCCTCACAATCAAGCCTCATTGCTTTCGCGCTATCTGAAAAAGGGAAAGAAAATTACCTTGCGTTGGGGCGAGAAAATCGATGGCGTGGATTACTGGCAGGAAGGAACCAGCGTGTATGTGCTGACGGGAGTCAAGCTGTCATATAAACGTGGAAACTATCCGGTCATATCTGTTGAGTGTGAGGACCGGAGAACGCTGTGGGAGAACTTGGGCATTGTCGCCAGCGTGTATTACAGCGGGATTACGCCGGATGCTGCGCTCGGCAATCTTCTGCAGAACTATGCGGGAATTGAGCAGACAGACTTGGATCTAAGCGTCATGAGCGGCGAGAATGTGCTGTACTACCAATGGCTGGACACGACCGTCAAAGCGGCGGTGGAGAGCATCACCAACCGGTATGGCTACTATATGGATGTGTCGCTGGCGGACGATGCCGTCCGGGCGCGGCGCATCGCCAAGAATAACTCCATCAATCATATCTACGGTTCAGCGGCCAATTTGCTGGAGTTTTCACCGGACGACAGTTACAGCAATCTGACGAACCGGGTCACCGTTACCGGCGAGGGGCGAACACCTCTTGATGTGGAAACGGCTGAGGAGAGCATCGGCAGCGAATCGGGGACGCTTGGCTTTTTCCAGCATAAGCAGGTGCATCGAATTTATTACAGCGACGACCATCAAAAACGGGCGGCGCGGCCGAGACTTGAGATCACGCAGAATGTGTCGTCTATCGGCTTTAAGATGGGCGGACAGATGAAGCAGTGGATATCGGCTGTTGACCCGGCTGGACACTGGGTGGAGGTGACCTCCGAAGGGCCGAACCTAATGCCGGTGCTGGTAGCGGCTATCGCTTTATTTGTGCTGGGCAAAAGTCAGCCGCCCGCCGTGGGAACGATCAGCGAACCGGCGGAAAGCAAGCGGGGAAGCTGGATGAAGGATGCCGGACTGTATATCGCTCTCCAGTGCCTTGCGGCTGTAGGGAACTATGCTTTTACCATCCATGCCTGCCCGATCGGCCAGACATACCAGACTTTCGAAGCGTCCGCCAATGATACGGAGCTACAGAACGACCTGCGGGGGACGGTGATTGAAACCCGCATTGATGATCCGCTGGTTTATGACGCCAGTCAGGCGCAGCAGGTGGCCCAGCGGGAACTCTGGATTCTGCAGGCGCAGCGCCGGCGGGTGAAATTCTCCAAAACAGCCCATTTGCAGGATGACGCCGGAGATACTCTGCAAGTTCCCCATCCCTACACTGGCGCTCCGCTTAAACTGTTTGTGACCAATCTGACAAGGAGGATGACCATTCCCGGCAATGGCGGAAGCGGCGAATACATGGACAGCGTCGAGGGGTGGGTGCTATGAGGACCTATGGCAAGCGCTTGATTCGCGGGGCGGCGGACAAGGCAACAAAACAGGCCGCTGAAAGCCGGGATGCGGTGCTGTGGGACGTTCTGTTGGCCGAGCGGGTTTGTCGCTGCAAGATACAAGGCTCGAGTGAACTCGTTATCGCCCGCTTTCCGCAGAACTGGGCTACTGTGCCGGAGTGGGCCAAGCCGGGACAAGCGGTGCGGATCGCCCATCGCGGCGGCATACGAGGCTATATTGAAGTAGTGGGTTTCGGCAGGGCCATACCGACGCCGGTAAGCGGCAACGCGACGCCAACGCCCGATACGCCAAACGACGCCATCTTGGCTGGTTGTTTGATCAAAGCCATACCTCAGACTGCGAGGATGAGCGTTTATGTAACTACAGGCTGGGCAAGGTTCGGTGGCGTAGAGTACATGGTTCCGGCGGTGACTATGGCGGTTGGCAGTGTGTTCAAAATGAATATGGGCATCGCCATGGGCGAAGCGGCTGGGGTGTTCAACATTTCAGCGCCGAGCGCGGGACAGTTTCGCTATGACCTGTTCAGCCTTTCGCCTTCTCTGATTGTCACTAAGACCGCCGGGGCGGCGTTCACTACAGTCGAAAGTAAGCCTGCGCTTCCCAGTGGTCATTTGCCGATCGGCTACTTGCTGATGCGCGGTGGACAGACGGTCATTACTGCAGCCGATATTGGTCAGATCTGGTCAGCGCCGGTGCCGGCGTCGATTGCCACAACCGCGACCGACAACGGCACTACCTGGAGCATCGTGGCCAGTGTGAAAGATCAGTACGGCAACGCCATCACCACTTCCTTGGGCTGGAACATTACAGCAACTATCGCCAGCGGCGACGGCAGCATAGCGCCGGCCAGCGGCAATACGGGAAGCGGCAGCAGTTTTACCTTCACCTACACCGAAGGCACTGCCGGGACGCTGGTCAATATTGAATTCACGTTGTCCCAGGGTGAGTACTACGCCTATGGACAGGCTTTGCTGCAGTTATAAGGAGGAGATAAAATGGGGGCAAACTTTCATACGGCCTATGCAGATGGAACGACAATCTTTGCGGCATCCTCGATGGAAGCGCCGCTGTCGGACTTGGACCGGGCTATTTCTTATACTAAGAACGTCATTGTCCATTGTGACGGGGTTATCAATTATTCTTCGGCCAGCGGGCAGCTCACCTGGAGCAGCACCTTGCGGATTTTATTTGTCCGCGCTGACGGCCAGCTGATTCAAAACACCGTGGCTGCGGGCGGCGTGACGCTCAGCGACAACCAGATGGCGTATGTGGATCTGTCGGAAACAAACGATGCGGCGGTTACTGTGTATACAGCATCTTTGACGACCGCTGCGGCCAGCACGACGAAAGCCTATAACCGGCTGGTGCTGGGGTATCGAAATACAGCCAGCGACGCCTTTTATCCTGTAGGCGTGAAACTGCCGGTTAATCCCACTGCCGTTGGCTTTTTTGGCTCTGCTCCGGTTGCGAAAACCACGGTCACCTTGGGCAATACGGACAATGAAATCGGCGGACTGACCATCAGCGCGGCTTATTCGCAGGCGGAGGTGCAGACGCTGCGGGATAAATGCGAGGAACTAGCTGATGATGTGCGAGCGCTAAAAGCGGCGCTGAGCAGCTATGGCTTGGTATAGAGAGGGGGATGAGAAATGATTGAATACACACAAATTGAGCTGCGCATTATGGCATTGTTTTCAGCCATAGGCGCGGCTTTTTCCTTTCTTGTCGGTGGTGTCGACAAGCTGATCACGGCGCTTCTGGTTTTTGTTGTGATTGATTATGTGACCGGATTGATCGCTGCATGGAAGACGGCAACGCTAGATAGCAAAAAAGGCTTTGAGGGGATAAAGCGCAAGGTCGTTATGCTGCTGATCGTCATTATGGCCCACTGGATCGATGTTAGTATTTTTGGCATCAGCACCTGCAGGTCTATGGTGATCTTTGCGTATCTGGGCAATGAGGGCTTGAGCATTGTTGAGAACTTGGACCGCATGGGGTATGGCGAGTATATTCCCGCATTTATTCGGGAGAAGCTGGTGCAGCTAAGAAGTGAAAAGGAATCTTTGAACGATAAGAAGTGAGGTGGATTTTATGCGTATTGTAATCGACCCTGGCCACGCAGGCCGAAACATTGATCCCGGTGCGGTAAATAGAACGACGGGCTTGCAGGAAGCGGATGTCGCGCTGATGATTTCGCGGCTGGTAGAAAACTACCTATCTAATGTAGGGTATGAGGTGAAACTGACTCGGACCGACTGGGAACAAGCAGATACAGACGATCTAAGCTATCGGACAGCTCTAGCAAATGAATGGGTTGCCGATATTTTTATTTCTCTTCATTGCAATAGCGCTGAAAACTCGAGTGCGCGAGGCTATGAGGTTTGGACTTCGCCAGGGGATACTCTGGGAGACGCGCTTGCGACCTGCCTTTATAGGCAGATTGCCGCCGAATTTCCAGATCGAGCAGGAAGGACGGATTACTCGGATGGTGATCCCGATAAAGAGTCTCGCTTTTATGTATTGGTCCATACTGATGCGCCGGCTTGTTTGGCGGAAATGGCCTTTATTTCTAACGAAGAGGAAGCGGAACTACTAGCGGATGCTGCTTGGCAGGACCGATATGCGAGAGCGATTGCGCGGGGAGTGACCGATTATTTTGTAGCGATGGAGGGATGAGGTATGATCCAGGTGTTCCAAACGTGGATAACTGCCTTTAAGCAAAACAAGTGGCTGATTGTTTGCTTCCTATTAATAAGCACGATGCTTTTCTGGTTTTGGCAGCGTACCCAAAAAGCAGAGGAACAGTACCGACAGGCAGTGGTGCTGCAGCAGGAACAGCTGGAGCAATCGCAGGAACTTGGCAAAGCCCTTCATATCTCACAGATGAACGCTAAGGAACTGCAGGCGGCGTATGATGAACTGAAAGCTAAGCCGCCTGTTGCCAGTTTTACCGTAAGCGCGCCATCGCTAGAGGTTGCGGCTGAGCAGGTGGCGGAGAGAATCAATAAGCTGGATGCGACCTTGCCGCCTGCGGCACTGGAAAAGACTGACCGGACGGCGGTGGTCAAAAACGATAACGAGTACAAGGTGGATGTACTGAAAATTAATCTGGACAAAGCTTGGGAACTTTCTACAGGGGTGGGAAGCCACCGCGATGATGCCTATATTCCGGTTGGAGTGCAGCGAAACTATGCTCCTAATAAAGCCTTGGCGGCGGAAGTGCATCTGGTGCCGGAGGATTTGGCGAAGGGAAAAATAAAGGCCTCCGGTTGGGAGGTCAAGCACGTATGGCGGTTTTGACGGCTCTATTAACTTGACTTTACGGTGCTTCAGAGTGATGTATAGTACTGGAATTTGATAGAGAGGAGAAGCCATATGAAGGTCAGAATCATTGAACCAGTGAGCGTGATGACGCCCCAATGCAAAAGGGTCTGCGCTTATGCCAGGGTATCTTCTGCCAGCGAAGCCCAAGGGGAATCCTTGGATAACCAAACTACCTACTACCGTAATTTGATCGAAGCTAATCCGGAATATGAGTATGTTGGCGTCTTTGCTGACCAAGGAATAACCGGCACCAAAGATGAGCGGCCAGAGTTTCAGAAGATGCTGGCTTTGGCAAGGGCCGGAGAAATCGATTTAATTCTTACGAAATCCATCTCGCGTTTTGCCAGAAATACGACCATCGTACTAGAAATGGTGAGAGAATTGAAGGAACTGGACGTTGAGGTGTTTTTCGAGAAAGAAAATATATCCAGTACCAGCGGGGACGGTGAGGTAATGCTTACTGTCCTTTCTTCTTTTGCCCAGGAAGAAAGCAAAAGCGCAAGCGAAAATTTAAAGTGGCGTTATCGGCGAAAGTTTGAAGAGGGCAAAGTTGTCATTAATACCACTCGCTTTTTGGGGTATGACAAAAATCAGCAGGGAGACTTGGTGATTAATCCGGACCAAGCTGAAATTGTGCGGCGGATCTTCCGCGACTATGTAGGCGGCAAGGGAAGCTTTGTTATTGCAAAAGCATTGAACGCTGAGGGGGTTGGCACTGTAGCCGGGGGCAAATGGCACTCGGATACGGTGCTGGGCATGCTCAAAAATGAAAAGTACAAAGGCGACGTCAAACTGCAAAAGACTTACAGCAAGGATCATATAAGCAAAAAGAAGTGCGTCAATCGCGGTGAAATCGACAGTTATTATATCGAGAATAATCATCCGCCAATTGTAAGCAGAGAAGTCTGGGATGAAGCGCAAAGACTGATTGTTTTGCGCGCCAAGGCTAAGGGCAATGTAGAGGAAACAAAAAATAAGTACCAAAATCGCTATCCGCTGACGGGGATGCTGCTGTGCAGTAAGTGTGGTGCGCCTTTGCGCCGGCGAATTTGGAACAGCAAACATTACTGCAAAAAAGTTGTATGGCAATGCAGCACTTACGTTAAAAATGGGAAAAACGCCTGCCAGGGTACAGCGATTGAAGATGATGTAATTGGCAGAATGAATATACAAACCAAAACCGTGGTCGAGGAGGTTATGAAAAATGGCAAAAAACATTACCGTTATACCAGCAAAGGCGAACCGGACAAGCCTTGCGGAAAATCTGGAATTAAAGAAAATACGAGTGGCCGCATACTGCCGGGTATCGACCGATCAGGAAGAGCAGTTATCAAGCTACGAAGCCCAGGTTAACTACTACACGAACTATATAGAAAAGCATCCGGATTATGAATTTGCCGGCATTTATGCCGATGAGGGCATCAGCGGAACCACCACCAAAAAGCGTGAGCAGTTTAACAGGATGATCGAAGACTGTAAAGCCGGAAAAATCGATATGATCATCACGAAATCCATCTCACGGTTTGCTAGAAACACCCTCGATTGTCTCAATTTTGTCCGCCAGCTCAAAGACCTTGGAATTGGGGTGACGTTCGAGAAGGAAAATATTTTCACACTTGACAGCAAGGGAGAGGTGCTTTTATCCATTTTAAGTTCGCTGGCGCAAGACGAGTCAAGGTCGATCTCGGAGAACTCGACCTGGGGTATCCGCCGGCGTTTTGAACAGGGCAAGCTGCATGTTAATCACACTAAGTTTTTGGGATATGACAAAGATAAACACGGGAATCTGGTGGTCAATGAAAAACAGGCTAAAATCGTCAGGCGCATCTACAAGGAATTCCTTGACGGCAAAGGAGCCAACCGGATCGCGAGAGACTTGGAGTTGGGCGGCGTAGCAAACTGGAATGGTAAGGCAAAATGGTATGAAGGAAGCATCCGGAAGATGCTTACCAACGAAAAATATAAGGGTGACGCGCTCCTTCAGAAAACCTACACGGTCGATTTTCTGAGCAAAAAACGGGCCGACAACAATGGGGAGGTGCCGCAGTATTATGTGGAAGACAGCCATCCCGCGATTATTGATAAAGAGATGTGGGAGGCGGTCCAGCTTGAAATGGAACGAAGGCGGAATTTCGCCCTGCGGTATGGCATTCAGAAACTTGAGTACGCGACAACGGACAATCCTTTTGCAGGTAGAGTCATCTGTGGTTCCTGCGGTCAGATTTTTGGCAGGAAGGTTTGGAACTCAACTGATGACCGGTTCAGGCGGATTATCTGGCGCTGCAATGGCAAATATCCGGCGAAGGGAGAAAAGGGCTGTGAAAGCAGGCATATCGATGATGTGGTTTTATATCAGACATTTGTAAATGCGTTCAATATGATGGCCGAAAACAAGGATTATTTTCTCGGCAAATGGAAAGGAATGCGGGAAAGTGATAGTGCGCTTCGGCGCTACAAAGCAAAGCAGTTTGCAAAAATCATAATGGAGAGAGGACGGATCAAGGATTTTGATGTTGAACTGTACTTTGCGCTGACGGAAAAAGTAGTAGTTCGTGGCGAGGGCAGGTTGATGGTAGTTTTGCTTGACGGCACAGAGGTAGAATGCACAGTTGAATAGAAAGAAAACTAGGCCGGTTGGGGTGAATTCGGATCACTTTGACCGGCCATTTTGTGCTGCAATCATTAAAGCGGATCAAATTTTTTAATTTGCAATTGACACCGACTGAACGATCGGTTATTATAAGTCTATGAGACAAAAAGATGATAATAAAAGCGAAGCGATCTTAAAAGCTACCATTGAACTTCTTAATGAAATTGGTCTTTCGGATATTTCGATGTCCAAAATAGCAAAACGGTCAAAGGTTTCTCAAGCGACGATATATGTCTACTTTGCAAGCAAGGAGGAGCTGTTGGGCAAACTATACGTCAACGTCAAAGAGAAGATGAGCAGACAGCTGCTTTATGATCTCAATGACGCTCTATCTACGCGGGAACTGTGCGAACGGTTTATGAGAAATTCGATGCGCTATATGTTGGATAACAAAGAAGATTTCCTGTTCTTGGAACAATTCTTAAACTCGCCGCTAATGGATAAATTGTGTCTGGAAGATACATCAAAAATGTTTACTCCACTATATCAGCTCGTTGAGAAAGGGAAGCAGCGTGGAGAAATAAAGCAACTAGAAACTATGTTGTTATTGACGTATTTGTATTTTCCCGTCACGAATTTGGTCAAGGCGCATTTCAAAGGACAATCCGAAGCCAATGAGGAGAATCTGCAACAAATTATACAGCTAAGTTGGGACGCCATTAAAGCGTAGTGGAGTCCTTTCTTTCCACTAATAATAACCGAACGTTCGGTTAAGAGATAAAGCGGAAACAATTAAGCAAGCTACAGCTATCAACATCATCTGGGATGACATAAGATTTGGGTGGTCAATAATAAAATGAAGTCTGAGGTGACAGGGTTAGATGAAAGTTATTATATTTGGGGCAACAGGCATGATTGGCCAAGGGGTAATAAAAGAATGTCTGAATGACCCTGAGGTGGAGATTGTACTATCAGTCGGGCGCAGTTCAACTGGCCTGCGGCACGAGAAGTTAAGGGAAGTTATTCATAGGGATTTGCAAAATTTATCGACGATAGAAGAATCGCTTGCTGGGTATGATGCATGTTTTTTCTGTCTAGGTATAACTTCTGTAGGCATGACTGAACCGGAGTATAAGCATGTGACCTATGACATCACATTAGCGGTAGCGCAGACCTTGGTAAAAATGAACGCGGGCATGACATTTATCTATGTTTCCGGGGCGGGTACCGATAGCACGGAACAAGGACGAAGCATGTGGGCGCGAGTGAAAGGGAAGACGGAAAACGCGCTGCTGCGCTTGCCGTTTAAGGCGACATATATGTTACGGCCCGCATATATTCAGCCCATGAATGGCATCGTGCCACGGATACGATGGTATAGGCTGGTGTATGCTGCAATGGGGATGTTCTATCCACTATTGAAGGTGATTTTTCCAAAGTACGTCACAACAACTGAGATTCTGGGGCGTGTGATGATTACAATCGCTAAACAAGGTGCTAATAAGCCGGTGCTTGAGAGCGGGGATTTAAATAGGATTCTTGATTGTAAAATTAATAATAAAGGAGCGGTTTAACATGTTGAACTATGACAAACTCTACATCGGTGGGCAATGGATAGAGCCTGCTACAGCGGAATTGCTTGAAATCAGATCTCCGCATGACCAAAGACTGGTAGGACGGGCAGCACAAGCCTCAAAAATCGATGTCGATCTTGCGGTATCCGCAGCAAAAGAAGCCTTTATTAGCGGTTCGTGGCCGCGGATGGAACCCAAAGAACGTCAAGCAGTCATCGCCCGGTTTAATGAGTTGCATGCAGGTCGATCTGCGGAGATTGCCGCTTTGGTCACAGCTGAGAATGGGAGTCCAATTTCGTTCACGAGTTTCTTGCAACCGGCACTTTTTGAGCAAACGAGTGCATATCTGAGAGCAGCAGCTGCTCTGGGATGGGAAGAAAAGTTGCCATCCGGTCAAATTTTACGCAGGGAGCCGGTTGGCGTGGTCGCGGCTGTAATTCCCTGGAATGCACCGCAGCAGTCGGCACTTGTGAAAATCATCCCTGCTCTTCTGGCAGGATGCACGGTCATTCTCAAGGCCTCACCGGAAACTGCTCTGAATTCACTGCTTTTAGGGGAAATATTTAACGAAGCCGGATTACCTAAAGGTGTATTGAGTATCCTCCCCGCCCAGCGGGAAACAAGCGAATATTTGATTTCACATCCGGACGTTGACAAGGTTGCGTTCACTGGTTCAACTGCGGCAGGACGAAAGATAGCTTCTGTTGCCGGTCAGCAGCTGAAGCGTGTGAGTTTGGAGCTTGGGGGGAAATCGGCTGTCATCATTCTTGAAGATGCTGATATAAAATCAGCGGTGGCTTCGTTGAAGTACAGTTCTTTTCTGAATAATGGCGAGGCGTGCATGGCGTACACACGTGTGCTGGCTCCCCGAAGCCGATATGAAGAAATTGTCGGGGAAGCAGCCAAATTGGCTGAGAGCTTAACTGTGGGCGACCCATCCGACCCGAATACTTTTGTCGGTCCGATGGTGAGAGCGGATCAGCAACAACGAGTGAGGTCCTACATTGAGCTTGGCGTTAAAGAAGGCGCACGCCTTGTCGCTGGAGGGTTGGACATTCCGCAAGGTCTTGAAGATGGATTTTACGTCCGCCCCACTGTGTTTGCGGACGTTGACAATCAGATGAGAATTGCCCAGGAAGAGATCTTCGGTCCAGTACTGGTGATTATTCCTTATGAAAACGAGGAAGAAGCCGTTCGGATCGCCAATGACTCGCCGTTTGGACTGGCAGGCGGGGTGTGGGCGGGTGATAAAGAACACGGCTTGGCAGTAGCTCGCCGTATCCGTACCGGGATGATGACGGTGAATGCTGCCCAAGCGGGATTCGACGCTCCATTCGGCGGCTTCAAGGCCAGCGGAATCGGGCGCGAGTTCGGCAGTATCGGTCTCGGCCAGTACGTGGAATATAAAACGATATCAATTTAGTTTTGGGCAGCTCAATGTAGGGGGGGGCTATGGTTATGAAAACATTATTAGATTCAACTGAAATTGGCAGTATGTCTCTTAAAAACCGCTTTATATCTGCTGCGGTGGGAGATGTAGCGGGTGGCGGTCATTTAACAGAAAGCATGTTGAAAAAGTATGAAACTCTGGCAAAAGGCGGAGTAGGAACTATAATTACAGGATTTACATTAATTGATGAAGTGGAAAGTTCATTTGATATACCAGCGATGTACGCAGACTCCTTTGTTACCGAGTATAGAAAACTAACCGATATCGTTCACTCTTATGAGACTAAGATTATTCTTCAACTGGTGTATATCGGTTCCTATGTTATGGGTGATCCTGGCAATCGGGCGATACTCGGACCGAGCGCTGTAGCAAATCTCAATAACGGGATTGTGCCAAAAGAAATGACCGTCAGTGAAATAAAAAATATACAAAGCAAATTCGCGCAAGCCGCCGTGCGTGCAAAAAAGGCCGGATTTGACGGAATTGAACTTCACGCAGCACACGGATTTCTTCTTGGCCAATTCTTAACGCCACATTACAATCGGCGAAGCGACAGCTATGGTGGATCAATTGAGAACCATGCAAGAATGGTAATCGAAACCTTTACGACTGTGAGGGAATCAGTGGGGAACGAATATCCAATTTGGATAAAGATTAACTGTACTGATGGTATCGAAGACGGAATATCCTCAGATGGTTTTCGATATGTTTGCGCTGAACTGGCAAAATCAGGCGTTAATGCCATTGAGGTTAGTGGAAACTGGATTGACAGATCGAAAGATAAGACTGCCTATTTTCAAGATGAAGCAGCAGCCATCGCTGAAGAAAATGGAGTGGCTGTTATTCTTACCGGCGGAAATCGCGACTACGCACAAATGGAACAACTGCTCAATAGCACTGGTATCGGATACTTTGGCATGGCGCGTCCTTTCATATCGGAACCAGACTTGCCGCATCGCTACGAAAAAGAACATACAAAGAGAACGAAATGCGTAAGTTGTAATGCGTGTCTGGACCCTAAAAATGCCGGAAGCTGTATATTGAATCGCAAATAAATCATAAATGAGACATGGAGGATCAAAGAAACAGAAAGAAAGCAGGCCGGTCGGGGTTGGATCACCTTGACCGGCCTGCTGTTGTATATTCGTTTATACTCTAATTTCTCCGACTAAGTACAACGAAGCATATCCGCTTAGAAAAACTCTATCGCCCTTATATTCACAATATAGTGTGCCGCCGCGAGATGAAGCCTGACGGGCTACCAGCGTGTTCTTACCTAGTCTGTTGGCCCAAAAGGGGATGATGTGACAATGCCCGGAACCACATACAGGGTCCTCGGTTACGCCACATTTGGGAGCAAAACTTCGAGATACGCAGTCATATTCCGTTCCTGTTGCGGTAACATGAACCAGCAGGCCATCTAGTTCCTTCACTTTACTTTGGATTGGGGTCGCCCCAAAAACCTGGCGTTCGTCTTCCATGATACACAGCAAATCTCTCCCCAAATAAGCCTCCACCGGTCGGGCTTGCAATGCTTCAGCAATGGCGTCGGTGACGGGGGTCGGCTTCAGTTCATAGCTGGGGAATTCCATTTCGTAAAGCTCACCTTTCATTGTTACAACGAGCTGGCCGCTCAATGTTTGGAACCGAATGACAGTTGCATCCGGCTCAAAGAAATTAGCGATTACATATGCAGTCGCAAGGGTTGCATGTCCACACAAATCAATCTCCCCACCGGGAGTGAACCAGCGTAGCCGATAGTCATCGTCTTCTTTAACTGCAAAAGCCGTTTCTGAAAGGTTATTTTCCATGGCTATTTTCTGCATCAAGTCATTGGATAACCACTCGTCCATAACACATACGCCCGCTGGGTTTCCTTCGAAAACTTTATTGGCAAAGGCATCTACCACATAATATTTCACATCGTTCCCTCCAATTGAATAGTTTCTGCAGTGAATTTTTAGCAGGTGTTAATATCTTGGCAATTTACTTTGTTCGAGATAATAATTCTCAACACCTATTTCCTTCATTCGATTGTTTCGCTCCAGCCATCTTTCTCTGGTTTTGCCTTCAAATTGTTTGTCGCATGGATATTCATTGCATTCAAAACAAAAATCAATACCCTTTTGCTGTGGACAAGTTTTGGCATGGCATTCGATCGGGCAACGTAAATTTTCACTCCGGCAACCACCGCAGGATGCTTTGGCAAAGTGCTGTAGAAATTCAAGAAATACCGGATAGTTATTGAAAAAAGGATTTTTTACCGATTTCAGACCGGCCACTCGTTCATAACCTCGGAACAAATCTATCAGTCGAGTACTTAATATTTTGATCTCACCGTTTTCATAGTCGGCGCATCTTGTGCAATCTAACCCGCAAACAGCTAATTTATCTTTAAATTCACTATTCATCAATATCAATCCTTTTCTAAATTATTAACATACGTACTTGTGTTTTTCCGCTAATCGCATTATTAAAAAACAATATTCATTACAGGCTCCCAAAAGGATTAATTTGTTGCCTTCAAACTTTCAACCCGCAGAAACGCCGGGGCGTCCTTGCAGCGTCATCATGGTTGCCGTCATCGTGGCAATCAGTTTTGACTCTTCTGCCCCTAGTGCAAACACTTCTCCTGAACAGACAGTGATCGTTTTCCCTGGCTTGATTACCATTCCTCGGGCAAGAAACCGCTCGCCCTTTGCTGGAGCAAGAAGATTTACCTTAAATTCAATAGTAAGGACTGAAGCTCCGGCGGGCATCAGGCTGAAGGCAGCATAACCGCAGGCACTGTCTACGATGGTTGTTATAATGCCTGCATGCAGAAAGCCGTGCTGCTGGGTAAGATCATCGCGAAACGGAATTAGGATCTCAACTTTACCCGGCAGGACGGTGGTAAGTTCTGCGCCTATTAAATTCATTACCGATTGCTGAGCAAAACTTGATTGAACGTGTTTTGCAAAATCCGAAGTTTGCGGGACAAACCTACTTTTTGACTCAGCCATATTACTCTCACCTTCCTAGTTTTTATTGGATCATAATGGATTGATGTTTTTTACCGTTGGGGCTGGGCGGCATGATCTGGGTGTGATGCGGCAGCCGGTATAGTAATTTTAGAAAGAACAACACCAGAGAAAATAAGTGCGGCACCTATATAGCCTTTTATGTTCAACACCTCATGCAGGAAGATGTAGGATAAAATTGCAGAGAATACCGGCTCCAGCGAAAAGAGTAATCCAATCTTTTCGGGTGATGTATAGCGTTGTACGATGGGCTGGACCACAAAGCCGTAGGCGCTACAAATCAAGCCAAGAGCGATGATTGCCCCCCATTGTGTCGGTGTTTCCGGCAGGGAGGGAGTTTCAAAAAATACCATAAGTAAAGAGCCTAACAGAGCAGTTATCCCTAATTGAATAATGCTAATGAGAAGAGTATCCTCGTTTTTTGCAATCCGATCGAATACAAGAATATAAATCGCGTAAAACAGTGCTGCAAGAAGGCAATATACAGAGCCGTCATCTAATGCGAATGGTTCTTTTACCGTCAAAAGATATAGACCAAGAACGACCAAAAGAATACATAACATAATAGCCTTGCTAGGCAACCTTTGTTTTACGATGCTCTCCAGAATTGGCACGATGATCACTGTGGTACTGGCTAAAAATCCTGCCGTGGAAGCGGTCGTATTGTTGACACCATAAACCAGCCCGGAGAAAAGCAGGAAAAGCAGTACTCCCATCAAAGTTCCCTTCGCAAAAACGGGTGCAGTAAGCATGCGAAAACGAGACGAAAAAAGTAGCGCCATACAGATAAAAGCGATTCCAAACCGCAGGGCAATCAAATTGAACGGGCTGATACTATCCAGTCCTATTTTCATCAGCAGGTAGGAAGAACCCCATGCTAGAGCGACGCTCGCCATAAGCAGCTCTGCCTTTTTACTATTCATTTTAATTTACAAACCATCCTTTGCAAACATCTACCCAACCTGCAGATGCCGAATGGCGCTCAAGCTCTTCTAAAGACAATTTCACCGTGCTGGTTAAGCTGCCGCCTGCCGTATATAAGATGTCGAAGCGTTTGAGGGATACATCCAGAAAAACACGGACCTCTTCGTTAATGGCAAAAGGGCAAACTGCGCCTGGTAAATGGCCTATACAGGTTTCTACCAGTTCGCCAGGAATCATTTTCGCTTTTTGCTGAAAGCAAGCTTTATATTTTGTGTTATCGATTTTGGCATCTCCTGCCATTACCACTAGGATCGATTCTTCACCCTGGAAAAATGACATTGTTTTTGCAATCCGTGCCGGCTCGCAGCCAATCGAAACCGCTGCTTGTTCCACGGTCGCGCCAATTTGCTCTCGTTCCACGACACGATTGCCCAAGCCAACTCCGGAAAAATATTCTTTCACTTTTTCTAAAGACATATTTCATCACCTTTTCTTGTGTTTGTTTGTTATGTAGTATATACTGCTATTAAAAATAAGTAAAACAAATATATCTTATTCAAACATTAAGAAAGGCGATGCGTGAAAGCATGCAACGATATATTGCACTACAAAAAATTATTGATCTCGGAAGTTTTACAAAAGCCGCTGATACTCTTGGATATACACAATCCTCGATAAGCCAGATGATTTCATCTCTGGAAGAAGAACTGTCGATCAAACTGCTATATCGTTCCCGTGTCGGGGTAAAGCTAACCCTAGAGGGGGCTGATTTATATCCTTTTATTGAAAGAACTATTCTTCAATATCAAGCCATGCAGGGCAAAGCCAATGAGATAAAAGGTTTGGACACAGGGGTAATTCGTATAGGGACAATTTCTAGTATTACCTGTCACTGGATGCCGCAACTAATAAAAGAGTTTCAAGCAATTCACCCTAATGTACAGTTTGTACTTCATCAGGGGGATTATAGCTCGATACAGGAATGGATCAAAGTTGGAGCAGTAGATTTCGGTTTTATTACGCCGCCTGCCGTAACAGGGCTGCAGACAATTACAATAAAGGAAGGAAGCATGTTGGCGGTTCTGCCGGCAAATCATAAATTGGCTACCCAAGGTACTGTCAATTTGCATGATATAGCAAACGAGCCATTCCTTTTACTGGAAGAAGGTCATTTTAGTGAACCTATGGAAGCGTTTCATGCATGCAATTTGGAACCCAACATAAAATTTCGTATGCATGACGATTATGCCATTATGACCATGGTTGAAGCGGGATTGGGGATCAGCATTTTGGCAGAACTTGTCCTGCGGCGCACGAATTATCAAATTGTCACGTTGCCGGTTGATCCTCCTATTAGTCGAATTCTTGCTATTGGTTATAAAGATAAAAGCAGTTTGCCGATTGCAAGCAAATATTTCATTGAGTATTTGCTTGATCATATCGAAAAGCTACCTTGATTTATGGAAGGTCGGGGTGGCTCGACCGGCTTTGCTATTGCTTGGTCATGTTGATTATCTCCTTGACAAGCGTCATTTTTTGAGTGATGAATGCTTGGCAGGAGGGGATAAGCATGACAAATGGACAAAGGCAAAAGATTAAAATGCTGCGGTACCAAGGTGTTGGGTATGGAAAAATAGCAAAGGCTACAGGCTTGTCGAGAGACTCGGTCAGGAACTATTGTGTAAGAGAAGGCTTAAATGGCTATGCAACAGAGTTAGTGACGGAATACCGCAAAGTGATGACAGAGGAAATGCTTTTTGTTGTTTGTCTTAATTGCGGTATGAAGCTTGAACAAAATAATTGCGGGCGGAAGCGAAAATACTGTTCATTAAGTTGTAAAAGAGAATGGGAAAAGGATCACCGAACAGCATATGTCCTTAACTGTGAATATTGTGGGAAAGAATTCAAAGCATTAGGGGTTGGCTGGCGAAAATACTGTAGCCAAGAATGTTATCGCAGGGATCGCTTTTGGCGAGAAGAAGATGCGGCGGAGGTTGCCCAGAAAATCCTACAGTTTAAAAAGGTAAACCATTTGCCGGTGTGGCTTAGAGATTTGTTGCTATCGGATGCTGAGGAATGAGTGGGTATCTTTATTATGGAAAAGCGTGGAAACACGTTGTGGTGGGTATGCGCGAATTGATTTGAGACAGTATATGTCCAGCTGTTTTTGTAAAACGGGCAGTTTTCGGCAATGAAGCGGCATGGTGTGTAAATGTAGTTTTTGGTTTACCCCCTTGTTACCCCCGGAGGGTATATGGAGTATTAGTTATGCCGTTTTGTATCATGTTTCCGCCAACGCACATGTGGAGTCAGTAGCGTTGATAGAGCGCGAGTAGCCTTATTTCGTAAGGTTTTGCGGTTTTTTATGTTTTTAGCAAGTGTGTTTTTATGTTCTCATA